>Ga0307406_10000015_pt1 | contig 106825 bp, 110 predicted proteins | sample 322Cmetagenome_3_FD_203706 | JGI IMG/M metagenome (GOLD analysis project Ga0307406, IMG submission 203706) | Maize rhizosphere microbial communities from greenhouse at UC Davis, California, United States - 322HYB-C-2 | ecosystem: Host-associated > Plants > Roots > Rhizosphere > Soil | place...
GGTCCAGCACGAACTGTTCGATGATCCGAGCTTCCGGACTGTACTCCGGGAAGCCGGACAGCGGTTTCGGACGACTCACGCTACTCCTTGCTGTCAGCCGGCCGCAGAGCGGCCGGAGGGCTGTCAGCCGGCCGCAGAGCGGCCGGAGGGCTGTCAGCCGGCCGCAGAACATCCGGTGACGACGCTTCTGCGAGGTTCTGCAAATACGGGTTGCCAGCGCGCTCCCTGGCCATCGTGGTTTGCGGACCATGTCCGGGAAGGACGGCGACCGTGTTCGGCAACGGCAGCACTTTCGTGCGCAGGCTCTTCAGCATGTCGGCCATGTTTCCGCCTGGCAAGTCAGTTCTGCCGATCGAGCCGGCGAACAAGACGTCGCCGGAGAACATCACGGAGTCGATCTCTGGGCGGCCGTCGTAGTCACTCTGGAACATCGTCGACCCAGGCGTGTGTCCAGGTGCATGGATCGCCTGAAAGGTAAGACCAGCGAGCTCGATCTCGGCCCCGTCAGTTAGCTCTCGTACGTCGTCGGGCTCGGTGAAGGCTGCCAAGCGGCCCGTCAAGCGCTCCAGGAGCAACCGGGTCTCCTCCCCCATCGCCCGCAACGGGTCGGTGAGAAGCACTCGATCGTCCGGATGCACCCAGCAGCTTGAGGCGTACGAGCGGCAGAGCGGGGTGACGGAGAACATGTGATCAAGGTGCCCATGGGTCAGCAATATCGCGACCGGCTTGAGCCGGTGCTCCAAGATCAACCGGGCAATCCCGGGCACTGCATCCATCCCTGGATCGATGATTACGCACTCATCGCCAGGTTTGGTAGCCGCCAGGTAGCAGTTCGTTTGCCATGGCCCAGCAGGGAACGACGCCAAGAGCACGCGTTCGAGACTATCGAGACAATCGGGCAGGATTGAGCTATGACCGAACGCGCTGGGCCGGAGGGCACTGGCCCGGCTGCTTTCGGCCGGGTCGATAGCGATGGCACGGTCTACGTCCGCACCTCGGCCGGGGAACGCGTCGTCGGCCAGGTGCCCGGAGTCCCGGCTGATGAGGCCCTGGGCTTTTTTACGCGCAGGTTCTCCGCACTTGAGCTTGAAGTGGGATTGCTGGAGCGGCGCATTGCCACCGGAGCCGTGTCGCCGGACGATGCCGTTGCTTCGATCAATAAGCTCCGAAATGCGATCGCGGACGCCCGCGCAGTCGGTGATCTAGACGGGCTGCAGGTGCGACTGGATGCGCTGTCTCCGCTAATCGCAGACCAGCGGGCCGCTCGAAGAGCAGAACGAGCCAGGCAGCAGGAAGAGACCCGAGCCGCCAAAGAAGGGTTTGTGCTGGAGGCTGAGCGGTTGGCGGCCGGAAATGATTGGCGCGGTGGAGTGAATCGGTTCCGCACCTTGTTGGAGGAGTGGAAGGCGCTCCCGCGCCTGGATAGGGCAACCGACGATGCATTGTGGCACCGGTTCTCCAGCGCTCGTACTACCTACACGAGACGCCGTAAGGCCCAGTTCGCTCAGCAAAATGAGCAGCGCGAAGCGGCGCGCGTGATCAAGGAGCGGCTCGTCACTGAGGCGGAGGCTCTGGCCACCTCGACCGACTGGGGTCCCACTACGGGCGCCTACCGTGATCTGATGGCGCGCTGGAAGGCAGCAGGGCCCGCGCCGCGCGACGTGGATGAGTTGTTATGGAAGCGATTTCGGGGCGCCCAAGATCGCTTCTTTATGGCCAAGCAGGCAGCGTTTTCGGAGCAAGACTCCGAGTTTCGGGCCAACGCGCAAGCTAAGGAGAAATTGCTCGCCGAGGCCGAGGCACTGCTGCCGGTGCGCAATCCCGGCGCTGCCCGCGGTTCGTATCGAGACATCCTCCAGCGATGGTCCACCATTGGCAGGGTGCCGCGGGACGCGATGCGGCCTCTGGAATCTCGACTGCGCGCGGTCGACAACGCGATCAAGGCCGCCGAGGAGGAACGCTGGAGGCGCAGCAACCCCGAGGTGAGGGCGCGGGCTACAGACACCGCTGCCAAGCTGGAGGCTCAAATTGCTGCGCTTGAGGAGCGCGCAGCACAAGCTGAGGCGCGTGGTGATCATGGCGCGGCGCAAGAGGCAGCTGATTCAGCTGCCACCTATCGTGAATGGCTTGCACAGGCGCAGCGGACAGCAAGTGATTTGGGCGGTTAAAGTTTCGGTTGGCTACTGAGCACGGTCCGTATGGAGCGAGCGCAGCAAAGCGGGGCTGACGCCCCACATTCTCAGTCCACGCGTCACCTATATGTGGAGCGTGAAGCCAGAAGGTGGGGCGTCAGAGCAGAAGGTGGGGCGCCGATGCGCTGCGCGCAGGTCAGCCCCATGGAAAATTGCAGCGATGTTCGCGCCGCCGATCTGCAGGAGGAGACGACGAAACGCGCCGAGAAAGGGAGCTGATTTTGCGACACGATCGTTTCGTCGGATCCGACGAAGACGGCGGCTCCCGGCGAACATCGCAGCGAGCGGAGCGAGCAATTGGACAGAGCGAGCGGAGCAATCAACTCTGGTGGATGCGGTACGCCTCGTATACCGCCGGCACATTGCGTACGGCGCGAAGCACGTGATCGAGATGGGTGGGATCGGCGGTCTCGAAGGTGAACTTCGCCTTGCAGATTCGGTCCTTACTGGTGTTTAGCGCTGCAGACAAGATGTTCACGTGTTGATCCGACAGCGCCCGGGTGATGTCAGAGAGCAGTCGGTTCCGATCCAGAGCCTCGATCTGAATCGCAACGAGAAAAGAGCTCTTGGCGTTCGGTGCCCACTCGACCGGGATCAGGCGCTCCGGCTCCGACTTCAAGCTGGCAGTGTTGCTGCAGTCCTCGCGGTGCACCGAGATACCCGAGCCCCGAGTCACGAATCCCAAGATCCCGTCTCCGGGCACCGGGGTACAGCACTTGGCGAGCTTGACCAGTAGATCGCTTGCACCAATGACTCGGATTCCGCAGTCGATACCACCGCTGCTACGACGCCGGCGGCCTGTGACAATGCGATCTTCGCTGATCTCTTCGGCTACCGTTTCGTCGCCGCCCTCAACAGCGATCAGCCGGTTCACTACGGCTTGCGCACCGACCGTACCTTCGCCGACCGCGGCGTACAGGGCGGAGACATCGGCCAGCTTGAAGAAGCCGGCGACGGCTGTTAGATGCTCAAGAGTGAGCAGCCGCTGCAGCGGCAAACCGCCTTTGCGCAGCTGCCGGGCCAGCAACTCTTTGCCGTTCTCGATCGACTCCTCACGACGCTCTCGAGTGAAGTAATGGCGGATCTTGTTTCTCGCCCGTGGGCTGCGAACAAAGGTCAGCCAGTCTCGGCTGGGGCCGGCATTCTCAGCCTTGGACGTAAAGATCTCGACTACGTCGCCGTTCGCCAATACCGACTCAAGCGGAACGAGTCGACCGTTGACCCGGGCGCCGATGGTCTTGTTGCCGACCTCGGTGTGGATGGCGTACGCGAAGTCGATCGGGGTGGAACCTTGCGGTAGTGAGATGACGTCGCCGCGGGGCGTGAAGGCGTAGACCTCATTGGTGTTGATCTCAAAGCGCAGCGAGTCCAAGAACTCACCGGGGTCGGCTGTCTCACGCTGCCAGTCCAAGAGCTGCCTGACCCAGATGAGCTCGCCGGCATCGTGGGCACCCTTGACCGGCAACAGCGCGCCGCTCTTGCCTTCCTTGTACTTCCAATGGGCGGCGACTCCGTACTCGGCGCGACGGTGCATGTCGTCGGTGCGAATTTGCAGCTCGACTGGTTTTCCCTCTGGCCCCAGAACCGTGGTGTGCAAGGACTGATACATGTTGAACTTGGGCATCGCGATGTAGTCCTTGAACCTGCCGGGCAGCGGGTTCCATCGGACATGCAGCACACCCAGTGCCGCGTAGCAGTCGCGAGGGCTCTCGACCAGGATGCGCAGGCCGACAAGATCGTAGATCTCCTGAAAGTCTCGGCCGCGGACCACCATCTTCTGATAGATCGAGTAGTAGTGCTTCGGCCGCCCGGTGACGGAGGTGGCTTTGATCTTCGCAGCGCGCAGGTCGGATTGGACCTGATCGATGACGCGTGAAAGGTACTGGTCACGGCTCGGGGCAGCCTCTGCAACAAGCCGTACGATCTCGTCGTAGACCTTCGGATACAGCGTGCCGAAGGCCAGATCCTCTAGCTCCCACTTGATGGTGTTCATACCGAGCCGATGGGCGAGCGGGGCGAAGATCTCCAGCGTCTCCGAGGCGATCCGGGATTGCTTGTCGGGCCGGAGGTAGTGCAGCGTCCGCATGTTGTGCAGCCGATCGGCGAGCTTGATCACCAGCACCCTGATGTCGCGGCTCATTGCGACGACCATCTTCCGGATGGTCTCCGACTTCGCCGACTCGCCGTACTTGACCTTCTCCAGCTTGGTGCAGCCGTCGACGAGCAGCGCAATTTCCTCGCCGAACTCATGGGTCAGTTGGGCAAGGGTGTAGTCAGTGTCCTCCACGGTGTCGTGAAGCAGCGAGGCGCACAGGGTCGCTTCCGTCATGCCCAGTTCGGCCAGAATCGTTGTTACCGCCAGCGGATGAGTGATGAAGGCGTCACCACTCTTGCGGCTTTGTCCTGAATGCAGTCCCTCAGCCTTGCGGTATGCCCGCTCGACAAGTCCTAGATCGGCCTTCGGATGATTGGCGCGGATGATCCGGAAGAGTGGATCGAGGGCGGGCGTCTGCGGCTTGGTGGAACCAAGTCTGGCGATGCGCTGCCGCATCTTGATCCGCTGCGGCTCGACTCCGGCGCTGATTCGGTTGCTGGGCTCGTTCCCGTTGACATCGGTCTCGGGCACGATAAGTGCCCGCCGCGGCTCATGCGCGACATGGCCTCTTGGCCCTGATGGCTTACCCTCTTGGGCAGGAGACGGCCAGATGGCCGCTCCATGATCGCTCACAGCGCGTTCCTCCTCAGCAGGATGCCATTCTAGACACCGGCCGGCCGCCGGCCGCCGCCCGCTCGGTGGGTGCCCTACAACCATGTTGCGCGCTCAGCTGTGGAAACCATCGGCTCGGGCTGTGCAACACGATTGTGTTTCTTATTCGTTATCGACGATGTGTATGATTGGTGTATGACTCGCACCAACATCGATATCGATGACCATCTCGTTGCTGAGGTCATGCGTCGGTTCAAGCTGGCAACCAAGCGAGAAGCAGTGCATCTCGCCCTCAGCCGGCTTGTCGGGCCTCCGCTTAGCGTTGAGCTGTACGACCGTATCCACGGTGCTGGCTGGGAAGGCGATCTTGAAACGCTCCGCAGGACGCGTGAGTTTTAACGATGATCTTGGTCGATACATCGCTATGGATCGAAGTGCTTCGTGGTCGTGACAATGTCGCCACCGGTCGCCTTCGCGCCGCAATTGCCGAGGATCCCGCGTCCATTGCAACCACCGAGCCGATTGTGATGGAGCTGCTTGCTGGAGCACCAGACCTGCGTGCGCTTGATCAGATCAGCGCTTTGGTGGCATCGATGCCCCTGCTGCCCATAGACGCCGCCCGTGATTTCGCTAATGGAGCAGCGCTCTTTCGTACGGCGAGGTCGTCCGGCCTAACGGTCAGAAGCCTGATGGATTGCCTCATTGCCGCAATTGCCGTTCGCCATGCTGCAACGCTGTGGCACCGCGACGCCGACTACCTAGCAATCAGCTCGGTTGCGCCGCTCGATTCCGTCGACCTGCGCTGATCGTCTCTTGGCTCACTTCCTCGGCCGCGTGGCGCACTACCACGACCTGGTCGCCAGCCTCGAGCTGGGCCACCGTGGGGTCGTAAAAACGACGTAGGGTCTTATTCCGGACAACCGCTATCACCCGTTCGCCATCGACCTCGCTCGGAGAACGGCCGATTTCTTCCTTTGTCACCGGTCGCTCAGCTACCTCCAGACCTTCCTTGCTTGACAGCAGGTCTTCGATGATCGCGCCCAAGTTCGGGCTGAGTGCTGACAAGCCGAGCACCCGGCCGACAGCTTCTGAGGAGGTCACGACAGCGTTCGCTCCTGACTGACGAAGCAATGAGGCATTGACGTCCTCACGCACCGCCACCACAACATGCGCACTGGGGTTCAGCTGGCGCACTGTCAGCATGACGAGGATGGCCGAATCATCTCGATCGACGGTGATGAGCACTTCCCGGGCCTTCATGATCTCGGCTCGGCGCAAGATGTCACGCCTAGTGGCGTCGCCTTCGATCGCCGCATAGCCGCGTAGGTTCGCATCGGTAATGGCGGATGGTCGGCTATCAATCACGACCACCTGGCTAGGGTTGGCACCGTTGGTCTTCAGGGTCTCGACTGCACTCTTGCCCTTGGTGCCAAAACCCACAACGACGACGTGATTGCGCATCTGTTTCCTCCAGCGTGCGTCTTTGAAGATGCGACGGCCATGGTGTGCGAGCACCTCAAGAGTGGTCCCCACCAACAACACCAGGAACGCAATTCGCAAGGGTGTGATGATGATCGCGCTTATCAGCCTGGCATGCGGAGCCACTGGGGTGATATCGCCGTAGCCCGTTGTGGTGATCGTTACCGTCGCGTAGTAGATCGCATCAATGAGACCGACTTGGCCGTCGTAGTTGTCGGTGTAGGAAGCCCGGTCGATCCATACGATCAACACCACAGCCAGCAACAAGAGCACAGCCAGCAGTCCGCGGCGCAGCAGCTCCATTGCGGGCGATGAACTGTGGGCAGGCAGGCTGACCAAAGGCTCGTCTCGCCAGGACTGAGGAGACCCGTCCCGGCGGCGCGCCGGCTCGGTGAGGCTCATGTGCCTACTTCTTCCGCTGACTGCGGGGTTTGTTCTGCGGTTGGGGGCGCTTTGCCGCCCCCTCGCGGTTGGCCCCCTCGCGGTTGGCTCGTACGTCGGGTTTGACGGAAACCTCGACCGAGCTGATCCGTTTGGCACCGTTTCCTGCCGGGGCACTGGCCTGCTCAAGCTCTGCGTTTGTTGGTTCGTTGGTGTTCTCGGCGGTGGTGGTGCTGACGACCTCCGAAATAGGCGTCGAGATCGACGTGGTGGTCGCAGCCAGCCGCTCCTTCTGAGCCTCTTTGGCGCGGCGTGCCCGCACCCGCGCCGCCAGCTTCTTCATGTCCGGCTCCCGCTCCTTCATCTGCGCCAGGATCGGCGTCGCAATGAAGATCGAGGAGTACGCGCCCGACACCATGCCGACGAATAGCGCTAGCGCCAGGTCTTTCAAGGGACCCTCGCCCAAGATCACCGCGCCTGCAAAGAGCAGCGCGACGACGGGCAGCACGCCGATGATGGTGGTGTTGATGGAGCGGACCAACACTTGATTGACGGCGAGATTGGCAGCTTCGGAATAGGTCCGCGTGGTACTCGAGCGAATGTCGCGTACGTTCTCCCGGACCTTGTCGAAGACAACCACGGTGTCATAAAGGGAGTAACCGAGGATCGTCAGCACGCCGATCAACGTGGCTGGCGTCACCGTGAAACCCACGAGGGCATAGATCCCGATGGTCAGGACCAGGTCGTGACCCAGGGCGATGAGTGCGGCGGCCGACATCTTGGCGTCTCGGAAGTAGATGCCGATAACTAGCGCGACCAGCGCGAGGAACACCCCGAGCGCGATCAATGCGCGCTCGGTGATCTGGCCGCCCCACGATGCGCCGATCAGGCTGTATGCCACCTGATCCGGGTTGATGCCAACCTCTTCGGCGATCGCGGCCCGTACCTTCGGCACCTCTTCGGTCGGGTCCAGCGTGCGAGTCTGCACCCTTACCTGGTTATTGCCAATGGTGTTGACGGTCGAGTCGTCGAGATTGGGCACGCCGGAGTTGCGGAGCGCGTCTTTCATGGAGTCGACGGTCTGCGCGGTGACCGTGGTCGCCGCCTTGAAGTCCGCGCCGCCTTTGAATTCGATACCGAAGTCCAATCCCCGCAACACCAACGCGAGAAGCGAGACCCCGATGAGGACAGCGGAGACGATGTACCAGCGACGTCGGTGCCCAATGAAGTCGTAGGAAACTTCGCCGGTGTAGAGGCGATGGCCGATTGCGCCGAGCTTCGACATCAGGCCCCCTCCTCGCTCACCGCTGGACGCGTGACAGTAGGCCGCCGAGAACGGGAACCCGGCAGGGCCTGTACTCCGAGGTGTGCCGGATCCAGGCCGGAGAGTTTGTGGCCGCCACCGTAGAACTTGGTTCGCGCCAGCAGCGTCATCAGCGGTTTGGTGAAGAGGAAGACCACGAGAACATCGATTAGCGTGGTCAGACCCAGGGTAAAGGCGAAGCCCCTCACTGCCCCGATTGCCAGCACGAATAACACCAGCGCCGAAAGCATGGTGACCGTATCCGCGATCAGGATCGTCTGCCGGGCTCGTCGCCAGCCGGTTTCAACGGCCGTTCGCAGGCTGCGGCCTTCCCGCACCTCGTCTCGGATGCGCTCAAAGAAGATCACAAAGCTGTCTGCGGTGATACCGATGGCAACGATGGCGCCGGCGATGCCCGGAAGGTTCAAAGCAAAACCGACCGAGCTGCCGAGCAAGACCATGCTCGCGTACGTGATGACTCCGGCGATTCCGAGCGAGGCAACCACAACGATGCCAAGGCCCCGGTAATACAAGAAGCAGTAGCCGATAACGAGCGCCAGACCGATGATTCCGGCGATAATGCCGGCTCGGAGCTGCTCGCCGCCTAAAGTTGCCGAGACGTTGTTCACCTCGGACACGTCGAAGGCCAGCGGCAGGGCGCCGTACTTCAGGACGTTCGCCAGCTCAGTAGCGCTCTTCTGTGTGAAGTTTCCGGAGATCTCCGCCCGGCCTCCCGGGATTGGCTCGTTGACCGATGGAGCGGAGATGGAGACCCCATCCAAGACGATGGCGAAGCGGTTCTGTGGCTCGCTCTTCTGGGAAAGTTCTCGGGTAGCGCTTTCGAACGCCGTCGCACCTTCAGAATTGAACTCAAGGTTGACCACCCAGTTGACGTTGTTCTGCGGAATGCCGGCCACTGCAGTCGCCAGCTGGTTTCCCTCGATCAACGTGGGTCCCAGGAGGTACTTCTCGGTCTTTTCTTGATTGCATGCAAATAGGCCCTGATCGGCGACCTCGGTCACCTTGGTTTCACAGTTGAATTCGGCGAATGCCGATTGGCATGCCTCGGATGGCTGCCAGTCCAGAGCCTGATCTGGTGGAGTTCCCTTGCCGTCTGCCGGAACGCACGCCTTGTCCAGTGGCACCGGGGGTGCGGTCGGCAAAGCAGGTAACGGTGCGTTGTTGCCAGACTTGCTGGCGCTCGGTTCAGCGGGCTTGGCCTCTTCTGAGGTTTCCGAGGTCGGTTGGTCACTCGAGGCCGTCGCACCTTGGGTGGGCTCGGCGCTTGGGGTGGGCTGGACCGGCGGTTGCACCTGCTCGGCGGCGTAGACCGCCCGGAACCGCAGTACCGCCGTCTGGCCAACGAGGCGTACGAGCTCGTCCTGTTGGACGTTGGGCACGGTCACGATGATCTGGTTGTCACCGGAGGTGGTCACTTCGGATTCGCCGACGCCGAGGCTGTCGACGCGGCTCTGGATGATGGTCTTGGCCAGCTGCAAGCTGTTGGGGTCGACTGCCCCCGAACCGGTGGTGTTCTTAGCGGTCAAGGTGATGGTGGTGCCACCCCGGAGGTCGAGACCGAGCTTGGGGGTCCAGGTGCCGCTGACCGCAAGCAGGGTGATCAGCCCTGCGACCAGTACGGCCAGAGCGATCAGGATGCGGCCGGGGTGACCAGTCGTGGTTGCCACTCGCGTGTGTGTCCTACGTGGGTTCTTGCGCCTTTAGAAAAGCTCAGTCGGCGGTCGGTGCCTTGGGGGTTTGGGGCTTTGAATTAGTCGTTGGGAGTTCCGGCTCAACGGCAGGCTCAACGTCGGCTGTCAACGGGCCTGCTGCCGATGTGGGGTCCGCTAGCGGCCGCTCAGCGTGGAACTCATGCGGCTCCGCTGTAGCCGCATCTTCTTCTACTACCGCCTCTTCCTCGTCGAGCTCGTCGCGTTCCTCTAGATTGTCTTCATCTTCAGCTGTGACAATCTTGCTAATCGCCTGTTTGAGCACTGTGAGCTCTGCGCCGGGCGAAGTCTCGAGCACAACCTGTCGTGGTCCCACCGATACGACGGTGCCGAATACGCCGCTGGCTAACATCACCCTGTCGCCGGGGCTAATCGCGTTCATCGTCTGTTGGATTGCCTGCTGGCGCCTACGTTGCGGGCGCAAGATCAAGAAGTAAAAGGCCAGTGCCAGTAGGGCGATGAAGATCAAGGTTGAGTATTGCTGCATTGGTCCGACATCCGATTCTGGGAGTTGTTGTGCTGCGTTATTCTGCTGGGGCGAAAAGGCACCGACCGCCGTACTCTACCTAGTCTGCGCCCAAAACCCGCATTGCTCAGGTGAAGAGATCAGGAGCCTCTCGCCCTGGCTGTGAAATCGGGGCGGCCAGACCCAGATGTCGCCACGCGGCAGGTGTCGCGACCCGACCACGCTGCGTTCGCATGAGAAAGCCCTGGCGTACCAGGAATGGCTCGGCCACCTCTTCGACGGTTTCCCGCTCTTCGCCGACCGCAATCGCCAACGTTGACAATCCGACCGGACCGCCACCGAACCTGCGACACATGGCATCGAGCACGGAGCGGTCCAGCCGGTCGAGGCCAAGCTCATCCACCTCATAGAGCTCCAAGCCGTCCTTCGCCACCTGAAGTGTCACCCGGCCATCTGCTCTCACCTGAGCGAAGTCGCGGACTCGACGAAGCAGTCGGTTTGCGATGCGCGGGGTGCCGCGGGAGCGTCGTGCGATCTCGGCTGCCCCGTTTGGGTCCAGGCGAACCCCGAGGAGCTCCGCGGAGCGGTGAAGAATGTGCTCCAACGCTGCGGCGTCGTAAAAATCGAGCTGGGCGGTGAAGCCGAAGCGGTCGCGGAGCGGGCCGGGCAGCAGGCCGGCCCGAGTAGTGGCGCCAACAAGTGTGAAGCGCGGGATGTCAAGAGGTATCGCGGTTGCCCCTGGGCCCTTGCCGACAACGACATCTACCCGAAAGTCCTCCATGGCCAGGTAGAGCATTTCCTCGGCCGGCCGCGACATCCGATGGATCTCGTCGAGGAAGAAGACCTCGCCCTCGACCAACCCGGACAGGATCGCCGCGAGGTCGCCAGCGTGCTGAATGGCCGGACCGCTCGAGATACGCAATGGCGCATTCATCTCGCTGGCGATGATCATCGCCAGCGTCGTCTTGCCCAGGCCTGGTGGACCGGAGAGCAGGACGTGATCAGGCACGCCGCCACGATGCCGAGCCGCTTGGAGAACCAAACCGAGCTGGTCGCTGACCCGCGGTTGTCCCTCGAACTCAGCCAATGTGGTAGGGCGGAGCACCGATTCGGCGGCACGCTCGGCAGGGTCGGCGTAGGGGCGTACGAGCGCGGCTAACTCCTCGTCGCTCACGTGACTCACGTATTGGTCCCCTTACCTCTTGGCCAAACTACGCAGTGCTGCTCGCATCAGCACCGCAATGTTGATGTGGGGATCTTCACGCGCCAGTTGCTCGACCTCATTGCAGGCGGTCTCCGCGTCCTTGGCCGACCAGCCGAGGCCCTGCAATCCCTGCATCACTTGCCCGCGCCAGGCGGTGGGTGGACCGGCCGCGGCTGGTGGCTCGTCCGCAATCGCAACCGTATTGATCTTGTCTTTGAGTTCGATGACGATCCGTTGTGCTCCCTTGCGACCGATGCCGGGCACCTTGCAGAGCTGAACGAGGTTTTCGGCGGCTATTGCTTTACGCAGCTCATCAGGGGTAAGCACCGCGAGCGCTGTCTGCGCCAACTTCGGCCCGACACCAGTCGCTGTCAGCAAAAGCTCGAAGAACTCCCGCTCGTCGGCTGAGGCGAAGCCGTACAGCGTGAGCGAGTCCTCCCGAACAACTAGTGATGTTGCCAGGGTTGCCCGTTGACCGAGCCGGAGTCCCGCGACCGTATTGGGACTGCACACCGCCTGGACACCGAAGCCACCAACTTCGATGACTGCCGAGGTTGGACCGACCTGAACAACCACACCCGTCAGCTGAGCGATCACTCCTGCCTCCTGGAGGGGGGACGCGGGGACCTGCCGAAGGTACGGCGTTGCCGGCCGGCGTGATTCGCGGCCGCCTCCACCGCGGCAGTAAGCCGCGCGGTGGTGCCACCGCGCCAGACATGGCAGATAGCAAGTGCGAGAGCGTCGGCGGCATCGGCAGGTTCAGGCACGTCTTCCAGCTTGAGAATCCTGGTCACCATGGCGCCGACCTGTTCCTTTGAAGCCCGACCGGACCCGGTGATGGATGCCTTGACCTCGCTTGGTGTATGCAGGCTCACAGGAATCCCACGTCTGGCCGCGACAAGCATCGCGACGCCCGCAGCTTGCGCGGTACCCATGACGGTCTGAACGTTGTGCTGGGCGAACACCCGTTCGATGGCAACCGCGGTCGGCCGATAACGGGCAATCCAGGCCTCGACCGCCTCCTCAATCGCCAGCAGGCGACGTGCCACATCAAGGTCGGATGACGTGCGTAGGACATCAACGGCAACGAGCAGCGGCTGGCGGCCTGGAACGCCATCGACGACGCCGAGCCCGCATCTGGTCAGGCCCGGGTCGATCCCCAGCACCCGCATGCGTGCCCCCAGCTGCCGCGTGACCGGATCGCGCACGCGATCCCCCTTGCCCTGGATAAACGAACAGATGTTCGGCAGCCTATGTGGTGCCCCTGACGTTGGCAGACTGCGACACGCTGTCCGTTCGCAACTAGTGTTGCAGCCGGCGTTGATCGGGGTGGAGAGAGGCCGGGAAGCTCATTGTCACCCTCCGGACGAGCCGAGCCGTCATGCTGGGCAAACTCGAGTGTGCAGCAACATCCCACGCTGTTCGCTGCTGGTGAGCAGTTAGTGCACAGTAATCATGGATGACAGCACAGCCAGCTTCCGGCGCAAGCTCTAGCTGATGCTGGCAAGCACCTCATCTGACGCATCGAAGTTGGCGTAGACGTTTTGAACATCGTCGGAGTCCTCGAGCGCATCGATGATCTTCATCAGCTTCTCGGCGGTCGGGGCGTCGACCTCCTGGGTGTATTGAGGCACAAAGGACACCTCGGCCGACTCGTAGTCAAAGCCTGCGTCCTGGACCGCCGTGCGTACGGCCACGGTGTTGCTGGGCTCGGTGATGATCTCGAAGCTGTCACCAAGATCATTGATCTCTTCGGGGTCGGCATCCAAGGTTGCCTCAAGAAGATCATCTTCGGTGATGCTGCGACCTTCTTGCTGCTTGGAGACGATCACAACGCCTTTGCGGTTGAACATCCGCGCCGTCGAGCCGGCGTCGGCCATCGTTCCCCCGTTTCGGGTCACTGCCACGCGTACGTCGGATGCCGAACGATTTCGGTTGTCAGTCAGGCACTCAATGAGCAAGGCGACGCCAGCTGGCCCGTACGCCTCATACATCAATGTCTGGTAGTCCGCGCCGCCGCCTTCGGCGCCTGATCCTCGCTTGACCGCCCGGTCAATGTTGTCGTTAGGGACTGAGCTCTTCTTGGCCTTCTGGATCGCGTCGTACAAGGTCGGGTTCCCGGCCGGGTCGCCGCCGCCGACTCGAGCTGCCACCTCGATGTTCTTGATCAGCTTGGCAAACAGCTTGCCGCGGCGTGCATCGACTACAGCCTTCTTGTGCTTGGTGGTGGCCCACTTCGAGTGACCGGACATGCCCGAAATCCTAACCGCCCACCTGCTTCGGATCGTTTTCGATCACAAGGGTCGAAATTCACCGATCTGGTCGCATATGGGGGTCGTTGCTGATCACAAGCGCCCAGATGTTGGCTGGCGCAGTCACAATGGCGGCCTCTGAAAGCAAAGAAGTTATCCACAAATTGCGGTTCACTAGGTTACGAAGGAACCGCCTGCGCCCCCAGACTCCTTCCCCATGAGCCTCCCACAGAAGCACTCGCTGGACGTACGCAATCCATTCACCCGCGCCGACGCTCGGGCGGCCGGAATGACCGTCAAGGAGCTGATCAGTAGGCGATATCAAAAGGTCTTCTACAACCTGTACGTCAGCGCAAATGTCCGCATCACTCCACAACTGCGCGCACGCGCAGCACTGCGGCTAGCCAGCCCGGCAGCTACATCAGTCACTCCACAGCTGCCGAGCTCTGGGGCGTTCCCGTGCCGCACGATGACCATACTCACATCACCGTGCCAGAACATGGCGGTCGACTTCGGCGACGAGATGTGAAGTCTCACGTCGGCCAGCGCGACGCTCGGCGAACGCTTAGAACCGGGATTCCGCTGTCCACTCCAGAGCAGACATTCATTGATCTGGCCGGCGTTGGGTTGAATCTCGTCGACTTGGTGGTTGTGGGCGACGCGATGCTCAAAGCCAAGCTGACCACAATTCCCATTTTGATCGAAGCGATCGAAGCATGGCAGGGGTACGGCACCCGGCTCGCGCTGCGAGCGGCACGGTTGATACGAGACGGGTGGACTCGCCGATGGAGACGGGCCTACGCCTGCTCATCGTCCTCGCCGGCTTGCCTGAACCAACCGTGAACCTGATCATGCGCGGCGAGGACGGCAGCTGGAGAATGCAATTCGATCTTTGCTACCTCGATCAGCGACTGATCGTGGAGTACGACGGACGCCAGCATCGGGACGACCCCGAACAGTGGCAACGTGACATCTATCGGCGTGAGGATCTTGATCGGATGGACTACCGGCTGCTCATCGTGACCAGACGCGGAATCTACAAGGAACCGCACCGCACCCTTGAGCGCGTACGGGATGGCCAAACGACCCGAAGGGAGTGGTCAACGGCGCCAGATGTGCAGCTCAGGCAGCTTGCCACCCTTTACCGGCGGATCGCTTTGCTGCCAAATGCGCCGCCAACTGGCGGCTGGCGGCTCAGGCAACTCCGCTAAGCCGCGCTGGGTCTTCCACCAAGTTGTGGCATCCTCAGCCATGAGTTGTTTGACCGCACCGACGATCCTTGCCCCGAACTCGCTCACCGCTTCATCCGGTCGCGGAACAATCGGCATTCCATAGCGAACGCTGACCCGAGGACGTCCGGGGACCGGCCAGTAGCTGCCGCGCGGCATCGCCGCGTAGGTCCCGAGAATTCCCACCGGCACCACCGGAACACCGCAGTCGACCGCCAGTTGGGCAGCGCTCAACCGAAACGGCCGTACGAACCCGTCGCTGGACCGCGTGCCTTCCGGGAAGATCACGACACTCCAGCCTCTCGACAACAACTTGGCCGCCGTGGGTGTTAAGGCACCGCCGTTTTGCTCTATCGGAAAGGCATTGAAGGCGACGGCCGATGCGCCGGTTCGCAGCCAGCTGTCGAAGAAGTAGTCACTGGCTATCCCCACCGCGGTACGGCGCCGGCGTTCAGCAGGCAACGTTGACACCAATACCGCGGTGTCCAGATGTGAGGCGTGATTGGCGACAAGCAGCGCAGGACCGCGCAGCTGTTGAAGCTCATCAAGGCCGTAGACCTCTGCCGCGAGCTCCTTGCCCATCACACTCTTGACGCCGACGACCTGGACAAACTCACGCAGCGCCCGCACCGGCGCCGACCGGGCCCATCCGGTCCGTCTCATCGAGCGACCGCCGCTCATTTGACGTCAACCAGAACCTGCGGCGGAGTATGGAGATAGCTAATTGAGGGCGTACGCCCAACCGTCGACGCCACGATCTCGAGAGCATCGGCAAGAGTCGAAGCGGCGCGAAAACCCATTCGGGCGGCGCTCTCTCGATCAGCGCCCACCCACACGATGTCACTGAAGTGCTGCCGGGCGTTGGCGATTTCGTACCACAGGTATATCGGATGCACACCGTGGAACGCCTGGCTCGTGCGGTATCGGTGGACGTACCACGAGTCGTTGGCAAATTTCTCTTCATAGTGCGCCGCGATCTGCCGCGCATCGGTAGTGACGGTTAGCACGTCCGCGAAGAAGTCGACATACGACGGATGGTGCAGCGGAGAGAAGGTGGGTGTCAACGGATGGTAGATGACCAAGGCGCCACCCTCACGTACGAACGGCCTTCCGGTATGCAGCCCCAAGGCGTCAAGTCCGCTCCAGGCAGCAAGAATCGGGTTGGTCACCGAGTCGACGCTGAAACGCGTCTGGGCAGGCACTCCTAGGACACCGACATCTGCCTGACCCGACACCTCGACAAGCTGCTGTGCTCGCACCTGAGCCAGACTGGCCTGCTGCACCGCCTGCGGAGCCCCAGCCGTCACCAGGCTGGCGTGGTAGTCAGCTGAAATGCGGTTCATCAGCCGCCGGCGCCCGCGCTGCGGAGTCCACTCCAGCCCGCGGCTTAGGCCAAACCACATCGTCCGGTCCCTCAAACTCCACTCCCATTCCCGCCGGGCGAGAAACTCCAGCGGCGGCGCGAAAACGTCGTTGTCCAACACCACGTTGATCAGGAAGACCGGTACAGCCGCAGACACCAGGCTCGCAATGTCGGCCGCAACAGATTCACCCCCCGCCAGGTGCCGCTCCGACAGCTGGCAGATGGTCGCGGTGGAGCCTAATCCGCTAGCAACCTGTGTCGCGTCGCCACCTCGTGCCGCGGCGACGAGATGTACAAAGATCAGTAAATCCGAGTTGGCAGCCCGTGCGTTCAAGGCGATGTCCCCAGCTGTAGTGCTGCCGATGGTCGTCAGATTGTCGGAATCCTCAGCATCGTGATTAGTGAGCAAGCCGTCGGCATAAAAAGACCTGAAGACACGCTCGCCCACGAGGTACTCCAGCTCGGCTGCGGTCATCCGACGATTCGGCCCATTCGCGCCAACCAACGCGACATCGTCCACCCCGGCCGCTGCAGCCCGACTTAGGACAGCCTCGATCACTTTGCCGCGGATATCGGGTCGCCGCATTTTCGGTGTTGGCGTGCCGATGTCGTCGAACGCAATCGTCAGTCGCATCGCTGGTTTCAGCAACGCTGACAGCGGCTCGGAGTGCAGCGGCGCGTCGAGCGCAGCATTGATCGCCTCGTCGGGGTCCGGTACGCGCGGAAGCGACTCAGCCGGATAGATCACCCGCGTCCCGAGGGGAAATCTCTCGAGGCGGAAACGATCGCCATCGGGCACCAGCAGGGGCGGCGTGCGATCGTCGACCTCGAGGACGAAGCCGGGTCGGCCCATCTGTCCAATCTCCTTACCTCGGCAGCGCCCAGCGCGGCGTGATCGGCTTGATCTTCCACTCCACTACCGTCCACTGATTGCGGGTGGCAGCCCGCATCAGGGCAATGTCGGGACTCACCGCGACAGCATTGCCTACTGTTTCCAGCATTGGCAGATCCGAGTGAGAGTCCGCGTAGGCAAAGCTACGGTCCAGGTCGATCCCATGCTGGACCGCATAGTGTTTGAGCCACGCAGCCCGTGACTCCCCCACCACTGGCGGCCCGGTAAGGAAGCCAGTACAGCGGCCCTCCTCATCGACACCAAGCTCGGCCGCGACGACAACGTCGAACAGCGGCTGGATCGGCCGGGTCAGCGGCTGCACCACTCCAGTAATCAAGATTGTGGTGTGACCTGCGGCGCGATGCTCACGAATTCTGCGCACAGCCTCCGGCGAGAGCCTGCTCAAGATCTGTGGCGCCATGGACGTGTCGACAAAACGCTCCAGGGCAGCAAGATCGGCGCCGCGGTAACGGCGGTAGACAGCTCGGAGGAAGGTGCCGCGGTCGCGTTGCTCAGCGCGCAAGTACGACGGAAGCCGCCGAAGCACATGGCCGACCTCAGCCACCTGTTGGGTGCGGGACAGCTCCGGCAGTCGAGCCCACAGGTATTGCTCGACGACGTTGGTCGACATGATCGTGCCATCGAGGTCGAAGATCGCAAGCGCCGCTGAGCCGCCGGTGTCCTTGTCCAGATCCTTCATCGTGGTCGGTCGGTTACCGCGTTTGCTCCGGATCGCGTCCATCCGGCGTACCGGCGCGGTGATCGATGGACAGTGCACCTCTTGGATGTAGGTCTTCCAGTCGAAGACCGAGGTGTCGAACGCGAACGCTGCTTGATCATCGGGGTGCAACGCCCGAGTTAGGGCCAGGGTGTTGTCGTCGACAAAGTGCAGCTCGGACTGCGCGTACTCCTTGTAGAGCGAGTGATAGCGCCGCAGGAAGTCCAGCCGGACTCCGGTGCGATCAAGGTCCTTTGCGATCTTGCGAGTCCGGTCCGAACGCGGCGCCTGGGCGAGCATCCGTTCGGCGATCTTGTGGGCACGTTCGGAGGTGGAGAGCAGTCGCTCGATCGAGGATGCGCCCGGAAACGTCCACTGCGGTAGCCGAGCGGCTCCCCGGGGACCGCCCTCGAAGGGATGCTCCAGAAAGTAGGCGCGGGTGTAGCTGTAGAGATCCTTGAATGTGAGCGGGTTCCGAGCGCCGGAGTTCACGTGATAGTACTCCGGAGTCCCGACGTCGGGTTGAGTGGCACAGACCGCCAAGATCGCGTTCACCACATGATCACAAGGCACGATGTCGACCACTGCCTCAGGCGTTGCCGGAAACTCCGGAAGCTCGCCCCGACCGTACGCCAAGATCAACGGCTCCGCCATCTTGAAGCCCTCGATCCAGCCGGGATAGGGATGCAGCCAGGAGGACTCCACAATCGCCGGTCGAACGATCGAAACCTGCACGTCGCGCCCGACATCGGCGACCACGCGCTCGCCGAGGGCCTTGGTGAAGGTGTACACGTCGGTCCAGCCAAGTGAGCGGGCTCGCTCAGTACCGGCTTTGACCAGTTCGGCGTTGACCCACTCAATGCGACGACGCTCGGTGTCGGCTGATGTGGTTAAGAAGCCTGCCTGTCGATGTACGCGTTCGGCCTCCTTGCGGAGTTTTGCCAGCTGCAGCGAGGTACGTGACTCAGCCTCGATCAGGTCCCGCATGGCAATGCCGGCGGCCGCTTCGGCGTCGTAATCGATGTTGTGAGCATGAGGTGCCTCCGGGATGGCGCCGCGGCGGCGGCCAGCGGTGTACGCGGTCGAGATATGCACGTAGTGCGGCACCTTGCGTCGCTGACCATCCTCAGTCACGGCGGCCAGCATGCGATCCATGAGTGCTTTGGTGCCGATCACATTCGTCGTGAACGCCTGGTCGATGGGTGGATCGAAAGAGACGTCGCCCGCGCAATGCAGCACGATGTCAAGATCATCCGGCAGCTCTGGCACATTCGGCAGATCGCCCTCGATGATCTCGACTCGACTGTCTAGTAGTTCCGCAGCCCCACCGGCAGCCTGGACAACCTCGGCGAAGATCGGCTTCTTGACAACACCGATCATCCGATCTCGGGCGCTGGCCGACCCCTTACGCCGAACAAGCACCGACGGGACTGTGTCGGGCAGCTCGGTAAGGATCTTCCACAGCAGCTGCTCGCCGATGAAACCGGTAACACCGGTCATGACGATCTTCTTGCCGGCCAGCAGATCCCGCAGCCGGCCATCCAGCCGCTGCACGCCTGGCCGACGCGTCTCTGGATGCACTGCGGTCATACGTGGCTGCTCTCTGCGGTACTGCCGAGCTGCGCAGCCACCAGGGCCTCCTCCATAGTGAAGCGTCCCAAGTAGAGCGCGGTGCCAATGATCGCACCCTCGACTCCGATGGCAACCATCTCCCTTAGGGCCAAGATGTCTTCTAGGTTCGAGATGCCGCCGCTCGCAATGACCGGCTTCCTCGTCTTCTCGCAGACCTGGCGCAGCAGCTCCAGATTTGGCCCACGCAACATCCCGTCAGCCGAAACGTCGGTCACAACGAAACGCGCACAACCAGCTTGGTTCAGCCGATGCAATGTCTCGAGCAGGTCGCCACCCTCGCGGGTCCAGCCGCGGGCGGCGAGCTTGGTGCCTCTGACATCAAGCCCAATGGCGATCCGGTCGCCATACTGAGCAATGATCTCTTCACACCACTCGGGATTCTCCAGTGCGGCGGTGCCAATGTTCACCCGAGCGCATCCACTGGCCAGCGCCCGCTCTAGTGATTCGTCGTCCCGGATGCCACCCGACAGCTCGACATTCAGCCGTAGGTGCGATGTCAGTTCGGCGATGATCTCGGCGTTGTTGCCGCGGCCGAAAGCTGCATCAAGGTCGACCAGATGGATCCACTCGGCTCCGCCATCTTGCCAGCGTTGGGCAGCAGCACGTGGATCGCCGAACCGCTTCTCCGAGCCGGCACGGCCTTGTACCAGCTGCACGGCCTGTCCACCGGCGATATCGACCGCCGGCAACAACACGAGCCGGTCGGCATCGCGTGCTGGGTGTGAAGGACTTGCCGAATGCACCAGAAGACCCTATCGCCACCGATTGGCTGTCCCCATTTGCTAAGCCGGACGCTTCGACTTCGGCAGCTTGGACACGACCAGGTCGTACGAGCTGTCGATCAAGTCTTTGATCTCGTCGGAAGGGATAGTGCCGTTCAGCTGAAACGTGTTCCAGCCATGCTTGCCGATGTAGGCCATCTTGGACGCCGCACCCGGATAGCGATCCAGGAGCAGGTCGGCCCTCTCCCGGTCACCACACTTCAAACCGATTGCGGTCTGATCTCCCAGAAAAGCGAAGATCTTATCCCCAACCTTGGCGACCACATCACCTTCCCAGGGCTCGTCTTGCCAGGCACCAGGCTTGGAAAGGCAATAGTCGAGCCAGGATCTCGGGCTCATAGCGTGCTGACCCAATTACGAATCAGCTGGGCGCCAGCGTCACCGGACTTCTCGGGGTGGAACTGAGTCGACCAGAGTGGGCCCTCCTCCACCGCCGCCACAAAATGGTCGCCGCCATGCTCAGCCCAGGTGATCCGCCGTTCCGGAACCGCCTCCAGCGCGCGTACGCCATAGCTGTGTACGAAATAGAAGTGCTCCGATTCGACCCCGGCAAACAGCCGACTTCCGTCCGCCGCCTGGATCGTGTTCCATCCCATGTGAGGCAATCGCTCGGCGTGCAACCGCTCCACCAACCCCGGCCAGACGCAACAGCCCTCGGCTCGTACACCATGTTCGATGCCCGCCTCGAAGAGCACCTGGTGACCAACGCAGATGGCCAGTGTCGGCCGCCCACCTGCCAGACGCTCGGCAATGATCTTTGGCCCTTCGACCGCAGCCAAGCCTGCCATGCAAGCCGCGAATGCGCCGACGCCGGGAATGACCAACCCATCCGCAGTCTCAGCGAGCCTGGCATCGCTGCTCACGGTGACATCTGCGCCAGCGCGGGCGACCGCACGCTCAGCGGAGCGAATGTTGCCCGAGCCGTAGTCCAGTACGACAACGCTCCTCACAACGCTCCTTTGCTGCTGGGTACGCCTGTTACGCGGGCATCGAAGGCGACCGCATCCCTCAGCGCCCGGGCCAGGGCTTTGAACTGGCACTCGACGATGTGGTGCGGATCGCGACCGGACAACACCGTCAGGTGCAGGCAGATGTGGGCGTGAAAAGCGAGCGTCTCCATGACATGGCGAGTCAGCGAGCCGACGTAGGGCGCACTGACCGGAATCCCGCCGCCTCCCGCAGAACCGCCGATCAGCACATACTCCTGGCCCGCCGGCTCACCCGTGTGGACACAGTACGGTCGCCCGGAGACATCGACCACTGCCTGTGCCAAGGCTTCGTCCAGCGGCACCAGCGCATGACCGAATCGCCGAATCCCGCTCTTGTCGCCCAGCGCGGACCGGATCGCCTGACCCAGCACAATGGCGGTGTCCTCAACGGTGTGGTGGGCATCGATTTGCCAATCGCCAGCGCTCTCAACCTCGAGGTCGATCAGCGAGTGGACGGCGAAAGCGGTCAGCATATGGTCGAAGAATCCGACCCCGGTCGAGATCTGAGCCCTGCCAGTGCCATCAAGATCGACGCTGACGCTGGCCTTCGACTCAGAGGTCTGCCGTTCCACCGTGGCGGCGCGGGACTCGGTCATTAATTCTCCTTGCTTGATTGTTCCGTCTCGGTCTCGAGCACCGCTGCGAGTGCCTCTTTGAAGGCCTGCATCTCCGCTGGAGTGCCGGCCGATACCCGCAACCAGCCCTCAGGTCCCGTCTCCCTGATCAAGACACCACGGCCCAGCAGTGCCTGCCATATCGCATGCCGGTCGGCAAAACGCCCGAAAAGCACGAAGTTCGCATCCGACTCGGCAATCATCAGGCCCTGGGCGACGAGCCAGTCCGCAAGATCATCACGTGCTTTACGGAGTTCATCAACTTTGGCCAGCATCTCGGGCGCATGGGCCAGCGCGACCCTGGCCGCGGCCTGGGTAAGTGCGGACAGGTGATAGGGCAGCCGTACGATGCGCAGTGCTTCGATGAATGCCGGAGTCGCGGCGAGGTAGCCCAGTCGGCCGGCGGCGAAGGCAAATGCCTTCGACATGGTCCGGCTTACCGCGAGCCGCGGGTAGTCCGGCAGCAGTTCAAGCGCGCTCGGAGTGCCATTGCGTGCGAATTCGTAGTACGCCTCATCGACAACAACAACACCGGGCGCCACATCGCAGATGACCCGAATGGTCTCCAGGGTCACCGCTGTGCCGGTGGGGTTGTTCGGGCTGGTGATGAGCACTACATCCGGCTGGGCTTCCAGCACGGCAGTACGCGCTGCGTCCGGATCAATGGTGAAGTCGTCGCGACGGGGAGCGGTGCACCACTCGCTATGGGTATCTCGGGCGTACTCGGGATACATCGAATATGTAGGCGCAAAGGAGAGCACGCGACGGCCTGGCCCGGCGAAGGCCAACAGCACGTGCAGCATCACTTCATTGCTGCCATTGGCGGCCCAGATTTGTTCAGCGGTCAACCCGTAACCGAGGTAGCGAGCTAGGTCGGCACGCAGCCCAAGTGCGTCACGTTCGGGGTACCGGTTCATCGAGCGGCCAGCTTCGGCCACTGCGGCCGCGATCTCATTAATCACCTGTCCGCTGGGAGGGTAGGGATTCTCGTTGACATTGAGGCAGACCGGTACGTCGAGCTGGGGCGCTCCGTACGGCCTTTGACCAACAAGCTCGGGTCGGAGGGGAAGCTGCTCGAGCGCCATCAGCGTGTGCGTGTTGATGGAAAGAACCTCCGAGCGATGGCGGCACCGTGAGCAGGCAGATCCTCGGCGTCGGCGAACACTTCGACCTTCCGAGCCACCTCTTCAAACGCGGTCTGGGTGTAGCTGACAACGTGCATCATTTTGAGGAAGCTGCGCACGTTCAGACCCGAGGAGTGGCAGGCGCACCGCCCGGTGGGCAGCACGTGGGTGCTGCCGGCACAGTAGTCCCCGAGCGAGACCGGCGACCATGGTCCGACGAACACCGCGCCCGCGTTAGTGATCATGGACGCCACTCGGTCCGGGTCGGCAGTTTGGATCTCGAGGTGTTCTGCCGCGTAACCATTGGCCACTTCGATGCCTTGGGACAGGTCATCCACCATCACGATGGCTGACTGGCGACCTGCAAGTGACTGCACGATGCGTTCCACATGCTTGGTGGCCGGAACCTGAGCCGACAGCTCAGCCTGGGTGCCCTCCGCCATTTCGTCGGAATCGGTGATCAACACCGCTGCCGCCAGCGGGTCGTGCTCGGCCTGAGAAATCAGATCCGCAGCGACATGGACGGGCTCAGCGGTCGCGTCGGCGAGCACCGCGATTTCTGTGGGGCCGGCCTCGGAGTCGATGCTGACCCGTCCCTTGAGCAGCCGCTTCGCAGCGACGACGTAGATGTTGCCCGGGCCGGTGATCAAATCGACCTGCCGGCAAAGATCCGGCACGCCGTAGGCGAACATCGCGATCGCTTGGGCGCCGCCGACCGCATAGACCTCGTCGACGCCGAGAATGTGGCAGAGCGCGAGAATATTGGGATGCGGCAACCCGCCGAACTCGATCTGCGGCGGAGAGGCCAGGGCGATGGACGGTACGCCGGCGACCTTCGCCGGCACCACGTTCATGATCACGCTCGACGCCAGTGGCGCCAACCCGCCTGGGACATACAAGCCGACTCGACTCACCGGAATCATGCGCCGGCGTACCACCGCGCCTGGCGCAACACTGACCTCGCCACCCGTGTCGCCAAGCTCGGTCTCACAGACTCGGCGGCGGCGCTCGATCGCCGTTGCGAAGGCTTTCCGCAGATCAGGATGCAGCCGTGCCGCGGCGCTTTCTAACGCGCCCCTCGGCACCCGAAATGAGCTAGGAAGCACTCGATCGAAACGGATCGAGTAGTCGGCCAGGGCAGCCGTGCCGCGGCGCGCGACATCGTCACAGATCGGCCGGACGATCTCAGTCGCGGCCGCCACGTCGAAGTGGGCCCGGGGCACAATCGCCGCGTAATCTAGGGGCGCGCCGGCCGCTCGACGGCCGCGCAGATCGATCACCCGGAGCACGGGGAGATTCTACGGCCCGGGCGTGCGCCGACCCTGATAATCAACGGCCTGTCCGTACGGCGGATTAAGATCTCGTTCGTCCGGTCGGATTGCTCCGCTCGCCGGTGCTCGCTCCGCGCGTAAGGAGGTTCATGGAAGAGCCGCTGGCAGCACGCGGCGCGATCTTGAGGGCCGCAATTGGCATCGGGCTTTATGCCATGGCTTTCGGCGCTTCCTTTGGTGCGATCGCGGTGGCATCAGGATTGACGTTGTCGCAGACCATGATGCTGAGCTTGGTGATGTTCACCGGTGCCTCGCAATTCGCTTTCGTCGGGGTAGTTGCCTCGGCTGGATCGCCGTTCGCGGCCGTACCGGCGGCCTTGCTGCTGGGAGTCCGGAACGCCTTCTATGGCGTACCTATTTCGGAGATCGTGCATCCGCGCGGGCTTGCCCGACTTTGGACAGCCCACTTCGTAATCGACGAGACAACAGCGATGGCCATCAGCCAGGAGACGCCGCGGGCCCGGCGCTTTGCGTTTTGGATCACCGGGCTGATCTTGCTGTGCCTTTGGCAACTGGGCACGTTGGCTGGTGCGTTGGTCGGCCGAGCAGTCGACCCCACTGCTATCGGGCTCGATGCCGCCGCGCCAGCCGTCTTCTTGGCCCTGCTCTGGCCGATGTTGCGGCGGGCCGAAGCGCGTTGGGTGGCGCTGGGTGGGGCTGCGGTCGCGCTCGTGCTCATACCTATGGCGCCACCGGGCATTCCGGTCGTCGCCGCGGCAGGGGTGGCAGTCGTCGGCGGACTACTTCCCATCCGAAACCCCGCTGAGCAGATCCCGGATAGGAATCGCACGTGAGCCCGCTGTGGATGGCGATCATCTTCGCGGCGGTCGGCTGCTATCTGTTGAAACTGGCAGGCGTTTCACTGCCCGAGTCGATCTTGAACCATCCCAAGGTGCAGCGGGTGGCCCAGTTGCTGCCTATCGCGATGCTGTCTGCGCTCGTCGTTGTGGAACTTTTCGATGGTGGTGGCCGCTACTCGCTGGACTGGCGAACGTTGGCCGGTGTTGCCGCTGGGGTTATCGCCTTGCTGCTTCGGCGTGGTTTTCTCGTGGTGTTCTTGATCGCGATCTCGGTAACAGCACTACTGCGTCTGATTGGCTGACCGCCGACGCCGGCGCAGCAGCGGACGCGGCTCCTCCTCGTCACGGCCCAACGAGGAACCCAGCAGCACCGGAATGATCGCGAAGAACGGCCAGGTAAGCAGGGACGCGCGGGCGCGCAGCGTAAGCGGGATTGGCACCAGCTCGCCCGGTTTTGCTGCCGCGAGCCGAGCCGAGAAGTCACCAGGCCCGAGGCGGTAACCGACCAGCCAACAGGTCAAGGCCGCAGCCATAGCACACGCCAGGACCACCAGCACCACAGACCAGCCGATGCTGCGGAGCCAGCGCCAAGCCGCCAGGCCGATCAGCAATCCTGCTACCAGGCCGATGGCGCAGAACCAGGCGTCGCCAGCGATGAATTCGGTGAGGCCCCGCTCGGAGGTCGCAGCTCCACCGTTGCTGTTCACCTCGTACGCAGGTGGCTTGACCACCAGCCACCAGACCACTCCCGCAGCCGCACCCAGGGCAATCGAGCCGACCGCGAAGCCAACAATTCGACCGACGGGCCGAAGCGAGTGCCGGTTGGCGGCCACGCGCACGTCGATCGTTGCGGACACGGCCGGAAGTCTATGTGCCGACGATTAGCGGGTCAGCACTTAGCGAAGTCCAGTTATCACGAGACCAGACACGACGGTCCTAGCAGGGCCTTCAGATCTGCCATCAATGGCGGTGACGGCGTCACCCGCAGCCGCTCGTCGAGTTTCATGACCGTGGTCTTGTCTGCTGACCGGAGCCGAAGCCGTACCTCGGTGAGTCCAGGATGTGCTGCCAGCACGTCGCGCAGCTGTTGCACCACTTGTGGCGTGCAGCGGGTTGCTGGCAACGAGATCACCACGGGCCCGCTAGGCGCGTGGCTGACATCGGGCAGGCTGAGCTCAGAGGCGTTGAGCGAGACGACGTCGTCCTCGACCTTGACCTTGCCTTTGATCTTGACCACGGTGTCGGTGGCCAACACGGTGGACACCATCTCGTACGCCTTTGGGAAGAGCAAGACCTCGATTGAGGCTTCCAAGTCCTCCACGGTGATCACTGCCCAGATGTCGCCGCGCCGGGTGGTCTTGCGGGTGATATTGGTGATCATGCCCGCGATGGTCACCATGCCGTCCCGCGGGCCGTCGTCGGCGAGCAGCTGCCCGATACCGATGTCGCGTTCCGCGGCCAGGATGTGCTCAAGGCCTTGTAGCGGATGGTCGCTGACGTAGAGGCCGAGCATTTCGCGTTCGAAGGCGAGTTTGGTTCTCTTGTCCCAGTCGGGCAGCTCGGGAACGCTGCCGGTGAGCACTGGATCGGTTTCAGCCAACTCTCCAAAAAGATCATCCTGGCCATTTGCTTCGTTGCGCTTCAGGTCGAGCACAGCGTCTACCGCCCCCTCGTAGATGCTCATCAGCGCGCGCCTCGAATGGCCCATTGACTCAAAGGCTCCGGCCTTGATCAGCGACTCGATCACCCGCTTGTTGCACACCACGAGCGGCACCTGGTCCAGGAAGCCGTGGAAGTTCACCGCCTTGCCGTGGGCTTCGCGGGCGGCGACGATGCCCTCTACGACGTTGTGCCCGACGTTGCGCACCGCGGTAAGCCCAAATCGGATGTCGGCTCCGACTGGAGTGAAGTTCGCTGCTGATTCGTTGACGTCCGGTGGTAGCACCTGGATGCCCATCCGGCGGCACTCGTTGAGGTAGACCGCCATCTTGTCTTTGTCATCGGCCACCGAGGTAAGCAGTGCCGCCATGAACTCAGCCGGGTAGTTGGCTTTGAGGTAGGCGGTCCAGTAGGAGACCATCCCGTACGCCGCGGTGTGGGCCTTGTTGAATGCGTAATCGGAGAACGGGACCAAGATGTCCCACAGCGCTTTGATCGCGGCATCGGAATAGCCGTTGGCCCGCATGCCTTTGGAGAACGGCACGAACTCGGCGTCAAGGATTTCCTTTTTCTTCTTGCCCATCGCGCGCCGCATGTTGTCGGCTTGGCTGAGGGTGAAGCCGGCCACCTTCTGGGCAATCGCCATTACCTGCTCTTGATAAACGATCAGCCCATGCGTCGTGCCGAGGATCTCCGACAGCGGCTCGGCAAGCTCCGGATCAATAGGCGTGATCTCCTGGCGGCCGTTCTTGCGCAACGCATAGTTCGTGTGGCTGTCCGCACCCATCGGACCCGGGCGGTACAGCGCAAGAACGGCTGAAATGTCTTCAAAGTTGTCCGGACGCATCAGCCGCAGCAATGCACGCATCGGCCCGCCGTCGAGCTGGAAGACTCCGAGAGTGTCGCCGCGGCCGAGCAGGGCGTACGTCGGCGCATCGTCCAGCGGCAGATCCTCCAGCACGAGTTCGAAGCCGCGGTTGAGTGCGATGTTGGCCACCGCGTCATCGAGCACCGTGAGGTTGCGTAGGCCCAGAAAATCCATCTTGATCAGGCCCAAGGCCTCGCACGTCGGGTAGTCGAACTGGGTGATGATCGCCCCGTCCTGCTCTCGACGCATGATCGGGATGATGTCGAGCAAAGGATCGCTCGACATGATCACGCCGGCGGCGTGCACCCCCCACTGCCGCTTCAAGCCTTCAAGATCCTTAGCCGTGTCAACGACGGTCTTGACGTCCGGATCAACTTCGTAGAGTGCCCGAAACTCTCCCCCCTCGCCGTAGCGAGGATGATCACGATCGAAGAGCTTGGCCAGCGGCACATCCTTACCCATTACCGGTGGTGGCATCGCCTTGGTGATCCTCTCGCCGACACCGAACGGATAGCCCAGCACGCGGGAGGCATCCTTTACGGCCTGCTTGGCTTTGATCGTGCCGTAGGTGACGATCTGGCTGACCCGGTCGTCGCCGTACTTTTCGGTGACGTAGCGGATGACCTCTCCGCGCCGACGCTCGTCGAAGTCGATGTCGAAGTCGGGCATCGAGACTCGATCGGGATTGAGGAACCGCTCGAAGATCAGTCCATGGACCAACGGATCAAGATCAGTAATCCGCATCGCGTACGCGGCAATCGACCCGGGACCTGAGCCTCGACCTGGGCCTACTCGGATGCCATGCTCCTTGGCCCAGTTGATGAAGTCGGCGACAACCAGGAAGTAGCCGGCGAAGCCCATCGAGATGATCACGTTGGTTTCGAAGTCGGCCTGCTTGCGCACCTCATCGGGAATGCCACCCGGATAGCGCCGATGGAGTCCGGCCTCCACCTCATGAAGGAACCAGGAGTCCTCGGTCTCTCCTTCTGGGCAGGGGAAGCGCGGCATGTACGTGCCATTGCCCTCGGTGAAGGACACCTTGCAGCGCTCGGCGATCAGCAACGTGTTGTCGCAGGCCTGAGGAAGTTCTGCGAAGAGCGCGCGCATCTCGGCCGGCGATTTGAGGTAGTGCTGGTCACCTTCGAACTTGAACCGGTTCCCGTCGGCCATGGTGGAGCCCGTCTGCACGCAGAGCAAGACCTCGTGGGCCGCGGCGTCGGACTGGTGGGTGTAGTGCAGGTCGTTGGTCGCCACGAGCGGCAGCTTGAGGTCTTTGGCGATCTTGAGCAGATCCGCCCGTACCCGATTCTCGATGGTCAGGCCGTGGTCCATGAGCTCGACGAAGTAGTTGCCGGGACCGAATAGATCGCGAAACTCCGCCGCACTGGCGATGGCATCGTGGTAGCGGCCCAGCCGCAGGTAGGTCTGCACCTCTCCGCCCGGACAACCTGTGGTTGCGATCAGTCCATCGGCGTACCGGTCAAGCAGTTCCCGATCGACCCGCGGCTTGTAGAAGTAGCCCTCCAGCGATGCCATCGAACTCAGCCGGAACAGGTTGTGCATGCCAGGTGTGTTCTCGGCCCAGATGGTGAGGTGGGTAAATGCTCCGCCCCCAGAAACATCGTCGGAGCCGCCGTCACCCCAGAGCACTCGACGTCGCTCGGAGCGGTGTGTCTTGGGAGTGAGATACGTCTCCATTCCGATGATCGGCTTGACCGCTGAGGCCCTGCCGGCCTTATAGAACTCGTAAGCGCCGAAGGTATTGCCGTGGTCGGTGACTGCGATGGCAGGCATGCCCATCTGCTCACAGCCTGAGAACAGGTCGGCTATCCGAGCTGCTCCGTCAAGCATCGAATATTCGGAGTGGACGTGCAGGTGGACAAATGAGCCGTCCCCAGGCTGGATGCTCCCCGGCATACCGCACCAACCTCCAAACTCGAAAACACTTGCTGCACGCGCTCCTGCCGGACGCGAGGGGGAAGCTCAGCAAGCGACCACATTAGTCGCCCGTTCTTCCCATACCAGTTTGCGACGCGCCTCTGACAGCACGGTCGCAGCGGACCTCGAGCGCTTCTGGTCAGCTGCCGCACAGCGCCAGGACTTTCTCAACAGTCCGGATGTTGCGGACCGTTGAGCTGACGCCAATGATGTCGCTGAATTTCTCGGCCAACTTGCTCCTGCCCATGCCTTGCGAATAGTTGACATAGACCTCTTGACCGGCGAATGTGAATGGCTCATAGTCCTTCGCGACGGCGGCCACCTTCTCCTTAGCATCCTTGGGTGGCGTCTTCATCAGGAACGCGACTGTGACCTGGCTCGGATTGCCGTCGGGATAGGGGTTCTCGGCCAGGATCTTCTTCAGCTGTGCTGGTGTTCGCACCGTGACGGCGATCGCGCGCCCGAACGTGTCCTTGATCGCATTGGAGATCTCCTGTGCTACGGCAGCGGCTTTCTTGGGTGAGGTGATGATCAAATTGCCACTGTTGATGTACGTCGCGACGTCGGTGTAACCGAGATCGTCAGCCATGGCGCGCAGCGCCGGCATCGATATCTTGTTGTTGGACCCGAGGTTGACGCCACGAAGGAAGGCAACATAAGTGGCCACGTCGCCATCATTTCAGCCGAGGACGCGCACGACGCTGGCTGTCAACGACTATCGGCCGTCATGGCCCTCGCTGTTTGTCGGTCGCTGTTGCGGCGCGCCAGAGTCTGCGGGCGAAGGGTCCGGTGCCGAGGTTGTGGGTGCCGGTATTGGTGACCAGATAGTGCGTGCCGTGGGGCGAGCGCCAGATCCAGAACGCCGGGTTCGGGTTGTCGGACGCGCCATCGGCCATGAGTTTTGATTCGGTGTTCGAACCGGATGAACGGGCCGAGGCCGTGTACCCCGGTTTGGCCTGGCGGGCCGCCTCGGGCGGGTGGGAAGTAGGCGATGGTGTGGTCCAGCTCCAACCGGCCGACGGCGGTCGCGTAGGGGAAGCAGCTGGCCGGCATCCGCAGAAACATGGCTTCTCGAATCCGCCGCGGTATCTCATAGCTGTCAACTGGTGTGCTGTTTGCTGGGTCGATGACCGGCTGCACCTTGATGTCGCAGGCGGTGTCGGCGAGGAAGCGACGGACCTGGCTGAGCGTGACGGGCCCGACGCCTTCCATGCGGGCGACTCCGCCGCCGAACCGTGACCTGTCGCACTGGAAGCCAGCCAGTGCTTCTTCGCTGAGATGAATATGCAAGATCACCTGAGGCCGCAGCTTGCGGACATCGAATGCGGACGGCTGGATGATCAACCCACGACCGATCGACTCGGCTCGATCATGCTCTGGCTGTGCCGCTGCCGTTGGCTGAGTCGCTGGCTCGGATGAATCAGCCATCGACTCTGCTGCCATCCCCTCGGACCGATCCCTTCGCGGGTCCTTGGCGGCGCTGTCAAAGAGATCATCATCGGGCGGAGTCGTGCCATTGTCGTAGGGCGCCTCGGGGTCGTTGTGGACGGGTTCGTCGGGTTCCTGCGGCTGGTCAGCGGCAGAATGTTGTTCATTACGGAACTCCCACAGCAGCTGCGAGGCCAGCGCGGGCTGGGCCAAGATGCCGATGGCTTTCGAGCGGCGTACATCGGCTGAATCCATGTCGCCTTGCAGCTTCAGAATCTCCGCGATCCGATTGACGGTGGCCATGAACAAGATCACATTGCCGGCGTTCGCTTTGGCGATCAGCAGCTTCAACCCGTGCTGGTTAGTGCGGCCGGCCTGCACGAATCGTTCGGCCTCCCAGATCTTGGCTTGTTGTTCAGCGGCGTACGGGTCGGCTTCGATGATCTTTCCGGTCAGCAGATTCTCGAACCGGGCCCACGGCAACCCAGCAATCGCCGGAGCGACCGCAGCATCGACATGCATCGCCGAAGACCTGCTCAGATGCCGAGTCGCTTGAGCAACCTTGCGAGCCTTCCACGAGGGCACAGCACTGGTGAGGATCAGCTGCCACAACTCTGGCAGTCGATGTCTCAGATCCAACGCATCGGCCATCAAGGAGCGGCCCGAGCCGTAACTGGTTTCCAGCTGGGCAGCCAGCTCGGCGGGAGCGAATTCCAGCACCTCCGGCGTGCCCTCGCCACCCAGCTGGCGTGCCTGTTCGGCACCGGGCAGCATCTTCTCAGCGGGCGCCTGGCTGGCCGGATGGTGTAGATCGGCCCAATGCTCGGCCAGCTCAAGCAGCCTGCATTCGTGTTCACGGATCTGGCGGTGGGCAGCCGACACCTGCGACAGGGTTGTCGCAGCATCCGTTGGAGCTGCGGGCGCCCCGCCCATCCGACTATCGAACATACATTCATATTAGATTAGGCCACTGACATTGATGATGGAATGGCGCTCTCACGGGTCGTGACTCACCCACTGACTGACGGCTTCGGGTTGTCTGCCAATTGTTCCGTCCGGCTCGTGAGAGCGGTGCCAGCTGGACGGGGATGACCTAATAAGAGTCTGGCCACAGCCTCTTCAATGTCCTGTCTGCCCGGCCAGCCGGCGGCTAACCTACCCGTTCTCACAGGAAGGCCGGTCTCCATCATGGCAGCAGTCCAACACATTGTCGGCGGGGTGGACCGCACGCCGACACCATCCACGTCGCTGTACTGACCGAGGTAGGGAAAGTGATCGGCGACGCTGAGTTTCCGGCCACCGCCGCCGGCTACCGGCGATCAGGTTCCTCACCGCCGCGGGCCGAGACCAGCGATCTGCAGACGACAGCCGCCTTGGTGGATATGGTCATTGCTGCTGGGCTGTCGGGACGGCGCGTCGCCGTGCAACTAAATGGCTACACCGACGAAGCCGCTCTATCTCGCTTGGCCAGCGTTCAGCGACTGTGTTATGACTGTCACTCCATACCGTTGGCTACCGCCCAATCCTCAAGATCGACTACCCCGCTTGATCAAAGCGGCGTGTCAACGGCAGCTTGAGGCACTGACGTTCACCAGCGCACCGGCCGCGGCCGCGACCCTGGACGGCGCCACATCGTTGGGCCTGCGCCGAGAGTTCGTCCAGGCGCTCTCGACGTATGTCATTACTGCTGCCGTGGGACCGGTGACGGCAGGACCGTTACGTGAGGCCGGAATCGAACCCGTCGTCCCAGACCGCTACCGGCTGGGTGCGCTGATCCGCCTTGTCTCCGAGGAGCTAACCCGACGCCATATTCAGCGATTTCGCTGCAATGGCGTGATCATTGAGCTGCGGGGCCATCAGGTGTCCATCGATGATCGCCAGATCTCGCTCGGACGCAACTCTCTCGCGCTGCTACTGGCCCTCGCTTCGACCGATTCCGTACTCTCCTGTCAAGAACTTGCCGCGTGCCTGCTAGATGATCTTGATGAGCACGCGCTCCACGTGGCGATCAGTCGGTTGCGGCGTGCGCTCGACGTACCCGGACTGATTACCACGGTCATGAAACGGGGATACCGGTTTAATGCTGATCGGATTGATTAGGGCTGCACGGACCGATTAGGGCTGAGCGGATGAATTGAACAAGCTAATTCCTGTGGCGCCACGGATTAACAAGCTGCACCCCGCAATTTGCGAAGTCGCGCTCATTCCGAGTCGCGATCGTTGCACCGTGGGAGGCCGCTATACACGCTATTTGTGCGTCCATCGGGTTCATCGATGTTCCTGCTCGCTCTTTTTTGGCCAGGAGGGGGCCGTACAGAAGCGCCGCTTCAACATCGAACGGCAGTATGACTTCAGCCATGCCAGTGGAAAGCGATTGATAGGCCCCCACCAATGATTTGCGTCGTCGTCCGCTCGGATGTCGTTCCAATCCATAGCCGATCTCAGCAACGGTAATTACGGTCGAGAACAGCTCATTGGGCGACTGTGCGGCGACCCATGCAACGACTGTTGAGGTCGGTTCGGCACGCATCAACTCGCTGGTGACATTCGTATCGAGAATGATCACGTCAGATCGATTGGTCGTTGCCGATAGTCGTCCCGGCGAAGATCAAGATCAACACCGCCGTGCTCGAGGGCGATCGCTCGGAGCGCATCGAAGAAGCCGCTAGGTCGTTTTTCAGCTACCGCCTCGGCAAGAATCGCGCGAATCTCCGCCTCCATGGAGCAGCCATGTTCTGCCGCGCGTACGCGCAGTCTGGCCTTAACGTCAGGATCGAGATTGCGAATACTGATTGCCGTCACGGCCATCACCCCCTGATGGCAATGCTAGCGGAACTTGCTGCCCTGTCGCGTCACTCCACTTCGCGTCGTTTAGTGTCACTTGGCATCGGTTACACAGCTGACGCCAAGCGGCAGTAACTGATGCCAAGTGGCGTCACACCATCATCTGCCGGGCGGTCGGTGGGATCGGCCGGGGCAACTTTGTGGTACCAGATAGATACTCATCTACGCCGGCCGCACAAGCTCGACCCTCCGCGATCGCCCAGACGATCAGTGACTGACCCCGGCCAGCGTCGCCACACACGAAGACGCCATCAACGTTCGTGGCGTAGTTCCTGTCGCGCGCCACGTTCCCGCGCTCGTCCAGAGCGCACCCGAGCTGAGACACAACGGTGCCGGTCTCCGGCCCGGTGAAGCCCATTGCCAACAGCACCAGTTCGGCCGGAATCTCGCGTTCGGTTCCCTCAATGGGAACGATCTTGCCCGCCTCGAATCGCACTTCGGACATCCGCAAGGAGGCAACATTGCCTTCGTAGTCACCGATGAACTCCGATGTCGACACGGAGTAGACACGCTCGCCCGCCTCCTCGTGTGCAGAGGAATCCCGATAGATCATCGGATAAGTCGGCCAAGGCTGGTGCGCCGGTCGCTCTTCGGGCGGCGTTGGCATGATCTCCAATTGCACGATGGACTTCGCCTGCTGCCGGATCGCTGTACCCAAGCAGTCCGCGCCGGTGTCACCGCCACCGATGATCACCACATGCTTGTCCTTGGCGGTGATCTGGTTTTCTACATGACGCCCTAACGCCACCTGGTTGGCCTGCGGTAGGTACTCCATCGCCTGATGGATGCCGTTGAGATGGCGCCCGGGCACTGGCAGGTCACGGCCGATGGTAGAGCCAAGGGCCAGCACAATCGCGTCGTAACGCTCCTTGAGCTCAGCACCGGTGATCTTGACTCCAACCTCGGTCGCGCAATGGAAGTTGGTGCCCTCATCCAGCATTTGCCGAATACGGCGGTCCAGCACCGACTTCTCCATCTTGAATTCAGGAATGCCGTAGCGCAGCAGCCCGCCGGGAGCGTCAGCGCGCTCATAGACGGCGACCGTGTGGCCGGCTCGGGTGAGCTGCTGGGCGGCGGCCAGCCCGGAGGGACCTGATCCGACAACCGCCACTCTCTTGCCGGTGTGCCACTCCGGAGGTTGTGGGTCGACGCGCCGCTCGTCCCAGGCCCTGTCGATGATCGCGACCTCGACGTTCTTGATCGTCACCGGTTCTCGATTAATGCCCACGACGCATGCGGTCTCGCACGGTGCCGGGCACAACCGGCCGGTGAACTCAGGGAAGTTGTTGGTCGCATGCAGTCGCTCCAGTGCCTCATCCCAGTCGCTGCGCCAGACCAGGTCGTTCCACTCCGGAATGAGATTGCCCAGCGGGCATCCGGTGTGACAGAACGGGATGCCGCAGTCCATGCAACGACCGGCTTGCTCGGAGATGATCGGGAGCACGGCCCGCCCCGGCGTACCCGGATAGACCTCTTTCCAGTCGTGGATCCGCTCCGCGACCGGCCGGCGGGTCGCAACCCGCCTCGGCGTTGTCATAAACCCTCTCGGATCAGCCACGCAAAATCCCTTCCAGCTGGAGAGGAGCGTTGGCGCTCCGCCGTTTGGGCCGTTCGGCGCAACCTAAGATGCTTGAATCCTGTGCAGCACCGACCGCACTTAACAGCAAAGCCCGACCACGGCGTTTCGCCGAACGGCCCAAAGGGTGGAGCGCCGGCGCGACGAGCTCACCCATGAGCGGCTTCCATCATCTTGTAAGTGATCATGGCTTCGTCGAGTCCTTCCGACTCACCCTGCTGGCGGGCCGCGATCACTCGCGCGTAGTCGCGTGGCAGCACCTTGGTGAAGCGCCTGCCGGCTGTATGCCAGTCAGCGAGCAGGGCTGCGGCGACGTCGGAATCGGTCTCCTCACGATGCTGCACGATCAGCTTCCGCAAGAACTCAAGATCGGCATCCGTTGGCACCAGCGCATCAACCATCTCGGTGTTCAGCAGCGTCGGGTCCAAGTCCAGGAAGTACCCGATGCCTCCCGACATTCCAGCCGCAACGTTGCGGCCCGTCTTGCCCAGTACGACGGCGATGCCGCCGGTCATGTATTCACACCCGTGGTCGCCAAGGCCCTCGACCACAGCAATCGCTCCCGAGTTGCGGACGCAGAACCGCTCACCGACCTGTCCGCGAATGAACAGCTCCCCTGACGTTGCGCCGTACGCGATCACATTGCCGGCGATGATGTTGTCTGCCGCGACAAACTGCGCCGTACGCGCCGGGCGCACCACGATACGGCCCCCGGAGAGTCCCTTGGCCAGATAGTCGTTGGCATCGCCCTCCAGGCGCAGGGTGATCCCCGCGGGCAGGAAGGCGCCGAAGCTTTGTCCGGCCGAGCCTTCCAAGGTGATATCGATGGTGCCATCAGGCAGGCCTTCGCCCTTGGTGGCCTTCGTCACCTCATGGCCCAAGATCGTTCCGACCGTGCGATTTACATTGCGAATCCTGATTGAGGCACGAATAGCCTCACCTGTCTCCAGCGCCGGCCGACAGATCTTGATCAACTCCTGGTCCAGTGCTTTGGCTATACCGTGATCTTGAACGGTGGTGTTGCGCAGTACTGCGCCTTCTCCGAGATGGGGCTTGTGCAAGATCGGCCGAAGATCAAGACCGTGTGCCTTCCAGTGCTGCTCAGCCCTGGTCGTATCCAGTACCTCGACGTGCCCGATCGCCTCGGCAAGAGTCCGGAAGCCCAATGCTGCAAGGTGTTCTCGCACCTCTTCGGCGATGAACTCAAAGAAGTTGATCACGAACTCCGGCTTTCCGGAGAACTTGGAGCGCAATTCGGTGTTCTGGGTCGCAACCCCGACCGGGCAGGTGTCCAGATGACAAACCCGCATCATGATGCAACCGCTGACCACCAGCGGCGCGGTAGCAAAGCCGAACTCCTCGGCTCCGAGCAGGGCGCCGATGATCACGTCGCGACCGGTCTTCAGCTGACCGTCGACCTGCACCACGATCCGGTCCCGCAGCCCGTTGAGCAACAGCGTCTGCTGTGTCTCGGCAAGTCCCAGCTCCCAAGGTCCACCGGCGTGCTTCAACGATGTCAGCGGGGCAGCTCCCGTGCCGCCGTCGTGACCAGAGATGAGCACGACATCGGCCTTAGCCTTCGATACCCCAGCAGCGACCGTCCCGACGCCAACCTCAGCGACCAGCTTGACGTGTACGCGTGCCGACGGGTTGGCGCACTTTAGGTCATGGATCAGTTGTTTGAGATCTTCAATGGAGTAGATGTCGTGATGCGGCGGGGGGGAGATCAGTCCCACGCCGGGCGTGGAATGCCGGGTCTTGGCGATCCAGGGATACACCTTCTGGCCAGGCAGCTGGCCGCCCTCCCCCGGCTTGGCGCCCTGCGCCATCTTGATCTGTAGATCAGAGGCATTGGTTAGGTAGTCAGAGGTCACACCGAAGCGGCCAGATGCCACCTGCTTGATCGCGCTGCGCCGCTCCGGGTCGTACAGGCGGTCCTTGTCCTCTCCGCCTTCACCGGTGTTGGACTTGGCGCCGAGTCGGTTCATGGCGATGGCCAGGGTTTCGTGCGCCTCCCGGCTGATAGAGCCGTAGGACATCGCTCCGGTGGAGAACCGCTTCACGATCTCGCTGACCGGCTCGACCTCCTCAATTGGGATCGGGACCCGATCGGAGGAGAACTTCAACAGCCCCCTGAGGGTCATCAACCGCTCAGATTGCGTGTCGATGTGATGTGTGTACTGCTTGAAGATGTCGTAGCGTCCCGATCGGGTGGAATGCTGCAGCCGAAAGACCGTCTCAGGATCGAAGAGGTGCGGCTCGCCTTCACGCCGCCACTGGTACTCCCCGCCGACGGTCAACGTCCGGTGGGCCAGCGGGATTCCGTCGAGTGGGTACGCGGTCAAATGGCGCCGGCGTACCTCCTCGGCAATCTGCTCCAGCGTGACACCGCCGAGCTTGCTCGTCGTCCCGGTGAAGTAGCGGTCGATCACCTCACGAGAGAGTCCGAGTGCTTCGAAAATTTGGGCACCGGTATAAGAGGCGACCGTCGAGACGCCCATCTTGCTCATGACCTTGAGCACGCCCTTGCCGAGGGCCTTGATCACATTGCTTACCGCCTTCTCAGGCGTCACGTTCGTATACACCTGGTGCCGTGCAAGGTCCTCAACCGACTCAATCGCAAGATACGGATTCACCGCAGCGGCCCCGTACCCGATGAGCACTGCGACGTGATGCACCTCGCGTACGTCGCCCGCCTCGACGATCAATCCAACCTGGGTCCGCGTCTTTTCCCGGACGAGGTGGTGATGGAGGGCTGCGGTGAACAGCAGCGAAGGGATCGGCGCCAGCTCGGCATTGGAATGCCGATCGGACAGCACGATGATCCGGGCCCCATCGGCAATAGCCGCAGAGATCTCGGTGCAAAGCTCATCGAGCCTTGCTGTCAACGCCGCCGCGCCGCCGTTGACCTGATATAGCCCTTTGGCGATGTATGTCTGATATCCGGGAAGGTCACCTTCACGATTGATCTTGACGATCTTGCTCAGCGCATCGTCATCCAATACGGGGAACGGCAGCACCAGGCGGCGACACGACGCCGGGCTCGGGTCGAGCAGGTTACATTCGGGGCCGATCGTGTTGTACAGCGATGTGACCAGCTCCTCACGGATCGCATCCAGCGGCGGATTGGTCACTTGCGCGAAGAGTTGTGAGAAGTAGTCGAACAACAGCCGCGGCTTGTCACTGAGTGCCGCCAGCGGCGTATCCGTGCCCATGGAACCGAGCGGTTCCACTCCGGTGGAGGCCATGGGTGCCAAGATCAGCCGCAGCTCCTCCTCGGTGTAGCCGAAGACTTGCTGGCGTCGCGTCACCGAGGCATGGGTGTGCACCACATGCTCCCGATCGGGCAGGTCGGATAGCAGGATCCGGCCGCCGATCAACCACTCACCGTACGGCGCTGCTACCGCAAGCTGAGACTTGATCTCTTCATCGGAGATGATCCGGTGCTGGCCAAGATCAACCAAGAACATCCGGCCCGGTTGTAGCCGGCCCTTCTGGACGATCTTGTGCTGCGGAATGTCGAGCACTCCGGCCTCTGATGCCAACACCACCAAACCGTCGTCGGTGACCCAAAATCGCCCGGGTCGCAGACCATTGCGGTCTAACACCCCACCGACCACAGTGCCGTCGGTGAAGACCACTGCCGCAGGGCCGTCCCACGGCTCCATTAGGCAGGAGTGGAAGGCGTAGAACTCGCGGCGCGCCTGATCCATCTGATTGTTGTTCTCCCAAGCCTCCGGGATCATCATCAGCATTGCGTGTGGCAGCGAACGACCACCCAGGTTCAGCAGCTCGACCACTTCGTCGAAGGACGCCGAATCCGAGGCATCAGGCGTACAGATCGGGAACAGCCGCTCCAGATCGCCAGGAATGACATCGCTGGAGAGCAGCGCTTCGCGCGCCCGCATCCAGTTGCGATTGCCCATCACCGTGTTGATCTCGCCGTTGTGAGCGATCATCCGATACGGATGGGACAGCTCCCACGCGGGGAATGTGTTGGTGGAGAACCTCGAGTGAACCACCACCATGGCGCTGGTGACGCGCTCGTCCAAAAGCTCCGGGAAGACCTGCGGCAGCTGCTGCGTGGTCAGCATGCCCTTGTAGACGATGGTTCGGGCGGACAGCGATGCGAAGTAGATCCCGGTCTCGTGCTGGACTCGGCGACGAAGGCGGTAGGCCAGCCGGTCCAGCGCAATGCCCATCAGCGGTGCGCCCTTGGCGGTAACAAACAGCTGCTCAAAGTAAGGCATATTCGAGCGGGTGAGGTCGCTAAGAGAAGAGTCGTCGGTGGCAACCTGTCGCCAGCCGAGCACCCGCAGATTCTCCTCGGATGCGATCTGCTCGATGCTTGTCTTTGCCTTCGCGGCGAGTTCGGGATCGGTGGGCAGGAAAGCGTTGCCAACCGCGTACGCACCGTGCCGGGGAAGTTCGAAGTCCACCTGACTGCGGAAGAATCCGTCGGGAATCTGCAACAGCATCCCGGCTCCGTCGCCGGTTTTTGGGTCTGATCCGACTGCGCCGCGATGGTCGAGGTTACGCAGCGCCTCGAAACCCTGAGCAACAATGGTGTGGCTGGGAACTCCGGTTAGCGTCGCGACGAAGGCGACACCGCAGGCGTCATGTTCGAACGCCGGATCGTAGAGACCCTCAGCCTGGCGGGCCCGAGGAAATGCGTGAGCGGCTGTCATGAACAAACTCCCGTCGTCGAAGCCGGTGAGCAGAGCCGGAGGCTTCCGCCACGGTCACGGCTGAGCGGCACAGCCTGTCGGGCAAACGTGCGCGCTACAGAGCTTGCAGGACAACATTGGCCCAAGTTGATGGAAAGGGTAACGCACACAGCACCGATCCTGGAACGTGAAATCGCGCTGAGAATCGCGGCCTGCACATGAGCAGTTCGACCTGCGTCTCAGAGGCGCTGGAAGCGCGACTCCGCATCATTTACTCGGACGTCGCACCAGCTGCAGATAGTGCGCAGTCCGAGTATCTGATGCGGAGTGTAGCGAGGCTCGAGTGACGACGGCTGTGCTGACCTGAAGCGCGGCCTAGCTGGGAATGTTTGTTGAGCTTAAAAGAGCTGCCCCGGTCATGCTTCCGGTTCACGCGGCACATCACGGGGTGACGGTTGGATCCTTGGTGGACGGCGGCGTGGAGACATCATCGGTTGCCGACCGGTTCGCGTCGATGGCACGACGCGGAAGTGCCGCCTCGGGCGTTTCATCTATTTCGGCAGGCGCGGCGGTCAGCCCTATGCCCTCGACGACTTCCTCCCGACCCGGCCGGTTGCGAATGAGCCAAATCAGCCAGATGAGTGCGACCAGGAAGCCGATCAGTGCGGTGTAGTTATTAAGCCGGAAGCCGCCGATCTCGTTGACCGTATCGATCCGGAGCGCCTCAATCCAGAACCTGCCACCTGTGTAGAGCAGCACGTAAAGTGCAAACACCTTTCCGTGGCCGAGCCGGAATTTGCGGTCCAGCCACACCAGGATGGCGGCGGCGACGAGATTCCACAGCATCTCGTACAAGAAGGCGGGATGGAACGTCGTGAACTGCTCGTAGCCGTCCGGCCGGAACTGCGGCGCGATTTCGAGTCCCCACGGCAATGTTGTGGGACGGCCGAACAGTTCCTGATTGAACCAGTTACCCAGTCGGCCAATGGCCTGGGCAACCAAGATCGCCGGCGCGATCGCGTCAAGGACGGCGGGAAAGGCAATCCTGCGTCGCCGGGCGACCAGATAACCACCAAGAACACCGCATGCGATGGCCCCCCAGATGCCGAGGCCACCTTCCCAGATCTTGAGCGCGTTCAGCGGGTGCCGGCCGAGTCCGAAGTAGAGCTGATAGTCGGTGATCACGTGATACAGCCGGGCGCCGACGATGCCGAATGGCACGCCAACCACCACCATCAATTCCATGCTGTCGGCGGTGCCGCCCCGGGCTACCCACCGCCGCGTTGCGATGATCATGGCGACGATGATGCCGGCGATGATGCAGAGCGCGTACGCCCGCAGGGGGACGGGGCCGATGTGCCAGACATTCGTACTGGGACTGGGGATGGAAAGGACAGCGTGCGCCCATGTGGTCCTCACCGCAATGTTTCCCTCCCGACACTTACCGTCTCTCCGCTCCCCTTCACGATCGCCACCTACGTTAGCTGGTTTAGCTCGCTACTTCTGGGCTGCGTCGTTGATCATTGTCCGTAGTGACTCGGGCGTCAGTGTCGCGATGTCGACTTCCTTGCCATTGATCAACATTGTTGGTGTTTGATCGACACCGTTGGTGTCGGCGGCTGCATTCATCGACGTCACCCAATCGGCATGCGCGCGTCGCATCACGCAGGTTCGGAACCCCTCGCTCGGTGATGATCCACTTACTTTGGCTGCCAGGTCGATCAACTGCGGATCGCTCCATTGCAATGTGTGGTTGGCGAAAAGCCCGAGGTAGTAGGCCTGACCGAAGCCGGCCTCGGCCGCGCAGGCCATCGCATTGGCTGCCGTTATAGAGCCTTCGTCGATGAAGGCCATTGGATACAGCTCGACCCGTGCCGTCGCGGACTGCTGAGCCTGGGTGATAGTGGGTCCGAATTCTTCTTCGAAGTCGGCGCAGTGTGGGCAATGGAAGTCCTCGTACAACGTGATAGTGACCGGCGCCTCTGCCGAGCCAAGAGGGATAGGCCGGCCATTGGTGATGGTGACCGGGCTGACAGATACGGATGTAGAAGGTGCTGCGGACGGTGCTCGGCTGGTACGCCAGGCCTGAAATGCGATGCCACCGCCCACCACGATCAGGATGAAGGCAGCGATCATGATGATAAGGATCCGCCGCTCCCGCTTTCGAGCCGCAGCCTGGTCCGCAGCCAGTCGAGCCCGCTCGCGGGCATTCAGGTTTTTGGGGCCACTCATCGAGCTGCCTTCCTCGGGCGCCCGGTTGCCAAGCCATCGACGGCGAATCGGCTGCTTGGCTGCCATACCAACCACAAAGCCAGCAGAAGTAGGCCAAGATCACGAAGAATTTCGATGCCATAGGCGGTCTGCCCCGGCGGCACTGGACCGCCTCCGCCAAAACAGCCGCAGTCGATGCTCAGACCACGTACCGCTGCTGAAACGACGGCCGCGATGAAGATCACAAGGAGCAGCCCACTAGCTGCCGCGACGATCCGGGTAGCGATTCCGGCAAGCAACAACACACCCAGAGCAACTTCAACGAACGGCTGACCCCATCCGACGATCGTCGCCATTGATACCGGAAGTAGCTCGTAGGCACGCACTGCCGCAACGGCGGATTGCGGATCGATGATCTTGAGCGCTCCGGCGACGAGAAAGACGCCGCCGAGAACTAGTCGCGCACCAGTCGAAGCCCATGGCGCAGCGGCGGCGAGTCGGGATTCGGTGGCCACAGAGGAGCTCAACGTGACCGTTCCACCAGTAGGGCAAAGTCATGCTTCAGCGCGACAATCGGAGTGCCAGGCGTCCACAGCACGACGCCGGAGTTCCGCCTGAAGCCGATGACCTGCGCGGAATGGCCAACCTCGTAACCCCCGCTGGGCAGCTTCTTCATCCCTTCGATATCCACCCCCACTTGTGTTGCCGCCCTCTTGATCATCGACAGCGGGCCAGTGAGTCCGACAAAGGAAGGGTTGAAGCGATCGAGGTAGCGCCTAATTTGCTTTTCCTTGTCGCGGGCAGGATCGGTTGTCACGAAAATGACCTGGATCTGGTCTCGATCCGCTGCCGACAACCGCTGCATAGCCAATGCGACGTCAGAGAGCACGGCGACGCAGATATCTGGGCAATGGGTGTAGCCGAAGAAAAGCAAGGTGACGGGCTGCGACGGCGTCGTGGCGAGGTTGTATGGCCGGCCGGAGGTGTCCGTCAGAGAGATCTCCGGCATCGAATAGGGCTCCGGCAGCGAGGAGCCGCCGGTGTAGCCGGCCGGATCGGCGATCCGTTGGCCGCTTGGGCCGCTTGGTGCGGCGATGCAGCCCGAGATCAACACCAACACAACGACACTGAATAGCGACCAGGCCGCAATACCCATCCGTGCGGTGCCTGCGAGGGGGCGGCTCACGTTCCGACTAACCCCGGCGATGGCTGGGAAGTTCCCGGCTCTACGGCTGGCGAACCTGCGCCCTCTGATGAGCCGCCGCCAGAGCGTACGCCGCTGGCAAGATCAGCGACGAGGGCTCGGAGTCCGCCCAAATCCTCCGGTCGGCCGGCGTCTTCGGCGTCGAGCAGCGTCTTCACAAGAGCCGAACCGACGATCACCAGGTCAGCGAATCTGGCCACCTCCCGAGCTTGACGTCCGTTGGACACGCCGAGGCCCACTCCGACCAACGCCGAGGGATCAAGTCGGCGCACCCGCCGCACCAGCTCCGGAGCAGCCGCCGAGGTGTGGGCCCGCGTACCGGTGACGCCCATAAGTGAGGTGGCGTAAACCCATCCCCGGCAAGCCGCCAGCGTCGAAGCCAGGCGGTCCTCGGTTGAGGAGGGCGAGACCAGGAAGATCCGATCCAACCCGTAGTTATCGGAGACCGATATCCACTCTGCTGCCTCGTCGGGAGTGAGGTCGGGCGTGATCGCTCCCGCAGCTCCCGCCGAGGCCAGATCGCGAGCAAACTTGTCAGCGCCATAGCGTTCGACCAGATTCCAGTAGGTCATCACAACGGCCGGAGTGCCGCAGCTCACAACAGCTTCTACGGCGGCGAACACATCCCTGGTCCGTACACCGCGCTCCAGTGCCTTAGTTCCGGCGCGTTGGATGGTGATCCCATCCATGACGGGATCGCTGTAAGGAATCCCCACTTCAACGAGGTCGACGCCGAAAGACTCGCCCTGCCCGGTGAGCGCCTTGACAGCCTGCAACGATATCTCCACCGTCGGGTAACCCACATGGAGGAAGCCCGCCAGCGCTCCTCGGCTTTGGTCTCGGGCTTGGCGCAGCAGCTGTCCGGTGTGCCCGGGGTCCATGGTCACTTTTTCGGCCCGGTGCCCTGCGGAGTCGCTGACTCCGATGACGTACCCCCGGTATCCAGCCTGAACCAAGTAATCGCGGTATCGACGTCCTTGTCGCCGCGGCCGGACAGGTTCACCAAGATCAATGGTGGCTCGCCGGAGCGGCTGGTTGTGAGGCGCGGAGCTAGCCTGAGCGCTCCGGCTAGTGCATGCGCTGACTCGATCGCCGGAACGATGCCTTCGGTACGCGACAGGAGCTGGAAGGCATCCATAGCCTCGACATCGGTGATCGGCTCGTAGTGCGCACGACCCGCCTCAGCGAGCCAGGAATGTTCGGGTCCCACCCCTGGATAGTCCAGTCCCGCAGAGATTGAATGGGATGCCTTCGTTTGGCCGTCCTCGTCTTGCAGCACGAAGGTGCGCATGCCGTGCAGCACTCCGATGTTCCCGGCTGAGATGGTCGCGGCATGACGCCCAGTTTCGATGCCCTCTCCGCCGGCCTCGAAGCCGTAGAGCGCGACATCGCTGTCGGGTATGAAATCGGCGAAGATGCCAAGCGCATTCGAACCACCACCGACACACGCAGCGACGGCGTCGGGCAGCCGACCGTAGCGTTCGAGCAGCTGGGCGCGTGCCTCCGCACCAATCACTCGCTGGAACTCCCGGACCATCATCGGGAAGGGATGCGGGCCGGCGACCGAGCCGATCAGGTAGTGAGTGTTGTCAACCGAAGCCACCCAGTCGCGCATCGCGTCGTTCATCGCGTCTTTCAGCGTCTGGGTCCCGGATTCAACAGCAATCACCTCAGCCCCGAGCAAGCGCATCCGGGCAACGTTGAGTGCCTGTCGCTCGGTGTCGACCTTCCCCATGTAGACGGTGCAGTCAAGGCCGAAAAGCGCCGCGGCGGTGGCGGTGGCCACTCCGTGCTGGCCCGCGCCGGTCTCGGCGATGACGCGAGTCTTTCCCATCCGTCGCGTCAGCAGCGCCTGTCCGATGACGTTGTTGATCTTGTGAGAGCCAGTGTGGTTCAGATCTTCGCGCTTCAGCACGATGATCGGGAGCTGACCACTCGGGTTAGCTGCGGCGTGCTGACTGAACCTGCGTGCCTCAGTGATGGGACTCGGTCGCCCCGCGTAGTCGGCCAGCAGCTCGTTGAGCTCCGACTTGAACGCAACGTCGGCCATTGCTGCATGGAATTCCCGCTCCAGCTGCAGCAACGCCGTATATAGCGCCTCCGGGACGAATCTGCCGCCGAATCGGTCGAAGTGGCCACTTGCGTCGGGCAGGGTGGTGCCAAGCTCGGTCGGCAGCCCCGAGGTCGCCCCCGGCTGCGGCTGCAGCCCCGAGCTCGCCAGCTCGGCAGGCAGCCCCGAGCTAGCACTGGACTGCCTTGACAACTCGGTTCCTTACTGTGATGTCGGTATGAGGCGACGGCTCTCAAGCCCAAGGCTCTAGGACTTATGGACCGCCGGATGCGCTCCCGCAGCCACCAAATCCGCCACGCCGCTACGCGGATCCCGACCTGTTACCAGTGCCTCACCGACGAGGACGACGTCTGCTCCGGCGCGTGCCAAGTCGATCACGTCGTGTGGTCCGCGTACCCCGGACTCCGCTATCCGGACAATGTTGTCCGGAATCAGCGGTGCCAGCCGAGCGAAGATCGAGGGATCAACCTTGAGGGTCTGAAGATCACGAGCGTTGACTCCGATGATGGAGGCGCCAGCATCCACCGCCCGCTGTACCTCCTCGCCCGTGTGCACCTCAACCAACGGCGTGAGTCCGATCGAACGTGCCCGTTCGACCAGTGACACCAATTCCGGGTCGGTCAGGGCCGCGACGACCAGCAGCACCAGATCGGCGCCGGCGGCGCGGGCCTCGAAGAGCTGGTACGCCGTGACGATGAAATCCTTGCGCAGGACAGGAATCTCGACTGCGCAGCGTACCCGCACAAGATCATCCAACGACCCGGCGAAATGACGCTGCTCAGTAAGCACTGAAATCGCGGCGGCACCGCCAGCCTCATACTCCACCGCGAGCGCCGCCGGGTCGGAAATCTCGGCCAAGGCACCCTTGCTGGGACTGGACCGCTTGACCTCAGCGATGACGCCGACACCAGGACCGCGAAAGCGGGGCATGGGGTCGATGGCGGCATCGATGTGCTGACATCTTTCTTTCAGCCGCTCCAGCGGAACCCGGCGCTGCTGAACGGCCAGATCCTGTCGAACCCCGGCGATGATGTCATCTAAAGCACCCACGATCGATCCGATCAGTGCGCGCCGTAGCCCATGCGCTGCAGCACGACGGTCAAGATGATGGCTACCACGGCTAAGCCGACGGCCACCCAGAACAGCCACCAGAATTGCTTCACCACCGCGATCGCGCCGACGATGAAGGCAACCATCGCAATGGCCGATCCCGTCCACGCCGCGATCGTGCGACCGTGGTGCACGTGCTTGCCGCGCCGGTTCTTCGGATGTACCAAATCTGAATGAGGTGCTGGCTGCTGCGCTGTGTCTGCCATGGTTCCCTCGTTTCCGCTGATCGGGATCTGCATTCCGAGCACGTGCCGTCCAGGTCTGCGCTAGGTCTCGCGCTCCCCGCGCCCTTGCTGCACCGGACCCGAACTCGGGCCTGTGGGCGACCAGGGTAGTTGTTGCGCCTGTTTGGTGCCATCCATTGTGTCTCCTACCGCTCGATCGCGCATCTTGGGGTCTGCCGTGGTCGGCGTGTCGTGATCATTGATGGTCGGATCGACGCCGGCATCCATGGCCTTCCAGAGCTCAACGGGCTCGTCCGAGGTCGCGGCCTGAGTTTTGCCCTCATCTTGTTGGAAGCGCTCGAATCCAGAAGGCCAGCTGCCTGCGTTGATGATGGTCATGGCGGCACCGGCAGCGATCGTTAGCCCGGCGACGCCAAAGATCCAAGGCCAAGCTGTTGCGGTGAGACCGAAGGTATCCAGTAATCCGATATGAGCAGCCCGGCCTCGGACGGCATTCGGGCGAGGCTGCAGCCAATGAGCTCCGACCAGAGCAACTCCGAGGCCGACCAATAGCAAGACCGCGGCGACCACTCGTCGAGCGCGGGTACGCAATGCCAGCATCAGCAACGTCCCGGCCAACGCGACGATTGCAAGTGCCTGACTCAGTCCTCCAGTGGCCTGGCTGCCGGTGAACTGCGCCGCCTCAGCTTCGCCGACACCACGCCACCAGGGCTGCGCACTTGCGATCAACGCCAACCCTCCACCAGCTAGCAGACAACCGAACGCCAAACCTCTGGATCTCATGCGGTACTGGCTCCTGCGACGGTGACTGTTGCCGCCGGTTTAACAGCTGCGAAGGTCTCGGCTACCGAGATGGCCCGAACGACAGCTGCTGCCTTGTTCTGGGTCTCCTGATCCTCGGTCGGTGGATCCGAGTCGGCCACGATTCCGCCGCCGGCCTGCACGTACGCCACGCCGTCGCGCAGTACGGCGGTACGGATCGCGATCGCTGCATCGGCGTCACCGGCAAAGTCGAGATAACCTACGACTCCGCCGTACAGGCCACGCCGTGAGACCTCAAGCTCGTCGATGATCTCCATGGCGCGCACCTTGGGTGCCCCCGACAGCGTCCCAGCCGGGAAGGCCGCCAGAACTACGTCAAGTGCCGTGCGATCCGCCGCAATGGTTCCGGTAACCGTGGACTCGAGATGCATGATGTGGCTGTAGCGGCGGACTTCCATGAATTCCACGACCTCTACGGTGCCCGGCTGGCAAACTCGACCAAGATCATTACGACCTAGATCGACCAGCATGACGTGCTCGGCACGCTCCTTCGGGTCGGCGAGCAGTTCAGCTTCCAACGCGGCATCTTCAGCCGGACCGGTGCCACGCGGCTTTGAACCCGCGATCGGATGAGTGACGGCTGTATTCCCTTTGACTGTGACCAGCGCCTCCGGAGAGGAGCCGACGATGTCGAAGCCGTCGAGTCGTAGCAAATACATGTACGGACTCGGGTTGGTCAGCCGGAGCACCCGGTAAACGTCGAGTGCGTCAGCGGTGCTATCGACCTCGAACCGCTGGCTGACGACGATCTGGAATGCCTCCCCCGCCTTGATTTCCTCGACTGCGGATCGGACGGCTTGCTGATATTCCTCTGGTGTACGCTGCCGTCGGATCGGCAGCGTGGCGTGATCGAAACCAGCCGCCACTACGCCAGCCGGCGTGGGCTGAATGAGGAGCTCTGTCATGGCGTCAACCCGAGCGGCGGCATCGGCATAAGCCTCATCGACTCGCTCGTCGGTGTTGTCGAAGTTGATCGCATTGGCAACCAACCAGACCTCGCCGTTGTGGTGATCAAGGACGGCAAGATCGGATGCGAGAAGGAAGGCAAGTTCGGGAATCTTTAGGTCGTCGATGCAAGAATCCGGCAGCCGCTCCATGCGACGTACCGCGTCATAAGTCAGATAACCGACCAGGCCCGAGGTGAATGGCGGCAAGCCTTCGCCGCGCGGCGTGTGCAACAATCGGAGCGTCTCGCGTACCGCGGCCAAGGGATCCACGCCAGTTCGCAGCCCGACGAGGGGTTCATGCCCTTTCCATACGGCTTGGCCGTTCTGCTCGGTTAGCGTGGCTGCGGCTCGGACTCCGACGAAGGAGTAACGGGACCAAACACCGTGCTCGGCCGACTCCAGCAGGTAGGTTCCCGGCAAGTTCCTGGCCAGCTTGCGGTAGAGCCCAATCGCTGTCTCGGCATCTGCCAACAGTCGGCGGTAAACCGCAATAACCCGCCGTTCTACGGCCAGCTTGCGGAATTCCTCCAGTGTCGGGGAAACTTCGTTCACCGCCCGGCTTCCTCTGCTTGCTCGGCGACCAGCGCAGGCAATCGGCGCGCGTCGAAGCAGGTGCGATCACCGGTATGGCAGGCTGCGCCCTCTTGATGGACCTTCACCAGCACTGTGTCGCCGTCGCAGTCCAGCCGGACCTCGCGGACCCATTGACGATGACCGCTTGTCTCGCCCTTCACCCAATACTCACCACGGCTCCGCGAGAAGAAGGTGGAGCGTCCGGTCGTCAAGGTCTTGTGCAAGGCCAGGTCGTCCATCCACCCGACCATAAGGACCTCTCCTGTGGAGACCTCCTGTATGACGGCCGTAATCAATCCCGCCTGATCGCGCTTGAGCAGTGCCGCGATGTCGGGATTGAGGAGACTGCCGCCGGCAGCCGAAGCTGGGTCCGTCACGCCGCCCATTGTTTCAGCACCGCCACGACCGATCCGCGCGGAGCGATGTTCGCGCCGCCACTCTCCAAAAAGGGCGCGAGCGCAGCGAGCACCAGCCCCAGCGGCGAGCTGTGGGCAGGAGGAGCCGACGAAACGGTTCGGATACAGAGCCAATTTTCCGACGTGATCGTTTCGTCGGATTCGACGAAGACGGCGGCTCCACGGCGAACAGCGCAGCGAGCGGAGCGAGCCATTTGACAGAGTGAGCCTTGGCGAGCGGAGCAATCAAATACGGCGCCATCTCGGCGTACCGCTACCATGGACGCTCGTGACGTTTGCCAGGTCTGAACGGGCCGAGCTGTGTGACCTGCTCGACAAGGTCGGACCTCATGCACCCACTTTGTGCGAAGGCTGGGACACCCATGACCTGGCCGCGCACCTATGGATCCGCGAAACAGATCCCGTGGCCGCTAGTGGCATCGTCGCAAAACCGCTGTCCAGCCTTTACGAGCGTCGGATGGCAGAGATCAAACAGCGATGGGAATACTCCGAGCTAGTCGACCGCGTTCGCCGGGGCCCGGCGCGATTTTCGATCTTCGCTATCCCTGGCGTCGATGAAGGCGCTAATACCACCGAGTTCTTCATTCATCATGAGGATGTACGCCGCGCTGGGGACACTCCACAAACTTCTCGGCACCTCGACGACGATGTCGAGGAGTGGATGTGGCGACGACTGAAATTGCTGGGTCGGGCCTGGTTCCGGCGAGTGCAGGTCGGCGTGGTCTTGGAGCGTCTCGGCTCCGCCGATGCCGATGGAGCGGCTGCGCCCGAAACGATTAGAGCTGTCAGCGGGACCTCGACCGTCACACTAGTAGGCAATCCGAGCGAGCTGATGATGTACGCCCATGGCCGGACCAGCGTTGCTGAGATCAAGCTGGTCGGCGAACCGGAAGCAATCGTGATCTTGAACTCGGCGGACCTACGGACTTGAGTGCTGTCTTGACTCCCCAAGCCAGACTGTGGGAGTGACCGCGGCTTTGACGCTGAGCAGGCATCGGAGCCGCCGTTTACGTCTGATAGCGGCCTTTAGCGGGCTGTTGATCTTGACTGGCTGCACGAACGCGGCCAATGAACCAAATCCTGAAACTCGCACGGCTGCGCCGACGCCTGTGAGCTCAGCGCCGGCGTCGACCTCAGACTCGGTCAGCCCGCGTCCCAGCAGTCCTTCCCCGACCATTGTGCAGTCACGCGGCGATCCTCGCGCTCGGGAAATTGCTGCCGACCTAGAGGCGCCTTGGGGCTTGGTGCCGCTCAAGGATGGCAGCTTCCTGATCAGTGAACGCGACACCAGGAAGATCGTCCGAGTGCGGGACGGCGCGACGTCGACAGTCAGAACCATCGACGAAGCAGAGCCAGCTGGGGAAGGCGGCTTACTGGGCTTGGCCATGACCCCAGACGAAAAGACCGTCTTCGCCTACTACACCGCGGCAAATGATAATCGGATCGTCTCGATGAGCTGGGACGGCCGCGACCTCGGCTCACCGAAGGTCATCCTCAAGGACATTCCCAAGGGCTTCGTCCACAACGGCGGCCGGATGGTGATCGGCCCGGACGGTTATCTCTACCTCGGGACCGGTGAAAGCGGCAGTGGCCGGCTCGCGCAGAACAAGGACTCGCTCGGCGGCAAGATTCTCAGGCTGCGACTCGATGGCAGACCGGCACCGGGGAATCCGTTCGACAATGAGGTTTTCAGCTACGGTCATCGCAATGTTCAAGGGCTTGCATTCGACGATGCGGGCCGACTGTGGGCCAGCGAGTTCGGGCAGCAAACCTGGGACGAGCTGAACTGGATCAAAGAAGGTGCCAACTATGGGTGGCCTGAGGTCGAGGGCTCGGGCAACGTCAGAGGAATGACCAACCCCAAGGTCGTCTGGCGCACTAGTGACGCCTCCCCCTCGGGGCTGGCGTACTGGCAAGGCGATCTGTGGATGGCCGGATTGCGCGGCCAGCGGCTCTGGCAGATTCCGCTGGATGGCACGAAGGCAGGCGACCCGGTTGCGCATTTCAGAGGAGATTACGGGCGGCTGCGGAGCGTGGCCGTGGCCATCGACGGCAACAGTTTGCTCCTGACCAGCTCCAACACCGACGGCAGGGGCGACCCGACAAGGGACGACGATCGCCTGTTCCGAATCACCCGATAGGAATCTCTCAGGTGAGGTCCAGGCCGGCACGCCTCGTCGTTTTGATCATCGGTGGACTCGCCGTACTGGTCGGCGGCGTCTGGATTGGTCAGGGTGCCGGCTTCATCAAGGGAAGCTTCATGACGGGTAGCCCTACATGGCTTGCAATCGGACTATTGTGTCTCGTCGCTGGCTTGTTCTTGATCTTTTTAGCCGTACGCCGCCTCTCCGGCGGACGACCAGATTGACTGCTGGCTCAGCCGGTCCAACCTTCGCTGATGTCACCTGATCCACCAAGCGCACGAGAATAATCGGGCAACTGCTGCACCGCCCATCGGTTGCCATCGGGATCGCGGAAGAAGACGAATGAGCCCCAGGGCAGCACATCGACCTCGCTTACGTCGACGCCCCGTCCGGCCAACTCCGCGCGAGCCTGGTGGATGTCACTCACCACGACCTGCAGGTTGTCCAACGCACCGGGCTCTAGCTGCGTAAGTCCCTTTCCGATGGCGATCGAGCAGGCAGAACCTGCTGGGGTGAGCTGCACAAAGCGAACGTCATCGCTCACGGCGTGATCGTGATCGAGGACGAAACCGGCCTGATCGACGTAGAAGGCCTTGGCGCGGTCAACGTCGCTCACCGGCACTCCCACCAATTCGAGTTTGAAATCCATAGCTCGACGCTATCGGGCAGCTCCGACATCTTTCGTCGGCCTTGTTGCCTGACCCGGCGGCGCTGCTGTGGAAGCCTGGCTCCATGGCGGCTGGTCGGCTCAGCAGGATCTTGTCGTGGACAGTTCTTACTCCCATACTGGCGGCGGCACTGCTCGGGCTTACCTGGGGTCGCCAGCTTTCAGTGCTTGTCCAGGTCCTTGTTGCATTTGCGTTGGCCGGCGTCGTTTTGGCAGCCGTCAATCACGCCGAGGTTGTTGCCCACCGCGTCGGCGAGCCATATGGATCGCTTGTGCTCGCGGTTGCCGTGACGGTGATTGAGGTGGGCTTGATCGTCACGCTAATGATTGGCGGCGCTCCGGGAAGCGAATTGCTGGCTCGGGATACCGTGTTCGCCGCTGTGATGATCACCTGCAATGGGATCGTCGGTATCGCGCTCCTCATCGGCGCGGTGCGCTATCACATCACGATCTTCAACGCAGAGGGATCAGGAGCGGCGCTGGCTACGGTAACTACCTTGGCCACGTTGAGCTTGGTGGTGCCGACGTTCGCGATCAGTCGCCCGGGCCCAGTGTTCACTCCGGCCCAGCTGGCATTTGCCGCGATCGCATCACTCGTGCTCTACGCCGCGTTCGTCATCACCCAGACGGTTCGACATCGGGACTTCTTCCTTCCACTGACGTCTGCCGGGGAAGTTGTGGAGGCCGAAGAGCACGCTGACCCACCTAGCAATCGAACTACCTTGGCAAGCCTCGGGCTGCTGCTCGTTGCACTTGTCGCCGTGGTTGGCCTCGCCAAGGTCGAGACTCCCGCGATCGAGGCCGGAGTGGCTGCGGTCGGGTTCCCTGAATCCTTTGTTGGCGTAGTAATCGCGCTGCTGGTGTTGCTCCCGGAGACACTGGCCGCGGCCCGTGCGGCACGTCGGGATCGAATCCAGATCAGTCTCAATCTCGCCTTTGGCTCTGCCATGGCCAGCATTGGATTGACCATCCCGGCCATCGCTGTTGCCTCGATCTGGCTCGAAGGACCGCTCGTGCTCGGCCTGGATGCCACCCAGATGGTGTTGCTGGCGGTGACCGTGGTTGTCGCGATCCTTACGGTGGTTCCGGGTCGCGCAACACGCCTCCAGGGCGTAGTACACCTCGTGCTATTGGCTGCTTTCCTGTTTTTGGCTGTCAATCCCTAGCTCAGTCCCAGCGTGACACTCCCGAGCCGTCTCAAGACGGCTCGCGAGGGCTAAATCACGACCGAAGACACTCGCAAGTCGTCTTAAGACGCCAAACGCGCACGACTCAGCCGATTTTTTCCAAGATCAACTCGCGAACTCGGGCGGCATTAGCCTGGCCCCGCATCTGCTTCATGACCGATCCGATCAGCGCACCGGTCGCTTGCACCTTGCCGCTCTTGATCTTGTCAACTATGTCGGGGTTAGCGCTGATCGCCTCGTCGACGGCCGCCGCCAGGGCACCCTCATCGGAAACGATCGCCAGCTTCCGCGCAGCGACCACCTCCACCGGGGAGCCTTCGCCAGCGATCACGCCTTCGAAGACCTGGCGCGCCAGCTTGTCATTGATCGTGCCGTTGTCAACCAGCCCCTGGATCTCAGCTACCTGGTGCGGCGTGACACCCACCTGCTCGAGATCAACTCCGGCCTCGTTCGCACGCCGGGCAATCTCGGTCAGCCACCATTTGCGGGCCGACTGCGGCGAAGCGCCGGCGGCGACCGTGGCCTCGATGGCATCAACCGCGCCAGCGCTTATCACATCGCGCATTTCAAGATCAGTGAATCCCCACTCCGCGCTGACCCGCTTGAGCTTGGCCGCTGGCGGCTCCGGCAGTGTTGCCCTCAGCTCCTCGACCCAATCCCGGCTGGGGGCTATCGGCACCAGATCTGGCTCCGGGAAATAGCGGTAGTCCTCCGCGGTCTCCTTGCTCCGTCCGGCCGTGGTGATGCTGGAATCCTCGTGCCAGTGCCGGGTTTCCTGGATGACCCTGCCACCGCCAGCGAGTACGGCAGCCTGCCGCGTGATCTCATACCGCACTGCTCGCTCGACGCTGCGCAGCGAGTTGACGTTCTTCGTTTCGGTACGCGTCCCGAACGTCGTGGTTCCAACCGGCCGTAGTGAGACGTTGGCGTCACAACGCAGCGAACCTTGCTCCATCCGGACATCGGAGACGTCGAGCGCGCGCAGCAGGTCACGGAGCATCGTCACGTACGCCCGTGCCACTTGTGGCGCTTTTGCTCCGGTACCTTCGATCGGCTTTGTCACGATCTCGATCAGCGGTACGCCGGACCTGTTGTAGTCCAGCAGCGAATAGTCGGCGCCGTGGATGCGGCCGGTGACGCCGCCGACGTGCAGCGACTTTCCGGTGTCCTCCTCCATGTGGGCACGCTCGATGCCGATCCGGTACGTCTCCCCATCAAGGACGACTTCAGTCCACCCGTCGTAGGCGATGGGTTCGTCGTATTGGGAGATCTGGTAGTTCTTCGGCATGTCCGGATAGAAGTAGTTCTTCCGGGCAAAGCGGCACCACTCGGCAATCGTGCAGTTCAACGCCAGGCCGATCCGGATCGCTGATTCGACCGCCTTCGCGTTTACGACCGGCAACGAGCCGGGCAATCCTAGGCAGACTGCGCAGACCTGGGTATTCGGCTCAGCGCCGAAGGCGGTCGAGCAGCCGCAGAACATCTTGGAGATTGTGTTGAGTTCGACGTGTACCTCCAAACCCAGTACCGGGTCGTACGCGGCCAGCGCCTCCTCGTACGGCAGCACAGTCATGCCACAGCTCCCATCTCGGGAAGCCGGTCCAGCAGCGGACCGCCCCATGCCGACACCAGTGCCGCCTCGAGCGCCGCGCCGACCCGATAGAGCCGATCATCGGCAAGCGGCGGTGCCATCACCTGAAGACCGACCGGTAAGCCGTCCTCGGGCGCCAGACCCACCGGGAAGGAAGCGCTGGCGTTGCCGGCCAGATTGGACGGGATGGTGCACAGATCATTCATGTACATGGCAAGCGGATCATTCACCTTCTCGCCGATCTTGAACGCGGTGATCGGTGTTGAGGGTGAGACCAGCACATTCACCTGGGAGAACGCCTTGTCGAAGTCACGGGAGATCAAGGTCCTGACCTTCTGCGCCTGCCCGTAGTAGGCCTCGTAGTAGCCACTTGATAGCGCATAGGTGCCAATAATGATGCGCCGCTTCACCTCGTCACCGAAGCCGGCTTCTCGAGTGATGGCCATCACCTGCTCAGCACTCGCCAAGCCGTCATCTCCGACCCGTAGGCCGTATCGCATCGCGTCGAACTTGGCGAGGTTGGACGAGCATTCGGCGGGCAAGATCAAATAGTAGGCGGGCAGTGCGTATACGAAATGGGGACAGGACACCTCGATGATCTCTGCGCCAAGCGAGGACAGCAGTTCGACGGCCTCGCCGAATCGTTGCTCGACGCCTTGGGCGTAACCCTCACCACCGAGTTCGCTGACCACGCCGATCTTCATTCCGGAGATATCGCCGGATCGCGCCGCCGCCACGATATCGGGTACCGGTTGATCGATGGAGGTGGAATCGCATGGATCGTGGCCGGCGATCACTTGGTGCAGCAGTGCCGCGTCCAGCACCGTACGCGCGCACGGGCCGGGCTGATCAAGGCTCGAGGCAAGCGCCACCAGGCCGTAGCGTGAGCTGCCGCCGTAGGTAGGTTTCACGCCGACCGTTCCAGTAACGGCGGCCGGCTGCCGGATCGAACCACCTGTATCGGTGCCAATCGCTAGCGGGGCCTCATAGGCCGCCACCGCCGCCGCCGAGCCACCACCAGAGCCCCCAGGGACTCGACTGGTGTCCCAGGGATTCCGGGTCGGCCCGTAGGCGGAATTCTCCGTCGAGGACCCCATCGCGAACTCATCGAGGTTCGTCTTGCCCAAGATCACCACGTCATGATCAATAAGTCGCCGAGTTACGGTTGCGTCGTACGGCGGCAGCCAGCCCTCCAATATCTTCGAGCCGCACGTGGTCGGTGCCCCGGTGTAGGTAAGGATGTCTTTCAACGCCAGAGGCACTCCGGCAAGCGGTCCCAGATCTTCCCCGGCCGCGATCTTGCTATCGACGCCGGCTGCGGAGGATAACGCCCGCTCGCCGTCGATGTAGAGAAAGGCGTGTATCTCGCCGTCGATCTCAGCGATGCGATCAAGATGGGCACGCGTCACTTCAACGGCGCTGAGCTCACGCGACTTGATCTTGGCTGCAAGATCAACAGCCGTCTGCCGAATGATCTCACCAGCCGCAGGTTGGCGTGACGTCACGCCTCCTCCCCAAGAATCCTTGGCACCCGGAATCGCATCTGCTCCGCCGCTGGAGCGGCCGCGAGCACCTGTTCCCTTGGCAATGACGGGCGAAGTTCATCGGAACGAAAGATGTTGCTCAGAGGCAGCGCGTGCGAGGTCGGCGGGATGTCTTGTGCCGCGACCTCCGATACCCGGGCAACCGACTCCAAGATCACATCCAGTTGCGGTGCCAATATCTCAAGCTCGGCTTCGGTCAACTCGATGCGGGCCAATCTGGCCAGGTTCGCCACGTCGTCAGCAGTGAGTGCCACGGTGTCGAATCTCCTCCTCCGTTAGGTCCGGCTCATCCTATGCCGCCTGATGACATTGACAGGCTCGAGCGCACCTGGTCAGTATGAGCGGACGGGCTGATCTTGAACTGCGCCCGCGCGAACCTCGCCTTAGGGGCTTCAATGACGATACTGACCGCGTGGGCCTTCCCCCGTGTTGATGGCGCCGAAGCAGCCATCCAACGATTGGATGCTTTGCAATCGCAAGGTCACATCACCATCGATGACGCGGCCCTGGTCAGGTGAGAGCCTGGGAACAAGAAGCCGAAGACACGTGTTCGCGAGGACTGATCATGCATGGCCGATGAGTCAAGCGTCCTCGATGGCGGCAGGTTGGCCGGTCATTCGCTCAGGGAGCGAATCACGAATCCAGTCTTCAGCTTGGGAGTGAAGAACGTCGACTTGGGCGGCATAAGTAGACCTTCGCGGGCAGTGCGTTCAATCTCGGCAACACTCACAGGTCGGATGAGAACCGCCGCGGACGCCCGACCGCTGTCCACTTCATTCAGCGTTTCGTTTAGACCGTGCTGATAGCTCACAGTCAACGGAACATCGGCCAGCGCGGTCTCCAACCAGCCACCGTCGAGCGCCCGTACGCCGTCGAAACGTCCAGGCTTGGCCCGCATCTTCCAAGCGGCGTCGCGCCCGAGCAAGATCAAAAAGCCGCCTTCTTGCATGGCTGCAAGATCCTTGCTTGTGGGGCGTTCGGTTGCTATCAGATCAAAGGACCGGCGGAGCGTATCGGCAAGCTCAGTAATCTCAATGTCGGCGTAGAGGCGGTGGATCGGTGCCACGCTCAGCTGGTCCTCGACCAGTTCATTGACGAAGGCGAGCGTCAGCTCCGCCGGCGTGTCGGTTCGGCCCGTCGTCTGGCGGACCTCGTCACGATACATGCGGGCAACGCCGTATCGGTGGTGTCCGTCGGCGATCAGCACATCATCGGCGGCCAGCCGCTCACGGATGGCGGAAATCCGTTGTGGATCTGTAACGCGCTCGATTCGATGCTCAACACCCTCGTCGGTCACCACGCCGAGTGGTTCACCAGACTCAGCGAGAAGCGCCGTCAAACCACTGGCCAGTGACAAGCCCCAGACCGGCGACAAGTTGGCCTCAGTGGCCCGTGTCAGTTCCAAACGGTCGGTCGATGCCGCTGCAGTTGTTCGCTCGTGCGGCAAGACACCACCGGCCTCCGCATCGACGACCTCAAGCCCACCGAGTACGCCAGAGAGCTCGCGCTGACCACCTGTCTCGTCGCTGAAAAGCATCCGGTAGATCGTGAAAGTCGGCGCGGGATCCACGGCGAGGATTCCGTCGTTCAACCAGGCTCGCATGGTCTTGGCCGCACCCTCGTAACGGTCCTCGGCACCGCGCGGTACATCAATATGAACGATGTTGTGCGGTGATCTTGCCTCGAGGACATCGACGTCGGCATCGGACAGCACGTCGTACGGTGGAGCAACCAGGCATGAAAGGTCGTCCGTCGCGTATCGGATCGCGGCAAAGGGTTCGAAGCGCGGCACGGGACAAGGGTTCCACGGATCGGGCGGTGATCTGACCGTGGCTCAGAAGTCGCGATCCGAGGGACCCTTCATCGGCTCGAAACATGCCAGTAATCGAGGTAAGGAAAGATGTTCCCGTGTTCCTAATGCGGATCACCCTCCCAGACCGGCCAGGTTCGTTGGGCTCAGTTGCTACCGCGATGGGCGGGGTTGGCGCCGACATCAACGCCGTCGAGATTGTGGAGAAGAGGCCTGACGGGAGCGTTGTCGACGATTTCATCGTTGACCTGCCCCCAAGTCAGCTGGCCGAAACCATCGTCACAGCCTGTCAAAAGCTCACTGGCGTACGTGTCGAATGGATCGCCCGATATCCCGAGGGCGGCGGACTGCAGTCCGACCTAGAGGCCTTGGAACGAATGACTGCTGATCCACCGCACGCGGCGGAAACGCTGGTCTCAATGTGCCCGGTCGTATTTCGTTCTCATTGGGCGAGCTTGCTCGATGTCTCAGATGGTGTGGCCAAGCCAAGCTTCTCGACCACTCTGGCGCCCGATTTGACTCCGGAGGTTGCGTCGAAATTCACGCCCTTCGACACCACTCATCGCACTGATCTGGAGGCGGAGTGGAGCCCGGGTTGGGGCGAGACGACCGCGGTCGTGACCCCAATAACGCGCGACCGAGTGATTGTGATCGGCCGTCTCGGCGGACCGGCATTCCTTGACTCAGAGATCGCTCGTCTGCATCACCTTGCTGCGCTTGTGAAGTAGGAGGGAGCACCGACCTCGGGTACGGTCGGCAAGTGGCATTTGGGTGGGCGGAGCTCGTGGCCCTGCTCACCTCGATCGGTTTCGGAATCGTGTCCGCGATCATTCCGATCGTTAATGCCGAGGCGTACGTCATTGCATCGCAGATGTCGGCAGTTGCGGGCCCAATTCCTATCGCCATCGGAATCGCGATCGGCCAGACGATCGGAAAACTGCTGCTCTTTTTCGGCGTACGGGAGGGCAAGGAGCTTTCATTCGTCAGGCATCGGCGTGAGATGCGAAAACAGCGCCCAGTTGGCCCGACGCGTGCCCGCTTACGCGCAGCGGGGGCCAAGCTACTTGATCTTGTTGGTCAAAAGCGCTGGGGGCTTCCCATCGTCCTCGTCGCAGCCGTCATTGGGTTTCCGCCACTGTATGCCGTTGCGCTTTTAGCTGGGGCGACAACAATGCGACCTCTCTGGTTTGGGCTCACCGTTTTCGTTGGCCGGCTGTGCCGGTTCCTGCTGGTGGCGACCGGGTTTTACGGGCTGCATGACTGGTTTTTTTAGCGGCGAGCATCTCTGAGTTGCCATCGGTCCGGCGTACGGCTTGACGGCTGTACTGTGAAGTCCGCTTCGGCGGCGGCGCAATTGTGGTTGATCCTCCGGACTAGGGTGATCGAGTGCCGTTGAAGATCTTCAGCAACCTGAACCTGCATGGAGCGACCCCGCCGCGCGTGCAACCCGCGGTCGGCGAGTGGGGTCCGCTGAAGGTTCCGAGCACCAAGCAAAAGAAGCGAATGCGAATTTGGGTTTCGCTGGCATTGCTCGGATCGTTGATCGCAATCTTCCTGCTTGGCTGGTACGTGTATTACACGATGACTGGAAGTTGGGGCTTCGGTATTGGCGAAGAAAAGCAGTTTCTAGAGATCTTTCTGCCGTAATGACTCATAGATGCGCGGGCAACTACCTCCCAACCATCGCAACTCCGAGCGCCGCATCAGGACCGTGCTCGAGCAGCACCTCGAAAGCCTCGGCACCGCTCAGCACCGGGACCTTCAGCTCCAGGGCCTTGTCGTACTTGGATCCGGGTGCATCGCCAACGACGACGAAGCTGGTCTTCTTCGAGACCGAGCTAGCGACCTTGCCGCCGCGCGAGGTGATTGCCTCAGTTGCGGAATCTCGGGTATAGCCATCCAGACTCCCGGTGACTACGACTGAAAGTCCCGTTAGCGTTTGCTCCTGGGCTGCCTTCGGCTCGCTTCGCATTACGCACCCGGCAGCCTGCCACTTGGCGATGATCTCGCGGTGCCAGGGGACGGCAAACCAGTCGGTAATCGCGGTCACGAGGGTCGGTCCAATGCCCTCAACCTCGGCGAGCTCTTCTGGCGTCGCATTCGCGAGCGCATCGATGTCGCCAAACGCTGCCGCAACGTCGGGAGCCACGCCCTTGCCGATATGCCGAATAGACAGCGCTACCAAAAAACGATCCAGTGGCCGGGTTTTCGCCGCTTCGAGGTTGGCCAGCAGCTTGGCGCCATTTGCGGACAGCGCACGGGACTTTGTCGTGAAGAAGTCCGTCTCCTTCAACTTGTCTTCAGTCAGGCTGAAGAGGTCACCCTCATCGACTAGTAGTCCCGCCTCGAGCAAGGCCTGCGCCGACTGATAACCGAGCACCTCAATGTCGAGTGCCTCACGGCTGGCGACGTGGAACAGGCGCTCGCGTAGCTGCGCCGGGCACGACCGAGAGTTGGGGCAACGCAGGTCTGCGTCGCCTTCTTTCTCGGGCCGGAGCTCGGTACCACATGCCGGGCAATGGGTCGGCATGACGAAGGCTCGCTCGGTGCCGTCACGTAGGTCGACGACCGGGCCGACGATCTCCGGAATGACGTCGCCGGCCTTGCGCAGCACCACGGTGTCTCCGATCAGCACCCCCTTGCGTACGATCTCGCTGGCATTGTGGAGCGTCGCCATGCTCACAGTCGAGCCTGCGACCTGGACCGGCTCCATGATCCCGAAAGGAGTCACGCGGCCGGTACGGCCGACGTTGACGTCGATGTTGAGCAGTTTGGTTGTGACCTCCTCAGGTGGGTACTTGTACGCGATGGCCCAGCGCGGCGCGTGAGAGGTCGAGCCCAGCTGATCTTGCACCGCCCGCTCATCGAGCTTCACCACGACGCCGTCGATCTCATGCTCGACTGAATGCCGATGCTCGCCGAAGTAGGAGACGTAATCCCAGACTTCAGCCAAGCTTCGTGCCAGCTTGCGATGGGAACTGACCGGGATTCCCCACCGATCAATCGCTGCGTACGCGTCAGAGAGTCGGTCGGCAGTGAAGCCTTCCAGCACCCCAATGCCGTGACTCACGAAGCCCAGATTGCGCGAGGCGGTCACCTTCGGATCCTTCTGACGCAGCGATCCAGCTGCCGCATTCCGGGGATTGGCGAAGGGCGCCTTTCCGGCCAAGACGAGAGCTTCATTGAGAGCGGTGAAGTCGGCGACTGCGAAGTACACCTCTCCACGTACCTCGAGCGTCTCCGGAACGTCGCTGCCCGACAGTCGATACGGAATGACCTTGATCGTTTTGACGTTGGCTGTGACGTCTTCCCCCATGCGTCCGTCGCCTCTGGTCGCCGCGCGTACCAGCCGGCCCGCTTGGTAAACCAGATCGATGGCCAGGCCGTCAACCTTGAGTTCACACAGATATCCGGATTGTTCGAGCCGCTTCTCGCCCAGCTCCCGAATCGCGCGCTGCAGCCAGCGCTCCAGCTCTTCGCGGCTGAACGCGTTGTCAAGACTCATCAGCCGCTGCAAGTGCTCGACCGGGGTGAAGGTCGTTGAGGGCGGAGGGCCCACCTGTTGAGTCGGCGAATCCGGCGTACGCAGAGCCGGGAACGTCCCTTCTAGTTCCAGCAGTTCGCGCATCAGGGCGTCGAACTCGCCGTCCGACATGGTTGGAGCGTCGAGCACGTAGTAGCGCCAGCGCGCTTCGTTCACCCGTTCACTCAGATCCGCGTGCCGCTGACTGGCCTTCGCCAATGACTCCGAAAGCTCAATTTCGCCGTCGCTAGCGGAAGTGGAGAGGGTCTCTTCCGTCACGTAGGCACATTATCCGTTGCACTCTGACAGGCATGGTCAAGCGATGCGATGCCAGTCGTAGCGCTCCCAAGCAACCGCAACTCTCCACGCAGCCTCAAAGCAATCGGGCCGGCACTTTGGAATTTCCGGGGTTAACCGAAGGATGTCACCCGAGATCTCGTAGTGGAATTCGACGCTTCCAATTTTGACGACACCGTTGCCGACCAGCTGGTAGCTGTCGTCATCGACTTGCTCACCATCTTCGTCGCGAGACCCGAACTCACCGTCAGCTGTGAAGAAGTGAGAGGGGTGGCAGATGCAGGAGGCGGCGTTGTGGAGAAGGCGGTCGGCGAGAGCGCAGGCTCTGAGGATTCCGCCCTCGTGTCAGCGGCAGGCGAGCAGCCCATCAGAAGAAGAGCTAGTGCACAAACCGTAAATCTGGCGATCATCAAGAACTCCGAGTTCGCACGCCGGCGTACGAGACGGAGGCCCGGACCGAGCAGGCCAGGTCAGTGTCCCATGCCATCTGTTAAGAACGCGAGGCAACCAGTGAGCTCGGCGTCAGCCGGCAAGTTGCTCGCTAACGATCCCGGCAGCCGAGCGCACCGTTTGTAGGGCGCGGATCGCCTCATCACGTGTGGCTGAGGCCAGTCCGCAGGCCGGCGTGATCATAATGCGCGCTGCGACCGGCGGCTCCAGACCAAGACCGCGAAGTGGTGCTAGCACCCGGCGGGCCACTTGATCAGGAGTGAGCGTACGGTCGGTTGGCAGCGCACCCATCCCGATCCAGGCTCCGGCTTCGAGGGTTGCTCCCACGGGGTCCCAATCTCCGATCGAAAGTCGATCAATATCGACAAATACGCCAACCACACAAGCCCGGCGAAGCAACTCAATCGGCGGATCCGCCGCACAGCAGTGCACCGCGACAGGCGTCGGCGCTAGCCGCTCCCGGAGATAGATGAGGGCACCGCTGACCTCATGTGGCTCGATCGGGCGGTGCCGCGACAACCCGCTGGCGTTGGCAATCGTGCCGCCAAGCACCGCAGGCAGCAGCGGCTCATCGAGCTGGATCAACAGCTCGGCATTGGACAGCCGCCGAACCATCTCCGCGACAAGCTGAGCGATGCCCTCGGCCAGCGATTGGTTCAGATCACGGCGCGCTCCAGAGTCGGCCAGCACCCGATCGCCGCGAGGACGCTCCATCATTGCTGCCAGCGTCCAAGGGCCGGCAACGGAGAGCTTGATGGTGCCGTCGTATCCCTGAGCGTGTTCCTCGAGCATGTCAAGATCACTGCGAAGCGTGCTGATTGCCAGCCGATGTTCCCGACCGGAAGCATCGGTGAGCCGCCACCCCGCCGGTTGCAGGTCGACGGCCAAGCCAGCAAGGAATGCGGTAGCGCGGCCGATCATTTCGGCATGCGGCCCGCGGGCCGGAAGCTCTGGCAGGTAGGGAAGATCAGGGCATTCCGAAAACGCGATCTTGATCGCGTCGATGATGTCGGATCCTGGCCAAGAGCCGATGCCGGTAGTACGGATCGGCGGCAGCTCGGTGCCCGGCGCAGTGGTCACGTGTGGGTGGCCGAGATGGTCGCGCTTCCCACAACCCGGGAACCTGAGTAGAGAACCACCGCCTGGCCCGGAGCCACGCCGGTCATTGGAGCTTCCAAGATCACCTCGAGACCATGATCATGCACGGTGACGTCGGCCGGCATGGGATGCCCATGCGCTCGAACTTGCACCTGGCCTGACCACTCTCGATCTAGAGGTGCAGCGGTCCAGGTAGGGCGAATCGCGCTAATGATCTTTACTGTCAGCGCATCACGAGGGCCAACGGTGATGGTGTTGGTCACCGGGGTAATCGCGACGACGAAACGCGGCTGGCCGTCGTCGGCAGGTGTGCCAAGCCGCAGCCCCCGCCGCTGCCCCACGGTAAACCGGTGTGATCCCGCGTGCTCTCCGACCTTGCCGCCGGCGAGATCTACGATGTCGCCCGGTCGATTCCCGAGTCGCTGTTCCAGAAAACCTGCCGTGTCCCCATTGGCAATGAAGCAGATGTCGTGACTGTCGGGCTTATCTGCGACTGCCAGCCCACGATCGCGGGCCTCGGTGCGTACGTCAGCCTTCAGTGAGGAACCAAGTGGGAAGTACGACCGCCGAAGTTGATCTTGATTGAGCACGCCTAGCACGTACGACTGGTCCTTGGCGACATCAACGGCGCGATGCAGCTCCAGGTCCTTCCCGGTACGGACCAACTGGGCGTAGTGACCGGTGCAAACGGCATCAAAACCAAGCGCAACGGCGCGGTCTAAAACAGCGGCGAACTTTATCTTCTCGTTGCAGCGGAGGCAGGGATTGGGGGTACGCCCGGCGGCATACTCGGCGAGGAAGTCGCTCACCACATCGGATGCGAAGCGATCTGATAGATCCCATACATAGAAGGGGACGCCCAGTACATCGGCAGCCCTCCGGGCGTCGTGCGCATCCTCCTTTGAGCAGCAGCCGCGAGCGCCTGAACGATACGCCTGGGGGTTCTTCGATAGCGCCAGGTGTACCCCAGTGACGTCGTATCCGGCCTCGACTGCTCGAGCTGCCGCAACAGCGGAGTCGACGCCGCCCGACATCGCGGCCAGTACCTTCATACGTCTTCCTGCCATTGGATCTCCTGGGCAAGCGGCAAGTCTGTCACGGGGGGCGCATGCGTCCAAGCCGCTTTAGGCGAAGGCGGCCGCGGCCTTTGCTCGATGAGCCGCGTTGGGCAGTGCCGTGGCGAGCGCCCGTACGTCGGCGATGCTCGAGGTATGCCCTAGAGAGAACCTCAGAGTCGAGCGCGCCTCGGCCTCGCTGCATCCCATGGCAAGCAGCACATGACTCGGCTGCGCAACGCCTGCCGAACACGCCGCTCCAGTGGAACAGTCGATGCCCGCAGCGTCCAGCAACATCAAGATGGAGTCCGCAGAACAACCGGGGAAGCCAATGCTGGCGATAGCGGGAAGCCGATCAGCTTCGGCGCCAGGGCCGTACGGAATCGCGTCTGGGACGGCGGCTAGTACAGAATTCACCAGCTCGTGACGCAGCCGCCGGACTCGCTGCTCTTCGGCAACGCGGTGACGCGTCGCGGCCTCCAGCGCGGCCGCGAAGCCCGCAATGGCTGCTACGTCGAGGGTGCCGGATCGGATGTCGCGTTCCTGGCCGCCACCGTGCAGGACCGGGGCCAACGTCAGCTCGCGGCGTACCAGCAGGGCGCCGATTCCGTATGGGCCGCCCAGCTTGTGGGCGGTGAATGACATGAGGTCGAGCCCGCTCGTGGCAAAGTTCACCTCGACATGCCCGACTGCCTGCACCGCGTCGCTGTGAGAGATGGCGCCATGTTCGGCGGCGGATTCGGCGATCCGGCGTACCGGCTGCAGCGTGCCCACCTCATTGTTGGCCCACATCACAGACACCAGCGCAGTGTCGGAATCGACCGTGCCAGCCAGCGCTGACATGTCCAAACGCCCATCCTCGGTGACGGGGACGTAACTCACTTCGGCGGATGCAGCCTGGGTAAGCCAGCCCACCGAATCCAAGACGGCGTGGTGTTCGATTGTCGATGTCACAACACGCTGGCGACGGGACTTCAATCCAGTCCAGAAGCCGCCCTTGATGGCAAGGTTGTCTGCCTCCGTTCCGCCGCCGGTGAAGATGACCTCCGCCGGTTGTGCGCCGACGAACGCCGCGATCGCCTCGCGTGACTCCTCAACGACGCGCCGCGCCGAACGGCCCGAAGCATGCAGCGATGAGGCGTTGCCGACTCTGGTCAGCTCGCGGGTCATTGCCTCAACCGCCTCGGGGACCATCGGCGTAGTTGCCGCGTGATCGAGGTAGATCCGGCTCATGAAGCCCAAGTCTGCCTCAGCCAACCTCCTCGGACTTGTCAGCGTCTCAGAGTGCTATAGCACTTTGAGACGCTGACAAGTCGGCAAAGGTCGTCAGCCTTTGCGCTTCTTGATCTCCTCGATGACTACTGGCAGGACCTTATGTAGATCGCCAACGATGCCAAGGTCAGCAAGTGCGAAGATTGGCGCCTCAGCATCCTTGTTCACCGCCACAATCGCCTTAGAGGTCTGCATCCCAGCACGGTGCTGGATCGCCCCCGAAATCCCCGCAGCAATATAGAGCTGCGGCGACACGGTCTTGCCGGTTTGGCCGATCTGGTACGCGTACGGATACCAGCCGGCGTCAACAGCGGCCCGTGAGGCACCAACTGCACCGCCGAGCACATCGGCCAGTTCCTCGACAGCAGTGAACTCTCCGCCGGTGCCACGCCCACCCGCGACCACGATGGCCGCCTCAGTCAGTTCCGGCCGCCCGCTGGACTTCTTGGGTTCTTTGTTGACGATCCGAGCGGTCTTGGCGGCGTCTGAGATCGCTACCGGGATCTGCTCGGTCGCTGGCTCGGTGGGCGCCTGCTCAGGCGTTACGGCGTTCGGCTTGACCGTAACTATCGGGGGACCGTGTGTTACGGACGCGGTCACTGTCCAGTTCCCGGCAAAGACAGACTGCGTCGTGGTGCCATCGGCCACAATGTCGGTGGCGTCGGTGATCAAGCCGGAGCCGAGCTTGATAGCAAGCCGGCCGGCCACCTCCTTTCCCTCCGGGGTCGAGGTGATCAAGATCGCTGCCGGTTGCACACTTTCGGCTATCTGTGCCAGAGCCTCGGCCTTCGGCGCGACAAGGTACTCCTCGATTGCGGCATCGGTGACGGCGAGCACCCGCTTGGCTCCGTACTCCCCCAGTGCCTTGGCAACCGACTCGTCGGTCTCACCAAAGACAACGGCCACCGGTTCGCCGAGCCGGCGGGCCAGCGTCAGCAGCTCGAAAGCCGGCTTGGCGACATGTGAGTCGGCATGCTCGGCGACGATCAGTACCTCAGACATCGTTGGGTCCCTCTCAGATGTACTTTCCGACAGTCAGGAAGTCGACGAACGCTGCCGGTCCGTCCTCTTCTTGCACGACGCGTCCCGGCTCCTTGGGCGGACGTGGGGTTGTTTGAAGAACCTGGCTCCATGCAGCGTCTAGGCCAACCGATGCGGCATCGATACCAAGATCGGAAAGCGTCCAGGTTTCGACCGGCTTCTTCTTTGCGGCGAGGATTCCCTTCATGGATGGATAGCGAGCCTCACCAGATTGATCAGTGACGCTGACAACTGCCGGCAAGCCGGCTTCGATGGTGTAGCTCGCCACGTCGTCGTCACGCCGGATGGTGACTCGATCATCGACCAGGGAAAGAGTTGCTCCGAGGGTTACCGCCGGCCAGCTCAGCCGCTCCGCGATCATGGCCGGAATCACGCCCATCGTGCCGTCGGTCGATGCCATGCCGCAGATCACCAGGTCAGGCTCGGCCTTCTTGATCGCCTCAGTTACGATCGCGCTTGTGGCCAGGGCATCGGAGCCATGGACGGGATCGTCGACGATGTGGATACCGGCGGATGCGCCCATCTGGAGCGCTCGCTTGATCGCGTCGGCGGCATCGTCAGGTCCGAGTGTCATGATGACCACCTCGACGTCATCGCGCTCGTCTGCGATCTGCAGTGCCTGTTCCACGGCGTACTCGTCAAGTTCGGACAGCAATCCGTCGCTCGATGCCCGGTCAACCGTGCCGTCGGCTGCGAAACTCCGCTCTCCGGTGGCATCTGGGACATACTTCGCCAGAACAAGGATCTTCATCTCGCTTCCCTCTCCCTCTGCGCCAGCTTTAGCGCCACATTACTCACGAGTAACAATGCTTCCTTCCATCGGAGTATCCGCATCATCTCCCTGCGCGGCTTGCTGGAGCGGGAAAGCAGCAAACCGCTCGATTCGGATGATCTCCCGGTATCGCTGATCGCCGACGACCGCTCGTAACGCCTGGGTCTGGCTAGCCTGTGCAGCTAGCGCTGCGTACTTCTGGTCCAGGAGCTCTCCGCTGAGCGCGAGGTCGATACTGAGCGGGCCCGTCCAAGCCACCGGAGGCTCGCCGACAATCACGCCGAGCTCAATCCACTGGGTCAAGTTGTCGTCGAGCCACTCCTGGGTGTTTGCCACTACGTGCATGGCGCCGATGCCAGTCCGGCGTACGGCCTCGAGCGTCCACCGATGTACCGCAATATGATCTGGATGCCCCGTCTGGCCATCGGGCGAAAAGGTAAGGATCGTGTCCGGGGCCACTTCAGTCAGGATGTCGGCGATCTCCTGGGCCGCGACGTTGACGTCGATGGAGGCGCAGCCGCCATCCGGATAACCCAGCCAGCGATGTTTCGTGACGCCCAGGATTCGCAGACATTCGGCTAGTTCGGCCTCACGAATCTCGGCAAGCTGCTCCGGAGGCCACCTTGTGGGATCCGTCACACCCAACTCGCCACGAGTAGCCGTTACGCAGACCACACGCGATTTCGCCGCGGCAGCCATCGACATGATGCCGCCACACAGATAGGCCTCATCGTCGGGATGGGCCCAGATCGACAGAATCGTGCCCAGTTCTCGAATGTCGCTTATCGCCACTAGAGCAGTCTGCTGCCTGGGGTCGCGTACTGACCAACCGGCCCCAGCGAGCAGTCGTATGTAGTTCTTCTGAAACTGCGCGTGGCGCTCTTGCGAAATTCGGCTCTATGTCGGCCGACGGACGGTAGCGCATCCGCGAGGGCCGTCTTTTGTCCGCTTCTGGGAGGATGCTTGGCGCGAACCCCTCCAACCACAGCCCTATTCGTGGCCCTGTGCGGAGGAACGCCGCGCCAACCCCAGAAACCGGAGCTGCATTCGCGGCCCTGTGCGGAGAAACGGGCAGCTGTTTAACGAGATCTGCCCCATTCAGGCCAAGATCTCGCGACTCTGGCCGTACCTGTTGCAGCCCGAGGATGCCGCTCTTTACCGTTAGCCCAACCGGTTGCACTGCGAGGCTGACGCCCGGATCGTACGCATCTAGCGTCCAACTGAGGCAGAATGAAGCGCATCTTCCCCCCGAAATGGGGGGTAAGTCGTTTCAGTGACTGGTTCAGAAAGCAGCCGAGGCAAGGGCGCCTAGATATATGTCCACAGCGTTGCCAGTGCCGGCAGATACCTCGACTCTGGGTGCCCACATCCACGACGGCGGCGCTTCCTTCGGACTCTGGGCTCCCAGGGCGACCCGCGTTGAACTCGCGCTAGTAGACGAGGACCGCAACCAGACCAACTACGACATGACCCGTGACGAAGACGGCGTCTGGACCGTATTCGTTCACGGCGTGGCCGTTGAGCAGCGTTACGGCTACCGGGTCCATGGTCCGTGGGAGCCGCCCGCAGGAGCTCGCTTCAATCCGGCCAAGCTGCTCGTCGATCCCTACGCCCGCGCGATCACCGGTGGCGTCGACTACTCCGGCCCAATTCTGGACCACACCAAGGAATCGGACTACGTTCCCGACACCACCGACTCCTTCGCCGCCGTTCCGCTCAGCGTCGTCGTGGCTGATTCGCCTGCTCCCCACCCCATCGCTCTGCGTCGGCCGCTGTCGGAGACGGTGATCTACGAACTCCACGTCAAAGGCTTCACGCGGCTGCATCCGGCGGTCCCCGAGCACCTGCGCGGCACATACGCCGGTCTCGCCTATCCAGCAGTCGTGCAGCACCTCAAAGACCTCGGCGTTACTGCGGTCGAGCTGCTGCCGGTGCAGCACTTCATCTCCGAGCCCTTCCTGGTCGGCAGGGGCCTATCCAATTACTGGGGCTACAACACTCTGGGCTACTTTGCGCCCCATTCCGCGTACGGCTCGGTCGGCACGCTCGGCCAGCAGGTGCGGGAATTCAAAGAGATGGTGTCCGCCTTGCACGATGCCGGTCTCGAGGTCATCCTCGATGTCGTTTACAACCACACCGGCGAGGGTGGTCACGAAGGTCCGACATTGTGCTTCCGAGGCATCGATCACCTCGGCTACTACCGATTGACCGACGACAAGCGCAATGACTACGACGTCACCGGCTGCGGCAACTCGGTCGATACGTCTGAACCAGGGGTGCTGCGCATGGTGCTCGACTCGCTGCGCTACTGGGCCACCGAGATGGGCGTGGACGGTTTCCGATTCGATTTGGTGACAACCCTGATCCGGGACGAACGACATCACGTCGATCAAGATCATCCGTTTAAGCAGGCGATTCGCGAAGATCCGGTACTAAGCCAGGTGAAGATCATCGCCGAGCCCTGGGATATGGGCCCGTACGGCTACCAGGTGGGCGCCTTCGGATCAGGCTGGAGTGAATGGAACGACCGGTTCCGAAACCACGTCCGGGATTTCTGGCGAGGCAACACCAATGGGGTCGGGGAACTGGCACAGCGGCTCACCGGCTCACCCGACATCTTCAATCGGGATCGGCGATCGTCCACAGCGAGCGTCAACTTCATCACCGCGCATGACGGTTTTACGCTGCGCGACCTGGTGACCTACAACGTCAAGCACAACGGTGCCAACGGCGAGTCGAATCGCGACGGGTCGGATGACAATCGATCATGGAACTGCGGCGTCGAAGGTGAGACTGGGGACCCGGGGGTGAATGCGCTGCGGCATCGTCAGGCGCGAAACTTCATGGCGACTTTGATCTTGGCGAGCGGTGTGCCGATGATCACCGGCGGCGACGAGCTGGGCCGTACTCAACAGGGCAACAACAATGCCTATTGCCAAGACTCGCCGATCTCATGGGTGCACTGGGACACTGAGGAAGCTTGGAGTGATCAAACCGATTTGGTGCGGAAGCTGCTCCAACTACGCGTAGAGCGTCCGGTGCTGCGACACGACGCCTACCGCCACGGAGAATTCCTGCTCGATCCCAAAGGTGAGCCGCAGGGGCGCAAGAACATCGCATGGTTCGGCGGGCACACCACCGAGATGACCGAGGAAGAATGGCGCGACCCCACCCGGCGCACTCTGGGCATATATCTCGCCGACGACGACCCATACCGAGTGACGGACGAGGCGTTCCTGATCTGGTTTCACGCCGGCTCCGATGCGATCCAGGTGGACCTGCCGGACGGACCATGGGCTGAGACCTACACAGTGGTTGGCCACACCGGAACCGACGTCGAACTGCCCTCAGAGAAGATCACGGCCGGGTCGACCCTGCAACTGCCCGGTCGTACGGTTGTCGTGCTTCAGGTCGACTAATACCGAGTTGTCAGCGCTAAGGCGCGTAGCCGGCTGACGGCGGTATCGGGATACTCGTCGGCAGCGCCGCAAGGCCCATTTCCGCCTGGCTGGCCAAGAGCGGGTGGTATGGCACGACGCGTACCGTGTAGCCGATCGCTCCTGCTCGCTTGGCCTCCACCCAGCCCTCGTACCGGCGTAGCCCGGCGTCTACATCGATCCCGGTTGGGAACTGATTCACTCTCGGCTCGTAAAGCCGGTCGTCACCGCCGACTCGACCAGTGACAAGTTGCACCTGTATGTCGTCGGGAGTGAGTTCGCCGAGCCGGACTAAGGCACTGACGTGAATCTTGGTGCCCACCTCAACTTGCTCGCCGCCAAGCGACTCAACGTGTTCGACAGCGACTGACGGCCATGCCTCGCGGACTCGGCGCTTCCAGGTTGCGAGAGCCGCTGCGCCACCCCGGGAGGAGTTGAGGGCATGGCTCGAGATTGCCGCGGGGGTATAAAGCTCGGTCACATACTCCCGAACCATCCGGGACGCCACAACCTTGGGGGCCAGTCCGGCGATGGTGTCTCTGATCATCTGGATCCAGCGCTCCGGTAGTCCATGATGATCAACATCGTAGAAGCGCGGCACGATCTCGTTCTCGATGATGTCGTAGAGCGCCTTAGCCTCAAGATCATCTCGACGCTCGGCACCGTCAGCCCCCTCGGCGGACGGTATCTCCCAGCCGTATGCGGGATCGAACCACTCGTCCCACCACCCGTCACGTATCGACAGGTTCGCGGCGCCGTTTATGGCCGCCTTCATCCCCGAGGTGCCGCACGCTTCATAGGGCCGGAGTGGGTTGTTCATCCATACGTCACAACCCGGGTACAGCCGCTTCGCCATGGCGATGTCATAGTCCGGCAGGAAAACGATGTGCTCACGGACCTCCGGATCGTCGGCGAACTGCACGACCTGTTGCACCAGCGCCTTGCCGCCCTCATCGGCCGGATGAGCCTTGCCAGCGATGACGATCTGAATAGGTCGATCCTCGTCGGTGAGTAAGGCCTTCAGTCGCGCCTGGTCGCGCAACATCAAGGTCAGTCGCTTGTACGACGGCACTCGCCGGGCGAAGCCGAAGGTAACCACATCTGGCCTGAGAGCCTTGCCAACCCAGTCCGTCGCAATGCCACGATTCGCGCTGCTGGCGGCCAGCCGCTCCCGCGTCATGGCGATCAGGTCCTCGCGCATCCTCCGCTTAAGCGCCCAGATGATCTTGCTCTCGACGTGGTCCAGTGCGCTCCAGTCGTAGCCGTCGGTCTCTGACGGACTGCCGGTTGGCGCCTCGAGGAGTTCGAGCAGCTCGCGGTGGACCCAAGTGAGATGGTGCACGCCATTGGTGACCTGGGTGATCGGTACCTCGCTGGTGTCGAAGGCGCGCCACAGGCCCTGGAACATTTCACGTGACACCACGCCGTGCAGGGAGGAGACGCCGTTGGCTCGCTGAGCAAGGCGGAAGCCCATTACTGCCATGTTGAATTTGCTCGGGTCCCCACCCTCGTAGTCCTCAGCACCTAAGGCCAGGACGCGATCAACTGGCAGTTCCTCGAAGCCCCCGAACTGGTGAATGATCAGCTCACGCGGGAACCGGTCGATGCCGGCCGGAACAGGGGTATGGGTGGTGAACACCGTGCCCGCCCGGGTGAGTTCGAGCGCGGTGTCGAAGTCCAGACCGGTTTGCAGGTATTCCCGGATGCGCTCCAGGCCCAGGAACCCGGCATGCCCTTCGTTGGTATGGAACACAGTCGGTGCCGGCGCACCGGTGATGCGGCAGTAGGCTCGGATGGCGCGTACGCCACCCATGCCGAGCAGCACTTCTTGCTCCAGCCGATGATCGGTACCACCGCCATACAGGCGATCGGTGACCTCGCGCTCATAAGTGGCGTTCTGCTCAACATCGGAGTCCAGCAGCAACAGCGGCACCCGACCCACCTGCGCCAGCCACACCTGGGCGTAGAGCGTACGGCCGTCGAGCGGCACGTCCACCCGAACCGGCCGATCGTCATCGTGCAGCATCGTCAACGGCAACGAGTTCGGATCCAGCAGTGGGTAGCGCTCCTGCTGCCAGCCGGCCGCGTTGAGCGACTGCCGGAAGTAGCCCTGCCGGTAAAGCAGTCCGACGCCGATGATCGGAACCCCAAGATCACTTGCAGCTTTGAGATGATCGCCGGCGAGGATGCCCAAGCCGCCCGAGTACTGCGGGAGCACCTCGGTGATTCCAAATTCGGGCGAGAAGTAGCCGATGCCCGCGGGCGCATTTGGGTTCTCTGCGGCGTAGCCCTGATACCACAAATCGCCGGTCAAATAGTCGGCGAGGTCGGCCTGAATGAGCCGAAGATTCTTGAGGAAGCGCTTATCGATAGACAACGCTTGAAGACGCTCGACCGACACATCAGCCAGCAATCGGACAGGATCCCCGCCGGTGCTCTCCCACAGCTGAGGGTCAACGGAGCGGAACAGATCCTGGGTCTCTACATGCCAGCACCAGCGAAGGTTTCGGGCCAGGTCACCCAGTGGCTTAAGGGGCTCGGGCAGCACCGGGCGAACGATGAAACGGCGAATAGCGCGCACTGGGATAACCTAACGGCGAATTTTCGATGTCATGTGGCTTCTGCGCTCATTGCATCGATCGCGTGGAAGAACTCGATCGCGCTCCGCCGTGGCTGGTGAGCCACCGGACACAGCGGGCAGAGCGAGCGGCGCAGTGAGGCACGGGTGAATCTGTACCCAACTAGATGCGGCTAATGCAGCCTAGGTCGATCTATCTGCCCCCTGCCGCTAGGACAGCAGGGCCGATAGGTTGAGGGTCGTGACGGCAACAAATTCAGGACTCCCAGTGCCTGAGCGCGATGACGCTCCACAGGCAGGCTCCACAGAACCTTCCTCCGCAGGCTCCACCACACCGCCCGAGACCTCACCCGGGGGCACAGCGGTCGTCACCATCAACAAACCACCGCTGGGCGCGATCTTCGACCGCATTCCGGTACACAAGGTCTCCCCAGTAATCGAGGGCGGCGCCTACCCGGCCAAGGCGGTGGTCGGGGAACTGATTCCGATCCGCGCAACGGTCTTCCGCGAGGGTCACGACGCCGTAAACGCCTCGGTGGTTCTCACAGACCCCGCTGGCAACGAGCGACTTGAGCCGATGCGTCCCACGACGCCGCTGGGCTTTGACTGGTGGACGACTTCGGTTGTACTCGAAACCGAGGGCCTGTGGACGTTCCGAGTCGAGGGCTGGAGCGATCCCTGGGAGACCTGGGTGCACAACGCCGAGATCAAGATTCCAGCCGGCATCGATGTTTCCCTCGTCTGTACTGATGGCATTGCGCTATTTGACCGGGCTGCCGCTGACGCTGAAGCGGCAGATGACTACCAGGCGGCAGCCTTGCTGCAGGGAGCGGCGAAAAACCTTGACTCAGGACAGCAGGTGGAGGACCGCCTTGAGGTCGTACTCGCGGATGACGTACGGGCGGTGATGAAACGGTACGGTCCACGCGAGTTCGTCTCGCCCACGCCGGACTATCCGATCTTTGTTGATCGCCGGAAGGCCTTGTTCGGCTCGTGGTATGAGTTCTTCCCGCGCTCTCAGGGCGCCAGATGGGATGAAGACAATCAGAAATGGATCTCCGGCACCTTTGACAGCTCCCACGATCGGCTCGCGGCTGCAGCGGCAATGGGCTTCGACGTGGTCTACCTCCCGCCTATCCATCCCATCGGCAGAACGTTCCGGAAAGGGCCTAACAACACGCTGACCCCAGGTCCGAGTGATCCTGGCTCGCCGTGGGCAATCGGCGCTGCAGAGGGCGGACACGACGCTATCCATCCCGACCTGGGCGATTTCGATGCCTTCGATCGATTCGTGGCGAAAGCAAACTCCCTTGGCCTCGAGGTTGCGATGGATTTCGCCCTTCAGGCGTCACCTGATCACCCGTGGGTTACCGAACACCCGGAGTGGTTCTCTAAGCGTGCCGACGGCTCCATCGCGTACGCCGAAAATCCACCCAAGAAGTACCAAGACATCTACCCCATCAACTTTGACAACGACCGTGACGGGATCTACGCCGAGAGCCTGCGCATCATCAAGCTCTGGATGAGCCATGGGGTGCGAATCTTCCGCGTCGATAACCCGCACACCAAACCAGTCAACTTCTGGGCATGGTTGATAGGCGAGGTCCGCAATACCGATCCGGATGTGTTGTTCCTCGCGGAGGCGTTCACGAAGCCCGCGATGATGCATGCCCTCGGCAAGGCCGGATTCCAGCAGTCCTACACCTACTTCACCTGGCGGAACGAGAAGTGGGAGATCGAGGAGTACATGAAGGAGTTGACCACGGAGACGGACAGCTTTTTCCGGCCAAACTTCTGGCCGAACACGCCCGACATCCTGCCCCACTTCTTACAGTGGGGCGGCAAGCCCGCGTTCACCATCCGCGCGGTACTGGCGTCCACCCTTTCCCCACTATGGGGCATCTATTCAGGCTTCGAGCTGTTTGAGAATGCCCCGCTTGGCCAAGGCCGAGAGGAATATCGGGATTCGGAGAAGTTTCAATACCGGCCACGAGACTGGAAGGCCGCCGAGCAGAGTGGGGAGAACCTCAACCTCCTGCTTGGCAGGCTGAACCAGATCCGCAGAGAGCATCCGGCACTTCAGCAGCTTCGGGATCTTCACTTCCATCACGCCCCGCACGCCAACGCCTTGGTCTATTCGAAGCGTAGCGGCGACGACGTGGTAATCGTGGTGTGCAGTCTGGATCCGCACAACATTGTCGAGACCGAGCTCTACCTCGATATGGAGGCGCTGGGTCTCACGGCGCGCGACGTTTACCTAGTCCATGACGAAATCACCGGACAGACCTGGCGCTGGGGGCAGCATGCCTTCGTCCGACTGACCCATGACGATCCGGCGCACATCCTGACACTGATTCGATACGGCTCGCCGAACACCGCCACCGCGAGACCCGAACAAACAGGTCCGGCCAGCACTGTGCCTCCTAGCTCACAGGGCTAGGACACTGTGAGGAGGACAGCCGATCCTCAGGTCGCCGATCAGGTCCTGAGGTACATCTCGAACGCGCGATGGTTCGCCGGGAAGGGCCGGCGGGCCCAGTTCCGATCGCTGACGCCGCTGCCGTGGCTGACCGAGGTTTCGGATTTCTTCTCCCCTGCCGCTGCCCCCGGCGTACGGTTCGAGATCGCCGAGGTCGCATATCCAGCTGAGGAGGATCCGCAGCCGGCTTCTGCGACGACAGATCAGGCAGGGGAAGATGATGAGTCCGCGTCGGAACCCGTTGTTGGTGAACCGCCTGAGATGGTTTGGCATCCAGCTCCATCTCCCACCGAGTACTACCACCTCGCGGTCTCCTATCGGCCTGCTCCGCACGTCGAGCTGCAGCAGGCAGAGATCGGTCGGTTTACCGATCCCGATCTTGGACCGGTGATCGCTTACGACGCCGCCCAAGATCCCGAGGCCACTCGAGTGATCATGAGAGCCTTGCTCGGTGGTCGCCGGCTTCGCAGTCCAGACAGTGAAGCGCGATTCAACACGACCGCGGACGCTGCCCTGCGCGCAGATCTCGAGCCACGGCTGTTCACCGGCCAGCAGAGCAATACCTCGGTCATGCTGGGCAAGACGGCCCTGCTGAAGGTGTTCCGGCGGCTCGAGCTGGGTCGCAACCTCGACATTGAGATGCATGCCGCGCTCAATGCGACCGGCGTTCCCGATGTCGCGGGTCTGTTTGGCTGGATTGAGGGCAGTTGGGTCTCCGAGGGCCGGCAACTTGATGCCGATCTTGCAATGGTGATCGAGCAGTTGGCCGGCGCAGTTGACGGCTGGGATCTCGCATTGGATTCACTGCGCAACGAGAACACCTCGACCAAGATCACAACCGACCCGGGTTTCGCGCACGAAGCTGAGGCACTGGGCAGAGCGCTTGCCGGGATTCATGATGCACTCCGATCTTCTTTTGCTACCGCCAAAGTGCTCGGTGCTCGGACGGCGATGATCATGACGGACCGGCTGCGTGAGGCGGCCCACATCGCCCCTGCGCTGGCGGCCCACGTACCAGGTTTGCTGCGCTGCTTTGATCAACTTGGAGCCGAAGCCCTCGAGACTCAGCGGGTACATGGTGACTTTCACCTCGGCCAGACGCTGCGTACCTCTTCGGGCTGGAAGATCATCGACTTCGAGGGCGAACCGGCTAAGACTATGGCTGAGCGACGGACTCCAGATTCACCGTGGCGGGACGTCGCAGGCATGCTGCGCTCCTTCGACTACGCAGCCGCGAGCGTGCCCGGACCGCATAGTGCGGCCTGGGCAGCAGATTGCCGCGCGGCGTTTCTTCGCGGATACGCCGACGGGGAGTTGGATGAGAGCCAGGCGAGCGTGCTGTGCGCGTACGAAGCAGACAAGGCGATCTACGAGGTCATTTACGAGATACGCAACCGCCCGGATTGGGTCCATATCCCGCTCGGTGCAGTGGCGGCGCTTGCTGCCGGAAACCGAGACTTTCCAGGCTCGGAACGATCGAGCCTAACCAAAGAACAGGAGTAGCACTCATGTCCTACGATCCGAGCGGCGGCCTGACCGGCTGGGACCTCACCGGTTTCCACGAGGGGCATGACACCGAATGCTGGCGCCGCCTGGGTGCCAATGAAACGACCGTGCAGGACTCCGAGCGCGGCGAGATCTTCGGGACCCGGTTCTCGGTGTGGGCTCCGAACGCACAAGCCGTCCGCCTCGTCGGCGACTTCAACTACTGGAACGGCGAGGGGCATTACATGCAGCTCATTCCAGGAGCGGGCGTCTGGGCGCTGTTCGTCGAGGGCGTCAGTACCGGCAATCTCTACAAGTTCGAGGTGCTCGGTGCCGATGGAGTCTGGCGGCTCAAGGCGGATCCGATGGCGCGTTTTGCCGAAGCTGCGCCCCATACCGCCTCGATTGTGTACGAGACCCAGTACGAATGGGGCGACGATCAGTGGATGTGGTACCGCGGCGAAGCGAAGATGCATGCCGAGCCGCTGAGCATCTACGAGGTGCACGTCGGATCCTGGCGGCAAGGGCTCACATATCTCGAGTTGGCCAACGAACTGGTCGAATACGTCAGCTGGCAGGGCTACACCCATGTGGAGTTCATGCCGATTGCCCAGCATCCGTTCGAAGGCTCCTGGGGATACCACGTGACCGGCTACTACGCGCCGATGTCGAAGTTCGGGTCGCCAGATGAGTTTCGGCATCTGGTCGACAAACTGCACCAAGCCGGTATCGGTGTCATCGTGGACTGGGTGCCGGGGCACTTTGCTACCGACCCGTGGGCGCTGCAGCGCTTCGACGGAACTGCGCTGTATGAGCACGAGGATCCACGACTGGGCTGGCACCCGGACTGGGGATCCTACATCTTCAACTTCGGGCGCAACGAGGTGAAGAGCTTCCTGATCTCTAACGCCTATTACTGGCTGGGCGAGTTCCACATCGACGGCCTCCGGGTGGACGGCGTCGCCTCGATGCTTTACCTGGATTACTCACGAGAAGCGGGCCAATGGGTGCCGAACAAGTACGGCGGCAATGAGAATCTCGAGGCCGTCGAGCTGCTGCAAAAGACCAACTCCCATGCCTACCGCCGCGAATCCGGCATCGTCATGGTCGCCGAGGAATCCACTTCCTGGCCGGGCGTGACGCAGAGCACCGATCATGGCGGGCTTGGCTTCGGCTTCAAATGGAACATGGGGTGGATGAACGACTCGCTGCGCTACATGGGCCGCGAGCCGATCTACCGGCAGTACCACCACAACGAGATGACCTTCGCGCTGGCGTACGCGTTCTCAGAGAACTTCATCCTTCCGATCAGCCATGACGAGGTCGTGCACGGCAAAGGCTCTATGTTCGAGCGAGCACCGCAGGATGAGTGGCGGAAATTTGGCACGCTACGCGCCTTCTACGCGTACATGTGGGCACATCCAGGCAAGAAGCTCTTGTTTATGGGTACCGAGTTCGGGCAGCGGCGCGAGTTCTCGGAAAGTCGCAGCGTCGATTGGTGGCAAAGCGCGGAATGGGGCCATCGCGGCGTACAACGGCTGATCAAGGACATGAACACGATCTACAAGGAGCACCCGGCCTTTTGGAAGCGCGACATCGACCCGTCGGGCTTCTCCTGGATCGACGCCGATGATCACGGCGGGAACGTCTTCTCGTGGTTGCGCTACGACGGTGACGGTCAAATGATCGCCTGCATCACGAACTTCTCCTCCGAGTCGCGCCCAGACCACCAGATCGGTTTGCCCAGGGAGGGCGTCTGGAAGGAGATCTTGAACACCGATGCCGAGGTATACGACGGCACCGGCTTGATCGGCAACCTCGGACAGGTCATCGCCCATCCAGTGCCGTCACACGGATATATGGCGTCCGCGTCCGTCACCATCCCGCCACTGGGTGCGGTGTGGCTGCGTCTCGAGCCGGAGCTGGACGAGGAGCAGTCGATCGAGCCTGAAAAGGCGACGCGCGGGGTCATCGCGGCCGCCAGGGCAGCATCACCGCACGCCACCACGCCGGACAAGGCGGTCACCGGTCCTACGCAGCCTCGGCGTGCCAAGCCGACGGAGACCGAGGCCACTGCTGAGGCTCGCGTAGCAGCGGCCACCAGCGCCACCGAGCCGCCGGCCAATTCCGAATCGGCGGAATCGCGCGAGTCGCCAGACAGTCCTGATTCACCAGACAGTCCTGACTCACCAGATTCGCCATCCTCGCCGAGTTCGCCCAACCTACCCAGGACTGGCTAAGGGGTGAAATACCGCTGACCCGCTGCCGCGGCCATCGCCAAACGATTTAGGTAACCTGACGAACAACGCGACAGCTAGCACCCATTTGAGAGTTAGCGCCACGAGCGGCACCCTCAGATCACCATCGGGGGGTACGGGCGGTGACACGAAGAACAGGTTCGTGGAGGCGTGCAGAAGGATCGCGATCAGCACGCTGCCCTGCGTGCCAAGCAACACATAAGTGAACAGCAGCGACTTGGCCAACAGATCAGCCAGCAGCAACCACACCGGTTGGCCCTCCATCGGCCCGCCTGGAGTCCAGACCGATGGCAGATGCCAAAACCACCAGTAGAGTCCGACGATGAGGCCCGCGGTGAAGGCCCTGTAACGAATCAGGAGCCTTGGCAAGAGATAGCCCCGCCAGCCCAGCTCCTCGCCCAGTCCGTCAGTGAGCGCCAGCGCCAGCAATGTCAACGCCAACGCAGGAATCGACAGCGTCAACGTTGATGGCCGTGCAGCATCCCATGGCACGCCGAGCACCATCGCTATCGCCGCTACCAGCAGTGAAAACACCAGCGGCCCCAGCAGAACAACCAGATACCACCACCATCTGACCCGCCACAGCGTCAATCGGCGGCCCAGATCGCGTACGCCGGCCGTGCCGTACAGCAGGGCCGCGCAAGCGAGGGCCGCCCATGCGGGAGCCCAGGTCCAGAACCGGCCTACCACGCCAACCTGAACCCCGATGGCTCTCGGCACCCAGACCACCCACGTGAAGATCAAGGCGACCAGCATGAATACCACGACGTCGTACTGGCGAAGGCGGCTACGCCAACCATGGGTATCAGGGTCAGTCATGATCTCATCCTGGCGGATCTCGACTAGGTTGGTCAGTTATGACCACAGCCATATGCTCCCTGAGGCTTTGGACAAGCACCCGGCCGACGGGCACGCTGCGACAAGCTCAGCCCGGGAATCGTGACTGACGTCGCTCTGACGATCAACGTCTCCGAAAGCGGGATCGCGAGGCTTCAATGGAGCGGATCATTCAGCGCTGAATCGCTCGAACAGGCACTTAGGGCCGCGGCGGATGACGCACTTGTCGGCCACGGCGTGCGGCGGCTGGAAGTGACAGTGCCAGTAGAGGACGTCGCGGCTCGTCGGGCCGTGCTGCGTTCTGGCTTCCGGCTCGAGGGAATTCGCCGCCAGGTTGTCGAGCGGGCAGATGGTTCGTACGGAGATCTCTGCCTGTTTGCACGGCTGGCGTCCGATCAGGTGGGTGGAAGTCATGGGTTTTCCAGTGTGATGAATTCCGCGCTTCCCAAGAAGCGCCTGATCGCTCACGTCCTGATGCGCGACGATCAAGATCGCGTGCTGCTGTGTGAGACCCAGTTTAAACAAGACTGGGAACTCCCCGGCGGCATCGTCGAGCCGCTGGAGCCGCCGCGTCTTGGAGCGGCACGCGAAGTGCGCGAGGAGCTCGGAATCGATCTTGAAGTTGGCAGACTTCTCGTCGTTGACTGGATGCCGCCGTACTTGGGCTGGGAAGACGCCATCGAGATGATCTTCGACGGCGGTGTGGTTAGCGAAGATGATCTTGCTTTATGGCACCTGGAGCCAGCCGAGATCAAAGCTGTCGCTTTGGTCGACCTCCCGAGAGCCAGCAAGTTGGTGACTCCTCTGGCCTTTCGCCGGCTCCACCTGGCCATGGCGCTTGGTCCAGACGAGATGGCCTACACCGAAGACGGCCGCACACCCTGATCAGGCCTTCCGGCTCGGTACGTCGGCCGCCTGCACATTAGACCTTGCCGAACTCCAGACGTATGTCCTGCAGCGTTACGATCAGGGCGTCATTCGCACATACCACGCCGGCCTCACCCTCGGGGGCGAGCACCTTCCCGACGTCTGGCATCGGCACAGACTCCTTCATCTTGCCGACGGTGAGGGTGGCAGAGCCGCTGCTCTGCCCGACCGTGAAGGTGGCTCGGTCGCCTTGCACTTGATAGTTACCGCTGATCCTGCCGTCCACCAGCAGACCAGCGGTCTGTCCGGCCAGCGTCAGCTTGATGGGTTCCTTGCCGGCACCGCTGAGCAGATAGGAGCCGTCGTCAAATCTAACAGTGACATCTCCACCCTCGCCCGTGCCGTAGGTGCCCCGCTCACCCGCGCCAACGAACCGAACGAGCCGATAGCGCCCAGTCAAACACTCATTCATCGGGACAGCCGGACCCGATGAGGCGCTCGGGCTAGCGGTAGCAGAAGCGGCAGGTGACTCGCTGATCGGTCTCGAGGTCGGGTCGGACGCAGTCGAGTCGCCCGAACAGCCAGTCAACGCCAGCAGCAATGTGGTCAATACGGCGATGGAAAGCCGCTTCATGGTCGTCCCCCGAGTCAGCAACTGGGCCAGCATATGCACCTGATCCGGCGTATCGACGGCTCGCCGCGGATGCTAGTGTCGTGTCTTCCCAAGTCTCTTTACGCTTCGCGCCGCCCAGGCACGCACCTCGCGGCGTTCTCCTCGGTCGACATACGACCCGGTATGCCTCCCTCGTCGGGCCTTGCGATGCACGCACCTGAACGACGCTAAGCGCAAAGGAACTTGGGAGACACGACACTAGAAGAGTGCGGTCATTAAGTCTCGCCGAGCCTTCAGCACCCGCTCGTCGGTGTTGCCAAGCGTGTCGAAGAGTTCCAGGAGCCGTACCCGAGCTTGATCCCGCTCATCCCCCGAGGATCGCTTGACAAGCCCAATCAGGCGGGCAAATGCAGCCTCTACCTGACCCGTGATCATCTCGACGTCGGCGGCAGCGAGCTGGCTGTTCACATCATCGCTGCTATTCGCGGCAGCCAGGGTCGACTGAGGATCGAGCACCGCCGCTCGAGCGAACAGCCCTGCTTGTGCCTTGCCGGCCTGGGCGCCGGCATCGTTCGGATTGGCTTGCAGGAGTTTCTCGAATTCCTCCCGGGCCGCCGCAAAATCGCCCCGCTCCAAGGCGGCGTCCGCTGCTGCATACCGCGGATCGGCCTCCGGCTCCGACTCTGCAGCAGCGTCGGATGACTCAGTCCCGACTGGCTGGGCGCGTCCCACCATCCCGCTCGCTACGGCAGCCTTGAGCAATTGATCAATAGCGGCCTGCACTTGATCTTTGGCCAGCACCCCCTGGAACATCGGAGCCAGCTGCCCATTGATGAGCGCGATGACCGTCGGAACCGCCTGCAGCCCAAGAGCCTGAACAATCCCCGGCGCGGCGTCGACATTGAGGCGAGCCAGCAAGAACTTGCCATCGGAGGCGTTGGCAATCTCGATCAAGGCGTCCGACAGTTGCTGGCCGGTGGCAACGCGCGGCGAGTAAAGCTCAACCACCACAGGATGCTTAAGCGACTTGCGTATCGTCTCGGCCTCGAACGTCTGCTCGGTGACCTCGATGACGTACGACCCGCCGGCGGTACGCGGTCCGTTTGCCTGGGCGACTGACTGCTTTGCCCGCTGCGCCACCTGAGAAAGATCAACAGCGCCTGGCCGGTGGAAGCTGGACGAACTCATGGACTCATCCTTTCAAAGCCCTGCAATCTTCAGCGCGCCGACCGAGCGCTAAGACCGGATCGCGCGCCGCCGTGCTGGGGACGGCAGAATGTGACACATGGCTCACCCTCGCGCCGGCCAGCCGGCACTCCCTGAAGACCTCATCGATGTCGACGCCGTCATCAGCACCTACTACGACCTCGTGCCGGATCCCAGCAACCCTGACCAGCAGGTGGTGTTCGGCACCTCCGGACACCGCGGATCAAGCCTGGATACGGCGTTCAACGACGCTCATATCGCCGCGACGACCCAGGCAATCGTGGAATACCGAGCCTCTCAGGGCATCACAGGGCCGCTTTACATCGGTAAAGACACCCACGCGCTTTCCACGCCCGCCTGGACGACCGCCATCGAGGTGTTAGTGGCCAATGGGGTCACCGTCCGCGCCGAGGACGATCAGGACTTCACCCCCACCCCAGCAGTCTCTCGGGCCATCGTGGTGCACAACGCGACGGCTACCGCGAGCAATACCGCCGACGGCATCGTAGTGACCCCTTCCCACAACCCGCCGCGAGATGGCGGCTTTAAGTACAACCCGCCGCACGGCGGCCCAGCGGACACGGACGCGACCAGTGCGATTGCGGCACGAGCCAACGCGCTGCTGGCCGACGGCTCGGCAATCCGGCGACGGCCGTGGGCCGACGTGGTATCAGAGCTCAACCGCTTCGATTATCTCGGCGCCTATTGCGAAGATCTGGTCAATGCGCTCAATCTCAGGGCCATACGAGACGCTGGGGTACACATCGGCGCCGACCCGATGGGTGGGGCGAGCGTGCAGTACTGGGGATACATCGCGGAGAATCTCGGGATCGATCTGACCGTCGTCAACCCCAAGGTGGATCCCCGCTGGTCGTTCATGACCCTCGACACTGACGGCAAGATCAGGATGGACTGCTCCTCGCCTAACGCCATGGCCAGCTTGATTCGCAACAAGGATGAGTACGACATCGCGACCGGCAACGACGCCGACGCCGATCGGCATGGCATCGTCACCCCCGATGCCGGGCTGATGAATCCCAACGCCTACCTTGCCGTCGCGATCCAGTACCTCTACGCGAACCGGCCGGGGTGGCGACCGGATGCCGGAATCGGCAAGACACTGGTCTCTTCATCCATGATCGACAGGGTCGCAGCCAACCTCGGCCGGACTCTGGTCGAGGTGCCTGTGGGATTCAAGTGGTTCGTTCCGGGTCTTCGTACCGGCGAAATCGGCTTCGGCGGCGAGGAGTCGGCGGGCGCCTCCTTCCTTGCCCTCGACGGCAGCACCTGGACCACCGACAAGGACGGCATCCTGTTAGCCCTGCTCGCCAGCGAGATTAAGGCTGTGACCGGCAAGTCTCCCAGTGAGCTCTATGCCGAGCTGACCGCCGAGCATGGTGCTCCGGCGTACGCGCGCATCGACGCACCCGCCAATCGCGAGCAGAAGGCAAAGCTGTCCAAGCTGGATGCATCATCGGTCACCGCAACTGAGCTGGCCGGCGAGCCCATTACGGCAATCCTGACCAGGGCTCCTGGCAACGACGCGCCCATCGGTGGCTTGAAGGTCGCGACCGAGTCGGCCTGGTTCGCTGCGCGGCCCTCCGGTACCGAGGACGTCTACAAGATCTACGCCGAGTCCTTCAAAGGTCCGGAGCATCTCGCGGAGGTGCAAGAGGCCGCCCGTGCAGTGGTTTCGGCCGCGTTGAAGGGATAAGTAGCTAAATCGCGGCGAGCGGGTGTGTGCGGCGAGCTGCATCGTGACACACGAGCCGTCCTGAGACGGCTGGGATGGGTCAAATACCGCCCCAAGACACTCGCCAGCCATCTTGGGACGGCCAAGTGAAGAGTGACGACGAGCGTCGGACGTAAACATCCCACAGAGAGTATGGGGAAGCATCGCTGCATGAGATATCGGCGCAGTACGTGGTATGCACGCCGTGGACAGCGTCAATACACCACGCCATGTGGGATATCGACAGTCTGGATGAGCAGCGAGGCAGGGGCGCACACTTACTAAATGCACGCCGACGAGCTTGCGGATCTGCTTCGTTGGTGCGTGGCGCTAAGCACTGAACCAGCCGAGCTGGCCGGGGCGGTGATGCTCGCCGCAGGCCCGCGTTTGCCCCAGCTTGTCAATTCCACTGCAGACTTGCGTGAGCTGACTGTCCACACCTTCCTGCGCACCCCGGAGCGCACTGCGCGGCCCCCACGGGATGGAATCGATCGCATACCCGAAGAGCTCCGCGTTGTCGTTACCGCATACGACAAACTGCCGAAACTCCAGCGAGCGATCGTCATGCTCAACTGCCTGGAGGGCATCACGTACGCAGAGATCGCCGGGATCGTCGACCGGTCTACAGCACGTGTAAGCGTTGAGATTGATCGGGCCCTTGTCACTATCAACGCCGATCCCTACGCCGTGCGAGCTGCGCTCGATATGGCGACCTGGCACCTCCCGAATTCGGTGGAGGCTGCGCGGGCGCTACGCCGCCATGCCACGGTGCGCGCCCGCAGGACACGCCGGTTTGGCTTGGCCGGGATGGCCGCAGTGACCGCGTTGGTGGGGCTGATCAGTTTCAGCGCGGTCCATCGGCCGTATGTCGAACCGCGCAAGTCGGGAACTTGGACCTTCTCCCATACTGTCCGGGCCATGCCAGAGTGGTCGATCCGCAGTCGCACGGTTGAGCGAGATTGGGAGACGACCATCCTGCGTGCCGACCCGCCGAGTGGTGCTCGATGTTCAGTGGCGGTCGGCGCCCGCCAAGCGACCTGGATCCGGCAGCTGCCGCGTGATCCTGTAAAGGTGCGGGTCGGGGCGCGTTCGGCGTTCTTTGCCCAGGGCGTCTGGCCCAACCGGGGCGGTGCGATGCTTTGGTGGGAGTACGCCGATGGCGCCTTAGTGATCATCGAATGCGGCGGCGTCAGCATGCCGCGCAAGGCGCTACCCAAGATCGCCAACCATGTGGTGCTGATCGCCGATCCAGTCGTCTTGCCCTATCGCATTCGATCGTTGCCGCAGCACTACCACATCGCATCAGTCACCAAGGGCTTGCTAAGCAACTCGACCGTGGCGTACCTCACGCGCAACGACTATCCCGAAGGCATGCTGCAGATCAGCATCCGCTATCCAGCGGGCCTGCCGATGTACGGGGTCAGCAACTCAGAACTGCTAGCTCGATATGTCAATGGCAGGTACGGCGCCGTCTGCCGGCCTTTCGGAGACAGCCACGTCTGCGTCCGCGGCGAGATCAGCAGTCCGGACCGCATCAACATCGCTGACCAACGTGGTGCACTGTCAGTGATCGATCAGATCGCTGCCAGCCTGCAACTCGCATCGAGCCCCACCGATCCCACCAGCTGGTTCGACGCCCGGGAGGCCTTACCTTCCTAAACCGGATCGCGCCACGCGCCGTGCTGAGGAGGAGGGAGGGGACATGCTCCTCGTCCCCGAGCAACGACGAAGTAGGCGCGCTCCAAGGCGCGATCCGCGCCCGCGATGTTCGCGCCGCCGATCTGCAGGAGGGCCGAGGAAACGCGTCGAGGACAGAGCTGATTCTGCGACACGATCGTTTCGTCGGATCCGACGAAGACGGCGGCTTCCCGGCGAACATCGCAGCGAGCGGAGCGAGCCATTAGACACAGTGAGCGTAGTGAGCGGAGCAATCGATACCGCTCTGGCGATTCAGCGCCGACGGCCGAAAGCGATCACAGCGACTAAACCGATGATGAAGATCACACCCAGCACCGTGCCCTCAACACCATGGCCGGTCGCGATCAGATAAACGCACGCTGCGAGAAAGGCAAGTGTGATCACCACGCCGTAGTTGAGTCCACGGGCGTTGAGCCGGACCTCCCGCTGATCAAGAGCCGCAATCCGATCAAGCTCCTTTTCGATCACCGCGCGAGTCTCGGCATCAGCCTCCGCGTAGACCTGCAGCGGATCCTGATAACGGTCATACCGGGCTGGCCGCTCGGTCATATCTGCTCCTCATTTCGCGGTTGATCGAAGATGTCCACCGCAGGTTCGGCGCGTTCGGTTCCGGCCGACTCCTCCGGACCGCTGACCAGCTCCACCATTTGGTGCAACGCGTGGCCGACTCGTTCATCGGCGAGTGATGGATCGACAGCATCGATGCGCGCGATGGCGTGCTCCAGTCGGCCTCCCACGCTGTAGTGGATATGTGGGTAACTGAGTGGCGCGTACAGATAACTGAACCCCGTGAGCAAGGACCCCACCGGTGATGTCGTGGGCGCCTTCGGTTGCGGCAGCGTCAGCCGTCGCGGCGTTAGGCGGGCAGCGCGTGGAGCAGAGGGAATGATAAATACCAACAGCAGGGTGATGATCACCAGCGCGCTGCCGATTCCGATGAGCAGCCAAGCCCCAATCGGCACAGTGCACCTCCTCACGCCCACCCTAGTGTCGTGCTAGCACGACACTAGCCAGCGCGTACGGCCATCGCGTGCCGACGCGCGGTGGGTAAAGTGCGCAGCTGTTCGTCAGACATGTCGGCTCTAGAACCGCGCGGGCTCGACGTACTCCCCCCATTCGGCACGCAGTGCGTTGCACATTTCGCCTAGCGTGGCCTCAGCCCGGGCGGCGGCGAGCATGGGTTCGATCATGTTGCCGTCGGTCTGCGCAACCTTGATCATCTCTTGCAGCGCTACCTGCACTGCTGCGTTGTCCCGAGCAGCCCGTAAGTCTTTCAACGCTGCACATTGCTCAACTTCGACTTCATGACTGACCCGCAAGATCTTCAGCGGCTTGGTCACCGTGCCAGTGTGTACGTTGACACCGACGATCTTCTTCTCGCCCTGCTCCAGCTGGGTTTGATAGCGAAACGCCGAGTCTGCGATCTGTGCAGTGAACCAGCCCTCCTCGATGCCGAGCAGTAGCCCGGAGGTAATCGGACCTATCTCGTGCTGCCGCGTTGAGCCGCCGCCCAGCTCCTCAATCCGATCAAGAATCGCTACCGCTTCGGCTTCGATCTTGTCGGTCAGTGCCTCGACATACCAGGACCCGCCGAGTGGATCGGCAACGTTGATCACCCCGGTTTCTTCAGCTAGCACTTGCTGGGTCCGCAATGCGATCTCAGCAGACTCCTCAGTCGGGAGTGCGAGCGTTTCGTCCAGGGCATTGGTGTGTAAGGAGTTCGTTCCGCCCAGCACCGCGGCAAGGGCCTCGATGGCAGTCCGTACGACATTGTTGTACGGCTGCTGCGCGGTTAGCGAAACGCCAGCCGTTTGAGTGTGGAATCGCAGTGATTGCGCCTTCGCAGTCTGTGCGCCGTATCGGTCACGCATCCAGCACGCCCAGATCCGACGTGCTGCGCGAAACTTGGCGATCTCTTCGAAGAAGTCGATGTGGGCGTCGAAAAAGAAGCTCAAGCCGGGCGCGAAGCGGTCGATCTCCAGGCCTCGAGACAGCCCCAATTCCACGTAACCGAAACCGTCAGCAAGTGTGAAAGCGAGCTCCTGAGCGGCTGTAGATCCGGCTTCTCGAATGTGATAGCCAGAAACGCTGAGCGGCTTGTACGCCGGGATATTGCTGCTGCAGTACTCCATCATGTCGCCGATCAAGCGAAGGTGCGGTGCCGGCGGAAACAGCCATTCCTTTTGCGCGATGTACTCCTTGAAGATGTCGGTTTGCAAGGTGCCATTGAGAGTGCTGATGTCCACGCCTTGGCGCTCAGCCGCCACCAGGTACATGCAGAAGATCGGCACCGCAGGACCAGAGATCGTCATCGACGTAGTGACTGAACCAAGATCAATTCCGGAGAACAGCAAGTCCATGTCCGCGGCAGAATCGATCGCAACGCCGCAATGGCCTACCTCGCCCAGACTGCGGCTGTCGTCGGAGTCGCGGCCCATCAAGGTCGGCATGTCGAAGGCCACGCTGAGCCCGCCACCACCGGCAGCCAAGATCATCTTGTAACGCTGGTTGGTCTGCTGAGCGTTTCCGAATCCTGCGAATTGCCTGATGGTCCACGGACGCCCCCGATAGCCACTCGGATACAGGCCGCGGGTGAAGGGGAACTCTCCGGGCCAACCGATGCGCCCCATCCGTTGGTCGGATGCCTCGCCCTCTGGTCCATAGACCGGATCGACCTCGAGCCCGGAGATCGTCGTGAAATCGGCGTCGCGGACCTGGCCCTTCGCCTGCGCATCGGCGAAGGCAGCCGCCCAACGCTCCTTGCCGCTAGCGTCCTCAGCGGTCATCGAACCTCCAGCTTCAAATACTAGGATCTCCTAGTAATAGACCCAAGGCGCAGCCACTCGGCTGCAGCGAGCAGTGCTCGCTAAAAGTCGCCGGCGGCTTCCCGCGGCATGGTGAGCAGCCAGGTCAGCTGATCACATTCCTCCTCGCTCAGCGCCCTCAATCCGAAACGAGCGTCCACGATCGCCTGCGTCGCCTTCTCCATGGCGTCACGCCCCTTAGGAGTGATGGAGGCGAGCACAGCGCGGCCATCCTCCGGATGTGGCGTACGCCTGATCAACTCCGCAGCTTCCAGGCGCTTTACTAGCGGCGTCACGGAGGTGGCATGTACCTGAAGTCGCTCACCGATCTTGCCCAAAGGCAGAGCACCCCGCCGCGAGAAGGACAACAAAACCAACACCTCATAGCGAGCGAAGGTCAGACCCAGTGGGCGCAGCAGCTCATCGAGTTCGGTAATGAGCAGCTGATGAACTCGCATCAACGACGTCACGGCCCGCATCCGCGGCACCTCGCCCCATTGGGTGGCCCATTGCTTGGCCGCCTCCTCGATCGGATCAAAGGGCAGCCGATGTCGCTTTAAAGCATTGGTTTTTGGGGCGGGGGTTTTTGCGGCGGTCATGTCCCGTCATCCTCTACAGGCGTGGCAAGCTGCGCCGGGATGTCTCCTTCCATCACGATGCGCAGCACGTCCTCGCGCTGATCAATGTCCTTGACATAGGTGATCCTGTTCAGGCCCTGGACTTGAGCAGCCGACTCGAAGATGAAGTGCCCGTAATTCAGCCAGCGGCCAATCATGGGCTTGTTCACGGTGATATCCAAGATCCTGAGGAGCGGCACACTGGCGCGCGCTGTGGATAGCACACCATTGACTCGAAACACTCGCTGGTTGGTGATCACGAAACGATCACGGTACTCCTCGAGGATTCGGTAGAGCGCCTGCACGCCAATGACCATGCCAAGCAAGAAGAACACCCAGAAGATGGCGCCCTGGTAGGCCATGCCAGTCACGATAATCACAATTCCAATGGCGACGCGCACCGCTGGCCAGACCATCACAATCCAGTGCTTGTGGACTTCGACAACCTTCTTTTCGCCGGCCGTACTCAACACGTATTGGTCGACATGGGGGTCAAGCCAGTTCACCAAGCCCACAGTTACCCAAGCCCACAGTTACCCAGCCAGCGACTGGAAGAAAACGATGATCGAGCGAAACACCCGAGCTAGGGCTCCGAAGACGGCACGGACCGCATTGGCGGCAGCCTCAGGCTGCGCAATCAAATAGAACAGAAAAAAGCCCACGACCAAGAAGACGATGAACCGCTTTAGCCACACCATGTCGGACTATTTCATCCTTCCGGTCTCCAATGAAGACTATTCAAACAGTCTGCACCCTGTACAGATAGACGCTGTACAGGCACACGCCTAGATACGCTTCTTTGTACCCGATTCAGGGTCAGATCGTCAGCAGGCACGCCGCCAGTCGCCGCGACCTACCTTCCGCGTCTCGACGATGCCGCCGATCAGAGTCCGATGAGCACTTTGTCAGCTGCAGTGTAGGGATCGACTTCCCCTCGACTCACCGCTTCTGCAAGATCATCCAAGCTGGTCTCGCCGTTCAGCTGGAACTCTGCGCGCAGCTTTGCCAAAGCGATGCTCTCAATCTCACGTCGGGCGCGTGCGATGCGGCGTTGCTGGCCATGTCCGGTATCTGATTGCCATGCTCGAAACCGGTCGATGGCTTCCAGAAGATCTTGGATACCGCGATGCTCAGACGCGACGATCATCACAATCGGAGGTTTCCAGTCGTGTGGACCCCGATCCGTCAGTGCGATCATCGTCCGAAGCTCACGCACCAGTGCCTGTGCGCCTTCCCGATCACTCTTGTTGACCACGTAGATGTCGCCAATCTCCAAGATCCCGGCTTTGGCTGCCTGGATCCCATCCCCCATGCCCGGTGCCATGAGCACCAAGATCGTGTCGGCTGTGCCGGCGACTTCGAGCTCTGACTGTCCGACCCCGACGGTCTCAACCATCACGGTGTCGAAGCCGGCAGCGTCGAACGCCCGCAGCGCTTGCGGGGTTGCCACGGCAAGGCCGCCCAGATGACCCCTGGTTGCCATCGACCTGATGTAGACATCGGGATCGATCGCATGTTCCTGCATCCGAACCCGATCTCCGAGCAATGCCCCACCGGAAAATGGTGAGCTGGGGTCAACGGCCAATACCCCGACTCGCTCGCCGCGCGCACGGAGAGCCCGTACCAGCGACGTGGCGGTTGTCGATTTCCCGACGCCGGGTGCACCGGTGAGGCCGATCACGTGTGCTCGTCCGGTGTCTGCAGCGAGCTCCTTGGAGATCATCGGCAACGCCGGCGAACCATTCTCGATCCAGCTGATCAGCCGACCGAGGGCACGCGGATTTCCGGACCGGACGGCAGCAACGAGGTCGCCTACCTCGCTGCTGTCGACCGACAATGCTTTGCGCCGAACCTGCCGCCGCTTAGCTTGAGCTGTCGTTTGCCGGGACGGTCAGGATCAGCGCATCACCCTGTCCACCGCCGCCGCACAGAGACGCGACACCAGTGCCGCCGCCTCGGCGCCGCAGTTCGTACGCCAGCGTGAGCACCAGGCGCGCGCCGGAAGCACCAATCGGATGGCCCAGAGCAATCGCGCCACCGTTGACATTGACCTTCTCGTCGGTCTCTTCCTCGCTGAGGCCGAGCGACCGAGCGCTCGCGACGCCGACCGCGGCAAAGGCCTCGTTGATCTCAATCAGCTTGAGGTCTGAGACGCTGATCTGCTGCTTCTTCACAGCAAGATCGATCGCATTGGCCGGCTGTAGCTGTAGCGACGAATCAGGACCGGCGACGCTTGCGTGTGCGCTGATCTCGGCAAGCGGGGTCGCGCCTAGCCGCTGAGCCGCTTCCTTGCTCATCACCACCAGGGCGGCCGCACCATCTGAGACGGGGCTGGACGAGCCCGCGGTGATGGTGCCGTCACGTCGGAATGCCGGACGGAGTTTCGCAAGCGACTCCGGCGTGGTTCCCTCGCGAATGCCTTCGTCCTTGTTGATCACCAGATCATCCCCGCGACGTTGCGGGACCCGGACCTCGACCATCTCTTCAGCCATCACGCCACTGGCTGTCGCGGCGGCCGCGCGCTGATGGGAGCGAGCGGCAAATGCATCTTGATCTTCGCGACTAACAAGCTGCTCACCGGTGTTGCAGCTGTCGGTGAGCCCGCCCATTGCCTGGTCGGTGAAGGCATCGTACAAACCGTCCCAGTCCATGTGGTCTTTCATAGTGACGTCGCCGTATTTGTAGCCGGAGCGCGAGCCAAGCAATAGGTGCGGCGCCTGGGTCATCGATTCCATTCCGCCCGCAACGACAACATCGCATTCCCCAGCTCGGATCAGCTGATCAGCCAAGGCAACCGCGTTCAGGCCTGACAGGCATACCTTGTTGATCGTCAGGGCGGGGACCGACATGGCGATCCCACCCTTCGCCGCTGCTTGTCGGGCGGGGATTTGACCGGTGCCTGCCTGCAGCACCTGGCCCATGATGACGTAGTCCACATGCTCCGCTGATACGCCCGAGCGCTCAAGCGCTGCCGCGATGGCGTCGCCACCAAGATCCGTCGCAGATACGTCCTTCAAGCCGCCAAGCAGCTTGCCGATCGGCGTACGTGCTCCACCGACAATTACTGATCCCATGCTCAGACCTCCAGTTCGCCGCTTTGCGCTGACGATCACGTCCGTAAGTTGGTCAGACACCAGTCTGGCACTCTAATGTCCATGACCAGAAGGGCCTCCGATCTCGGAGTCGGGCTTCCGGGCCTTCTCGGTCTTGATCATGTCGGTATCGCGGTTCCGGATTTGGAGGCCGCGATCAGTTTTTATCGTGACCTGCTTGGATTCCAGGTGGTCCATCGTGAGGAAAACCTTGAGCAGCAAGTGGCCGAGGCGATGCTGATCTCCAACCAGAACAGCCCGATCGGAAATCAGCTTCAGCTCTTGATGCCCATCGGAGACGACTCGCTACTCAACCGCTTTCTGATGAGACGTGGATCCGGCCTGCATCACGTGGCATACGCTGTTTCTGATGTCCGGTCCGCATCCTCGACTCTGCGTCAACGCGGTGTGCGGGTGCTTTATGATGCACCAAGAGCCGGTACCCGCGGCTCGCAGATCAACTTTATCCACCCCAAGGACACTGGCGGCGTTCTGCTCGAGTTGGTCGAGCACACCAAGGCAGATCGTGCGGGGGCGGATCCGCAGAACGGCTGAGCGCCCAATGGTTGGGTGCCCAATGGTTGTGCAGGAGGGCGTCGCTCACGCGGGCACAGACTTTCTGGCCGACTCTGTCGGGCAGCAGATAAGGGCGTCAATACCTATTCTCGGGAAGGGCTTCTGGCGGTGAACGCATCAGACAACACGGGGCTTGGCCTGTTCGACGACACGGCAAGCGCTGTCGGAAACTTTCCGACAGCACTGCGAGGGTACGACCGAACGGCGGTTGACGACTACGTGCGAACGCTCGAGGAGAGTGTCGTCAAGTCCCGCAGACATGCTTCTCAGCTTGAGCAACAGGTAACCGTGCTCCAAGATGAGCTCACCTCGACTGGTGATCGAGGCGACAAGGAGATCGACTACGCCAATCTTGGCGGGCGCGCCAATGACATCCTCCGGCTCGCTCAGGAACAAGCGCGCGAGCTTGTGCAGAATGCCACGCTCGAGGCCGAGAAGCTCAAAGAACAGGCTCGGCGTGAGGCTGACGGTCTGCGGAGCAACGCGGCCCGTGAAGGGGATGCGATCAAGAGCGGCGGCGCTGCGCAGATTGATCAACTGCGCGCTAAGTTGCGGGAAGAGGTTGAGGCTCAGGTCGAGAAGGCCAAGGCCGAGTCGGATTCTTTGATTGCCGCGGCCCGCCGGCAAGCTGAGTCGATTCGGCGCGAAGCCGATCATGAGGCGCAGGCGACTCGCCAGAATGCCTATCTGGACACCGAGAACCTGCGCCGCGCGGTTGAGCGGGAGGCCGCCGAGGCGCGCTCGAAGCTGGCAGCCGAGCGCGAGCAGGCGGTCGAACAGCTCAAGGTCACTCATGACGAGGCGCAGCAAAAGACAGCTGCGCTGCTTGCCGAGGCAACCAAGTACCACAGCGAATCGGCCGAACGGTTGGAAGCCGACCTGGCTGAAGCAGCCCGCATCCGGGCGGAGGCGCTAGCCGAAGCGGAGCAGGCCAAGAATTCGGCCGCTCAAGAGGCGGAGGCGCGAATCGCCACTGCCAAGAAGCAAGCGGCAGCCATCAATGAGCGGACCCAGCAGGAGTTCGCTTGGCGCAAGCAGCAACTGCGCCGGGAGACCGAGCTGCTGCACCAGCGGAAGCAGGCTGTGTTGAGCCAGTTGGCGAGCCTGTCAGCACTCGCCGAGCAGACAGCCAGCGCATTCCCAGATTTGGACGATCCCAACGATCTCGAGGGCGAGGTCGGAGACCGCACCGTGATGCGTCCCGACATGCTGCCGCCGGCTGGGCTAAACGATGAGAAGTCTGCCGGTAGCAAGCCGGGCTCTGGCCGGAACGGTGGGAAATCTAGCGAAACCGACGAGCTCGAGATTGATGGCGACGCCACCGTCCTTGTGGCGCCATCGGATCTGCCGAGTGAAGGAGCAAAGTCGAAGTAGCCCAAATCGTGCGGCGGCTGCTACATGATCATCATGCGGTGGCCGCCTGGCTCTCGAGCTGCGGGTGCCGTTACCCTGAGATGACTCGGGGGTAACGGCACTTGGCATTAAGGAGCCGGCGTGAATATGCCCCCGCGAACTGACCAGCATCCCGATGACGGCCGCTTTCCCCTGGCGCGAAAAGGATATGACCGCGCAGCCGTTGATCATTTCGTGCAATCGATACATGCGCAAATCGCTCACTTGCTGCAGCAATACGACGCATTGATGTCTAACAACCATCAGCTTCGCCATGCGCTCGACGAGGCCAATGCTCGCGCCGCCCATGCCGACTTCTCCGGCGTTGGAGGACGGGTGCAGGAGCTGCTTCAAATTGCAGAGGAGCAGGCAACCGATATCACGCAGCAGGCCGTGCAGGAGGCAGACCGACTGAGCGCGCAGGTGCATGCCGAGATCAATGAGTTGCGTCAGAACGCCGCAGCCGAGCTGGCACAGATGCGCGACGCGCAGCTCGCGGAGCTAGAGAGCCTCCGGCAGGCCGGCCAGCGAGACGCCGCCGAAATGCGTGAGCGAGCGACGGCCGAGGCAGAGCAGTTGCTATCGTCGGCGCGACTGCAGGCTGAGGCGATGCACGCCGAGGCCGACGCGGCAGCGATTGGATTGCGAAAAGCGGCCACCTATGAGTCGCAGCAACTGCTGGCCGGTGCGGAACGCGACAGTGCTGCCATACGCCAACAGATCGCAGACCAGCGGGAACGAGTGTTCGCCGAGCTCAAACAGGTGCAGGAATCGGCGAATCAGACGATCCAGGCGAAGCTTGCCGAAGCAATCGAGCTGCAGCGGGCAGCCGGCGAGCGTCTGACCGAGCAGATAGCTCAGGCGACTCAGGTCCGCACCGACACCCTCGCGGACGCGGAACGCATCAAGGTGGATGCCACCGCGGAGGCAGAGCAGATCATTGATCGGGCCCGACATCAGGCCGCCGTTATCGACAACCGAGCACGCCAGGAACTGGCCCTGCGCCGGCGCCAGATGCGAGACGAGCATGACCTGCTCAACCGCCGTAAGCATGCCATGCTGAACCAGCTGACCTCACTGAGCGCCCTTGCGGTTGAGACCGCCGAGAACCTTCCTGACGTGCCCGATGTCCCAGACACCGAGTTCGCCGATCTGGTGGGCTTTCCCTCCGGCAGTCGAGGCGGCTCCGCTGCGGAAATCGAGAGCGATCCGACTCTCGGCAATGAAGGTGAGGCCGCTGAGGAGCAGTCACAGCCCGATGCCACCGGTGAGCCGAGCCAGTCATCCGCGGTCAGCGATGAACAACAGCCAGGTGCCCAGGCCCACTATGCTGAGGACTCCGTCGCGGACGAGGAGAGCAGCGTACGCGGCGATGAGCCGGAGGCGGCTAGTAGCACCGAGGGCACCAACGAACCATCAGCCGCGCAGCACGCGTACGCACCAGCCTCTAAGCCTAGTGCCGCCTAGACTGCCCGGCTTAGGCTCCGACGCGGCCTGGCAACATTCTCCTCAGAACAAGCGATCGTCTGCGTTGTCGAGACCGCGCAGCATGTTGTAGTCGACGGTTACGCAGCTGATGCCACGATCATTGGCGAGCACCCGGGCCTGCGGCTTGATCAACTGCGCAGCGAAGATGCCATGAACCGCGCCGAGCAAGGTGTCGCGGCGCATCAAGTCCAGGTAGCGGCTGAGCTGTTCAACGCCGCCGAAGCCGCCGCCACGCTCGCCCTGCGCGACGGCAAGCCCGAGGCGCTCGGGTTCTACCTTGACAACCGTCGGTTGCACGTCGGTGATCTCTCCACGGTCACCGAGCAGGTCTTCGTCGCCTGGCAGCACGACCGCTCCACAGGGCTGGACTCGATCATGCTCGCCCCCACCCGCGAACTCGTCGGCCAACTCAACCAGCGAGCCCGCACCATCGGCTGGCCGACGTCAAAACCGATAGCGATGCGGAAGTGGCGCTGGCTGACGGCAATCGGGCAAGTGTTGGCGAGCTGATCATCACCCGCATTAACGATCGCCAGCTGCGACTGACAGCGATCGACTAGGTCAAAAACGGTGACCGCTGGATTGTGGCTCGCCGTTACCGGCGGCGGTGATCTTGACGTCCAACACCTGCGCCGCGTCCGACTCCCAGCCGGATACGTACAAATCTCCGCCGAGCTCGGATACGCCACCACTGTGCACGCCGCACAAGGACTCTCCCTCGACACCGTGCACGGCCTGTCCACCGGCGACGAATCCCGGCAACAGCTCTACACCATGCTGACCCGCGGAAGAGTCGCAAACCACCTCTATCTGCAAGCCTTCGGAGACGGGGACCCCCACAGCATCCTCTGGCCCAAAACGGTCCGCTAATCGACGCCAACCGACCTCCTCGAACAGATCCTGGCGCGCGACGACGCTGCACGCTCAGCAACCACCCTGCAGCGCGATCAGCACGACCCCGCCGCCCGGCTCGCCGATGCCACTCGCCCTCTGCTCACGCCAAATGCTGGGCGGCTACCATTTCTGCTCCTTGGCCAGGTTGCGTCGCCTGAACGCGTCTTTGATGAAATGCGCCGCGAAGATTGCCGGCGTGAAGGCGAGGCCGAACAGGACGATGCCCCAGCCCTCCTCCGCGTCCGCGATGCCGAGCCAGGCCGGTAGGAACCAAACGACGCACAGCAGCGGCGCAAGGACTGCGAGAAATGCCACACCGGCGACCAGGCCCCCCAGTATCCCGATGCGCGCGGCCTCCGGCTCGACCTTGGTCTCGAGTTCCTCGTCGAAGAACTCCAAAAACGACGATGGTGGTCTCCACTTGTCCATGTCCGACGATGGCGATCTCCACTTGGCCGAGTGCGCGGGAGGATCCTGCGCCAGCGCCGCCTCCAGGGCCTGATCTGCAGACTCAAAGGAGTGGTCCTCAACGGCTCGTGGACAGGATGGCTCACCGGCGTAGGCCAGCGTTTCGGGGCTGGGATCGAATAGGTGTCCCAGGCCACTCTTCAGATCGCTTCCGCTGCATCTCATGCGACGGTGGACGTACCGGCCGTCCGGGGTCGGAAGACGACGGCGACCTCCACGGCGGCGCGTTCCAATCGGCTGCGGCGCAGGCTCACCACCTGGGCCTTGTCCTGCCACCGGCTGCGGCGCAGGCTCACCACCTGGGCCTTGTCCTGCCACCGGCTGCGGCGCAGGCTCAGCACCTGGGCGGCCTTGTCCTGCCACGGCACTGTGGACATCAGGGGCCATTCGGGCCCTCGTTCCCGACGGCGTAGCCGATCTCTGATCCTCCGCGTCACACGCAGAGTGTGACATCTCCTCTTCGCATCGACTGCCACCTGGAGAATGGCGACCCGTCCGGTGGCTCGGTGCCCAGAAGTTTCTTGACGACATTGACGAGGTGGGCGAACCCGTGACCCGCGCCCGGGCATGTGACTAGAAGCCTCGCGGTTGAATCGCAGAAAATTTGGCCACCCGGGGGCGCGCCATCGGGAGCTCGGAACAGAAAGTACTATTCAGCGACGACGACGTAATCGGTCGTAATGTCGTTTTCCGAATCGAGGCCATATTTCTGCCATTTCTCCAACGTCGCCGCGGCTTCTGGGCGCTGTTCAAAAAACCGAGTGAACTCCTCGGACGCCTCGCCCGGTCTGGGAAAGTACCGATCACGTGCCTCCAGAGTCTCGATCTCGTGGAGCACGAGATACTTTCCGGTGCGTGCTCCCCGATCACCCTTTAGAAGACGGGTTTTCCACCCCGGGAGCTTGGGCATCGGTGCGATCTCTTCGGCGAAAAACCGCTCATACTCCTCAGGCTCCACTCCTGGCGGGAGCTCCATTTCGTGCAGGCCGAACACCTTTGGCATGGCAAATCCTCTCAACGCTCGACGAAATTCCTAGGTCATTGTTAATGGTTGCCACCGAATCGACGCAAGAGGTGCGTCGATTGGGGTTCCATCGTTTTGATCTTGCCCCATGCCACTGAGCACCAGCCTGGCCACCCGCCCCCTATAGAGGGGGCGGGCGTGTCAGTGGCATGCCGGAATTTTTCTGTCCAGTGCTGTCCCGTGGCTTGTCCAGTGGCTTCGCTAGAGGCGGCTGTCCAGTGGCGTTGTCCGGTGGCTCAGAGGCTTTCGGGCCTCCAGTTCGCTAATGCTGAGGGTGACCAGCGATCGCGCGCTGCGCCGTGGCTGGTCCGCTTGCCCTCGTCTTTTTACGCCATGCCTTCCTTGATCAGCTTGTTGAGGTTTCCCTTGATCGTCTTCTTGTCGTTGTCAGTGGCGCGACCGATGATGGCGAGGGCAGCCTCCTCAGCGGTCACCCCCGTCGACCCAGCAGCGGTTCGAGGGAAGGCTATAGCGGTGCCATTCCTCCAACGGTCACTGGTGAGCGCCTGACCGGCTCGGTGCGCTGATCAGCGAGAACAGCGATCTCGTGCACCAGGTGGGGATGTTGCGGACGCTCGAACCACCAAAGCGTCGTTTGTGAGACGGGAATATCTGATGCTCGTATAGCCATTGGCTTGCTTATTCGCCAAATTACTCCTGGAAACGGGTGGACGCTGCTCCTTTACGTTGTTCACCAGTTGTGGATATGTGCAGCTAGAACAGCGTCGGAATCGCCGGGTCGATCCCACGAAGGGCGTCGTAGTCCACGATCGCGCACACCAGACCTCGGTCTTCGGCCAGGGTCCGGGCCTGCGGCTTGATGGTCTGAGCTGCCAGGATGCCGCCGACCGGCGCCAAGAGCGTGTCGCGGTTCAGGAAGTCCACATAGCGCGTAAGTTGCTCGACGGCTTCGAGGCCGGCAATCCGCTTGACCTCTACAGCCCAGTGCCTAGCGTTTGTCAGACCGTGTTTTGCTCCCTCAATCTCTCCCCGACGTTTGATCTGCACGGCGACGTACGCTCCGGCAGCATCTCTGCAGAGCAGGTCGACTGGGCCAATTGGAGTGGGATGTTCGCGGCGTACGAGGGACAGGCCAGGTGCTAAGGCCTCTGGATGCTCGGCAAGCAGCGCCTGCAGATGCGCCTCCACGCCGTCCTTCTGCAATCCCGGATCGATGCCGAGCTCATGGGAGGAGTCGTGGTACACCTCACCAAGCCATATCTGCAGGGTGTCGCCTTCGCGCCCCCGAACTTCCCAGAGCGCTGTCAGCGGCTCGCCAACCGGTGCTGACGGATGCTCCAGACCTGGCGCGGCCAACTCGACCAGCGAGCAAGGCGGGCTCATCCAGTTCAGAGGCTTGTACGCCCGGTCGTCAGCATGAATGGACACCGATCCATCGGACTTGATCAAGATCAACCGCTTAGCCATTGGTAGATGGGCCGTCAGTCGACCCGCATAGTCGACTTGGCAACGGGCAATCACCAAACGCACGGAGATAAAGATAAGGGCAAAGGCCACACCCAGGCTGCTGTGCAGTTCGCCGGGGAATGGCCGAGCGGCACCTATGGTTGAATCGCGTGATCTGATGTGGTCGCTCAGCTGCGCGCGTCAGATCCAACGCGCGAGCAGCTCCAAATTAGGGGGGACTCGATGGCACGGCGACTGAGTAAACACCTCAGACCAGCGCGACCGCTGAGCTCTGGTCATGCGACGTCGGCCGTGAAGCGTGACGGCCGCTGGATCGTACGCACGGTATCCGGCGCAACCGCTACGAAGACCTACCGATGCCCCGGCTGCAATGCTGAGATCGCTCCCGGCACTCCACATGTTGTGGCCTGGCCGGACACGCCCGGCCTGCTTTCCGCATCGGCAGTCGAGGAGCGCCGGCACTGGCACACCGGCTGCTGGCAGCGTCGACCGTGACGAGTGCCGCGCCGCAGAGTGGGCTCTTCAGCACCCAGCTAGGTAGTACCGGGCCGCGTGTGGTCTTTCTTCACGGGCTATTCGGCCAGGGGAAGAATTGGAACACGATCGCCAAAGGCATAAGCGACGTGGCGCGGGTGACGCTAGTTGATCTTCCCAACCACGGCCGGTCGCCGTGGACGGATCACTTTTCATATCCAAAGATGGCTGATCAGGTGGCCGAGCTGCTGCGGGCCCAGGGCAGCGATGATCAATGGGCGGTAATCGGGCACTCCATGGGCGGCAAGGTTGCAATGACGCTCGCGCTGCTCAAGCCGCAGCTGGTGGAGCGACTCTGCGTTGTGGACATCTCTCCGGTGCCGAGCCAGGAGATCAGCGAATTCGCGACCTTCATACGTGGCATGCAGGCCATTGACCTGGAGACCCTTACCGACCGCAGAGCCGCCGACGCACAGCTCGCCGCGTACGCCAGCGACCCGGCCGTCCGCAGCTTCCTACTGCAAAACCTGCGCCGCGACTCCTCCAATAACGGCTGGCGGTGGCAGATGAATCTGGAGCTGCTGCGCGACCACCTCGACGACATGGCTGCCTGGCCGGAGTTCAAACCTGTGCCGTACCGAGGACCGGTGCTCTGGCTGGCCGGTGCGAAATCAGGCTACGTCCGGCGCGACTACGCCGCCGCTATGCGTGCGCTCTTTCCCCGCGTCCAACTCGTCAAGATCAAGGATGCCGGCCATTGGGTGCACAGCGAACAGCCCGCGGCGTTCCTTGCCACGATTCGCCGCTTTCTAGAGCTGTAGCGGCGCGGAATGTTGCCGGCCATGACTGAGTTGGTGATCGGACTCATGACATTTGTACCGCTGGATGTGCTGCTGCAGCCATCCACGCCGATATCATCGCCGGCCGTCTACCCCCGCAGGAACCAAGGCTTTGCCGCCTACATCATTGGCGGCTTCATAGGCCTGAGCATTTTGCTCGTCGCCATGGCGCTACTCAATCGGCGGCCGAAGCGGAATAAGCCTCGGGTACCGGATGACTGATCTCAGCCAGAGGCCCTCAAACTCGGCTCACGGCTGTGATCTCACATGGGTTGTTCGGGCGGCCTGTGCCGTCGGGGTTACGGCCGTCTTGACCCTCCTCCGCCATTGATGCGACGACGTCACGGGATGCCCTGTCCATCGTGCCGAAGATCGTGAAGCCACGGTTCTTGTCCAGGCTTGTCGAATCGGCCCAAACCAGGAAGAACTGCGAACCGTTGCTGCCTGGCCCACCATTCGCCATGGCGACGACTCCCTCGGTGTAGCTTTCGGTGCCGTCCGTTTCGTTGGCGAACTCATAGCCGGGACCACCGTTTCCAGTCCCAGTTGGATCGCCGCACTGCAGGATGAAAATCCCGGAGTCGGCGAGTCGATGGCATTTCGTGTCGTCGAAGTAACCCTGGTCGGCCAAGGAGGAAAAGGAATTGACCGTACACGGTGCCTTCGCCCGATCAAGAGTGATCTTGACGTCGCCATTGGTCATCTTGAGCACATAGGTGACCGTGCCACTTATTGGCACTCCGGTGGTCGGAGGTGGCGCCACCGAGCGCGCGGGGTTGCCGGACATCGAGTACTCACAGATGTCGCTCCTGCCTCCCCCAATCGTGGTCGGCGTTGAGACCTCAGACGGTGGGACAGGGATTGCCGAAGGGGTCGGCGCCGGCGGCGTAACAGGGATTTGCCCGCATCCAGAAAGCAGAGCGGTCAGACCCATGATCACTATCGCGGCCGCTCGCCTAACGCCAACCACCGTTGTACTGTGCCACAGGCACGCCAATTCCCAGGAACGACAAGCCGCTGGGATGTGGACTGCTCAGCACCCACGCCGACCTGCACCCGGGGGGCTGCGTAGGGTGTGATCATGGTTCGGCTGACCCGCATCTACACCCGCACAGGCGATCGCGGAAACACTCAGCTCTCCGACCTTTCCCCGGTCAGCAAGACCGATCCGCGGGTCGAAGCGTACGGCGATGTGGACGAAGCCAACTCAGCAATCGGAGTTGCTCTTGCTGCCGGTGACCTGCCTGAGGATGTCGCCGCCGTACTGGGCGTCGTTCAAAACGAGATGTTCGATGTCGGAGCTGATCTTTCGAACCCGCTCCGAGTGATCAACTCGGCCGACGCTCCGCCAGAGCTGCGCATCACTCAGGATTACGTCGACCGACTGGAATCCTGGTGTGATCAGTTCGGGGATCCGCTGCCGAACCTGAAATCGTTTATCCTCCCCGGCGGTTCACCGGCCGCCGCACAGCTGCACATGGCGCGTACGGTGGTGCGGCGTGCAGAACGCGCAGCGTGGTCTGCGGTCAGGGCCTACGGAACCGAGCCGATCGCCGGTAGCGAGCGTCCCGGTGGGGTAAACACACTGGCGATCACCTATCTCAACCGGTTATCCGACTTGCTGTTTATCCTCACTCGGGTCGTCAATGGACCGGGCGGTGATGTGCTGTGGATACCGGGCGGGGATCGAAGCCAGAGTTCGGCAGCGAAGGATTAAGCCATTGATCGATCGAGATCGAGCCCAACGAGGAGGATGCGATGGCCGATGACGGCCGCAGTCTGAAGGAAGCCACCGGCAAAGCCGAGCCGGCCCAAACCCGACCGGTGACCCTGTTCACAGGACAGTGGGCCGACCTGCCGTTCGAGGAGGTATGTCGGCTTGCCGGCGAGTGGGGTTACGACGGGCTCGAGATCGCCTGCTCAGGTGATCATTTCGACGTAGCTAAGGCAGCCGAGGACGACGGGTACGTGCAGGGACGTCGCGACATTCTCTCTAAGCAGGGGCTTGGCTGCTGGGCCATATCGAACCACCTCAATGGCCAGGCGGTGTGCGAGGCGATCATCGACGACCGCTACAAGAACATGGTTAACCGGCGAGTTTGGGGTGATGGTGACCCCGAAGGCGTTCGCCAGCGCGCCGCTGAGGAGATGAAGATGACGGCGCGGGCTGCCGCCGCCTTGGGCGTCGATACCGTCATCGGGTTCACCGGATCTGCCATCTGGCATTACGTGGCGATGTTCCCGCCGGTTGACGAGAAGGTCATCCAGGCCGGCTACACCGATTTCGCCGACCGGTGGAACCCGATCATCGATGTCTTCGACGAGGTCGGGGTCCGTTTCGCACACGAGGTTCATCCCAGCGAGATCGCGTACGACTATTGGTCGACGGTCGCCACCTTGGAGGCCATTGATCATCGGCCGGGGTTTGGCCTCAACTACGATCCCTCCCACATGGTCTGGCAGGGCCTGGACTATGTGGGTTTCATATGGGACTTCCAGGATCGGATCTATCACGTCGACTGCAAAGACACCAAGATCAGGATGAACAATGGCCGCAACGGCCGACTGTCCTCACATCTTCCCTGGGCAGACCCGCGACGCGGCTGGGACTTCATATCTACTGGCCACGGTGACACCCGTTGGGAGGACATCTTCCGGATGCTCAACTACATCGGTTACGCCGGCCCCATATCGATCGAGTGGGAAGATGCGGGGATGGATCGGCTGGATGGAGCACCCGAGGCGCTCGACTTCATCCGCCGCATGAATGGCATCCGCCCGTCGGAAGCGTCTTTCGACGCTGCCTTTGCGGTCAAAGATTAAAAGGACGCGGCGAGTCACTAACAGCAGGGGAGCAATCGAACACCGGATCGCGCGGCGCCGTGCTGCGGAGGAGCGAGGCGACACGCCTTTCGTCGCCGAGCGACGACAAAGTAGGCGGCTTCCCGGCGCGATCCGCGCGGAGCGAGCGCAGCGAGCGGAGCAATCGAACGCGATTACTCGAAGCGGCGTACGCCAGGAGGTGCGGCCTCCAGCCAGCTGAGCAGGCCGGTCAGTGACTCCTCGCTCATGGCCAGTTCCCACTGCGTCTCGGTATGGCCATCCTGCATCTCGATGCGGAGCACCTTCTCGTCTGCATTCAGCGCCACAGCCTCCACGGGGTCCGGCATCCGGGTCTCCAGTACGCGGACGTTGCGCCGCGGGAACACCATGCGTGGCCGCAGCGAGTAGGAGAAGTATCGGAACCACTCCAAGATCCCCTCGCTATAACGGCCGACTCCGAGCACCCAGCCGACGCCCGGAGTCCGCATTCGCAGTCGGAGACTGCAGCTGAACGTGCCACCGAGGCGATTAAGCCACCTCCGCCGTACGGCAAGCATCAAAACGCTGAGGGCGAGCAGGGCGGCTAGCACGCCGAGGACCTCGACGACCCCGAGCCAGCCGTGCATGAACGTCCTCAGATTGCGCGTGTTTGTTTAGAAGCGACCTTACTGCGCTTTCTGTGCCGCGCGAAGCTGTGCCTCCGCACGCAGGAAATGCTTTCGATCTTCGTCACTTCCATCGCCGGTATCGAGAGCACGTTGCGCCTCGGCGAGCTCCTTCTCAGCCTGGGCGACGGTTACCTCGTCGGCCATCCGGGCGTACTCGCTCAAGATCGAAACCCGTCCCTGCGAGACCGAAATGAAGCCGCCGTCCACGGCAATGATCTCCCGAGTCGGATTGTCCTCACAGAAGATCACAACCGCGCTCGGCACCAGCACGCCCAACACCGGTTCATGGCCTGGCAGAATCCCGATCTCACCCTCGACGGTCTTGGCGATGATGTTGGACGACTTGCCCGACCAGACGACACGATCGGCAGAGACGACTTCCACTTGCATGGGTTCAGCCATATCGCTCCAATCCTCTAGGCCCGGAGATCAAGATCAGGCGTTCTTCTGCAGCTCGGACCAACGGCGCTCCACATCCTCCATACTGCCCACATTGAAAAACGCCTGCTCTGCAATGTGATCAACTTCGCCGTCACAGATCATCCGGAACGACTCGATGGCATCGCTGAGCGGGACCGTTGACCCAGGAATGTTGGTGAACTTTTCGGCCATGTAGGTGTTCTGGCTCAAGAACTGCTGGATGCGCCGGGCGCGGTTGACCACGATCTTGTCTTCCTCGGACAGCTTGTCGATGCCCAGGATCGCAATGATGTCCTGGAGCTCCTTGTTACGCTGCAGGATCTGCTTGACACGCACCGCGACGTCGTAGTGCTGCTGACCGATGTATTGCGGGTCGAGGATCCGGCTCGTGGATGTCAGCGGATCTACTGCGGGATAAAGACCCCGAGAGGCAATTTCACGCGACAGCTCGGTGGTGGCATCCAGATGAG
>Ga0307406_10000016_pt1 | contig 106175 bp, 85 predicted proteins | sample 322Cmetagenome_3_FD_203706 | JGI IMG/M metagenome (GOLD analysis project Ga0307406, IMG submission 203706) | Maize rhizosphere microbial communities from greenhouse at UC Davis, California, United States - 322HYB-C-2 | ecosystem: Host-associated > Plants > Roots > Rhizosphere > Soil | place...
CGCCGCTGCGGCGCAGCGGCGCCTACACGATCCCCGATTTCATCGAGGCCCGGCTGCAGTCGCGTACCGCCCGGCGCGTGACCAGCGTCGTCGTGCTCGTCATCGGATGGCTCTACATCGTGCCGCAGCTGCACGGAGCGGGCATCACCCTGGTGGTCGTCGCCGGACTGCCGCCCTGGATCGGCGCGGTGCTGGTCGCCGTGCTCGTGGGCGGCGCGGTCGCCGCCGGCGGCATGCGCGCGATCACCTTCGTGCAGGCGTTCCAGTACTGGCTCAAGCTCACCGCGCTCCTCGTGCCGGTCGTCCTCATCGCGTTCGCGACCGCCGGGGGTCCGCACGAGATCGACCCCGCGGTGGTGTTCCCGCCCGCGGCCGGCCCGCGCGGCATCGACGCCTACGAGACGGCGTCGCTGCTCCTGGCGCTCCTGCTCGGGACGATGGGCCTGCCGCACGTCCTCGCCCGGTTCTACACGAGCCCCGACGGCGTGTCCGCGCGCCGCACGACGGTGCTCGTCGTGGCCATGGTGAGCGTCTTCTACGCCGTCTCGAGCGCCCTCGGCCTGCTGGCGCGGGTGCTCGCGCCCGACCTCGCCCAGCCGGGCGTGGCCGATACGGTCGCCCTGGTGCTCCCGTCCCGCGTGTTCCCCGGCCTCCTCGGCGAGCTGCTGACGGCGCTCGTGGTCGCGGGCGCGTTCGCCGCGTTCCTCGCGACGTCGGCGGGACTCGTCGTGTCCCTGGCCGGCGTGATCAGCCAGGACGTGTTCTCCGGCTCAGTCCGATCCTTCCGGCTCTCGGCGGTGCTGTGCGCCCTCGTGCCGCTGGCCGTCGCCCTCCTCACCGCGCCGGGAGGCCTGGTCACGAGCGTCGGCGTCGTCTTCGTGTTCGCGGCGTCGAGCCTGTCGCCGATGCTGCTGCTGGGCGTGTGGTGGCGCGGGCTGACCGCGCGGGGCGCCGTCGCCGGCGTGGCGACGGGCGCCGTCTCGTGCGCCCTCGCCCTCCTCGTCCACACGGCCGTCGGCGGGGCGGGGGTGGCCGCACCGTTCCTCGCGCAGCCGGCCGCGTGGACGATCCCGCTGGCGACGGCCGTAACCGTGGCGGTGTCGCTCCTCGACCGCCACGGTCCGCCCACCCGCGCCGACCGCTTCCTCGCGCGGCTCCACAGCCCCGAGCGCGTCTGACGACGACGGGCCTCGGCTGCGCGTGCGAAAAGCAGGGGGAATCGGGGCGACTGGCGTGCGACCTCGCCCGCGATGCCGATCCGCCCTGCTTTTCGCACGGGTCTGCCCGGCGACTCTGAGAGGATCGTCTGCAGGGAGATGATCCGATGAGACGTGCGGTCGGCGCCGTCGCCCTCGCGCTCGGACTGCTGCTGAGCGCGTGTGCGGCTGCTCCGTCGGCGACCCCGGATGCCGGCCCACCGGCGCGGCCCTCCGCCTCCGACTCCGACTCCGCCGCACCGCACCCCCTGTTCGCCCGGACGCCCACCCCCACGCCGACCGCGGCCGACCCCCTCGCCGACCTCAGTCTCGAGCAGCGCGTCGGCCAGCTCTTCATGGTCGGCACGCCCGTCGAGCGGGCGTCGAGGACCACGCTCCGCGCCGTGCGCGACCGCCACGTCGGCAATGTGTTCCTGCACGGCAGGTCGGAGGGCGGAGCGGCCGAGGTGGCCGCCGTCGTCCGGCGCTTCACCGCCCTCGTCGGCCCCGACACCACCGGCGATCTCCCGCTGTGGATCGCCACCGATCAGGAGGGCGGCCAGGTGCAGGTGCTGCGCGGGCGCGGGTTCTCGGACATGCCGTTCGCGATCCGGCAGGCGGATGCCGACGACCGCACGCTCGAGAAGCAGGCGCACCGCTGGGGCGCGCAGCTGCGTCGCGCCGGCGTCACCATGAACCTCGCGCCGGTGGCCGACATCGTGACGAGCCGGAAGACGCGGTTCGACAACGCCCCGATCGGCGCGTACGGCCGGCAGTACGGGTACGACGAGCGCACCGTCGACGAGAAGGCCGGCGCCTTCGCGCGGGGGATGCGCGCCGCCGGCATCCTGCCCACGTTCAAGCACTTCCCGGGTCTCGGCCGCGTCACCGACAACACCGACACGACCCGGCATGTGACGGACACCGTCGTGCGCGCGGGCTCGCCGGACGTGCGCGTGTACCGCGAGCTCACGTCCGCCGGTCCGTCGGTCGTCATGGTCAGCAGCGCGGTCTACGAGCGCATCGATCCGGAGCGTCCCGCGATGTTCTCGAAGACCGTTGTCGGGGACGTGCTCCGGGGCGACGTGGGCTTCGACGGGGTGGTCATGACCGATGACGTCTCCGCCGCGCGGGCGGTCGCGGCGATCCCGCCCGGCCGTCGCGCGGTCGCGGCGATCGCTGCGGGCGTGGACCTCGTCCTGGTCTCCGCCGATCCGGCCGTGCTCCCCGAGATGTACGACGCGGTGCTGAAGCGCGCGAAGACGGATCCCGCGTTCGCGGCCCGTGTGGACGAGTCCGCCCGCCGCATCGTCGAGGCCAAGGCCGGGGACTGACCGCCCGACCTGCGTCAGCCCGCCGCCGGACTGAGGCAGACTCGAGGGATGGGTGATGCGGCGCGGCTGATGGACGCCATCCCGGCGCAGGCGTCGTCGGATGCCGTGTACGACGCGTTCGTCGACTGGACGACGGGCCGCGGACTGTCGCTGTACCCGGCCCAGGACGAGGCGATCATCGAACTCGTGTCGGGGGCGAACGTGGTCCTCGCCACCCCGACCGGCACCGGCAAGTCCCTCGTCGCGGTCGCGGCGCACGCCGCCTCCCTCGCCGCCGGCGGGCGCTCGTACTACACGGCGCCGATCAAGGCCCTCGTGAGCGAGAAGTTCTTCGCCCTGGTCGAGATCTTCGGCGCCGACAACGTGGGGATGGTGACCGGCGACTCCGCCGTCAACCCCGAGGCGCCGATCGTCTGCTGCACGGCCGAGATCCTCGCCAACATCGCGCTGCGCCTGGGGGAGGACGCCCCGGTCGACCAGGTCGTGATGGACGAGTTCCACTACTACGGCGACCCCGAGCGCGGGTGGGCGTGGCAGGTGCCGCTGCTGCTGCTCCCGCGGGCGCAGTTCCTCCTCATGTCGGCGACGCTCGGCGACGTGACCCCGATCGCGGAGGACCTCCGCCGCCGCACCGGTCGCGAGACGGCTCTCGTCACGGGCGTCGAGCGCCCCGTGCCCCTCCATTTCTCGTACGAGCGGCGGCCCGTCCACGACGTGCTCGAGGGCCTCATGGAGTCCGGCGAGGCGCCGGTCTACATCGTCCACTTCTCTCAGGCCGCAGCCCTCGAGCGCGCGCAGGCCCTGACGAGCGCCCAGATCACCACGCGCGCACAGCGCGATGCGATCGCCGCCGAGATCGGGGCGTTCCGCTTCACGACGGGGTTCGGCAAGACCCTCTCCCGTCTCGTCCGTGCCGGCGTCGGCGTCCACCACGCCGGCATGCTGCCGCGGTATCGCAGGCTCGTGGAGACGCTCGCGCAGAAGGGCCTGCTGCGGGTCATCTGCGGCACCGACACGCTCGGGGTGGGGATCAACGTGCCGATCCGCACCGTCGTCATCACGGCGCTGTCGAAGTACGACGGCACGAGGATGCGGCAGCTGACGGCGCGCGAGTTCCACCAGGTCGCGGGCCGGGCGGGCCGAGCGGGCTACGACCCCTACGGCAACGTCGTGGGGATGGCCCCCGACTGGGAGATCGAGAACGCCGTCGCCCTCGCGAAGGCCGGCGACGACGCCGCCAAGCGCAAGAAGATCGTCCGCAAGAAGGCGCCCACGGGCGTCGTGAACTGGGGCGAGGGATCCTTCGACCGCCTCGTGGCCGCGCCGCCCGAGCCGCTCGAGCCTCATCTGCAGCTGTCGGCGGCGATGCTGATCAACGTCATCGGCCGCGGTGGCGACGTCTTCGGCAACGTCCGTTCGCTCGTCTTCGACAACCACCAGACCCGCGCGCGCCAGTACGAGCTGGCCCGCCGGGCGCTCGCGATCTTCCGGACCCTGGTGGTCGCGGGCGTCGTGGTCGCGGATGCCGAGGGCATCCGCCTGACCGTCGATCTGCAGCCCAACTTCGCGCTCAATCAGCCGCTGTCGCCGTTCGCGCTGGCTGCCATCGAGCTGCTCGACCCCTCGACAAGCTCGGGGACCGGGACGGCGCCGGGGACCGGGACGGCGCCGGGGACCGGGGACGCGCCGGGGACCGGGGTGGAGGCCGGCGTCGGCACAGGGCACTACGCACTCGACGTGGTGAGCGTCATCGAGGCCACGCTCGACGATCCCCGCGCGATCCTCAGCCAGCAGGAGTTCCGCGCCCGCGGCGAGGCCGTCGCCGCCATGAAGCGGGAGGGCATCGAGTACGAGGAGCGCATGGCGCTGCTCGAGCAGATCACGTGGCCGAAGCCGCTCGGCGAGCTCCTCGACCAGGCGTTCGAGGCCTTCGCCTCCAGTCAGCCGTGGGTGCGCGACTTCGCGCTCAGCCCGAAGTCGGTCGTCCGCGACATGTTCGAGCGGGCCATGTCTTTCGCGGAATATGTCTCCTTCTACCAGCTCGGCCGCAGCGAGGGCCTCGTGCTGCGCTACCTCAGCGACGCCTACCGCGCGATCCGCCAGACGGTGCCCGCCGATGCGCGCACCGATGAGCTGCTCGACATCATCGAGTGGCTCGGGGAGCTCGTCCGGCAGGTCGACTCGAGCCTCGTCGACGAGTGGGCGAGCCTCGTGAACCCCAGCGCACCCTCCGATGCCCCCGTCGTCCCGCCGCCGCCGCCGTCGGTGCTCACCAATCGCCGCGCCTTCACCGTGCTCGTGCGCAACGAGCTGTTCCGCCGCGTGCAACTGGCCGCCCTCCAGGACGACGACGCCCTCACCGCGCTCGATCCCGACGTCGACTGGCCCGGGGTCCTCGACCGCTACTACGACGAGCACGACGCGATCCTCACCGGCGGTCCCGCGCGCTCGCCGCGGCTGCTCACCATCGACGAGGACGCCGACCTCTGGCGCGTCGAGCAGACCGTCGACGACCCCGAAGGCCATCACGACTGGCGCATCCGCGCCGAGGTCGACCTGGCCGCCTCCGTGGCGGAGGGCACCGCCGTCGTGCGGGTGACCGAGGTCCTGCGCCTGGGCTGATCGCCAGGGCCACCCGTGCGGGAGCGCGGCCGGACGGGCATGATGGGGCGATGGCCACTTTCCTCGCGTTCCTGCGCGCCATCAATCTCGGCAGGACGAGAGTGTTCCCCAAGGGCGACATCCAGCGGGTCGTCACCGAGGCCGGCTTCGAGAACGTCGAGACGCACATCAACACCGGCAACGTGCGGTTCGAGTCGCGGATGCGGTCGCGGGCCAAGATCGAGGCGGCACTCGAGCAGGCCTTCGCCCGGGATCGCGGTTTCGACGTGCCCACGATCCTGTTCTCCACAGCGGAGTTCGTGGAGATCGGCCGGCATGCGGACGAGCTCGCGGTCGCCCATCCCGGGCTCGCCCGCCACTATGTCTACCTGATGAAGCACGAGCTCGACGCGGCGGCGCACGCGGCCGTGACGGCGGCGGCGACCGACAAGGGCGAGATGGTCGTCCGCGGCCGCGCCGCCCACGCCCTGCTGCGGCCGGGCTATCAGAACGGCCAGGTCGACCCGCTGGGCGCCGCGAAGCGACTCGGCGTCGCGACGAACCGCAACGTCACGGTGATCCGCACCCTCGTCGACAAGTGGTGCTGACCGCGCGGATCCGCCCGAGGGTAGAAAGGTCGACGTTTACGGTAGAATCGGCACCGTGAGCCTCAACATCAAGAACGAGAGCGTCCACGCCGACGTCCGCGTCCTCGCGGCGCGCCTCGGGGTCAGCCAGACCTCGGCCGTCGAGCGCGCCGTCCGGGCACAGCTCGCGGCGCTCGACGCGGAGGCGGTCGGCGCGGGTCCGTCACGGGCGGCGCGCGTACGCGACGCGGCCGCGGCGGCGCGCGACGCCTTCCGGGGTGTGGAGCTGCCGCTCGCCCCCGCCGACCTCTACGACGAGACCACGGGTCTGCCACGGTGATCGTCGACAGCTCCGCCCTCATCGCCCTCCTTCAGGACGAGCCGCACGCAGACCGCATCGTGGAGCTGCTGACCACCGCCGATGCGCCCGCGATCTCCGCGGCGACCCTGCTCGAGGTCTCGATCGTCGCGGACGGATCAGGGGATCCGGTGCGCACCGCCCGGTTCGACGAGCTCATCGAAGCCATCGGACTCGAGGTCGTCCCGTTCACCGAAGCGCAGGCAGCGATCGCGCGCCGCGCCTATCGTGACTACGGGCGCGGCTCCGGACACCCCGCCCGGCTGAATCTCGGCGACTGCTTCACCTACGCCCTCGCCAAGGAGCGACGCCAGCCGCTCCTGTTCGTCGGCGAAGACTTCGCGCACACGGATCTGAAGCCGGCTCTGACTGCGGATTGACGCCCCGCTGCTCCGAACCCGGCTCCAGGCCCGAACTCCACAGCCGACGTCCGCGCGCCCCCGGTGTCGGACCGCGCGGCTATCGTGGACCGGGTGAGTGACGGCGGCTGGAGCAACGACCCCTACGCCGATCTCGTGTGGGATCCCGACGACCAGGCGCCGCCGCCCGATCCCGATGCGCCCCTCCCGCCCGACCCCGCCTTCGACGGGTACGCCGGCGCACTGTCGCGGGCCACCCGCGCCGGAGCCGTGAGCGGTGGTCGCGCCGGAACAGCCAGAACAGCCGGAGCCGCCGGCGCGGGGCGACCCGTCCCGGCCGTCGCGGCGCAGCCGGCAGCCGTCCTCTCGCTGGAGCGGCGCGACCACACCGGGGCGGACCCGCGCGCCGTGCTGAAGGAGGTCTTCGGCTACGACGACTTCCGGGGCGACCAGGCCGGCATCGTCGCCCAGGTCATCGGCGGCGGGGATGCCGTCGTGCTCATGCCGACCGGCGGCGGGAAGTCGATCACGTACCAGGTGCCCGCGCTCGTGCGGCCCGGGACGGGATTGGTGATCAGCCCCCTCATCGCGCTCATGCACGACCAGGTCGACGCGCTCATCGCCAACGGCGTGCGCGCCGCCTTCCTCAACTCGACCCAGACCGCGGGGGAGCGCGCGGGCGTGGAGCGCGCCTTCCTCGATGGCGAGCTCGACCTCCTCTACGTCGCTCCGGAGCGGCTGAGCGTGCCGGCGACCACGGCGCTGCTCCAGCGCGGGCGACTGAGCGTCATCGCGATCGACGAGGCGCACTGCGTGAGCCAGTGGGGCCACGACTTCCGCCCCGACTACCTGGCGCTGGGCGACCTCGCCGAGCGTTTCCCGGGCGTGCCCCGCATGGCGCTCACGGCCACCGCCACCCGGGCCACCCACGCCGAGCTCACCGAGCGGCTGTCGCTGTCCACCGCGAAGCACTTCGTCGCGAGCTTCGACCGTCCGAACATCCAGTACCGCATCGAGCCGAAGGTCGATCCCCGCCGGCAGCTGCTGCAGTTCATCCGCCGCTTCGACGGCGACGGCGCCGCGGGTGCGGGCATCGTCTACGCGCTCAGCCGTAAATCGGTCGAACAGACGGCGGACTACCTGCGCGGCCAGGGCGTCGACGCCCTGCCGTACCACGCGGGCCTCCCCGCCGAGGTCCGGGCAGCGAACCAGTCGCGCTTCCTCCGTGACGACGGCGTCGTCATGGTCGCCACGATCGCCTTCGGAATGGGGATCGACAAGCCCGACGTCCGCTTCGTCGCGCACATCGACCTGCCGAAGTCGGTGGAGGGCTACTACCAGGAGACCGGGCGCGCGGGCCGCGACGGCGAGCCCGCGATCGCATGGATGGTCTACGGCCTCGGCGACGTCGTGCAGCAGCGTCGCCTCATCGACCAGTCGCCCGGCGATCGCACGTTCAAGATGCGGCTCGGTCAGCACCTCGACGCGATGCTCGCCCTCTGCGAGACCGTGGCGTGCCGCCGACAGAACCTGCTCGGCTACTTCGGCCAGGAGTCGGGGCCGTGCGGCAACTGCGACACGTGCCTCGAAGCGCCCGACACGTGGGAGGGACTGGTTCCGGCCCAGAAGCTCCTGTCGACGATCGTCCGGCTGCAGCGCGAGCGCGGTCAGGCCTTCGGCGCCGGCCACCTCATCGACATCCTCCGGGGCGGGTCGACGGAGCGGATCGCGCAGCAGGGTCACGACAAGCTCGCGACCTACGGCATCGGCGCCGACCTGTCCGACCAGGACTGGCGGTCGGTGGTCCGGCAGCTGCTGGCCCGTGGCATCCTCGTCGCCCAGGGGGAGTACGGCACTCTTGCTCCGGGCCCGGATGCGGCGGCCGTGCTCCGGGGTGAGCAGTCCGTCCCGCTGCGGCGGGACGTGCTGGGACGGGCCACCACCACGCGCGTCCGCAAGGCGAGCGTGCCCGATGCGGTGGCCGAGGCTGACCGCGACCTGTTCGAGGCGCTCCGCGCGTGGCGGGCCGAGCAGGCCCGCGAGCAGGGTGTGCCCGCGTACATCGTGTTCGGCGACGCGACCCTGCGCGCCCTGGCGGACAAGCGGCCCCGCACACCCGACGACCTCAGCGGCATCACCGGCATCGGTGCGAAGAAGCGCGAGGCCTACGGCGACGCGGTGCTCGCCGTCATCGCCTCCGCCTGACCGCGTCCCGCCTCGGTCCCAGGGGTCGAGTGGGACTGAGTCCCACCCGCAATGGGTGTGGGTTCCACACAACGGGCACCGCCCGCGTCGGGGCGCCGTGTTGTGCGAGTCGTCCAACGCAGTTGGTCCCTCCTTGTGCACCTCCTACCGTCGACAGTGACCCTTTCTGTCCGTCGACGCCGAGAGGTACGCGATGACCGACGCCGCCGTCCGTCCCACCAAGCCCGCCACGCACAAGCGCACGCCCGCCGGCGGTGCGCCGACCGCCGCGCACTCCGCGGAGGAGGCGCACGAGCCGCGCATCGACGTCGCCGCCGTCGAGGATGCGCTCCTCGGCACGTGGGCCGACACCCGCCGCAGCGCGCGCGAGCTGATCAAGGACCCGGTCTTCTGGCGGATCGACGGCCAGCCGATGGCCGACCACCGCGAGCGCGTGCTCGGCCAGCTGCACCTGCTCGTCGACAACGACGGCTCGCGCCGCGCGTTCCCGGAGGAGTACGGCGGGCTGAACGACAACGGCGCCAACCTGGCCGGTTTCATGGAGCTCGTCCTCGCCGACCCGAGCCTGCAGATCAAGTCGGGCGTGCAGTGGGGGCTGTTCGGTTCCGCGATCTACCAGCTCGGCACGAAGGTCCACCACGACACCTGGCTCCGCGATGTGATCAGCCTCGACCTGCCCGGTGCGTTCGCGATGACCGAGACCGGCCACGGGTCGGACGTCGCCGCCATCGGCACGACCGCCACCTACGATCCGGCCACCGAGGAGTTCGTCATCCACACGCCGTTCCGCGGCGCGTGGAAGGACTACCTCGGCAACGCGGCCCTGCACGGCAAGGCGGCGACGGTGTTCGCGCAGCTGATCACCGGCGGCGTGAACTACGGCGTCCACTGCTTCTTCGTCCCGCTGCGGGACGAGGCCGGCGCGTTCCTCCCCGGCATCGGCGGCGAGGACGACGGCGTCAAGGGCGGCCTGAACGGGATCGACAACGGTCGCCTGCACTTCGATCACGTCCGCATCCCGCGCGAGAACCTCCTGAACCGCTACGGCGACGTCGCCCCCGACGGCACGTACTCGAGCGAGATCGCGACGCCCGGCCGTCGCTTCTTCACGATGCTCGGCGCGCTCGTGCAGGGCCGCGTGTCGCTCGACGGTGCCGCGACCACGGGCACCGCCCTCGCTCTCCACATCGCGGTGACCTACGCCAACCAGCGCCGGCAGTTCGACTCGGGAGCGGGTTCGGACGAGGTCGTGCTGCTGGACTACGGCAAGCACCAGCGCCGGCTCCTGCCGCGTCTCGCCCAGGTCTACGCCCAGTTCTTCGCCAACGACGAGCTGCTGCGGAAGTTCGACGGCGTCTTCGGCGGCACCGCCGACACCCCGGAGGAGCGCGAAGACCTGGAGACCCTCGCCGCCGCCCTCAAGCCGCTGTCGACGTGGAACGCGCTCGACACGATCCAGGAGTGCCGCGAGGCCTGCGGCGGCGCCGGCTTCCTCGCCGAGAACCGCCTGGTGGGTCTCCACCAGGACCTCGACGTGTACGTCACGTTCGAGGGCGACAACAACGTCCTCCTCCAGCTGGTGGGCAAGCGTCTGCTGTCGGACTACGCCCGCCAGTTCAAGGGTGCGGATGCCGCGAAGCTCGCCGGGTTCGCCGCGCGCCAGACCGCCGGCAAGCTGTTCCACGGCGCCGGCCTCCGTCAGCTCGGCCAGACGGTCGCCGACTTCGGCTCGACCGCGCGCTCGGTGGAGCTGGGCCTGCGCGCCGACCAGCAGCGCGACCTCCTCGCCGGACGCGTCGAGCAGATGGTGTCCGACATCGCCGCGCGGCTCCGTCCCGCGGGCAAGGCGTCGCCGGCCGAGGCCGCGGTCATCTTCAACGCCAACCAGTCGGAGCTCATCGAGGCGGCGCGCGCGCACGCGGAACTGCTGCAGTGGGAGGCACTCACCGACGGGGTGAACCGCATCGAGGACGAGGGGACGCGCCAGGTGCTCACCTGGCTGCGCGACCTGTTCGGCCTGAGCCTCATCGAGAAGCATCTCGCCTGGCACCTGATCAACGGCCGGCTGTCCACGCAGCGCGCGGCGGCGGTGACCCGCTACATCGACCGCTTGTGCCTGCGGCTGCGGCCCCACGCGCAGGACCTCGTCGACGCGTTCGGGTTCGCGCCGGAGCATGTCCGCGCGCCCATCGCCTCCGGCGCCGAGCAGCAGCGGCAGGACGAGGCCCGCGCCCACTACGCCGCGCTCGCCGCATCCGGCGACGCGCCCGTGTCGGAGAAGTCACTGAAGAAGAAGTAGGCGGCAGGGAGGCCGTCCCGTGACCCGGGAGATCGTCTCGATCACGGGTCGGTAACGATCGACGGCCGGATGTACGCCGTCGGCGCCATCCGGACACTCCCCTGTGAAGGCAGTGCGCTGCCGTGCGCCCGTTCGGCTTCGAGGCGCCGGCGGCGGCCTTCACGGGGGGCCGTCTCGGGTGGGCGGCCCCCCATCTCCGTCTCCCGCGTCGGAACCGGCCGCGCGGCGGGGGTGTCGGTGCTCCTCGCTACCCTGACGGGGTGACGCATGACCTCCGCACCGGCCCCGACGGCATCGATCGCTGCGCCTGGGTCGGCGACGACCCGGAGTACCGCCGGTACCACGACGAGGAATGGGGGCGACCGCTCCACGGCGACCGTGCGCTGTTCGAGAAGATGAGCCTCGAGGGGTTCCAGGCCGGGCTCAGCTGGATCACGATCCTCCGCAAGCGTCCGCGGTTCCGCGAGGTGTTCGCGGGGTTCGAGCCCGCCGCGGTGGCCGCGTTCACGCCCGACGATGTCGAGCGCCTCATGCAGGACGCCGGCATCATCCGCAACCGCGCCAAGATCGAGGCCACGATCTCCAACGCCCGCCTGGCGCTGGCCATGGCCCCTGGCGAGCTCGATGCGCTGATGTGGTCGTTCGCACCCGCGACGCACGAGCGACCGCGGAGCTTCGCCGACGTGCCGGCGACGACCACCGCGTCCGACGCGATGTCGAAGGCGCTGCGCAGAGCCGGCTTCCGCTTCGTCGGCTCGACCACGATGTACGCGCTCATGCAGTCCGCGGGGATGGTCGACGATCACGTCATGGGGTGTCACCGCGCCGGCTGAGCGCCGTCCCCGTTCACGAGTCGAGGGAGCTTGAGTGTGCGGCCCGCGGCCCCCGCGACGGCCGGATCGTGCGTCACGAGTAGGATGGCCGCCTCCGCGCAGGTCTCGAACAGGAGCGCGAGGATCTCGTCGCGCAATCCCACGTCGAGTGCGCCGGTGGGTTCGTCGGCCAGCAGCAGGGTAGGCGAGCGCACCACGGCACGGGCGATCGCCACGCGCTGCTGTTCACCGCCCGACAGCTCCGTGGTCCGGTGGTCAGCGCGCGTGGCGAGGCCCACGCGCTCCAGCGCACGGGTCGCGCGATCTCGCGCCTCCGCCCGGCTCACGCCCTGGAGCAGCAGCGGCAGCTCGACGTTCTCGCGCGCCGAGTAACGCGGCAGCAGCCGGAAGTCCTGATGGACATGCGAGATCTGACTCAAACGCACACGTGCTCGCTCGTCGACCGTCATCGCGCCGAGGTCTGCTCCGGCCACGGAGACGGTTCCCGACGTCGCGGTGAGTCGGCCCGACGCGAGCGCTAGCACTGTGGACTTCCCTGAGCCCGAGCGACCGACGAGGGCGACGCGGTCCCGCGGGGAGAGTGCGAAGCTCAGTGCGCGGAGGACTTCGACGTCGCCTCGACGTCGGTGGACATGTCGGAAGTGCACCTCGTCGAAGCGGAGTGGGGAATCGGTCATCGTGCTCCTTCGGTGGGAGTGGCGGGTGGCTGCAGAGCGGCGCGGTGGACGCGCGCCGCGGATATCGCAACGGCGACGACGATCGCGGCGGCGGCGAATCCGAGCGCGATGGCGAGCCAATGGGGCGCCTGGATGTAGATCCCCGCCACCTGCCACAGCAGCTGTCGTACCGCGGCTGCAGCCCCGAAGGCCGAAAGGACGATCATCGATGCAGTGACGAGCAGGGGAGTCGAACGAAGGCGGGCCGAACGGCACCCGAGATCGAGCAGGAGATCGTCGACAGGAGCGAGTTGTGCGCGCACGCGCCGCGCGCCCTGGAGGCTCACGAGCAGCCAGAGGCCGAGGCTGATCAGCGCAACGGGCAGCAGCAGGCCGGTGAACTCGACGTCCGAGAGGGCGAGCAGCACGTGCGAGATCCGCTCGCCCTTGCCGAGGCGCTCCTGCCCATCCGGCTCGGTCCAGTACCGGACTGCAGATGTCGACGTTGCCATCATCGGACCGGTCACCTCGTCGCAGGTGTCGTGGGCAAGCGCGAGCAGGCCACCGGCGAGACCGACGTCGACATCGCGGAAGGAGCGCGTGATTGCGCTCACGCGGACGCGGCAGGAGCGACCGTCAGCCGCAACGATGATGTCGTCGCCGATCCGGATGCCGAGAGCCGCTGCCGTGGCCTCGTCAAGTGCCGCGCGGTGCGGCCGAGGGCGGCCGTCGAGAAGATTCGCGCCGAGAAGCACTGCCAGATCCGTGACTGCGGCGGACGGGTAGACCCAGACGGTCGGCTGCGCGGACCCGGTCAGGTCGCCGTCGTTACGGCCCGCCGCATCGAAGCGACCTGCGGCGAGCACGTCGAACCCGGACACCGCTGTGATGGTCAATGCGTCCGGTGGCGCGGATGCCGCCTCGACGGCGACGCGGCCCGCGTAGGAGAGATTGCCCTCGAACGCGAGCGCGTCGAAGCTGACCTGACTGGCGAGCAGGAGAACGAGCATCGAGAGCATTCCGCCGACGGACGTCATCACGGCATCCGCGAAGAGTTGAGTGGCGTTCAGGTGCCGGGCCTGTGCACGCGCGGTGGCCAGTCGCGGCCTCATCGGCTCGCCTGCCGCAGATGGATGAGCGAAATGGACGACACGGTGATCAGCCCCACGACGACGCCCGCCGCGGTGAGGGCCACCCACACCGGCGCGAGAGACGGTGGCAGAACGGGGCCCGCGAAGCCTGTCGCGTACGCAGCCGCGCCGATCGCCGAGCCCACCGTCAGAGATGCGAGGATCACCGTGCAGACCGCGACCACGACGGCGCGGTACACGCGTCGGGCGGACGCGCCCAGCTCGATCAGGAGGGTGGCGCGTCCGCGGAACACCCGCAGGATCGAGACCGACTCGCCCGTGATGATCGCCAGCAGCGCCAGGAACGCGATCGCGCTGATCGCGAGGATGAGCGAGAGCTTGGCCACCGCCTGCTCCTCCGCGCGCTCGAGCGTGGCGTCCTGGGCCTGCGCGGTGAACGGCTCGGTGTAGTTGCCCTCCAGCAGCCACGACCTCCATGGCTCCGACTCCAGGACTTCCAGGACCGCCGTCGCCGCCGCCGTCGTCAGCATCTGCGTCGGCGACGTCGCCTCCCGTGGAAAGTGCGCGGACGCGGTCCGCGCGGAGATCTGCGCGAGGCCGTCGGTGGCCATCGCGCGGACGGCGACCCCGCGCACGGTGAGGTCGGCGGTCGTGTCGGGTCCCGTCACGAGTCGCACAGGATCGCCAGGTGAGAGATCGAGCCCCCGGGCGATGTCGATGTTGATGTCGATCCAGTCGCTCTCGTCGTGCGGGTCACGCACACCGCCGGCGACCCGCGTCTCCGAGGGCATCAGGGTGAGCTCGAAGTCGGGCTCGTCGCCCGAGAGAACCCACAGGTCGACGTTCGGGACCGCTCTCGTCGAGGTGCCGGCAGCCGTGGTGATGGTGGAGGCCAACGCGACCCGCTCCCCGCTCAGAGCGCGGCTCAGGGCCGGGCCGCTGTCGGGGTCGGCCTCGACCGGGGCCGATGTGCGGGCCTCGGTATGGCGGTATCCGGCGGTGTCGAGCACGAACTGGACGGGGAAGACCATCCCCAGGGCGAGAGTGAGGCTGGCCGCCGCGCAGAGCACGACGGCCAACCTCCACAACTCCACCCGGATCGCGCGCAGCGCCTGTGCTGCGTGAGCGGTCACTTGACGGTGATGCGCACGGCGGCGTTCGCGTCGGTCTGGTTGCCGGTGCCCGAGCCGGCGTGGAAGTACTTCGACCCGCTCGTGCCACCCAGAGCGCTGCCCTTGATCGTCACCGTCTTCGATCCCCAGAACCTGGACTCGCCTCGAACGAGCCACTGCGTCGTGCCGAGCCACGAGTCGTACTTCTTCGCGTACGTCGTGCTCTCCAGCGTCCCGTTCCACGAGTCCAGTCGCGGCTGGCGGAAGATCGTCGGGAACGAGTTGTAGTACTTCCCGGCGGCGTACATGGGGATACCGAGGACATACGTCTTGTAGGCGAGCTTGGCCGTGCCGGTGACCCGCGTGGACTTGTTCACAGAGGTGTGGCTGGTGATCGCCGTCGCGGTGATCGAGAAGGACGAGTCCCCAGCGACGGAGATGGACGTGGCTGCGTGTGCGGGAGCGACGGACCCCAGCATGATCGCGAGTGCGGCGAGTGCTCCGTAGGTGCCGAGCCGACCTGTTCTGAGTGTGGACCTGCGCATGGACTCTCTCTTCCTGTTGGCGATGCGATGATCGCGCGTGAGAGCCACAGCATAAAAGCGTGGGCGTGTGTGCGTGACACTTCGAGAACTTCTGTGGATAAGTCGTTCAGGCATCCCGTGAGCCGGGGGTGGGGGAGGCCGCGGGGTTCACCGGCGGCCAGACCACGAGCAGATAGATCGCGATCGGTCCGCCCACGAGCGTGTAGACGAACCACGGCCAGGCGTGACGGCCGCGGGTGCGCGCATGCCCCCCGGCGAGGAGAGCGACGGAGAGCCACAGGGTGACGAAGAGGAATGTCATGGCGAGAGCGTAGAGCGCATTGATGCGCACGCCGAAAAACCATCCCGAGATTGCCGGTGCGCTCGAGGCGGCGGGGGCACGCCCGGCGCGGGGCGACCGGCTCGGCACGTGTCCGGGGTCGGTGCCAAGCTGTAGGGTCACACCGACCCGACGACCAGGACGGATGCCATGCCCACCACCGCGCACCCCGCCGACAGCCACGACCGGATCCGCGTCGTCGGCGCCCGCGAGAACAATCTGCAGGGCATCGACGTCGAGATCCCCAAGCGCCGCCTGACCGTGTTCACAGGAGTCAGCGGGTCGGGCAAGTCGTCGCTGGTGTTCGGCACGATCGCCAACGAGTCCCAGCGGCTCATCAACGAGACCTATCCGACGTTCGTCCAGCAGTTCATGGGGCAGCTCAGCCGACCCGAGGTGGATGCGCTCGAGAATGTGAGCCCGGCCATCATCGTCGACCAGGAGCGGATGGGGGCGAACGCCCGGTCGACGGTGGGCACCGCGACCGACGTCCACGCGATGCTGCGCCTCCTGTTCAGCCGGCTGGGGCAGCCGCACGTGGGGTCGCCGCAAGCGTTCTCCTTCAACGTGCCGTCGGTCTCGGGCGCGGGCGCGGTGACGATCGCGGTCGGCAAGGACAAGGGCAAGAAGGAGCGGCGCTCGTTCGAGATCACCGGCGGGATGTGCCCCCGGTGCGAAGGCCTCGGCGAGACGAGCGATGTCGATGTCGACGAGGTCGTGGACCGGTCGCTCTCGCTCAACGCGGGCGCGATCCGGGTCCCCGGCTACAGCGCCGACGGCTGGATGGTGCGCATCTTCGCCGAGTCGGGCTTCGTCGACGGCGACAAGCCCATCGCCGAGTACACCGAGCAGGAGCTGCACGACTTCCTCTACCGGGACCAGACGAAGGTCCGCGTCGCGAACACCAACATGACCTACGAGGGGCTCATCCCCAAGATCACGAAGTCGATGCTGCAGAAGGACCGGGAGTCGCTCCAGCCGCACGTCCGCGCGTTCGTCGACCGTGCGGTCAAGTTCCTGCCGTGCCCCGACTGCGGCGGCACGCGCCTGAACGAGGGTGCACGTTCCTCGCGCATCGCGGGCAAGAACATCGCCGAGGTCGCCGCGATGCAGATCACCGACCTCGCCGAATGGCTCGCCGCGGTCGACGCCCCGGAGGTCGCGCCGCTGATGGCGGGGCTGCGGCAGACGATCGCGTCCTTCATCGACATCGGCCTCGGCTACCTCTCGCTCGACCGCTCCAGCGGCACGCTGTCGGGGGGCGAGGCGCAGCGGACCAAGATGATCCGGCACCTCGGGTCGAGTCTCACCGACGTCACCTACGTCTTCGACGAGCCGACGGCGGGACTCCACCCCCACGACATCCAGCGCATGAACGCCCTGCTCGGACATCTGCGCGACAAGGGCAACACGGTGCTGGTGGTCGAGCACAAGCCCGAGGTGATCGAGATCGCCGACCACGTCGTCGACCTCGGGCCGGGCGCCGGACGACACGGCGGACGCATCATGTTCGAGGGCGACGTCGCCGGCCTCCGCGCGTCGGACACCCTGACCGGCCGGCACCTCGATCACCGGGCCTCGCTCAAGCCGTCGACGCGCACCGCGACCTCGCACCTGGAGATCCGCGGCGCCACCCAGCACAACCTCAAGGACGTCGACGTCGACATCCCCCTCGGCATCCTCACCGTCGTCACCGGGGTCGCCGGGTCGGGCAAGTCCTCGCTCATCCACGGCAACGTCCCCGCCTTCGACGATGTCGTGGTGGTCGACCAGGCCCCGATCAAGGGCTCGCGGCGCAGCAGCCCGGCAACCTACACCGGCATCCTCGACGCCATCCGCTCCGCGTTCGCGAAGGCGAACGGGGTCAAGCCGGGCCTGTTCAGCGCCAACTCCGAGGGGGCGTGCCCTGCGTGCAAGGGCCTCGGCGTCATCATCACGAACCTCGGCTTCACGCAGAGCGTCGAGACGCGCTGCGAGCTGTGCGAGGGCACCGGCTTCAGCGACGACGTGCTCGAGTACACGCTGGAGGGGAGGAACATCGCCGAGGTGCTCGCGATGTCGGCGTCGGAGGCCGCGGAGTTCCTGCCCAAGAGCCCGGCGCACGCCACGCTCTCGCGCATGGTCGACGTCGGCCTCGGCTACATCACCCTCGGCCAGGCGCTGAACACCCTGTCGGGCGGCGAGCGGCAGCGCCTGAAGCTTGCCATCTCGATGGCGAAGAAGGGCGCGGTGTACGTGCTCGACGAGCCGACGACCGGCCTGCACCTGGCCGACGTCGACAACCTGCTCGGCCTCCTCGACCGCCTCGTCGAGGCGGGCAACTCCGTCATCGTGATCGAGCACCACCAGGCGGTCATGGCGCACGCCGACTGGATCATCGACATCGGCCCGGGGGCCGGGCACGACGGCGGCACGGTCGTCTTCCAGGGCACCCCCGCCGACCTCGTCGCCGCCGGCTCGACCCTCACCGCCCAGCACCTCGCCGCCTACGTCGGCGCCTGACGCGCTCGAGCCGACACGCTGCACCCGAGCCGACACGCTGCGCCCGCGCGGGACGTGTCGGTTCGGCAGCAGGATGTCGGTTCGACGGAACCGAGGCCGCCGATCCCACCCGCGGGGACGGGCCGTGAGAAATGGGGAGTTCTCCCCTGCCTCCGGGCTCGGTGCATCGCGATCGCTGACGTAGGCTGACTCTGTCCGCCAACAGTGAGCGACTGATTCAGCGATCAGTTCCCGACGCCACGCCGAAGAACAGCCCGGGGGGAGCCGAGCCCGATGAAGTCCTTCGCGTGGCTTCGTGCGCGTCCGCGCACGCTCGCATCCGTCGGTGTCGTGGGTGCGGTCGCCGTCACCCTCGGCACCCTCGCCTTCGTCTACGAGGGCAATCCGACCACCGAGGTCGACCTCCACGACGGCGGCGTGTGGGTCACCAAGCAGTCGAGCATGCTCGTCGGTCACTTCAACCACGAGTCGCGCGTGCTCGACGGCGGCCTGCGGACGGCCACGTCGACCTACGACGTGCTGCAGTCCGGTTCCCGCGTGCTGGTCGTCGACGAGACCACCGTCACCGCGGTCGACCCGGCACGGGTCACCCTCGGCGGCAGCACCGACCTGCCCCCGGGCGCCACGATCGCCCTCGGATCCGGCTCGGTCGCGATCCTCGATCCGGACGGCCGGCTCTGGTCCACCGACTTCTCCGCCGTCTCCTCGTTCGCCCCCGAGACGGTCGATCCGGTCGCCGAACTCGGCGAGGGTGCGGTGACGGCGGTCGCGACGGACGGGACCGTCTACGCGGCCTCCGCCGAGGAGGCCTCCCTGCTCGCCTTCGGCGACGCGGGCGACGGCACGGTCGCGGTGTCGGGGGAGCGGGAGCTCGAGGGCGTCGAGAAGGGCCACACCCTGCAGCTGACGGCGGTGGGCCACGTCGCGTTCGCGCTGGACGCCGACACCGGCACGCTCTACGGCAGCGACGGCACGCGTGTCGAGGTGCCCGCCGGTTCCGTGCTCCAGCAGGCCTCCGATGCGACCGATGCCGTCACGCTGGCGACACCGACGTCGCTGCTGCGGATCCCGCTCGGCGGCGGCGAGCCGACGACCGTGGAGCTCGACGGCGCCGAGGGCACGGCGGCCCAGCCGGTGTTCGTGGCGGGATGCGCCTACGGCGCGTGGTCGGGCACCGGCCAGTTCGTGCGCGACTGCCCGGGTGAGGGCGACGACCTCACCGAGACGATCGAGGGCCTCGACGAGGCGAGCGTGCTGCAGTTCCGGGTCAACCGGGACGTCGTCGTGCTCAACGACGTGTTCGGCGGCGCGGCGTGGATGGCCAGCGACAGCATGCAGCGCGTCGACAACTGGCAGGACATCACGCCGCCCGAGGGCGAGGGGGAGGAAGAGGAGGAGACCACCGAGGAATCGGTGCAGACCACCCTCCCCGAGCGCACCGAGGACAACACCGCGCCGATCGCCAACGACGACCAGTACGGCGTGCGCCCGGGTCGGACCACCGTGCTCCCGGTGCTGGAGAACGACACGGACGCCGACGGCGACGTGCTCGTCGCGTCGGTCGAGCGCGAGCCGTCCTTCGGGACGATCGAGCCGATCCACAACGGCGCGGCCCTGCAGATCACCGTCCCCGAGGATGCGACGGGATCGACGACGTTCACGTACGAGGTCGACGACGGCCGCCGGGGCACCGACACGGCGTCGGTGACCGTCACGGTGCGTCCGCTGGATCAGAACTCCCCGCCGGTGCAGCGACGCAAGACCTCGGTCCCCGTCGAGACGGGCGGCACCGCGTCGTACAACGTCCTGTCGGACTGGATCGACCCCGACGGCGATGACATCTTCCTCCTCGACGTCGTCCCCGACGGCGGGGACGAGGCGGACTTCACCTCGGACGGGCAGATCACCTACCGGGCGATCGGCGGCGTGCAGGGCCGCAAGGAGGTGCCGATCTCGGTCTCGGACGGCACCGACACCGGTGCCGGCGTCGCCGTCTACGACATCCGCCCGCTCGGCACGACGCAGCCCATCACCAACGCCGACCACGTCGTCGTGCGCGCGGGGCAGTCCATCACCGTCACGCCGCTCGCCAACGACACGAGCTCGGGCAGCGAGCCGCTGCGCCTGACGCGCGTCGACGAGGTCGAGGACGCCCGGATCGTCGCCGACTTCCCCGACAAGACCTTCACCTTCACCTCGACGAAGGTGGGGACGCATTACGTCCAGTACCTCGTCTCGGCGGGGCCCAACTCGGTGCCCGGCCTGGTGCGCGTGGACGTGCTGCCCGACGAGGAGAACGACCTGCCGCCGGTCGCGGTGCGCGACATCGCGCTGCTGCCCCAGGGCGGCGACGTGCTCGTGAACGTGCTGGGCAACGACTCCGACCCGGGCGGCGGGATCCTCGTCGTGCAGTCGGTGACCGTGGAGCCCGGCAGCGGGGTGGCCGCGGCGGTGCTCGGCCACGAGACGGTGCGCATCACCGACCAGAGCGGCGTCGACGGACAGGTGCGCGTCGCCTACACGATCTCCAACGGGGTGGCCTCCGCGACCGGTGAGATCGTCGTCATCCCCGTGCCGGCCCCCGCGAGGCTGCGGCCGCCGGTCGCCGAGCCCGACCAGGCCGTCGTCCGTGTGGGCGACGTTGTCACGATCCCGGTGCTCGACAACGACTACCACCCCAACGGCGACACCATCCACGTCGCCGACGAGCTCGTCGAGACCGTGGACCCGGAGGACGGGGAGGCCTTCGTCGCCGAGGACACCGTCCGCTTCCGCGCCGGCGACGAGGCGAAGACCGTCAACCTCACCTACGACGTGGTCGACTCGACGGGACAGCGGGATGCCGGCTTCGTCCGCATCCAGATCCTCCCGATGAACGAGGACGGCAATGCCGCCCCGCGCCCCCGTGACCTCACGGCGCGCGTGCTCGGCGGCTCCAAGGTCGAGATCCCGGTGCCGCTGGACGGCATCGACGAGGACGGCGACTCCGTCGAGCTCGTGGGCCTCGCCTCCGCGCCCGCCAAGGGCCGCATCGTGGAGACGAAGGTCGCCTCGTTCGTCTACGAGGCCTTCGAGGAGTCGATCGGCGTCGACACCTTCACCTATCGCGTGCGCGATCGCCTCGGCAAGGAGGCCACCGCCACCGTGCAGCTGGGCATCGCGCCGGTCGCCTCGGCCAATCAGGCGCCCTATGCGGTCCGCGACGCCGTCATCATGCGACCGGGCCGCCAGGTGGCGGTGCCGGTGCTCGACAACGACTCGGATCCCGACGGCGACCAGTTCGGCTTCGCCGAGAACGCCGTCGAACTCCCCGAGGGCGTCACCGGGCTCGACGCCGAGGTCTCGGGCCGGTACCTGCTCATCACGTCGCCCGACGAGCCGATGCAGACGAGCGTGAACTACACGATCGCCGATGAGCGGGGTCTGGAGGCGACCACCTCGGTGCAGATCACCGTCGATCCCGACGTGCCGCTGCTCCCGCCGATCGCGCGCGACGACCGCGTCCTCGCCGAGGACGTGACCGAGGAGGGCACGGCCGACATCGCCGTGCTCGAGAACGACGACGACCCCGACGGCACCCGCAGCGCCCTGGACGTGACCCTCGGCACCGGCGGCGGGTCGGCCCAGGTGCGCGCCGACGGCGTCGTGCGCGTCACGCTCACCGACGAGCCGCAGCTCATCACCTACACCGTCACCGATGTCGACGACCAGACCGCTTCCGCGTTCCTGCGTGTGCCCTCGCTGGACTCGCTGCCGCCGAGCCTGCTCTCGACCGAGGCCCTGATCGTCGACAGCGGCGAGACGGTCGAGCTCCCCCTCGCCGAGTACGTGACCGCGGCGGGCGGCAAGAAGGTCGTCATCACCGAGGCCGGGAAGGCCAAGGCCGCGCACTCCAACGGCGCCTCGCTCGTGAAGGACCAGACGACGCTCGTCTACACGTCGAAGGACCGCTACTTCGGCGCCGACGCCCTCACGTTCGAGGTCACCGACGGCACCGGGCCCGACGACCCGGACGGTCGCAAGGCCACGCTGACGATCCCGATCACGGTCCTCCCGCCCGAGAACCAGCCGCCGACGTTCGTGGGCGCCTCGCTCTCGGTGGCGCCCGGTGAGGACGCGGCGCGGCTGAACCTGCGCGAGCTCGTCACCGATCCCGACCCCGGCGACGAGGAGAACATCACGTTCGACCTCGCCTCCGCCCCGCCGGCGGGCGTGCGTGCGAGCATCGACGGCGGCACGTTGCTGGTGGCCGCCGATGCCGACGTGGCCAAGGGGACCACCTTCTCCCTCCAGGTCCGCGCGACCGACGGACAGACGGCGCCCGTCGAGGCGGCCGTCACCGTGACCGTCACCGCCTCCACGCGAGAGCTCGCGAACGCCAACGACGACATCATCGCCCAGGCGGACCAGGGCGTCATGGTCTCGGTGCCGGTGCTCACGAACGACGTGAACCCGTTTCCCGACACCCCGCTGAAGGTGGTCGGCGTCGACCAGGAGTCCGGTCAGTTCCAGTCGGTCCGGGTGAACGGAGACCGGATCGAGGTGACGAGCGCACCGGACTTCGTCGGCACCCTCGTGGCGCGGTACACCGTAGAGGACAAGACGCAGGACGCCGACCGCCGCGTGGAAGGCCGCGTGCGCGTGACCGTGCAGGGACGCCCCGACGCGCCCGGCAAGCCCACCGTCACCGCGGTGGAGAGCCGCACCGTGGTGCTGTCGTGGACGCCGCCGATCGACAACGGCCGCGCGATCACCGGGTACACGGTGACGGCGGTCTCCGGCGGGACCTACAGCAAGAGCTGCGCTTCCACGACGTGCACCCTCGAAGGACTCACCAACAACGTCGAGTACAACTTCGTGGTCACGGCCACCAACAGCGTGGGGACCTCGGAGCCCTCGGTGCCGTCGGAGACCGCGCGCCCCGACCAGCGTCCGGACCAGCCCAACCCGCCCACGCTCGCCTTCGGCGACCGCAGCCTCGCCGTCTCGTGGACGGCGCCGCGCACCGAGGGCTCGCCGGTCGAGAGCTACACGCTCGAGATCTCGCCCGCGCCGCCCTCCGGTGTCACCCAGAAGACCGACGTGACGCAGACCTCCATCACGTGGGACGGGCTCGAGAACGGCGTCGCGTACCAGGTGCGCGTCCGGGCGCACAACCTCGCCCCGGAGCCGTCGGACTTCAGCGGCTGGTCGGCGACGGAGATCCCCGCGCGCCAGCCCGACGCGCCCGGCGCCCCGACGACGGAGCGCATCGACTCCGTCGGCTCGCAGAGCCAGATGCGGGTGTCGTGGAACCAGCCGGCCAACAACGGCGATGCGATCGCCGGCTACCAGCTGCGGGTCCTGCAGGGCTCGACGGTGGTCCGCACCATCGACGTGGCCGCGGGGCAGACGAGTCAGGCCGTGACGGTCGACAACTCGACCAGCTCCTACACGTTCAGCGTGCGCGCCTCGAACAAGGCGGGCTGGGGCGAGTGGAGCGCCGCCTCGGCGCCGCGTCAGGCCGCCGGCACCCCGTCGGCTCCGACCGCGGTCGCCGCCACCGAGGGCGACAACCGCGTCGGCGTCACGTGGACGGCGGGGTCGCTCAACGGCGCGAACGCGAGCCAGGTCGTCTACCAGTACTCGGTCAACAACGGCGGCTGGCGCGGCGACTGGATCGCCGGCGGCAACGGCGGCTCGGGGACGATCGGCAACGGGCAGGTCAACAACAACGGCACGTACTCGATCCGCGTCCGAGCGGTGTCGACGGTCGAGGGCGTGACGAACGAGGGAGACCCGTCGGCGGCGTCCAACACCGTCCGCCCGTACGGCCAGATCGGCAACCCGACGGCCAGGGCGACCGCGAGCGGCACGACCATCACCATGACGTGGTCGTCGCCGGCGCGCAACGGACGCGACGTGACGACGGAGATCCGCACGGGCGACGGCCGCGGCTGGCGGACGGTGTCGGCGAGCGGCACGGAGACCTACGACGTCGGCTACAGCACGACGCGCACGCTCGACGTGCGCACGAGCGCGGCCGGCAGTACGACGACCACGGCGTCCGACTCCGCCCGCACCCAGGACGCGCCGCCGCCGCCGCAGCCGCGCGTGTGGGTGACCCGGGGCGACCGCACCTCCAGCTGCGTGAACGGCTGCTACAAGTTCGTCGTGAACTGGGAGAACATGTCGATCGGCAACGCCGGCATGCAGTGCATGTACAGCGGCGGCGCCGTGAGCGGCACGATCCACACCGTCAACTTCAGCGGCAACGGCTCGCGCCAGATCGAGTGCTTCCTGGGCGCCGACGGCTACGACGTGTGGGTGGACATCAAGGGCTGGGGCGGCGCCGTGGACACCGAGAAACGCTGGTGGCCGCGCGGCTGAGCGCGGGCACCGAGACGACGAGACCGACGAGAAGACGAGAAGGACGCAGACAGATGAGCATGACCCCCGAGCAGGCGGCCTGGTTCCGCGACACGTTCGTGCGACTGGTGGACAACGTCGACCAGGCCCTCATGGGCAAGCGCGAGGTGGTCGGACTCGTCCTGTCCGCGATGCTGGCCGAGGGCCACGTGCTGCTGGAGGACGCCCCCGGCACGGGCAAGACGAGCCTGGCGAAGGCGCTCGCGGCGAGCGTGCAGGGCACGTCCAACCGCATCCAGTTCACGCCCGACCTGCTGCCCTCCGACGTGACCGGCGTGACGATCTACGACCAGCAGAACCACAAGTTCGAGTTCCACCGGGGCCCCGTCTTCGCCTCGATCGTGCTCGCCGACGAGATCAACCGCGCCTCGCCCAAGACGCAGTCGGCGCTGCTGGAGGTCATGGAGGAGTCGCGGGTCACCGTCGACGGCGTCGCGCACGAGGTGGGTCGCCCGTTCCTCGTGATCGCGACGCAGAACCCGATCGAGCAGGCGGGCACGTACAAGCTGCCCGAGGCCCAGCTCGACCGGTTCATGGTCAAGACCTCGATCGGCTATCCGTCGCTGGCGGTCGCCGAGCGGATCCTCGCGGGAGCGGTCGACCGCAACCCCTCGGCGAGCCTGCGGCCCGTCATCACCACCAAGGCCGTCGCGGACATGGCCGACCTCGCCGCCACCGTCCACATCGATCCGGCGGTCGCCCGCTTCTCCGCCCAGCTGGTCGAGGCCACGCGCGCCGACGAGGGCGCGCGTCTGGGCGTCTCGGTGCGCGGATCGATCTCGATGATGCGCATCGCGAAGGTGTACGCGGCCGCCCAGGGCCGCCACTACGTCGTGCCCGACGACATCAAGGCGCTCGCCGTGCCGGTGTGGGCGCACCGCCTGGTGCTCGATGCCGAGGCCGAGTTCTCGGGCGTGACTGCGGAGCGGATCGTCCAGAACGCGCTGGGCGCGGTCGAGGCGCCCCTGGCGAGGGCCACCGCCTGATGACGACCACCCGGGACTCCGCCCTGCCGACGCGCGCCGCGCCTCGGCGGATCGGCGTACCCGGGACCCCGCCGGTGCCCACGCCCGACAGCGCCGACACGCCGGATGTCGTCCCCGTCACCACGGAGCAGTCGCGCGTCGATCGCTGGCGGGAGGATGCGCTCGCGTGGCTCGCCGTGGCGGGTCGTCATGTCGCGGGGGTCGCGGCTGTCGTCCGACCGCTCGGCTGGGTGGCCCTGGCGCTCGCGATCGTGCTCTGGTTCGCGGCGCTCACCTACGGGTGGATCGAGGCGATGGTGGCGGCGGCGGTGGTCACCGCCGTGCTGGTGCTGAGCATCCCGTTCCTCTTCGGCCGCACCGCGTACGCGGTCGACCTCGACCTGACGCGCACGCGCGTGGTCGTCGGTGAGCGTGCGGTCGGCGCGCTCACCCTCACCAACGGCACCGGCCGCCCACTGCTGCCGTCGGAGATCGTGCTCCCCGTCGGCTCGGGCCGCGGCGTGTTCGACGTCCCGCGCCTGGCGGCGGGGGAGTCCCACGAGGAGCTGTTCGCGATCCCCACCTCCACCCGCGGCGTCCTCGCCGTCGGACCGGTGAGCGTCCTGCGCGGCGACCCGCTGGGGCTCTTCGAGCGCACGCACGACCGCCGGCAGGCGGTGGAGCTGTTCGTCCACCCGCGGACCACATCGTTGGACGGGCTGTCACTCGGCCAGATGCGCGACCTCGAGGGACTGCCGGTGCAGCAGCTCGAGCGCGACGACGTCTCCTTCCATGCGCTGCGCGAGTACCAGCCCGGGGACGACCTGCGCCATGTGCACTGGAAGTCCACGGCGCGCACCGGAGACGTCATGGTCCGTCAGTACGAGCAGACGCGGCGCTCCCACTTCGTCGTGGGGCTGTCCAGCCACCCCGACGACTACCGCGACCCCGATGAGTTCGAGCTCGCCATCTCGGTGGCAGGCTCCGTGGGGCTGCGGGCGCTGCGCGACTCGCGCGTGCTCGACGCCCGCACCCAGCACGGCGCGCTGCGCGCCGACACCGGTCGCCGCTTCCTCGACGGTCTCGCGGCGCTCGAGCCGTCGAGGCCGCGCGACGGGGGCGTCGTGGCGCTCGCCGGCGCGATGGCCGTGGGCGCGCCGCAGGCTGCCGTCGCGGTGCTCGTGTGCGGGTCGACCGTGGATGCCGCCGATCTCCGCCTCGCCTGCTCGCGGCTGCCGTACGGCGTGCGGGTACTCGCCGTCATCGCCGACGTGCGCGCCGACGCGCCGTCCCTGCGGCGGGTGGGGGACGCCGACGTGGTCACCCTCGGTGCACTCGACCAGCTGGGCCGGGCCGTCCGGAAGGTGCTGTCGTGAACCGCCCGCTCGTGCGCACCGCGATCGACCTCGCCGCCGTCGCCGCACTGCTCACGGTCGCCGTCATCGGCTTCGGGCCCACCTTCGAGGGGCCGCAGTACCTCGTCGCCGGCTTCGGAGCGATCGTCGTCGGCCTCGCGATCGCCTGGTTCGGGCAATGGCGCGGGTGGGGCGTGCTTCCGGTGGCCGGCGTCACGCTGGCGGTGTACTTCCTGCTGGGCGGTGCCCTCGCCCTGCCGCACACCGCCTTCCTCGGAGTGATCCCGACGCTCGAGACGTGGCGACAGCTCGCCCTGGGCACCGTCACCTCGTTCAAGACCCTGCTGACCACCGTTCCGCCGGTGGCCGCCTCGGACGGTCACCTCATCGTGCCCTTCCTGCTCACCCTGGTGGCCGCCGTGATCGCCGGCTCGCTCGCGCTGCGCGTGCGGCCCGCCGCGTGGGCGCTCCTTCCCGCCCTCGCGCTCACCGCGCTCCAGATCCTCCTCGGCGCGACCCAGCCCGCCGCGCCGCTCGTGCAGGGCATCGTGTTCGCGGCGTTCGCGGTCGTCTGGCTCGCCCTGCGTCAGACGTGGGATGCCGACTCCGCCGCGCAGCGCATCGAGAACCCCGCGGCGACCCCCTCGCGCCCGCTCCGCGCGCGCCGGCTCATCGCCGGGGGCGCCGTGCTCGCGGTCGCCGCAGGCGTCGGCATCGGAACGGCCGCGTTCGCCACCCCGCCGACGCAGCGCTACATCCTCCGCGACTTCGTGGTGCCCCCGTTCGACATCCACCAGTACCCGAGCCCGCTCCAGTCGTGGCGGGGGATCATCCGCGACGACGCGGAGTCGACGCTATTCACGGTGGGCGGTCTCCCCGACGAGGCCCGGGTGCGGCTGGCGACGATGGACGCCTACAACGGCGTCGTCTACAACGTCTCCGACGACGGCGCGGGCTCCTCGAGCGCCTTCACCCCGGTGCGCTCCAACATGTCGCCGACGGCGACGGGCACCGAGACCACCGTGCGGATCGACATCGGCGACTACCGGGGCGTCTGGCTGCCCGACGTCGGCGCGGTGACCGAGATCGCCTTCGACGGCGATCGTGCGGGCGAGCTGCGGCGCAGCGCCCATTTCAACGACGCCACCGGCACCGGCATCGTGACCGCCGGACTCACCAGCGGCGACGCCTACACGCTCCAGACGCGGGTGTCGGAGGTCCCGAGCGACGCGGCGCTGGCCGACGCGCAGTTCGCGCCGCTCAGCATGCCCAAGCAGGAGGGCGTGCCGGAGTCGCTCTCCAAGCTGGCGGCGGAGAACCTCGGCGACGCGGAGACTCCGATCGAGCGGGTGCGCGCGCTGCAGGACTGGCTGAGCACCGACGGCTACTTCAGCCACGGTCTTGCCGACGACGTCTATTCGCCGTCCGGTCATGGCGCGGCGCGCATCTCGATGCTGTTCGGCAACGAGCAGATGATCGGCGACGACGAGCAGTACGCCGTCGCCATGGCCCTCCTCGCGCGGCAGCTCGGCATCCCCGCCCGGGTCGTCATGGGCTGGTACCCCGGTGAGGACGAGGCGGACGCCGGGGTGTTCACCGCCACCGGCGACAACCTCCACGCCTGGGTCGAGGTCGCCTTCGACGGTTTCGGCTGGGTGCCCTTCGACCCCACGCCCGACGAGGACAACGAGCCCAACGACCAGAACACGAAGCCGCAGGCGAACCCCAAGCCGCAGGTGCTGCAGCCGCCCCCGCCCGCGCAGGAGCCCGCCGACCTGCCGCCGACGATCGCCGACGACCGCGAGCAGGACGACGAGAAGGAGGCGGGGGTCGACTGGCTCGGCCCGATCCTCCTCTACGGCGGGATCGGCCTCGCGCTCGCTGCCGTGCTGATGGCGCCCTTCATCGTGCTCGGCCTCATCAAAGGCGCGCGCCGCGCGCGGCGCCGGGCCGCGGAGCGGACGGCCGACCGCATCTCGGGCGGCTGGGACGAACTGGTCGACAACGCCGTGGACCTCCGGACGCCCGTCGTGCCGGGGGCGACCCGCGCCGAGAGTGCACAGATCGTGGGCACGCGCTTCGACGAGCCGCGCGTCGCGACCCTGGCGACGTGGGCGGACGCCGACGTCTATGGCCCCGGCGACCCGTCGCCGGAGGAGGTCGAGGCGTTCTGGCGCGAGGTCGACGACCTCGTCGGGGGTATGCGTCAGCAGACTTCCTGGTGGCAGCGCCTGGGCGCGCGCCTGAGCCTCCGCTCCCTCCGACGGGGTCGCCGGCCGTGACCGCCGTGCTGCCCTCGGACACCCGGCCGCGCGATGCGGTCCTGCGGGAGCTGCGCGGCGGGGACACGGTCGCCGACGTCATCGGGGGCGTACCCGCCTTCGGCCCGCGAGCCCTCGTGACGCTCGTATGGGACGACGGCATCCGCCACTGCGTGCGCAGCCCGACGGTGTTCGGCCGTAATCCGGGCGCGGTGCCGGGCTGGCAGGCGGTCGCCGTCCGTGACGAGACGCTCTCGCTGTCTCGCACGCACTTCGCGATCGGCGGTACCCTCGGCACCGTGTGGATCGCCGACACGGGCTCTCTGAACGGCACCGACATCGTGCGAGACGGTGAGCAGCACCGCGTCGCCCCGGGTGAGCGGTGGATGCTGCGTGCAGGTGACATCCTGGAGGTCGGCGATCGTCGGGTGAGCATCGAGGGGGTGTGATGGCGGAGTCTCCCATCACGGTGCTCGTCGGCGCCGCCACCCACGCGGGCCTGCGGCGGGCGGTCAACGAGGATTCCCACCTCGCCGAGGCGCCCCTGTTCCTCGTCGCCGACGGCATGGGCGGCCACGACGCCGGTGCGGCCGCCAGTGCGCTGGTCGTGGAGGAGTTCGGCCGGCTGGCCGGAGCGGCGAGCCTGGGGATCCAGGACATGCGCAACGCGTTGCGGCGGGCGCGCAGCCGCGTGCACGCCCTCGAGGCGGGGCAGCGCGCAGCGGGGACGACCCTGAGCGGCGTCGTGATCGCCGACGTGGGCGGCGCGGGCTACTGGCTCACCGTGAACGTCGGCGACTCCCGCACCTATCGGTACTCGGGGGGCGTGCTGGAGCAGATCAGCGTGGACCACTCCGTCGTGCAGGAGCTGATCGACGCCGGGGAGCTCGCGGCCGCCGACGCGGTCCACGACCGCAGGCGCAACGAGATCACCCGCGCGATCGGGGCGGGAAGCGACGGCGAGCCCGACTTCTGGCTCGTCCCCGCCGAACCGGGCGATCGCATGCTCGTGTGCTCGGACGGGCTGTCGGGTGAGCTCGACGCCGAGCGGCTGCGCCGGGTGCTCGCCGAGACCGCCGATCCGCAGGAGGCGGCGACGCGGCTCGTCCACGAGGCGATGGTGCGCGGCGGGCGCGACAACATCACCGCCGTGATCGTGGATGCCGTGACCGTTCGCGGGCACGACGACGTCCCGGTCGACACGGCGCAGGTCGCGGGACGCGACGAGATCGACAGCGACACGAGGCCCACGCGTGCCCGGTCGCAGGGTTCGGGGAGGACCGATCATGGCTGAGGTCAGGTACGTTCCGGCCGCGGGGAGCGAGGGATGGCGCGCCGCCGTGTCGGCGCAGGCCATCGCGGTGCTCTCGCCGGCGGTGACGCCGCAGACCGCCGAGGCCGTGTGGCGGCGGCTCGACGGCGGCGGGATCGGCGCACTGGTCGAGGCTCTCACGGGCGCGTTCGGCACGTCGCTGACGGCGATCCCGCCCTTCGCGCTCGTGGTCGTGGAGGACGACGGGGTGCGCGTGGCCGTTCGCGGTCCGCTCGACGTCGTGATCGAGGGCGAGGGCGGCGCGACCGAGGTCTCCGGGCGCGGCGTGGCCACATGGGCCGAACGCCTCGTCCCCCGATCGCACCGCGTGGCGATCGCCCCCGGTGCGGCCGGCGGCGAGATCGACGAGGCGCAGGCGCTGCCCATCGCATCGGGCGTCGTCCCCGTCGACGGCCTGGTGCTCACGACGGGAGCGCCGCGCGCGGCATCCATCGTGGTGCCCGCGGCCGCTCCCGCCGCGGCGTCGATGCCCCCGGGTGGGACATCGACCGTGGCCGAGCCCGCGTCGGCGCCTCCCGAGGCCGCTCCCGAGCCCGCGGTCGAACCCGCGGTCGAACCGGCGGTCGAACCGGCGGCAGGGAACGCGTTCGAGGCTCCGGTCGAGACGGCGGTGCCGAACGCGGAGACGACGACGAGCGCGGCCGAGCCCACCGGATCGGACACGTGGATCCCCTCGCTCACCCAGGTGCCGGTGGACGAGGTGCCCGCCGCCGCCGACGACAGCACGATCGCCTCCCCGGGCCGCGGTCGCGCCGCACCGGAGTGGGCGGCGACCGTGGTGCGCGGCGCCGTTCCGGCACCCGACGCGGCGCCCTCCGAGCCGCGCGCCGGCGACCACGACGGCGCGACGATCTCGGTCGCCGAGGCGCGCCGGCTCCGTGCAGAGCAGTCGCCCTTCGAGCCCGGCCCGGTCGGCGCGAACCCGTTCGAGCCGGTCGGCGATGTGCCGCCCCGGTCGCCCGCGCGCGGCCGTGCGCGGCTGTCCACGGGACGGGTCGTCGAGCTCGAGCGCCCGGTGGTCATCGGCCGCCGTCCGCGCTCCACCCGCGCGTCGAGCACCGAGCTGCCGACGCTCATCGCCGTGGAGAGCCCCGAGGGCGACATCTCCCGCAGCCATGTCGAGATCCGCGCGGAGGGCGAGCACGTGCTCGTGACCGACCTCGCCACCACCAACGGCACGGTCCTGCGGCGCGGCGGACAGGATCCGGTGCGGCTGCACCCGAACGAGCCGACCATGGTCGTCACCGGCGACGTGCTCGACCTCGGCGACGGCGTCACGGTGACGTTCGAGGACCTCCCGTGAGCTCCAAGCGCACGCCCGCGCCGCCGCCCCAGCTGCCCGGATTCACCTTCCTCGAGGTGCTCGGGTCCGGCGGTTTCGCCGACGTCTACCTCTTCGAGCAGCACCTCCCTCGGCGCAAGATCGCCGTCAAGGTCCTCCTGCCGGAGAAGATGGCGGGTGCCTCGACCGAGCAGTTCACCGCCGAGGCCAACGTCATGGCGCTGCTGTCGACGCATCCGGCGATCGTCACCATCTACCAGGCGGGCGTCTCCGACGACCACCGGCCGTACCTGGCCATGGAGTACTGCCCGAAGCCGAACCTGCAGGTCCGCTCGCGCGCCGCGGCGCTCTCGGTGGCCGAGGCGCTGCGGATCGGCATCCAGGTCGCCGCGGCCGTCGAGACGGCCCACCGCGCCGGCATCCTTCATCGCGACATCAAGCCGGCGAACATCCTCGTCACGGAGTACAACCGTCCGGCGCTGACGGACTTCGGCATCGCGACGACCGCGGGCAGCGTCGACCCGTCGTCGGGCATGTCCATCCCGTGGTCGCCGCCGGAGTCCTTCGCGGATGTGCCGGAGTTCGGCGTCCGCTCGGACGTGTGGGCCCTCGGCGCGACGGTGTTCACCCTGCTCGCAGGCAGGTCGCCGTTCGAGGTTCCCGGTGGCCGCAACGGCGGCGCGGAGCTCATCCAGCGGATCGAGGGCCAGCCGCTCGCCCGGCTCGAGCGCGCCGATGCGCCCGAGTCGCTGCAGCTCGTGCTCGAGCGGTCGATGTCCAAGCGGCCCGCCGATCGGTACGAGAGCGCGGTCGCGTTCGCCCGCGCCCTGCAGAAGGTGCAGATCGAGCTGGCGCACTCGGTGACGCCGATCGACATCCTCGACGACTCCCCCGACTCCGACGACGAGGACGACGACGACGGCGAGCTGACCCGGGTCCGCGGGATCGTGAGCATCGACCCGCAGACGACGCCCGCCGCCGGCCGCACGCGTGAGCGGATGGTGGACTTCGCCCCGCCGGCCGCCGGCACCACCACGACGCCTCCCGACGAGACCGTCGCCCGCGTGGCGGTGCCGCGGTACGTCGAGCCCGACGTCGCGGCCACCGTCGTGCGGTCCTCGCCGCCGTCCTCCCCGCCGATCGTTCCCGTCGGACCGTCCCCGACGGGGGCGGCAGCCGCCGAGGCCTTCGTCGCCGCACCGTCGGGAGCGGCGCCCCCGGTGCCGGACGGACCGACCGGGCCGCGCTCCCGCGCCGGCCTGTGGATCGGCCTGGCCGCCGCGGCGACGGTGCTGGCCGTCGTCGGCGTGGTGGCCGGCGCCAGCCTCCTGGCGCCGCAGTCCCGGCCCACACCCACGACACCGGCCGTGGTCGAACCGCAGGATCCCGTGGACGGCTTCGTGCCCCCCGTGGCCGACCTCACCGGCACCGTCGAAGGCGACCGGGCGGTCTTCACGTGGACCAATCCCGAGCCCGCCGAGGGCGACGGCTACGTCTGGTACCCGTACACGCTGGAGGGCGAGGGGGAGCAGGGGCTGGTCGACACCGAGACCGTCTCCCTCCCCGTCGACGCCTCGGGTCGCACCTGCATCGCCGTCTCGCTCCGCCGTGAGGACGGCACGACCGGGGACGAGCTGCGCGCCTGCACGCCCTGACCCCCTGACCCACGCTGACTCACCCCCCCGTAACCGCCGAGCCGACACGCTCCGCTCGAACCCACACGCTGCGGGCGGTTCGGCGCGTGTCGGCTCGCACGCCGCGTGTCGGCTCGGCGTCGGGATGGGAGGGCGTGGGGAGGGCGTGGGGAGGGCGAGGGAGGGCCCGGGCGTCAGCGTGCGAGCTCGGACGGATGGGTGAGACGCCACCAGGCGTCCGGCAGGGCGATGTCGCGGTCGAGCACCAGGTCGACCGTCGCGGTCTCGGGACCCGCGGTCCAGGTGATGCTGCCGACCGTCTCGCCCGCGCGGCCCGTCGACAGCGCCCTCGTCGTCATGTCGACCTCGACGGGCGTGTCGGACCAGGTGAGGAGCTGCGCGTCGGCGGCCATGACCATCTGCGCCGTCGCCCCCCACGCGGTGGCGTAGTCGCCGACGCCGCGGCCGGCCTCGCCGACCACGACCGTGTGGAAGCCGGTGCGAATGGCGGTCAGCAGCTCATCGGCGACCGAGGCATTGTGGCCCTGCGACGACCCGCCGAGCACGACCCCGGTCACGATGAGCGGCTCGATGCCGACGTCGAGCCGGGCCGAGAACAGCAGATTGGCGCCCTCGGCATCGAGCGTGCCGGTCTTGATCCCGCGCGCGATCCCGTTCCGCACAAGAGAGTTCGTGTTCACGCCGGAGAAGCCCGGAACCTCCAGCTCGGCCATGCCCACGATCTCGGCGATCACCGGATCGGCCATCGCGAGCTTTCCGAGGCGGATCATGTCGCTCGGCGTGCTCACGTTGCGGGGGTCGATCCCCGACGGCTCGACGAGGCGGGTCCCGGTGAGGCCGTGCTCGTCGAGCCAGGCGTCGGCGGCCTGCACGAACGACCACGTCGATCCGTACGCCCACGCGGCGGCGGCCTCGGCGTAGTTGGACGCGGAGATCACGAGCATCATCTCGAGCACGTCGCGCTGGGTCATCGTGCTGCCGGGGCGCATGCGCGCCACCGTGGCGTTCTGCACGTAGTACTTGTCGTAGAGCGCCTGCACGCCGTGGAAGGTCAGCGTCGGGCCGTCGTCGTCGGGGCCGTCGAGCGGACGCCGGTCGAGGACGACCATCGCGGTCACGAGCTTCGTGATGCTCGCCATGGAGCGGGGCTCGTCCGCCTCGCGCGCGGGACACCGCCCGGCATCGCCGGGATCCTCCGGGCCGGCGGCGAAATAGTCCTCGCCACCGGCGACGCTCAGGGCCCAGCCGCCGTGGTCGGGCAGCGAGAGCGTCACGGCATCGGGCACCGCGGGGGTGGGCGTGCGGGTCTCCGCGTCCGGCAGCGGGATCGGCGCGGTCAGCGCCCACCCGGTGTACCCGCCGGCGAGCGCCAGCACGAGCGTCATGACGAGGAGGGTCGTCAGCCCTCGTCGGCGGCGTCGGCGACGGCGGGCCGCGACGTCCTCGGCGGACGGACCCGTCTCGCCTGCCGTGCCGTCATCGCCGGCCGTCGCCTTCTGCCAGAGCTCGGTGAGCGCGTCGAGCGCGTCCGGTCCCTCGTCGGCTCCGGATCCGTCCGGCCGTCCCCGCACGCGACCTCCCGTGATCGACACCTGACCGTGTCCTCATCCTGCCAGGCCCCGCGGGCGGTCCGTGTCAGCTCCGGCCGTGACCGAGCACCTTCACGATGACGCCTCGGCGGCGGAGCTCGGTGAACGTCCGGGTCTCCTCGTCGACGTCGCGCCCCAGCGCATGCTTGTCGGCGACGACGACCACGTCGCCCGACTCCAGTCGGCCGAACAGACGGGTGAGGCGCTCCGACCAGCTCTCACCCGTCTCGGGAGCGGGATGGCGGAAGCCCTCGATCGGCACGCCGAACTGTGCGAGCGCGTCGCGCTGGGCGATGACGCTCGGGAGATCGTCGCGGGCGACGACGAGACCGACCAGGCGCGATCCGGCGGGGCGGGCGGCCCACCAATCGGCCCCGGAGATGATGACCGGCACCGCCTCGGTGGTCGCCGGCAGCGACACGGACTCGGCGTAGTCGGCGGGGGCGCGGTCGGCGGTGGACATCGACGCTCCTTTCGGCGGGGGCTCCATCCTCGCAGGTCGGGCGGACATCCCGCGTACGCCGCCTCGTCGCCGCGTCGCCGCTGCCTTACCTCGGCTTCACCGCGGCGGCCTGGTCAACGACCGCTCAGTCGCCGTCGCGCAGGCGCAGCTCCAGGCTCAGCTGGTCGGCGTCCAGCTCGGCGAGCGTGTGGCGCAGCGCGCGCGTGCTGAACGCGCCGCCCGAGCCGAGCGCCGTCAATCGTGCCCGCATCGCCTCGATGAGGGCCAGCCGCAGCTCCAGCATGTCGGCCATGAGAGCGCTGGACTCCTCCGAGGGCGGCTGCGCGTAGCGTCTGCCCACCTTCTCGATGAGCGCCGGGTCGAAGGTCGATCCGTCGCGGCGGCGCAGTGCCGGGTCCTGCAGGGCCGATGCCGCGGCCTCGCGCAGTTCGGCGTCGATCCGGTCCTGCTCTGCGGCGTCCAGCGTGCCGTCCCCCGGCTTCTCGAGCCGGACGAGCCGCACCACCCACGGCAGCGTGAAGCCCTGCAGCATGAGGCTCACGAGCGCGACGACGAAGGCGATGTAGACGAGCTCCGGTCGGGTGTCGACGCTCTGCGGGATGGTCTGCGCGGCGGCGAGGGTGACGACGCCGCGCATGCCCGCCCACACGATCACGGTCCCGTGCTTCCACCCGAGCGGCGACGCCTGGTAGTAGTCGAAGTCGGCCAGCGCCCGCGAGACCCGCTCGCGCATGGAGTCCAGTCGCCGCTGCCGTCGTTCGGGCGACGACGGGCGGCCGCGGCGCTGCGGGCCACGGCGCTGCGGACCGGTGTGCTCGGGCCACCCGGTCGCCTCGATCTGATCCAGGCGGGCGTCCATCGCCTCGAACTGCGTGCGGCTCATGCGCCGGGCGCGGCCTCGGCCCGCCCACAGCAGGAACGAGACGTAGGCGGTGCGCACGAGCAGCACGATGAGCAGGGCCGCCAGCGCGACCACCGTCGGCAGGGCGATGCCCTCGTGGCGGCTGATGACATCGGTGACGATCTGCTTGAGCTCCAGGCCCATGATGAGGAAGATGCCGCCCTCGAGCACGAGCTCGACGGTGCGCCAGTTGACTTCGTCCGAGAGGCGCTGCTCGGGGGTGAACCACTTCTGCGCGCCCTGTCCGGCCACGATGCCGGCGACGACGGAGGCCACGAGGCCCGACCCGCCGAAGTGCTCCGTCGGCAGATAGGCGAGGAACGGCACGGTGAAGCCGATGGCGGTGCTGGCCGCCGAGTTTCCCACCCAGGAGCGCAGCCGCATCGCGAGGCCGCCGACGAGGCCGCCGACGACAACGGCGACGACGACCCCCCACGCGAAGCTCCCGACGGCGGAGCCGACCGAGAACGACCCGGCGGCGACGGCGAGCAGCGCGGTGCGCAGCAGCACCAGCGCGGTCGCGTCGTTGAGGAGGCTCTCGCCCTCGAGCATGGTCGTCACCCGAGGGGAGATCCCCAGGCGCTTGGCGATCCCGGTCGCCACCGCGTCGGTGGGGCTCAGGATCGCGCCCAGGGCCACGCCGAGGGCGAACCCCACCCCCGGCAGCACCAGCGAGAAGAACCACCCGAGCACCAGGGCAGTGATGACCACCAGCACGATCGCGAGCCCCGCGATCGGAGTGAAGTCGCGGCGGAACTCGATCGCCGGCAGGCGCACCGCCGAGGCGTACAGGAGGGGCGGCAGCACGCCGATGAGGATCAGCTCGGGGTCGATCTCCGGGACGTCGACGAAGGGCAGCAGGCCCACCCCGAGGCCGAGGGCCACGAGCAGGAGCGCGCCGGCGACGCCGAGCTTCTGGGCGAGCGCGGTCACCACCGCGACGGCGACCACGCCGATCAGGATGACGAGCAGCAACTCCACAGCGCGAGACTACCCGCGTGGCCGGTCAGATCACGCCGAGGTCCCGCACCGCGTCGCGCTCGGCGGCGAGCTCGGCCACCGATGCGTCGAGCCGCCGCCGGCCGCGCTCGTCGAGATCCAGGCCCTCGATCACGCGGTAGCCGTCGCCCGCGCTGGTCACCGGGAACGAGCACACGAGGCCCTCCGGCACCCCGTACTCGCCGTGCGACACGAGCGCCGCGGAGGTCCATGCCGTGCCGTGCACCGCGTCGCGGACGTGGGAGATCGCCGCGTGGGCGGCCGACGCAGCCGAGGACGACCCGCGGACCCGGATGATCTCGGCGCCGCGCTGGGCGACCCGCGGGATGAACTCGTCGTCGAGCCAGGTGCGCGCCGCGTCCTCGCCGCCCAAGCGGTCCGCCAGCGCATCGAGCACGGGACGCCCGCCGACGGTCGCGTGCGCGACGTCGGGGAACTGGGTCGCCGAGTGATTGCCCCAGATCGTGACCCCGCGGAGGTCGGCGACGGGTGCGTCCAGGGCGGCGGCCAGCTGGGCGAGCGCGCGGTCATGGTCGAGTCGCGTGAGCGCCGCGAAGCGCTCGGTGGGGATGTCGGGGGCGGAGGCCGCGGCGATCAGCGCATTCGTGTTCGCGGGGTTTCCGACCACGAGCACCTGCACGTCGTCGGCGGCGACGGCGTTCAGCGCCGCTCCCTGCGGCCCGAAGATGCCGGCGTTGGCGGCGAGGAGGTCGCCGCGCTCCATGCCCGCCGTCCGCGGGCGTGCGCCCACCAGCAGGGCGATGCTCGCGCCGTCGAAGGCCGTCTGCGGATCGTCGGTGACGTCCACACCGCGCAGCAGGGGGAAGGCGCCGTCCTGCAGCTCCAGCGCCGTCCCCTCGGCCGAGGCGAGGCCCTGCGGGATCTCGAGCAGGCGCAGGCGCACCGGCCTGTCGGTGCCGAGCATCGCGCCCGACGCGATGCGGAACAGGAGGGCGTAGCCGATCTGCCCGCCTGCGCCGGTGACGGTGACGGTGGTCGTCGAGCCGGTCGTGGCATCCATGATGCGAGCCTATGCCCGCGCCCGCACGTGTGTCTCCTGCGCTGCGCGGACCCCCTGTCCCGCGACGGGGACCTGGGCGGTACGGTGAACGGCATGACGTTCAACAGCAACGCACAGGTCGGTCAGACGACCGCGCGGCGACGGGGCCGCGGCGCGATGGTGGCGGGCGGCGCGGGAGTGGCGGGCCTCGGCGGCATCGCCCTGCTGCTGCTGAGCCTGTTCACCGGCAACGACCTCACCGGCCTGCTGGGCGGCGGCGGCTCCGCCGCGCCGGGCACCGAGACCGTCATCGAGGACTGCGAGACCGGCACCGACGCGAACGAGAACGACGACTGCCGGCTGGTCTTCGGGCAGGCAGCCCTGGACAGCTACTGGGAGGGGCAGGTCGACGGATACCGCGCGCCGCAGCTGATCGTCGTCGACCAGCAGACCTCGACGGCGTGCGGCACCGCCTCCAACGCGACCGGCCCCTTCTACTGCCCTCCCGAGGAGACCATCTACGTCGACCCGACCTTCTTCGGTATCCTGCGCGAGCAGTTCGACGCCGAGGCCGGGTCGCTCGCGCAGCTCTACGTGCTGGCGCACGAGTACGGCCACCACATCCAGCAGCTGATCGGCGTCTTCGACCAGTACCCGAGCAACGGCTCCGGTCCCACGAGCAACGGGGTGCGCACCGAGCTGCAGGCGGACTGCTTCGCCGGCGCCTGGGTCGCGGCGATGGAGGATCAGACGGACGCGAACGGCGTGCCGTACCTCAAGCCGCCGACCGACGCGCAGCTGCGCGACGCGCTGAACGCCGCCGCGACCGTCGGCGACGACCACATCCAGGAGCAGTCGGGCGGACAGGTGAACCCCGAGAGCTGGACCCACGGCTCCAGCGAGCAGCGGCAGCGGTGGTTCACCAACGGCTACCGGGGCGGACTGAACCAGTGCGACACGTTCGCGGGAAACGACCTGTGACCGACCCCGCCCGGGCGGGGCACGCCGGTCCTCCGCACCTCGACGGCATCCTCTATCCGGCGCTGGAGCCCTACGAGAGCGGGGAGCTGCTGGTCGGCGACGGCCAGCGCGTGTACTGGGAGCAGTCCGGCAACCCCGAGGGCAAGCCGGTCGTGTTCCTGCACGGCGGACCCGGCGCGGGCACCTCGCCGTGGCACCGGCGCTTCTTCGACCCCGACCGCTACCGGATCGTCCTCTTCGACCAGCGCGGCTGCGGGCGCAGCACCCCGCACGCCAGCGCCCCCGACGCCGACCTGCGCTTCAACACGACGTGGCACCTCGTGGCCGACATCGAGCTGCTCCGCCGCAACCTCGGCATCGAGCGCTGGCAGGTGTTCGGCGGATCGTGGGGGAGCGCGCTCGCCCTCGCCTACGCCCAGGCGTATCCGGATGCCGTGACCGAGCTCGTGCTCCGCGGGATCTTCACCCTGCGCCGCCACGAGCTGGAGTGGTTCTACGAGGGCGGCGCATCGGCGCTCTTCCCCGACCTGTGGGAGGGGTTCGTCGCGCCGATCCCCGTGCTCGAGCGCTCGCGGATGATCGAGGCGTACCACCGGCGGCTCACCGACCCCGATCCGGCGGTCCACGAGCCGGCGGGAGTGGCCTGGACGACGTGGGAGGCCTCGACCCTCACGCTGTACCCCGACGCCGACCTCGTCGCCTCGATGGCCGAGCCGGCCGCCGCCGTCGCCTTCGCGCGCATCGAGAACCACTACTTCGTGCACGAGGGGTGGTTCCGCGAGGGCCAGCTCATCGAGGACGCCGGGCGGATCCGGCACATCCCCGCCGTCATCGTGCAGGGTCGCTACGACGTCTGCACGCCGATGATGACGGCCTGGGATCTGCATCGCGCGTGGCCCGAGGCCGAGCTGGTCGTCGTGCCGGACGCGTCGCACTCGGCGACCGAGCCCGGGATCGCCGCGGCCCTGCGGGCGGCGACCGACCGCTTCGCCTCCTGAACCGCCCCCCGGGCTTCGGCGTTTCGTCTCGTCGCTGCGCTCCTCGCTCAACGACCGGAGAGCCGCCTCCCGGTCGTTGAGCGAGCGCAGCGAGACGAAACGGCGGTGGCGCCAGGTTCCGCTAGACTGGAACCACTTGCAGCGCCGATCGTGGCGCTTCTCGCGTCGTAGAACGCTTCCCTCGCCGCCGGTCCCGCACCGAAGCCGGCTGACATTCTTCGTACGGCGAACCCGTTCGTGCAGCCGCACGGCGGGCCACCGACCGGGCGCCTCCCCCTGACCACAGGACCCGTGCGCTCAGAAACCACTCCATGACTGACACTTCCTTCCGCACGCTCGGCGTGCCCGCCCCCCTGCTCGAGGTCCTGAAGGCCGAGGGCAAGACCGAGGCCTTCCCGATCCAGGTCGACACGCTCCCCGACACGCTCGGTGGACGCGACGTCCTCGGACGCGGCAAGACGGGCTCCGGCAAGACCCTCGCGTTCTCGATCCCGATGGCCGCCCGCCTCGGCGGCGCGCTCGCCGGCGGCGCTCGCCGCCGCGGCCGCATCCTCGGCCTCGTGCTCGCCCCGACCCGCGAGCTGGCCACGCAGATCAACGCCACCCTCGCCCCGCTCGCGGCCGCCTACGGCCTGAAGACGACCACCATCTTCGGCGGCGTCAACCAGAGCCGTCAGGTCGCCGCGCTCCAGGCCGGCGTCGACATCGTCGTGGCCTGCCCGGGCCGCCTCGAGGACCTGCTCCAGCAGCGCCACCTGACCCTCGACTCCGTCGAGATCACCGTCATCGACGAGGCCGACCACATGGCCGACCTCGGCTTCCTGCCGGCCGTGACGCGCATCCTCGACAAGACGCCGCGCGACGGCCAGCGGATGCTTTTCAGCGCCACGCTGGACAACGGCGTCGACAAGCTCGTCAACCGCTTCCTCCAGAACGAGGTGCTGCACTCGGTCGACGAGGCCAACTCTCCGGTCGCGGCGATGACCCACCACGTGTTCCACGTGGAGGGCGCCGACGCCAAGAAGGAGCTCGTCCGCACGCTCGCCTCGGGCACCGGCCGCCGCATCCTCTTCATGCGCACCAAGCACCACGCCAAGAAGCTCGCGCAGCAGCTGACGGCGCAGGGCATCCCCTCCGTCGACCTCCACGGCAACCTGTCGCAGCCGCAGCGCGACCGCAACCTCGCCGCGTTCTCTTCGGGCGACGCGAGGGTGCTCGTCGCTACGGACGTCGCCGCGCGCGGGGTGCACGTCGACGACGTCGAGCTCGTCATCCACGTCGACCCGCCCATGGAGCACAAGGCGTACCTGCACCGCTCGGGCCGCACCGCGCGTGCCGGCGCCGAGGGCTCGGTGGTCACGCTCGTGCTGCCCGGCCAGGAGAAGGACGTCAAGGATCTCCTGCGCAAGGCCGCCATCGCGGTGACGCCGATCCGCGTCACCGCCGAGTCGGCCGAGGTGGCCGACCTCGTCGGCGAGGTCGCGCCGTACGTCACCCCCGCACCGAAGGTCGCCCCGCAGCGCGGCGGCGGCCGGAGCCAGGGCGCCAACGCCCAGCGCAAGCGTGCCGCGCGCGACGGCCAGGGTGGATCCGGTCAGGGTGGATCCGGCCAGGGACGCCCGGGCCAGGGGCGTTCGGGCCAGGGTCGCGGCGCGTCGGGCGAGGGTCGCGGTGCGTCGGGCGAGGGTCGTCCTCGTCGGGATCGCGCCGGCCGTCCCGCCGGGGGTCAGACCGCTGCGCACAGCGATCGCGCCCCCCGCCACGCCGACCGCTCGCACTCCGCCGCACGTCCGGCGCAGCAGCAGCCGGCCGCGTCCGGCAACGCCCGCACCGCGGGCCGCCGCGCCAGCCAGCAGGGCGGCAAGCTGACGGTCGGCTCGGTCGTCCGCCAGAACGGCGGCAACCGCCGCGGCGGTCACTGACCCCGCAGGGTGGGGCGTTTCGTCTCGCTGCGCTCGCTCAACGACCGGTGGGCTCCCCCCGGTCGTTGAGAGAGGAGCGCAGCGACGAGACGACACGCAGAGGAGCGCAGCGACGAGACGACACGCCGTCGCCGAACCGGTCAGGCGCGGAACGCGCGGACGAGCGTGACGGCCATCTTCGCCCAGTCGCCGTCGATGCGGAAACGCGTGAAGCCCTCGCTCACCGCCGCGCCCGTGCGCGACGTGACGAACCACGGCGGCTTGGGCAGCACCGAGAGGCCGCCCCGGAGTCGCCGCGCGCGCGCCGTCGACAGTGAGCGCGGAAACGGGCGGAACGGCCCCCGCACCACCGTGCGCTCGACGCGGTCCAGAAGGAACGCGTTGTGGACGAGGCCGATGCCGCTCGGCGCATCGTCGACCGTGCCGCCCGGGAAGGCGCCCCACGTGGCGGTCGGGGTGAGGAAGCCGAATGCGGTCCACGCGTTGATCGCCACCGTGCCGTAGCGCAGGTCGGCCATCGCCCGCTCGAACCCGGCGCCCAGCGTGCGCTGCGTGACGGGATCGACGAGAACGTTGGCGCCGAGGGTGCCGGCCAGGTGGTCGTTGGCGTGCGCCACCGCCGCGTCGACGAAGTCCTGTCCGAGGCCCGCCACCGAGACGACGCCGAGCACCGGCGCGAAGTACTCGGTCTGCTCGACCTGCGCCGCCTCGCCGCCGCCGGTCACCACGAGCGCCCGGGTGCCGTCGCCGCACCACGCGGCATCCGGATACGCGGCGCGCACGGCATCCATCCGCGTCGCGCTGCCCGGATACCAGACCGGCCGCTGCGGAGCGCGGTCGTAGGCGGCCCGCAGCTCGCCGAGGAATGCGTCCCGCTGCGCCCAGTCGGAGCTGAGGATGACGACCTGGCCGGCGATGCAGTTGTGTCCGGCGTTCTGGAGGCGCATCGTCACGACGTGCTCGGCCTGGAACCGCAGGTCGGCGGCGGACCACTCGCCGGGCACGACGATGATCGGCGACACCCCGCCCAGCTCCGCGGTGATCGGCACGCTCAGGCCGGGGACGATCGCGCGGAAGGTCGCCTCCGACCCGGTCACGTGGACGTGGGCGATCGAGGGATGCCGCGTGAGATACGCCCCCACGTCGCCGCCGCCGCGCACGATCCGCAGGAACCCCGGCTCGATCAGGGGCGCGAGGGCGCGCTCGAACACCGGCACCAGTGCGTCCTGCGTGGGGTTGACCTTCAGGACGGCCGTGCGGTTGGCCGACAGGAGTTCGTAGAGGACGTCGAGGAACGGGATCGAGCTGACGTTCCCCGCGCCGAGGACGACGCCCACGCCCCCGCCGGTCGCGGGGTGCCGCTGCCCCAGGCCCGCTGCGCGCCGGGCGTCGGCGAGACGGACGCCCGGCTCCAGCCACACCTCGGTCGAGTAGCCCGACAGCAGCAGGCGGTCGGTCACCGTAAGGGGCGAGGTGTGGACGACCACGCGGTCGCCCGGCGCGCGGCCCACCTTCGCGCGGGCGAGGGGGCTCTCGCCGCGGGCGAGGGCGCCGAGCGTGTCGGCGTAGGCGTCGAGGGCGATGAGCGCGGCGTACGGGCCCGAGAGCCATTCCTCGCCGCGGAGCGGGTGGCCCGGCTCGAGCCCCTTGGATGTCGACGCGACATCGGCCCACTCGTCGGCGACGGCGGCGACGGCGGCCCGGACGCGCTGGAGCAGCGTGCGGCGCTGCCGGAGCGTCAGCAGGATCCAGGTGCGCTCGCCGGCGGCGACGGCGTCGACGGCGCGGTCGAGGAGCGCGCGCACGTCAGGGGCGAGACCGGCATCAGAGGGCGTCTTCGGCGAGGATGACGTCTTCACGGCCCCCGTGGCCGCGGTCGCCTTCTTCGCGGTCGCCTTCTTCACAGAGGCGGTCTTCGCAGAGGCGGTCTTCGCGGACGAGGTCTTCGCGGGCGTGGTCACAGCGCTCTCCTTCGGGGCGGAGACCCCAGCATACGACGCCCCGGGACGGCATCCGGTGTCACGATGAGCGTGACTCGATGTCGTCGCGACGGAGGCGGTAGCCCGCGAGGGTCGCCAGGCTCGCGGCGACGAGCGCTGCCGGCACGACGCTGAAACTCAGGACGATGCCCGCGGTCGCGGTATCGGGCTGCGACACGGTGATCCCCGCCGTGCGCTCGATGTATCCCGTGGATGCCAGGACGACCGCCAGCGCCGTCGCGCCCAGGGCGAAGCCGGTCGTCTCGCCCGCGGTCCAGACGCCGCCGAAGGCGCCCGCTCGACCGGGGCCATGGCGGGCCGCGTCGTGCGCGATGACGTCGGGGAGCATCGCCATCGGAAGGGACTGCATCCCGGCGTAGGCGACTCCCGCCAGAGCCACGGAGGCGTACAGCCACAGTCCCGGGGCCCACAGCGCCCCGATGGTGGTGAGCGCGGCCACGGCGAACACGACGCTCGCGCCGGCGAAGGCCCGCTCCTTCCCGATCCTGCGGGCGAGCATCCCCCACGCCGGCGCGGCGAGGAGCGCGGGGGCGATCAGGGCCGCGAACAGGAACGTCACGGCATCCTCCGACCGCAGCACCCATGTCGCGAGATACTGCGCGCCGGCGAGCATGAGCCCCGTGGCCAGCGCCTGCAGGACGAAGGTGGCCAGCAGTGCGCGGAACTGCTGGCTCCTGCGGAGCGCTTCGCCCGCGGCGCGGAAGTTGTCGCGCGCGCCGCCGCCGGGGGTGGACGCATCGGCCCCGAGGCGGCGCGGTGTCCGCTCGCCGACGCTGCCCGCGACCAGCTCGGCGGCTTCGGCGGCGCTCGTCCCGGCGGCGGCCATCGCCGATCGCGTGCGTGAGGTGCGCCCCGCGACCCCCGTCGCGACGAGCATCCCGAGTCCGATCACGACGCCGGCGACGATGCCCATGAGGAGGTACCCCGTCGTCGGGTCGCCGGTGAGACGGCGCAGCACCGGCCCCCCGGCCCCGAACAGCAGGATCGCGACCGTGAGCACCACCACCCGCCAGGTCAGGAGCCGGGTGCGCGCGTCGTAGCCGTCGGTGAGCTCGGCGGGCAGGGCGATGTAGGGCACTTGGAAGAGGCTGAAGGCCGTCGCGGTCGCCATGAAGGACAGGAGCACCCAGACGGCCCCGACGGCGGGGGCGAGACCCGGCGGCACCGCGAAGGTCAGCGCGAACAGGACGGGCAGGGCGAGGGCGCCCACGAGCATGAGGCGACGCCGGGTGCCGTGGCGCGCGAGGTCGGTGTCGCTCCACGCGCCGACGACCGGATCGATGATGACGTCCCACACCTTGGCGGCCGTCACGATCACGCCCGCCAGCAATGCCGTCACGCCCAGGTTGTCGGTCAGGTAGTACGTGAGCACGAGGCCCGGCAGCGTGGCGAACCCGCCGGTGCCGATCGAGCCGAGCGCGTACCGGGCGATCGTCGCGCGTCCGAGGTCGGGTGAAGACGGGTGGGGGGAGGCCGGGGGAGCCGCGTCGCTCATGGCGTCAGCCTAGGGGGCCGGGTGCGCAGAGGCACGGAAGGGTGCGGACGGGGCTGGGTGGTGCCGGGCGTGCGAAGGTGAGCGGGGCGCCGGCCGGGCGGCGTCTCCTCCCCAGGTGGGTGGTGGGTGGGGTTGTCCACAGGAAGGTGCGTTGACCGGGGGTTTGTCGGCGTGGGCGTCGGTGCCCCGGGGGAGGGTGGGGGTATGACGAGGACCGCGACGATGACCGCCCACGAGGCGAGTGCCATCGTCGATGAGCTCGTCGATGAGCTCGTCGAGATCCAGCGGGGACTGTCGGCGTTGCATGCGCGCCGGGCGGTGGTGCTTGCTCGGGCGGTCGAGGTCACCCGGGCTCAGGATGATGTGCCGGGGCCGTCGGAGGTGCGCGATATCCCGCTGCGGTCGATGGCCGCGCAGATCGGCGCGGCGCTGCGGATGCCGGATCGGACGGTTGAGCGGGACCTGTCGGACGCCGTTGTCCTGACCGGCCAGTTCCCGGCGACGCACGCGGCCATGGCGGACGGGGTGATCTCGCACGCTCACGCGACGGTGATCGTGGCGGCGGGTCTGCCGATCGCCGACGACGACGCCCGGGCGGTGTTCGAGGTCGCGGTGTTGGAGGTGGCGCGGCGGGAGACGCCGGGACGACTGAAGCCCACCGCGAGGCTGCTGGCAGCGCGGCTGCACCCGGTGTCGCTGGACGAGCGGCACGCGGCCGCGGCGAAGACCCGGTCGGTGTGGGTGCGGGATCTGGAGGACGGGATGGCGGAGCTGATCGCGACGCTGCCCGCCCACCTCGTGTACGGGATCCGCGACCGGGTCGACCGGTACGCGCGACGCGTCATCGACGCGCGACGTACGGGCGGTGCGGAGGGCGACGCCGGTGACGGCGGGCAGGCGGCGGTCGGGACGCGGTTCCACGAACCCGCCGTGCGGGACGGCCGGGGCATCGACGAGGTCCGCGCGGACGTGTTCGCCGACCTGCTGCTCACCGGCCACGCGACCCCGGAGGTGTCGAACGCGTCGATTCCGGAGGCGGAGGCGATCGTCGCGCACGTGCAGGTCACCATCCCCGTCCTCACCGCACTCGGGGCCGATGACGCCCCGGCGGAACTGACCGGGCATGCCCCGATCGACACGGCCACCGCGCTGCGGCTGGCGGCGACTGCGCCCGGCTGGGACCGCGTGCTGAACCATCCGGTGAGCGGAACGGTGCTCGCCGTCGACCGGTACCGGCCATCGGATCAACTGAAACGAACACTCCGGGTCCGGGATGAACACTGCCGGTTCCCGGGCTGCCGGATCCCGGTCCGCAGATGCGACATAGATCACACCACCGCCCGCGAACACGACGGACCCACCGAGCTGACGAACCTCGCGCACCTGTGCCGACGGCATCACACCCTCAAACACCACTCGGCGTGGCGGGTGAGACAGACACCCGACGGAATCCTCCATTGGACGAGCCCCACCGGACGCCGCTACCCCGACCGGCCCGCCCGGACGCTGGTGTTCACGCCGCCCCGGTGACCGTCTCCAGCGCGTCCGCGACCGCCGCCATCCCCGCGACCACCTCGGAGAACGACGTCGTCAGCGGCGACAGCCCGATGCGCAGACCCCCGGGATCGCGATAGTCCGGCACGACGTCCCGGCGCCACAGGAGGGCGGTGACCTCGCGCATCGCCGGATGCTGGAGCGTCAGGTGTCCGCCGCGTTCGGCGGCCTCCCGCGGCGACGCGACCGTCACGCCGCGTCCCGCGAGCAGCTCGTCCGCGGCCCGCAGGGCGAGGCCGGTGAGAGCGATCGACTTCTCGCGGATCGCCTCGATGCCGGCCTCCGCGATCATCTCCAGGGTGTCGCGCATGGCGAGCATCCCCACGATCGGCGGTGTGCCCGACAGGAATCGGCGCATGCCGGGCGCGGGAAGGTACTCCGGCCCCATGGCGAAGACGTCGGCCGCTCCCATCCAGCCCTGGACAGGCTGAGTCAGCGTCGCCTGGTGGCGGGCGGCGACGTAGGCGAAGGCCGGCGAACCCGGCCCGCCGTTCAGGTACTTGTAGGTGCAGCCGACGGCGAGATCGGCTCCCCACTCGTCGAGCTGGACCGGTACCGAGCCGGCGGAATGGCAGAGGTCCCAGAGCATGAGCGCACCGGCCTCGCGGGCGATGCGGGTGAGCGCCGCCGCGTCGGCCAGATGGCCCGACCGGTAGGCGACATGCGAGAGCAGCACGACGGCGGTGCGGGGGCCGACGGCGCCCCGCAGCAGATCCGGGGTGACACCGGACGAGAGATCGACCTCGATCCACCGGACCGTGCCGGCGCGCTCCGCGGCGATCCCCTCGACGAGATAGCGGTCGGTCGGGAAGTTGTCGCGATCGACGACGATCTCCACCCGGGCGGGATCAGCGGAGCGCTGCGCATCGAACGCGGCCCGCAGGAGCTTGTAGAGGAGCACCGTCGTCGAGTCGCCGACCACGGTCTGCCCCGCCGCGGCGCCGAGCGCGATCCGGCCGATGTCGTCGCCGATCGTGAAGGGAAGCTCCATCCACCCCTCGTCCCAGCCGCGGATCAGCCTCCCGCCCCACTCGTCCTCGACGAAACGCGCCAGGCGCTCGGCCGTCGCCCGGGGCGGACGGCCGAGCGAGTTGCCGTCGAAGTACACGAGCGGTGCCGCCGAGGCGACGAAACGATCGCGGAAACCCGCCAGCGGGTCAGCGGCATCGAGGGCGGCGGACTCGGCGGGCAGCGTCAGGGCGGTCTTCACGCCGTCAGCCTAGAGGCCGGTCCGAGCCAACCGGTCCCGTTCCGCCCTGAGCACGTCGACCGGCTCGGCGACGCGGATCAGATGAGCGCGAGCTCGCGGAGCTTCGCGGCGACGTCGTCGTTCGACGGCTCGACGTGGTGCGTCGCATCGGGGTAGACGACCACCGGGATGTTCATCCGCCCCGAGATCTCGCGCGCCACCTCGGCGGCGGCGGGTTCCGCCTCGAGGTCGACGTAGGTGTACGCGACGCCGAGGTCGTCGAGCTGCGCCTTGGTGCGGCGGCAGTCCCGGCACCAGTCGGCGCCGAACATCGTGAGGGTCTTGTCGTCGGACGTCATCCCTCCATTCTCCCCGCTGTGCACAGGCTCGGGCGCGTTCGCCCGTCGTTCAGGTCGACGTGCGACGATAGACGGCACTGCACGTCGGCGCGGCCGCGGCAGCTCGACCGTTCCAGCACGACCACGGGGGAAAGCCATCGACCTGTCGATCATCGTGCCGACCTACAACGAAGCTCCGAACATCGCGGAGCTGGTCCGTCGCGTCGCCGCCGCCGTCGAGCGGCTGGATGCGGGTCGCGACGCCGAGATCATCTTCGTCGACGACAGCACCGATGACACCCCGGATGTGATCCGCGAGGTCGCGGCCACCGCGCCCCTCCCCGTCCGCCTCCTCCATCGCACCGTCCACACGGGCGGGCTCGGCGGCGCGGTGATCGAGGGGATGCGCGCCGCCGCATCGGACTCCTGCCTGGTGATGGACGGTGATCTCCAGCACCCGCCGGAGGAGATCCCGGCGCTCGTCGAGCGCTTCCGCGCGGGCGACGTCGATGTGGTCGTCGCCTCCCGCTACGCCGGCGGCGGGACCGCCCACGGCCTGGCCGATCGCACGCGCGTGCTGGTGTCGAAGGTGTCCACCGCGATCACCAAGTCGATGTTCCCCGTGCGGCTGCGCGACGTCACCGACCCGATGACCGGCTTCTTCCTCATCTCGCGATCAGCGATCGACCTCGACGGGCTGCGTCCGCGCGGGTTCAAGATCCTGCTCGAGATCCTCGTCCGCCGTGCCTACCGCGTCGCGGAGATCCCGTTCCATTTTGCCGATCGGCATGCCGGGGAATCGAAGGCGTCGGTGCGGCAGGGGGTGCACTTCCTCACCCAGCTGACGGCGCTGCGGTTCGGCAAGATGTCGCTGTTCGCCGTCATCGGCGGGCTCGGAGCCGTGGCCAACATCCTCATCGTCTGGGCGCTCACCCAGTGGGGCGTCGACTACATCGTCGCGGCGATCATCGCGGCCGAGGCCACGATCGTCGGGAACTTCCTGCTCATCGAGCGCTTCGTCTTCTCCGACATGCGCGGGCAGGCGTCGGGGGTGTGGTCGCGGTTCGCGAAGTCGTTCGCCTTCAACAACGCCGAGGCGGTCATCCGCATCCCGATCGTGGCGCTGATGGTGGAGTCGGGACACATCTCCGCGGTGGTGGCGACCGCCATCACCCTCGTCGTGGCGTTCGTGGTGCGCTTCGTGTTCCACTCGCTCGTGGTCTACGCGCCCCGCAAGAACGGGCCGACGACCGCGGTGCGAGCGACCATGGAGAAGCTCGACGAGCAGGCGATGCAGCCCGGCGAGCTCTGATCAGGACGCCGTGGCGTCCGTCGCGGCGACCGCTCGCTTGACGCGCAGCGCACGCCCCGAGATCGACACCACCCGGAACACCGCAGCCTCCAGCGGCGTATCGATGTCGAGCGGATGGATCGACACCTCGATCTCGTTGCCGTCGAGGAGGAAGATCCCGCGGTGCGGCGCGAAGGTGACCACCGAATACGTGCGCGTCCGTGCGCGGCCGCGCGGGTCGTCGTCGGCGCCGGCCAGAGCGGCGCGCAGTGCATCGTCGTCCTCGACCACGTCGGCCGCGCGTCGCGAGACCGGAAGAAGGGCGATGACCTGCCCGATGAAGAGCTCTTCACCGGGCAGGTCTGTGGCCATCATGCAGGCCGCTCGTCGACTCGGCCGTCAGGCCGAGGCCGCGCGCTCGTCGTAGTCGTGCAGCGTCTCGGCCGTGACGACCTCGAGCGCGCGACGCAACTGCGAGCTGGACGTGTGCGCCGTGTACGGGAAGTACACGACCTCGACACCCACCTCTGCGAACTCGCGCTCCAGACGCAGCCCCTTCTCGGTGCCGCGCCAGTCGTCGCCCTTGAAGAAGTGCGTGAAGCCGACCTGACGCCAGACGTCGAGCTTGTCGGGCACGTCTTCGACGTGGACGTGGTCGACGTAGCGGACGGACCGGACGATCTCGGCCCGCTCGGCCGTCGGGATGAACGGCTGGACGCCCTTCACCTCGCGCAGCATCTCGTCGCTCACGACGCCGGCGATCAGCAGATCGCACTGCTCCTTCGCATGACGAAGGATGTTGAGGTGTCCGACGTGGAACAGATCGAACGCCCCTGCGGCATAACCAATGCGTGTAGCCATGACTTCCCCCAAAGTCTCAGCGGTATCAAACGCGCAGACCCCCCAGCCTGCACTACCCCGCGCTCAGCATAGCCCCTATCCGTCCCGCGCGGGAGCACGGATCCACAGGCGGTCAGCCGCGGATGGTGGCGTGGTGCTCCCGGTACCACTGCACGGTGCGCTCCAGGCCCTCGCGCAGGTCGATCGACGAGGTCCAGCCGGTCGAGGCCAGCCGGGACACGTCGAGCAGCTTCTGCGGAGTGCCGTCCGGCTTGCCGGTGTCCCATTCTGTCTCGCCCTGGAACCCGACCACGTCGGCGATCGTCTCGGCGATCTCGCGGATGGTCACGTCGGTTCCGGTGCCGACGTTGACGTGCTCCGCGCCGTCGTAGTGCTCCATCAGGTGCAGGAGAGCGGATGCCAGGTCGTCCGCGTGCAGGAACTCCCGCCGCGGCGTCCCCGTGCCCCAATTCGTCACCGACGGGGTCCCGGCCGCGGCGGCTTCGTCGTACCGGCGGATGAGCGCGGGCAGGACGTGCGAGCCGAGCGGCGAGAAGTTGTCGTTCGGGCCGTAGAGGTTCGTCGGCATCGCCGAGATCCACGGGAGGCCGTCCTGCCGGCGCACCGACTGGACGTGCAGGATGCCGGCGATCTTGGCGATGGCGTACGCGTCGTTCGTCGGCTCGAGGTGCCCGGTGAGCAGCGCGTCCTCGCGGATCGGCTGCGGCGCGAACTTCGGGTAGATGCAGGAGGACCCGAGGAACAGGAGCCGCTCGACGCCCACCTCGCGGGCGGCGTCCATCACGTTCGTCTGGATGCGCAGGTTGTCGCTCAGGAAGTCGACCGGATAGGTGCTGTTGGCGAGGATGCCGCCCACCTTCGCCGCGGCGAGCACGACGTAGCGCGGCGTGTTCTCGCGGAAGAACGCGAACACCGCATCGCGGTCCTTCAGATCCAGCTCGGCCGACCGGCGCCCGATGAGGTTGCCGAAGCCGGCGCCCTCGAGCGCGCGCCAGACCGCGCTGCCGGCGAGACCGGAGTGTCCGGCGACGTAGAAGGGCGCGTCGCGGTCGAGCGGTCCCGGCGTGTAGGCGACATCGTCGCGGGGGACCCCGTCGGTCATGACAGCGGCCAGCCGGCGAGCGGTACGCGGTCGATCCACGGCGAACCCGCGTGCTCGAGCGCCTTGATGTCGGCGTCGACCATGAGGCGGGCGAGGTCCAGCGGACCCACCGTCGCCTTCCAGCCGAGCTTGTCCTCGGCCTTGGACGGGTCGCCGATGAGCGCGTCGACCTCGGTGGGACGCAGGTAGCGCTCGTCGAAGCGGACGTGGTCCTCCCAGTTGAGCCCGGCGTGCGAGAACGCCGTCTCGAGGAACTCCCGCACCGTGATGCCGACGCCGGTGGCCAGGACGAAGTCGTCGGGCTCGTCGACCTGCAGCATGCGCCACATGCCCTCGACGTACTCGGCGGCATAGCCCCAGTCGCGGATCGCGTCGAGGTTTCCCATGTACACGTGGTCCTGACGTCCCGCCTTGATGGCGGCGACCGCGCGGGTGATCTTGCGCGTCACGAACGTCTCGCCGCGCCGGGGCGACTCATGGTTGAACAGGATGCCGTTCGTGGCGAACATCCCGTACGCCTCGCGGTAGTTCTTGGTGATCCAGAAGCTGTAGAGCTTGGCGGCCGCGTACGGCGAGCGCGGGTAGAACGGCGTCGTCTCGCTCTGCGGCGGCGGCGTCGCGCCGTACAGCTCGGACGAGGACGCCTGGTAGAAGCGCGTGTCGATGCCCGACATGCGGACCGCCTCCAGCACGCGGATCGAGCCGGTGCCGGTGGTGTCGGCGGTGTGCTCGGGCTCGTCGAACGAGACGCGCACGTGCGACTGCGCGGCGAGGTTGTACACCTCGTCCGGGTTGATGCTCGCCAGCAGCGTCGTCAGCCGCGCGCCGTCGCTCAGGTCGCCGTAGTGCAGGAACAGCTTGGCCGACGGGTCGTGCGGGTCGACGTACAGATGGTCGATGCGCGAGGTGTTGAACGTCGAGGCGCGGCGGATGAGACCGTGCACCTCGTAGCCCTTGCCCAGCAGCAGCTCGGCCAGGTACGACCCGTCCTGCCCCGTGATGCCCGTGATGAATGCGCGTTTGGTCACGTGTGACCCTCCTGTGGATTCGATCGTGCAACGGTCGACCGGATGCGCGCCCCCTGCGCGGGCCGTCCCCGAAGCCCCCTGCAGGCGATACTAGCGGGCGTTGCTACCCGCTCGGATCGGGAGCCCTTTCGCGCACGGCGATGAACAGCAGCGAGCCGATGAGCATCACGAGGATACCGGTGGCCTGCAGCCAGGATCCGCGCAGCAGGATCAGCAGGTAGAACGGGAAGACCGCCCCGGCGATCTCGACGATGGGCGACGGGTTCCCCTCGCGGAAGCGCACGTCCAGCCGGCCGAGGAAGTAGGCGAGGACGAGCGAGCCCACCACGACCCCGATGAAGCCGAAGCTGAGCAGGAGCTCGGCCCAGATGGGCGCCGACAGGTTCGTGAACCCGTACTCGCGGAACTCGGCCAGGAGCACCCCGGAACCGGTCGGCTTGTCGCGCCAGAGCGACCGCGGCACCCAGAAGAAGAGGATCCCGAGGAACTGCCGGGCGAAGCGGAACGGCATCGTCGCGTCGTAGAGGATCGCGTTGGACAGCTGGCCGAACGCGTCGTAGTCGCCGTTGCCCTCGTACTCGGCGAGGAAGCCGGCGCGCTCGGTGTTGACGACGTTGAGACGCCGGAACATGTCGGCGATCGGGAAGAGGAACAGCAGCCCGAAGACGATGCCGAGCATCATCACCGAGGTCCGCACCCGCGTGCGGAACGCGCCCAGCGGACCGAGGAAGCTGCCCCAGACGACGCCGAAGTGGTAGCGGGCGCTGGAGATCGGGTTCGTGATGAACATCGCCACGAGCGTCGTCGTCCATGCGATCCACCGGGGGCCCTTGCCGTCCGCGCCCCGTGCGACATACCACCAGCCGTGGGCGGCGATGAGGATCGGGAAGCTCGACACGGCGCCGATCATCGCGTTGGTCGTCGCGTCGGGCCAGCGTGCGTTCTCGACGAGCGAGAACTCCGCGCGGCTCGAGAAGAGCACCCCGACGCCGAGGCTCGCCACATAGTAGGCGGACGCCCCGAGCGCGACCAGGGTGAGGATCCCCAGCCGCGCACGGCTGATGCCCAGTCGCTCGGTCGAGGCGGCGTGGGAGACCCGGCGGCGGTGCGCCAGGGCGAAGCCGACGGCGAAGGACGCGATCCCGAGGACGCCGGTCGCCGCGGTGACCATGTCCAGCTGCGGATCCAGCCCCGCCGTCGTGGTCGCCATCGCGTCGGCGCGCAGCTGCACGGTCGGGGCGAGGCCGAAGAACACGTAGGCGAACAGCCAGAAGATGAACTCGAACATGCGGCGCTCGCCGCGGGCGATGAGCACCGCCAGCCGGGTCGCGGCGACCAGCAGGACGCCGAAGGTGACCAGCCACGCGGCGCTGCGGCCCGAGTCCGGACTCGTCAGGACGAAGACGGGCACGACGATCCCCAGCGCGATGAACGCCAGGAAGCCGAGCACGATGACGAGCGTGCCCTCGCGATGCTCCGCGGTGCGCGTCTCGGTGGTGGTCATCCGTGGTCCGTGTGGGGGGTGTCGTCCGGGCTCGGCGCGTCGTCCGCTCCGGGGCCCCGGCGCCGGTCGCGCCGTCGCGCCCGAGTCTCCCACACGAGGCCCACCACGACGCTCAGCGCGACGGCGGCGGCGAAGCCCCACGCGGCGCCGGCGGCCGCCATCGCGAACGCGAGCGCCATCGGCAGCACCAGTGTCGCGCCGGCGAGGAAGCCCCGCATCGCGGTCGAGGAGGTGTGGCGCGCCGCGGCGCGGAAGTGGGCGAGGAGCGCGGTGTAGGCGACCATCGCCAGGCCCTGCACGGCGTACGGCCAGCGGAGGTCGGCCGCGACGTCCCACGTGGCACCCAGCACCAGGCGCCCGATCTCATCGGGCACCAGCAGCACGATCCCGCTCCACACCACGCAGATCCCGGTGAGGATGAGCGCGGTCTCGCGCAGGCGCGCCCGGTAGCGCCGGCTCCCTCGGCTGCGGACGAGGTCGGGGACGACCGCGATGCGCACGGCGTTGAAGGCGGTGTTCAGCGGTGAGAACAGCAGCGAGGCCCCGCGCAGCGCCGCGACACCGGCGACGCCCAGCGGGCCGGCGAGGAGGAACCACACGACGGTGTTCGACAGGTTGAGGCTCGCGTACTCGCCCGAGAACCGCACCGCGATGTCGCGGTTGGCGACGATCCAGCGCGCGCCGGCGATCGGCCTCGGGAGGACCCGCGCGTAGGCGATCGCCACGATCATCGCGACCACGCCTCCTCCGGTCCAGGCCGCGGCGACGGTCCAGGCGGGGGCCGACACGGAGACCAGCCACACCATGACGGGGAGGGCCACGACGGCCCAGACGGCATCCGACACCAGCGCGTGCCCGGAGCGCGCCCGGGCGATGAGGATGTAGCGGACGATGTCCTGGACGAACACCAGGGGGCCGGCGACCGCGAGGATCGTCCACATCAGGGGGTCTCCGCCCGCGAGAAGCCCGCACACCGCGAGAGCGACGGCGGAGACCACGCCGACCGCCACCGACACGCCCGCCGCGGCGTCGTCGACGCCCGCGGGCCGCTCCCCCGCCTTCGAGAAGCGCACCAGCAGCACCTCGCCGACGAGCGCGCGCTGGAAGCCCAGGAAGAACAGCAGCAGCACGTAGCCGAGGCTGAACAGGCCGAACTCGGCGGTCGTGGCCACGCCGGCCACCAGCGCCACGAGGGCGAAGTTCGAGAGGCTCGAGACGATCTGGTCGAGGATCGTCACGTAGCGCGAGTGCGCGAACCGCTTCACGGGTGCACGCGCCTCACGACGGCATCGAGCGGCGTTCGCGGTCCTCCCGCCGCAGCGTCCGCCACCACTTGGCCAGCAGCATCGAGGTCGTGCCCACCTTGGCGAGCGCGGCCAGCGCGTAGACGACGACGAACACCGGCACGAAGGCGGTCAGCAGATAGAGCCAGCACGTCACGCCGTAGTCGACGGGCAGCATGAGCGCCGAACGCAGCCGCGAGCCGGAGGTGACGTGCGTGCGGGGGGCACCCGTGGTGAGCTTCTCGAACAGGCTCCCCGCGAAGAAGGTCGCCGAGGCGGCCACCACGAACACGGTGCACAGCGCGAAGGCCGCCCACGGCGGCACGGCCTCGGTCCGCAGCAGGAAGGCGAGCGTCGCGACGTGCAGCAGGACGATGCGGATGCCGTCGATGACGTGGTCGAGCCACTCCCCGGCGGCGGATCCGCCGCCGCGCAGTCGTGCGAGCTGGCCGTCGGCGGAGTCGAAGAAGAAGCCGACGACGAGCGCGGCACCGACCAGTGCGCTCGCCGGCCCGCCCTCGGCCCATACGAGCAGGTACAGGATGCCGGCGAACGTGAACAGCGCCCCGATGGCCGTGAGGTGGTTCGGCGTCACCCCGCGCGGTGAGGCGGCGGCGATCACCCGCCCCACGGGACGGTTGACCGCCAGGGTGTACAGCGGCACGCCGGTGCGGCGCTTCTGCGCGGCGCGCAGCAGGTCGAATCGTTGGCGGAACGTGGACGCGGTGGTGTCGGTCATCTCGTGCTTCCCCTCAGCACTCGCATCTCCCCGCTCGGTGACGCTCGCTCACGCGGCGACCCCCTTCACGGAGAGGTGACGGGACGTCGCTCCCCGGCGGACGGCCCACCGGCATAGTATCCGTCGAGCAGGTCGCCGATGCGCGCGATGGAGAATCCGGTCTCGATCGCCCGGCGTCCGCGGGCGCCGAGCGCATCGCGCGCCGCACCGTCCCGCAGGAGTGCTCCGACCGCCTCGGCGAGGCCCGCTGCGGCGTCCGCGTCCCCCGCATCCCCGGTCGGCTCGGGAAAGGTCGCCACCGCGTCGCCCAGCCGGTCGGCGATGTGGCAGGTCTCGGATATCACGGTCGGGGTGCCGACAGAGAGCGCCTCGAGCACCGACATCGGGAACGGCTCGCTGAAGCTCGGCAGGACGTAGACGTCGGCGCGCGCCATCCGGTCGCGGCCGGCCCCCGGCGGCACCGCACCCTCGTAGCGGATGCGCGGCCCGTCGTCCGAGGCATGACCCCAGGCGGCGATCCGCCTCTCCAGCTCCTCGAGGTCGCCCTCGTCGGGCCCGACGACGACGAAGTCGGCATCCACGCCCGACGCCAGCAGCCGATGGGCCGCCTCGGCGAACAGCAGCACGCGCTTTCGCGGCTGCAGCCGGGCGAGGAACAGCACCTCCGGGCGGGCGCCGGCGGTGCGCCGGCCGAGCGGCGGCAGCGACACGCCGTTCGGGAGGTCGACGATGGCCACCCGCGGCTCGACGGCGCGCAGGCGCCCGGCATCGGTCTCGGTGAGGGCGAAGGTGCCCGTCGCGCCGCGGAGCACCGGCCGCACCCAGCGGTCGAACACGCGCGCGCGCAGCCGCCGGTCGGGCTTCACCATCCCGTGCGGCTGGAGGAAGAGGCGCGGGCCCGAGCCGGCCCGCCGGAGCGCGTGGGCGACGGGGAGCGTGATGAGATCGCGCGCGAGGTGGACGTGGACGACGTCGAAGTCGCCGCGCCGGCGCAGGAGCGCGCGTCGCAGTCCGGGGGCGGCGAGGCCGCTGAAGCCCGCGCCGGGGACCAGCTGCCGCGCGGGGAAGAGGTGGACATCCACGCCCTCGGGGGCGAATCGCGCCTCGCCGTCCCATCCGGCGAACACCTCGACGTGGTGGCCGCGCCGGGCGAGCTCGCGCGTCTGCTCGCTCATGACCGCGAGCGGCCCACCGAAGGCGCCGTCGGCGCTGACGTAGGTGAGGACGTGTGCGATCCTCATTCGGCGCCGGTCTCGAAGCGCTGTCCGACGACGACGGCCGCGGGCGCCGAGACGATCGCGTTCTCGGGGATCTCACCGCGCACGACGGTCAGCGGCGAGATCACGGCCGAGCGTCCGATGTGCGAACCGCCCAGGACGACGCAGCGCGACGTGACCCAGACACCGTCCTCGATGACGATGGGCTTGGTGATCAGGCCCATGTCGGTGCGGAACGCGTGCGCCCCGGTCGTCATGTACGTCTCCTGCGAGATGGACACGTCGCTGCCGATCGTGATCCGGTCGCGGTTGTGGAACCACACGCCGTCTCCGATCCAGCATCGGTCGCCGATCTCCAGGTTCCACGGCGACTTCACCCGCAGGCGGGGCCGCATGACGACGCCGGTGCCGATCTTCGCGCCGTAGCGCCGGAGCGCCCAGGCGCGCAGCGACGAGCTGATCTGGAGCCGGTTGGAGACGAGCAGGAGCTCCACGAGCGACCAGCTGAACGTCACCCATTTCGGCTTGCGGAGGGGTTCGGGGGCGCCCGGCGCCAGCGAGAGGTCGATGACGCGTGTGGGTACCATCCCTCTTTTGTACCGACGCGTCGGCGTCGGCGCCAGCCGAGAGGGCTTCGCCGGCGCGGATCAGACGCAGCGCGGCGAGGTCAGCCGCCGAGGCCCCGGAGGACGCGGACGGCGATCGCGCCCTGCCCGTCGGCATCGATCCGGCCCTCGTCGTCGACCTCGTCGTCGGTGACGGCGGAGGGGGAGAGCAGGCTCACGAAGCGGATGTCGGCCTGTGCGGCGGCGGCCTTGAGGATGCCCTCGATGGTCGTCACCTCCGGCGGAGCGGGAGACGTGGCTGCGGGGCCGACCACGACGATCTGCGCCGACGGGAGTCCGACCTTGAGCGCGGTGAACGCGGCGACCGCCCGGTCGCGCAGCTCGCTGCGCGAGACGGAGGCGTCGGCGACGTCGGCCGAGACGATCACGATGTCGGCGTCGGAGGCGACGGCATCGGGGACCGCGTCGAGGACGCTGGGGCAGAAGTCCGTGTCGCACGGGCTGACGTCGGCGCCCGTGGCGAAGCCCGCGCCGTCGGCGGAGAGGTCGACGAGCACCGCGTCGAGGTCTGCGGCGACGAGATCCTGCCAGGTGCGGGTCACCCCGTCCTGCGCACGTCCGGCCGGGTCATCGCCGAGGAAGGCGACCGTCGTCACCGCGGGGTCCGGGTTGACGGCGCTCGGCGGAGTGACCCCCGAGCCGTTGCCCTGTGCGGAGACCGAATCCACGGCGTACACCGCGGCCGCGCCCGCGACGACGGCGAGGAGCAGCACCCCGCCGTAGGCCCAGAGCCGGGAGCGGCCCCGAGTTGAGAACGTCGCCATGGGCACTATCCTGACATAGCCCGCCACGGGTCTCAGGCGACGGGGATCGCTGAGACCGGGCCGGACACGAGGGAGGGGGTGCGGGGTGATCCGGACGGAGACACTCGCACTGTTGCGTTCACGCTGGCTGACGATCGTCGTCTTCGTGCTCGTCGCGATCATCGTGGCGGCCGCCTACGTCGCCTTCAGCCCCCGCGAGTACAGCGCGAGCACGCGTCTCGTCGTGAGCGCCTCCACCAGCAGCAACGGTTCCGACCTCGCTCAGGGCGGGACGTTCGCCCAGCAGCAGGCGCGCAACTACGCGAACATCGCCACCAGCGACATCGTGCTGCAGCCGGTCGTCAACGCGCTGGATCTCGACATGACCGTCGCCGCGCTCGGGCGGAAGGTCTCGGCGACCATCCCGCTCCAGACCTCGATCATCACGATCGAGGTCACGGACTCGAGCCCCGCGCGCGCCGCGACCATCGCGAACTCGGTGACGACCAGCCTCGCCAACGCGGTCGGCAGCCTCGTGCCCGCCGACGCCGACGGCCGCGCCCCGGTCAAGACCGAGATCGTCCACCGGGCCACCGTCCCCTCGCGGCCGTCGTCGCCCAACGCGACGGTCGCCCTCGGTGCGGGCGCGCTGCTCGGGCTCGTCGCGGGGATCGCCTACGTGATCATCGCGCGCCGCGTCTCGTCGCGCGTGCGCACGGCGAGCGAGGTCCGCCGCCTCGCCCACGCGCCGGTCATCGGCACCGTCCGCGAAGACGACCCGCGCGTGCGCGGCGTCATCACCGACTCCACGAGCAGGTCCGTCCGCGCAGAGGAGTTCCGCCAGATCCGCACGAACATCTCGTTCCTGCAGGCCGGCAGCGCGCACAAGGCGTTCGTCGTCACCTCCTCGGTACCCGGAGAGGGCAAGAGCACCGTCTCGTCCAACCTCGCCGCCAGCCTCGCCTCGATGGGGCGCTCGGTGTGCCTCGTCGAGGCCGACCTGCGCAAGCCCTCGCTGGCGGGCGTGCTCGATCTCGAGGGCAGCGTCGGGTTCACGACGGTGCTCGCCGGCGAAGCCACCCTCGACGATGCGCTGCAGCCCTGGGGGACCGACGGGCTGCAGGTGCTCCTGTCGGGCGAGCTGCCCCCCAACCCGAGCGAGCTGCTGAGCTCGGAGGCGGCGATGGAGGTCATCGCCGAGCTCCACGAGCGCTTCGAGGTCGTCATCGTCGACTCGCCGCCCATCCTTCCGGTCACCGACGCGGCCATCCTCGGCAACCTCGTGGGGGGCGTGATCCTCGTCGTCGGCCTCGGCAAGGTGCGCGAGCGCGAGCTCGCCGGCACCGTCGAGGCGCTGTCGGTGGCCCACACCCCGCTCCTGGGCGTCGTGACCAACTTCGCGCCGGCCACTGCCGGCGACGTCTACGGCTACGGCGCTCCGCCGGAGCCGCGCACGCCGGCGATGGTCCCCGCCGAACGCTCGGCCGCCGCGCCGGCGGAGACCGAGGGGTAGCCCGACATGGCGGCCCGCGGCGGCATCCTGCTGGTCTGCACGGCGAACCGGGCCCGGTCGCCGATGGGGCAGCTCATGCTGGCGGAGGCCTTCGCGCAGGACCGCACCGACGTCGAGGTGCGCTCGGCGGGCACGCGCGCCCACGCAGGCGAGCACGTCACGCGGCACACGCTCCAGCTGCTGGAGGGGCGTGGCATCGAGGCGGCGGGCTTCCGCTCCCAGGCGCTCACGGCGGAGCTGGTCGAGTGGGCCGACGTCGTGCTCTGCGCCGAACGGGCGCACCGCGCCGACGTCGTGCGACTCGTGCCGCGCGCTCACCGCAAGACGTTCACGATCGCGCAGTCCGCTCGCCTGCTGGCCGTCGCCGACGTGCCCCAGGGAGCCTCGGCGGCCGCGCTCGCCGACAGCCTCGCCGCCGCGCGCGGCATCCTGCCGCAGAGTCCCGATGACGACATCGCCGACCCGGCGGGCGGCACCACGGCCGACTACGAGCGGGCGGCGGAACGCATCGCGGTGGCCGTGCGGGCGCTCTCCGGCGTCCTGCGCGTGCGCAGCTGACCTCGGACGACCGGGCATCGCCGCGGATGACGACGCCGCCCCGGCGGATCCCCGAGGGGCCCGGTCCGGGACGGCGTCGTGGCGCGGCGGCGGCGCTCAGTCGCGGCTGGTGGCCGCGGCGTACAGCAGATTGACGATGTCGGGAGACGAGACGACCGGGTCGTCGGTCGTGGCGGTGGCGAACACCTGTCCGCCGCGCGCCGCCGAGGCGGACACCTTGCCCGTGCGCAGCGGCACGGTGTGCGCGCTCAGCCCGGCCGGTGCATCGATGGTGTGCGTCGCCGAGCCGACACGCAGGGTGACGGTCGCCGGCGCGGTGAGCATCGTGACGACCTCGACGGTGTCGCGCGGCGCGGTGATGTTGCCGCCGAGCGTCGCGGAGAGGGTCACCGGCGGGAGCAGCGCCGCCGCCTTGTACGACTGGGTGCGGTGGGTGACGATGATCTCGTCGCCGCGCAGGCTCGGCGCCTTGCCCGTCTTGAACCACGAGGCGTAGTACGCGCTCAGGTCGAGGAAGGCCGAGCCGTGCATCTCGGAGGCGGCGAAGCTCGTCGCCTCGCTGTAGTCGTTCCAGGTGATCAGCTGCGCGAAGTCCGCATCGTTCGAGATCGCGCGCTTCCACGTCGCCCGCAGGGTCTCGGTGTTGGCGGCCTCGGCGTAGACGCCCGACTTGTGGCGCACGTCCTGCACGGCGATCGGCTCGATCCACTTCATGCCGAGGGCGTGCGCGAGGTCGGTGCGGTCGGTGGCCGCCTCGGCCGAGTCGGGGGAGCGCTTGCCCCAGTTGCTCGCCGCGTAGGTGAACGGTGCGAAGGCGCGGAGGTTGGCCTCGGAGGAGTCGAGGAAGACGGCCACGAAGGCGGCGGAGATCCCGTGCGTGTTCTTCAGCGAGGCCATGATGTCCTTCCACCAGGACGCCGACTTGCCCTCGGCCTTGAAGGACGACAGCAGCACGCGTCCATCGGGCAGCTTGTAGGCCGCCTTGGACTTCATGAGCGGAGCGATCGCGGCGGCGACGGTGGCCGGCGACGCGTTCGCGACGCTCGAGGTCGCGTCGATGTTGGGGATGACCGTGAACCCGTCGGAGCGACCGGCGGCGGCGTTGGTGAGACCGACCGTGCGGTCCCAGTTGCCGCCGGACAGGCTCAGCACGTCGACCATGAAGCCGTCGACTCCGGCCGCGGCCGCGTCGTCGATCTCGGCGTTGAAGTCCTTGGTGCGCCAGTCTCCGCTCAGGGGCGCGCGGGTCTCGGGACGGTCGCGCAGCAGTCCGCTGTAGGCGGCGTGCTTGCCGTTCTCTCCCCCGACGGTCAGATAGTTGCGGGCGTAGTAGTCGCTGTCGGGCGACAGGTTGTCGAACGACACCGGGTACGGCGGGAAGTAGTGCGCGAAGACCTTCTTGGTGCTCGCGCCGACCGCGGGCACCGCGAAGGGCAGCTCGTCACTGCCCGACGACGGTGGTGTGGTGGCCGTCGGGGTGGGGGTCGGCGTCGGCGTCGGGGTGGCCGTCGGGGTCGGGCGCGGAGTGGCCGTCGCCGTGGGCTTCGGCGTCGGCGTGGCCGTGGGGGTGACCGTGGGCGTCGGCGTGCTCGTCGCCGTGGCCGTCGGGGTGGGGGTCGGCGTCGGCGTCGGACCCGGGGTCGCGCTCGTCGTCGTATAGGTGATGGTGAGCTTCGGCGGCGCGGAGCGCAGGTTGATGAGCGTGCCCACGGCCGGCTGCGAGTACCGCAGCTCGAAGGAGGTCGCCGCCTTGGTGGACAGGGCACCGGAGGTCGCGAGCGGGATGGAGATCGTGCGGCCGGCGACCGCCTTGACGGTGCTCGTGCTGACGGCGCCGCCCAGGCGCGCCGGCCGGTTCGCGTGGGTGAGCGTCTTCGGGGACCACGAGGTCGCCGCCGGATAGACCAGCACGCCGCCCTTGGTCGCCTTGGTCGACCGGATGCTCAGCGACAGCGTCGCGGAGGTGATCTTCGCGCTGTCGGGGAGCGAGGCCGTGGGGAAGGTCAGGTAGCCGGCATCGGCGGCGTACGTCGTGCTCAGCCAGTAGGCGTTGCTCTTGGCCGTCTGCGGCGCACGCGTGGTGGTCCATCCGCCCGATGACGCGGTCAGCTCCACGGTCCGGGTCGTCGTGGCGGCAGCCGCCGGCGAGGTCACCTCGTTCACGACGGCCGGTGCGAGCAGCGCGGCGGCGGAGAGCACGGCCAGGATGCGGGCGGCGCGGCGGCGACGGCGGTCGCGGGCCGAGAGGCGTTGCGAGCGGTCGCGGAGGGCGGTGGCGCGTACGGTCGGGGTGGGGGTGTGGCTGGGGGCCATTGGGGTCATCCGCTTCGAGCGTCTCGACACCGCGCGGTAGGGGATCGCGATGTCGGAGGTGGGCAGGTTCGGGTTGCTGTGACCATCGCTCACCGGGGGGCGGGAGCATAGCGCATCGAGCGATGGTGTCCGATCAGTGTGGCCCGGCTCCTGGACGGGGTCAAGTTCCTTTATGAGAGTCCTCTCACGCGTTTCGTCTTCGGGACGTTCGCGTGAAGTGGTATACGGATGGCGCCGACGTGTGGTACGTTCTCGGGCGTACCGTTTGGTCACTCGACCACGCCGATCATGGGGAACGGCGGATACGGTGCACGTTCGCCGTACCGGTTAGGGGTAACCGAGGCGAGCGGGGGGAATCTGGGGAATCGGGGAACCGATGCGTACACGCATCTTTGCCAGCGCTGTTGCTGTCTTCGCACTTGTCGTCGGGGTCGTCGTGGCCACGCCGGCCGCACCGGCTTCGGCCATCACACCGGGGGTCACGTTCAGCGCCGACAACCTCGGCACCTGGCAGACCAACGGCGTCGTGCGCGCCGTCGCGGCCTCGCAGGGGAAGGTGGTGGCCGTCGGCGAGTTCACGCAGATCCGCCCGGGCGCAGGGATGAGCGGCTCCGCTCAGAACGTGGCCGGCGTCGCGATCTTCGAGGCCGACACCGGCGCCCCGTCCACGTGCCAGCTGCCGGCGGCGCTGTCCGGCGGCACGGCACGGCTGTACACCGCCGAGGCCTCGCCGGACGGGTCCACCGTCTTCATCGGCGGCAACTTCAACAGCGTCGGCGGCGTCTCCCGCACCCGCATCGCCGAGATCAACGTCCAGACCTGCGCCGTGACGAGCTTCAACGTCAGCGGGGTCTCCTCCTTCGTGTACTCGCTCGAGGTCACCGCCGACGCCGTGTACTTCGGCGGCCTCTTCCAGACGGTCGCCGGTCAGCCCCGTCGCAGCTTCGCCAAGGTGAACCGCGCGGGCGTGCTCGACCCGAACTGGATCGCCGACGCCGTCGGCAACATGGAGACGCGTCCCGAGCCCGGCATCGAATGCCGCACCACCGCCGACGCCAACTCGCGCGGTCTCGCCATCGCGGCCTCGCCGGACGGCTCGAAGATCGCCCTCGGCGGCTCGTTCTACACGATCAACGGCACCAACACCCACAGCATCGCCCTCGTCGACGCCGCCACCGGCGCCGTCACGCGCGGCTACCCGAGCAACCCACTCAATTGGGGCTCGGGCAGCAACTTCATCCACCCCTGCTCGATCACGAAGGCGATCGTCAGCGACGGCTCCTCGTTCTACATCGGCAACGAGGGCAGCGGCGGCGGCGTCTTCGACGGCGCGGCGCGCCTCAGCTGGTCCACCGGCGACCAGGTCTGGCGCGACACCTGCCTCGGTGCCGTCCAGGCGCTCCAGCTCGACAACGGCAAGCTCTTCCAGGCCCACCACCACCACGACTGCTCCTCGATCGGGCTGTACCCGGACGGACGACGCATCTACCTGAGCGTCACCGACACGGAGGACCCGAAGCAGAAGCAGCTCGGCTGGTTCCCGACGCTCAACGACGGAACCGGTGAGGGCATCGGCGGCCGCGGTCTCACGGTGGCTACGAAGAACGGCCAGAAGTACCTGTGGGTCAGCGGCGAGTTCACCTCGGTCAACGGCGGCGCCCAGCAGGGACTCACCCGCTTCGGCACGACCGACACCGGCAACCCGCCCACCCCGTCCATCAACGTCCGTGCGATCACGCCCGGCGCGCTCCAGATCGTCGCGCGCTCGGTGTACGACCCCGACGACGCGCCGCTGCAGTACATCCTGTACCGCAACAACGTGCAGCTCGGCGACCCGGTCAGCGTCGAGACCAGCTGGTGGACCCGTCCCCAGGTGACCTTCGTCGACTCCACCGCGACGCCCGGCGTCAGCTACTCCTACCGCGTCCGCGCGGTCGACGCGGCAGGCAACCAGAGCGCGCTGTCGGCCGCCCAGAACGGCGTGGCCTCGACGACCGCCTCGAGCTACGCGGCCACCGTGGTCGCCGACCAGCCCGACCTCTACTGGCGCTACGACGACTCCGGAGCCTGGGTCATCGACCGGTCCGGCAAGGTCGGCTCGGCCAAGAACGGCATCGCCCAGAACGGCGTGACCTACGCCGCCGGTGCGATCCCCGGCGACGGCAGCAGCAGCGCCGTGTTCGACGGCGCCAGCCAGTACATCTGGAACGACCAGATCACCACCGGACCGTCGACCTACACGATCGAGACCTGGTTCAAGACGTCCTCCACCACCGGCGGCTCGATCGTCGGCTACGGCAACGGGCGCCCGCGCACCGACAACGGCAACGACACGATGAGCGGCAGCTACGACCGGATCGTCTACATGGAGAACGGCACGGGCCGCATCCGCTTCGGTGTCTACAACGGCGCCGTGCGCACGCTCCGCTCCGACCTGGCGTACAACGACGACCAGTGGCACCACGTGGTCGCGACGCAGAGCAGCGCCGGCATGCGCCTCTACATCGACGGCGCCGAGGTCGGGCGCAACAACGTGACCGACGCCCAGGCGTACTACGGCACGTGGCGCGTCGGCGGCGACAACCTGAACTCGTGGCCGGACAACGGCGGCAACAACAACACCGCGTCGCGCTTCTACGACGGCCAGCTCGACGAGACGGCGATCTACTCGACCGCTCTCAGCCAGAACACGGCCATCGAGCACTTCCTCGCCGGCGGCGGGGAGATGGACCTCAACGAGGCTCCGGCCGACGCCTACGGCGCCGCGGTGTTCGGCGACAACCCGAGCTCGTACTGGCGCTTCGACGAGGCGAGCGGCTCGGTCGCCGAGGACTCCTCGTTCCTCGGTGCGCGCGACGGCGTCATCGGCTCCGGCGTGACCCGCTTCACCGAGGGGACGAAGATCCCCGGCGGCGCGGTCACCACGCCCGGCACCAACACCGACGGCAGCGGCATCATCCGCACCGGGCTCCTCGCGGCGCCGTCCGAGTACTCGGTCGAGTTCTGGGTGAACACCACCACCACCTCGGGCGGAAAGATCGTCGGCTTCGAGAACAGCCCGACCGTGAGCGGCAACTCGTACGACAAGCAGGTCTACATGCTCAACGACGGGCGCCTGCGCTTCGGCATCTACAACGGCGCCGTGCAGTCCGTGACGACCACGTCGGCGCTCAACAACGGCCAGTGGCACCACGTCGTGGCCACGCAGAGCTCCGCGGGTATGCGGATCTACGTCGACGGCGCCCTCCAGGGCTCCAACGCCGTGACCAACAGCGAGACCGGCGACGGGTACTGGCGCTTCGGCGGCGGAAACCTGGGCGGCTGGCCGGACGCCTCGAGCGGCCACTACTTCAGCGGCAAGCTCGACGAGGCCGCGATCTACCCGGCCGCGCTCACCGCGGACGCGGTGGTGAACCACTACGCCATCGCCCTGCAGGACTCGACGGCTCCCACGGTCCCGACCAACGTCACCCACAGCGGCACCACGGCGGCCCAGCTCAGCTGGTCGGCCTCGGCCGATGCCAACGGCGTCAGCGGATACCGCATCTACCGCGGCTCGTCGGCGGACTTCGAGATCGAGCCCGGCGCCCTCGTGGGCGACGTGACGACGACCTCGTGGACCGACCCGAACACGACGCCCGGAACGCGCTACTACAAGGTGACGGCGTACGACATCGCCGGCAACGAGAGCACCTCGGGATCCGCGGTGCAGGTCGTCCTCGCCGACGTCACCCCGCCGTCCACCGTGTCGGGTCTCACGACCTCCGTCGCCGGGGTCGACGTGGCCCTGACGTGGAACGCCGCGACCGATGACGTCGCCGTCGACCACTACGCGGTCTACCGGTCGATCACGCCGGGCTTCGCCATCGCCGACGGCACGCTGATCGCCGAGCCCTCGACGGCGGGCTACACCGACGTCGCCGTGGGCGAGGGCCAGTGGTACTACCGCGTGGTCGCCCTCGACGCCGCCGGCAACGTGGGCGGCGCCAGCGCCGCGGTCGGCGCTCTCGTCGACATCGACACCGACGCGCCCAGCACGCCCACCGGTCTGGAGGGGACCGCGGGATCCGACGGCACCGTCGCGCTGGAGTGGACGGCGTCCACCGATGACGTGGGGGTCGTGGGCTACCGCGTCTACCGAGGCACCAGCGCGGGCTTCACGGCCGACGCCGACTCGCTCGTCGCCGACGGTGTGACCACGACCGAATGGACCGACACGGCCACCACGATCGGGACGCGCCACTACAAGGTGGCCGCCTACGACCTCGCCGGCAACGTCAGCGACGCGAGCGACTCGGTCGCGGTGACCGTCGCCGACACCGAGAACCCGACGGCCCCGACGGGCCTGACGGTCACGGCAGCCGGCTCGGACGCCACCCTCCAGTGGACCGCCGCCACCGACAACATCGCGGTGGACCACTACGCGGTGTACCGCGGCACCTCGGCCGGCTTCTCGATCTCGGGCCTGACCCCGATCGCCGAGCCGACCGCCGCCACCTACACGGACGAGGACCTGGCCGACGGCCAGTACTTCTATCGCGTGGTCGCCGTCGACGGCGCGGGCAACCGCAGCGCCGCCACCGGTGCGCAGGGCGTCACGATCGACACCTCGGAGCCCGTGGAGCCGGTCACCCTGACGGCGAACGTGCTGGCCGACACGATGGTCGCCCAGAGCGCCGCCAACACGGTCTACGGCGCGAGCAACCAGATCTCCGCTCGCGGCGGGTCCACCGGTCAGATCGAGTCCTACCTGCGCTTCGCCATCCCGGCGGCGCCGGCGGGGACCACGCTCACCGGGGCGACGCTCCGCGTGACGACATCGACGGACTCGACGGCGAACTCCACCGGCACGCACCAGCTCTCGATCCTGACCGGGTCGTGGGCCGAGCCGACGACGACGTGGAACAACCGTCCGACCACCGGCTTCGGGGCGACGATCGGGCAGCTCTCCGGCGCCACCGCACTCAACACGACCTACACGGTCACGTTGGATGCCGACGCGCTGGCCTCGCTGACCGGCTCGGAGGTCTCGCTGGCCCTGCGCACCACGTCGGCGGACAACGTGCGGCTCGTCTCGAAGGAAGGCACCGGCACCACCCGCCGTCCCGTCCTCGTGCTCGAGTACACCCCGGGCGAGGGCCCCGAGGAGCCGGAGCCGGACACCGCGGCCCCGAGCGTCCCGTCGGGACTCGAGGGCTCGGCCACGACGGCCGGCACCGTCTCGCTGAACTGGTCGGCATCCACCGACAACGTCGGCGTGACCGGCTACCGCGTCTACCGCGGAACCTCGGCGGGCTTCACGGCCGGTTCGGGCAACCAGGTGGGCACGCCGTCGGGCACCACGTTCTCGCAGGAGGACGTCGCCGTGGGCACGTGGTACTACCGCGTAGCCGCCGTCGATGCCGCGGGCAACGTCAGCGCGGCCTCGGCTGCGGTGGCCGTCGAGGTCGAGGAGGCTCCCGAGGAGCCCCTGGAGCCGGTGACCACGTCCGTGGTGGCGCTGAAGGACGCTCTCGTCGCGCAGTCCGCGACCGGAACCAACTACGGTGCCGCGACCTACCTGTCCACGCGCGGCGGAACCTCGGGGGCGCTGCAGAGCTACCTCGCGTTCGAGCTGCCGGCGGCCCCGGAGGGACGCGTGCTCACCTCGGCCGTGCTGCGGCTGCGGACCACCTCCGACGCCGCGTCGGGTTCGGCGGACGCGCACGAGGTGCGCCTCATCGCGTCCGACTGGAACGAGTCGACGCTGACCTGGGCGAACCGCCCTACCGCGGCGGGAGCGACGGTGGGGAGCCTGACCGGGCTCACGGCGATCAACACGACGTACGAGCGCGAGCTCACCGCGTCGACGCTGGCCCCGCTGAGCGGCACGACCGTCGGGTTCCTGATCACCGACGACGGCACCGACAACCTGCGGTTCTGGTCGAAGGACACCGGCACCGCGGGCAACCGCCCGACTCTCGTCCTCACCTACACGGCCGCGCCGTGAGCTGAGGTCCTGAACCCCCCATCGATGAGGGCCGAGCCGCCCCGGGCTCGCCTGGTCGATGGGAATCGGATGGCTACGGCCGTCCGCGCGAGCACCCCCGGCTGCAGAAGGGGGTGCTCGCCCGTTTCCGGGGTGAGCACCGTGCGTCGCGCCTCATCGGATTCGGAGGATGTCGCCGGATTCGGACGATGCGGCGCACGGCATCCGAATCCGGCGCGGTCCTCCGAATCCGGCGCGGCCGCGAGCCCCGGCTGCTACGTGATCTCGACGGCGCGACCCGTCACGGTGATGCCGCCGGCGGCCGGGATGGCGACCTCGAGGCGCCCTGGGCGGCCCACGTGGGCTCCCTGGCGGATGGTGACGGATGCCGGAAGCGTCAGCCGTCCTTCGGCGCCCAGGGACGGCAGGGCCCGCAGATAGGCGCCCACCGATGCGGCCGCCGACCCGGTGGCGGGGTCTTCGGTGATGCGCCCCACCGGGAAGAGGTTCCGCGCCTCGATGTCGGACGCGTCGGGCGCGTGCAGCACGGTGACGGTGCCCCGCCAGTCCTGCGCGTCCATGAGTGCGCGCACCCGGGCGGGGTCGAAGGTGAAGGAGTCGAAGAGGTCCCGGTCCGCCAGGGCGATCACTGGATGCCGGTTGCCGGCGAACGCGAGAGCCGGCGGCATGCGCGGGTCGAGGTGGTCCGGTCCGATGCCGAGCTCGGCGAGGAGGACCGCGAGGACGTCGGCGGGGAGCTCCTCGACGTACGGCTCGACGCTCGTGAACGACGCGGTGACGCCGTCGTCGTCGCGGGCCGTGCGGATGACCACAGGACCCACCGGCGTCCGGAACGTCAGTTCGCCCGGCTCCGACAGCCCTCGCTCCACGAGGGCCACGGCGGTGGCCACCGTGGCATGCCCGCAGAAGGGCACCTCGGCGATCGGCGAGAAGTAGCGGATGGTGAGACCCTCCGCGTCGCGGCCCGTCACGAAGGCGGTCTCGGCGTAGTCCACGTCCGCGGCGATGCGCTGCATCGCGGTGTCGTCCAGGGCTTCGGCGTCGAGCACCACCCCCGCCGGGTTGCCGCCGGCGGGGTCGGAGGAGAAGGCGGCCAGGCGGAGGATCTGCGGCATGCGATCAGGATGCCCCATCTCGGGCCCGCGTGTGTTCACGGGCGAGGGAGTCAGTCGCGGGCGGTGACCGTCTCCAGCACGCGTGCGAAGCCGTCGATCGCCGCGTCCTCGGTGAGGATCCGCTGCCGGTAGGCCTGTCCGCTGCGGCCGAAGGCGCGCGCGCGCTCGGGATCCGCGGCGAGATCCTCGGCGGCGTCGACGAGGGCGCCGGGATCGGCCGGCGGGACGCATGGTCCCGCCTCGGCCGCACGCATCTCGTCATAGGTGGTGCTGCCGGGGTCGACGGCCGCGATGACGGGAAGCCCGGTGGCGAAGTAGGTGGTCATCTTGCTCGGAACCGACATCTCGGTCAGCCCCGGCCGCTCGTTCACGAGGAGGGCATCGGCCGAGCCGAGCACCGCGAAGAAGTCGTCGTCGTCGAGCGGGTCGATGAACTGCAGGTGCGGATTGGGTCCGAGCGCCTCGAGGGCCGCGCGCTGATTTCCGTCGCCGAGCAGGACGAACCGGACCGCCGACCCCCGGCGGTGAGCCTCCTGCGAGGCGTGGACGACGGCCTCGAGCCCTTGCTTGGCTCCCATCGCACCCGCGTGCAGGACCACGATGTCGTCGTCGCCCCAGCCGTAGCGGCGGCGGACCTCGTCGCTGCGGCGATCGTGCAGGTCGGGCACGTGCGACCAGTTGCGCACCACGTCGATCGGGCGCTTCGCGGCCAGGTCCTCGGCGAACATCCGACGGAACCGGTCGTGGATGACGACCACGCGCTCCGAGGCGTTCGCGAGGCCCCGCTCCCAGCGCTCGATCAGACCGGAGCCGAGTCCGCCGCCGGTCTCCTTCACGCCGAGGGTGTAGATGTCCTGCACCCAGGTGACGACCGGCACCCGACGCGCACGGGCGCGCACCGCGACGATGCGCGAGGCCAGCAGCGCCGGGCTCACGACGACGACGACGTCCGGAGCGCCCCATCGGGTGAACGCGGCGCGCAGCCCGAAGGTGACCTCGTGGAGCGCGCGGGTGAGGGCGTTGTGACGACGGGGCACGAAGTGGTGCACGCGACGCAGCCGCACGCCGTCGACGGTGTCGTGGCGGGGGAGGCCGCGGTGCTCGGCGGGAACGCGCCACCACGGGTAGTGGGGGTGGCCGGTCACCGCCGACACGTCCCACCCGCGCGTGGCGAGCCCTGTCGCCATGCCGGTCGTGTACGGGCCGATCCCGGTCGGTTCCGGGGCGTAGTTCACCCCGACGAACAGGACGGAGCGTCGCGTCGAATCAGCCGGCATCGCCTCAGTATGCGCCATCGGGACGGATCATGACCTTGACGGTGCGCCACATGAGCACGAGGTCGGACATGACCGACCAGTTCTCGACGTAGCGGAGGTCGAGGCGCACGCTCTGCTCCCACGAGAGGTCGCTGCGTCCGCCGACCTGCCAGGGGCCGGTGATGCCGGGCTTGATGTACAGGCGGCGGAACACCGTGCCGTCGTAGGCGGTGACCTCAGCGGGCAGCGGCGGTCGCGGACCGACGACGCTCATGTCGCCCAGCAGGACGTTGAGGAACTGCGGCACCTCGTCGAGCGAGTACTTGCGCAGGAACGCGCCGACGCGGGTGACCCGCGGGTCGGAGCGCATCTTGAACAGCGGGCCGGCGCCTTCGTTCTCCGACACCAGCGCGGCCAGCTCCGCCTCGGCGGTCGTGCGCATCGAGCGGAACTTCACCATCTTGAACTCGCGGCCGTCGCGGCCCACGCGCGACTGGCGGAAGAACACCGGTCCCGGCGAGTCGAGCTTGATGGCGATCGCGATGAGGAGGGCGAAGGGAGCGAACAGCGTCAGCGCGGCGAACGAGCTGATGATGTCGAGCCCGCGCTTGATCACGTACGCACCGCCCTGGAACGTCGGGATGGTGACGTGCAGCATGGGCAGGCCCTCGACGGGGCTCAGCGACATGCGCGGTCCCGCGACGTCGGCGATCTGGCTCGTCAGCACGAGCTCCGCGGCGGTGCCCTCGAGCTCCCACGCCAGTCGCTTCACGTAGGTGGGGTCGCCGACCGGCTGGCTGGCGACGACGATCGTGTCGGCATACAGCGCCGATGCGGCGCGCGTGACGGCGTCGGGCCCACGCGTGACGGAATACGACACGTCGCCCACCGTGAGGTGGTCGATGTCGTCGTCGAGCACGGCCGTCCCCACGACCTGGTACCCGAGCTTCCCGTCCGGGCCCAGCGCCCGGATCGTGTACTCGACGTCATCACGCGCGCCGACGATCAGCGTGCGCGACGCGTAGTGACCCTGTGCACGCTGGCGCATGAGCCAACGGCGCGCGCGCCAGCGGCACAGGATCAGGGCGACGAGCCCCACGGGCAGCGCGAAGTACAGCTGCTCGCGGAGCCCGTCCCACTCGAACAGCACGAAGACGATCGCCAACGTGCCGAAGGCGAGTCCCGTGGCGTGCGCGACGCGAGTGTACTCGGTCGCCCCCGTCCCCAGGATCGCGGACGCGCGGGTGTTGAAGAGGCTGAGCGTCAGCATCCAGAACACCGCGGTGCCGGCCGAGATCCGGGCGATGAGCCACGGATCACCGGCGAGCATGTTCGGCGCCGCGAACAGCAGCGGAGCCACCGTCGCGACGAAGCACGCCAGAGAGATGACGGTCGCATCGATCACGCGGAGGCGCATGCGATAGCGACGCTCCCACTGCAACCGGCTGACGACAGCGGCGGACGCACGTGGCGCCACCGAGGCCTCTCGCCGCACCGACAGCGAACCGATGCTCGGCAGCTGAAAGAAGGGTGCGACGTCGTCGATCGCGCTCATCGCACGATCCCCATGGCGTAACCGAACTTGCGCATTGTGCCCCCCAGCAACATGCGACAACCACCATCGACCCGAATCGACGGAGGTATCTTTCCCCCGGAACGCTGAAATCCCCCCGGATACGCGCGACGACCCCACTCGTTTCGCGCTGCGTTCGATCTCACTCTAGCGCTATGACGGAGGGGATGCGAGGGACGAACGTAAACTCCGTGTAAACCCGTGTTCAGGAACGCGCCATCCATGGCCGCCGAGTACCTGCGACCGGGACGGGAGTCAACCCCCTCTGCGCCGTGCCCGGCGCCACGTATCTTCGGTGTCCACGCGATGCACCGGGCGCGCAGACGGGGGTGGGGGCATGACGGACACACTGCCCGCTCGGGTGCGACTGCCGCGGGAGCGGCGGCCACTGGCGCATCCTCCCGGGTCCGCGACCGCGATACCCGGCGTGATCTGGGAGCGGATCGACACCGATGCCTACGCGGTGACCGTCGACGGCGCGACGGTCGGCTTCATCGACGTCGTGGGTCCGGTCTTCGTCTCCCTGGCCGGTCACCGCTACGACCGCGCGGAGGAGATCGCGCAGACGCTCGTCTTCGCCCGGGCCGTCGCCGTCCTCGTCAGCGGCGGTGCGTCCTCCCCGTAGACCGGGGACGGGTGCACGTCAACCCCCTCGCCGGCCAGCCGCGGAGACCGCATCCTTCTTCCGGACGCCGATGAATGTCGTCCGGAAGGCACGGTCATGAGATCCGACCATCACCAGCTCGTCCTGGATCCGCTGAGCGATACCACCTGGCGACTCTGCGACCGATCGGTGGCGGCCTGCGACGCCGACAACGTCGTCGCCTACATCGAGCGACTCGCCGACGGGGCCTACGAAGTCATCTGGGTGTCGCACGGCGTCGGCGTCGCGACGTTCGCCACCCTCGACGAGGTGCGCGCCCGCGCCGCGGAGATGGTCGCGCCGCGCCGGCCGCGCGCGCCGGTGAAGCCGATCCCGATCGCCCATCGTCCGCCGCTCGCGGCGACCTGACCGCCGTTGCCCACTCGCCATGAGCATCCCCGACGGTGACGTCGCGCCGACCGTGACCCGGCACCGGGCACCCGCGGCGCCGGTCGTCGACGCGCGCGGGACCGCCGTGACGTTCGGCCTGGAGGAGGAGTTCGTCCTGCTCCAGCCGCGGACGCTCTCGACCGTCGACGTGGGGCTGGAAGCCGTCGCCGAGCTCCGCGGTTCCGTGCCGGGGGCCGTGATGCGGGAGTTCTTCCCCTCGCAGATCGAGTACGCCACACCCGTCTGCCGCACGGTCGACGACGCCCTCCTGGCCGTGAGCGGGTTCCGTGCCCGGCTGTCGGCCTGGGCGGAGGCGGCGGGGGTGGTCGTGGCCCCCTCCGGGACGCCGTTCGCGACCGACGGTCGGGCGCCGCAGCTCGAGGGACGATACGCCGCGATCGCGCAGGACATCGCGGGCCTCACCGCGGAGCATCAGCTGAACGGGCTCCACGTCCACGTCGGGATCGCCGATCGGGATGCCGGTGTGCGCGCCTCGAACTTCCTGCGACCGTGGTTCCCCGTCCTCCTGGCGCTCTCGGCGAACTCGCCGTTCTGGCAGGGCCGCGACACCGGGTTCGCCAGCTGGCGCGCCATCCACAGCCGGCGATGGACGACCCACGGCATCCCGCCCCACTTCGACGACGCCGCCGAGTACGACCGGGCGGTCCGGCGACTCGGCGGCATCGGCGCGACCTCCGACGCCGGGACGATCAACTGGGTCGCCCGGCTGTCGGCCACCCATCCGACACTCGAGGTCCGGGTGTGCGACGTGCCGCTGGACCCGCACTCCTCGGTCGCTCTCGCCGCCCTCATCCGGGGGCTGGTCGCCGTCGGCGCGGAACGGGGCGCCCCGCGTCCGGAGCGCTTCGAGGGGTGGGACGCCGCGCTGTGGCACGCGGCCCGTCACGGCACCGCGTCGACGCTCGTCGACCCGGTGACGGGCCGGCTCGTTCCCGCGGCGGGTGTGCTCGAGTCGCTCGTGGCCCTCGTGCGTCCGCGCCTGCCCGGAGCGGACCTGCGCGTGATCGAGTGCTTCCTCGCCGAGCACGCCGTGCACGGCGGCGGGGCGGCGCAGCAGCGCCGCGCGCACGCCCGCGGGCGCCTCGTCGCCCTGTACCGCGACCGGATCGCCGGCTGACGAGCCGTCAGCGCGGTTCGGGGTCGTCCTCCCGTGACCACGCGATGCCCACGAGGCGGCGCAGCACGTCGAGGTCGATGTCGTCGAGCTTCCTGACGTACACGCAGCCGGCGCCCTCGGTGTAGGCGCCGAGCTCCGGCAGGAGCGTCGCGCCGTCGGGCAGGTCCTTCAGGCCGTAGAGGGACAGCTGCGCCTTGCGCGGCGAGAAGGCCACCTTGGGCCACCGGCCGCGGCGCTTCGGGTCGGAGGGCGAGATGTAGCGGTAGCTGCCGTAGCCCACCATCGACGGACCCCACATGACGGGCTCGCTGCCCGTCACCTCGCGGAAGATCTCCGCCAGCCGCAGCCCGTCCTCGCGGCGGCGCGAGGGTGTGGCGGCGTCCAGGAAGGCGTGCACATCGGCATCCGTCGGCCCGGTCTTCGGTTCGCTCATGCGCTCATCCTCGCGCAGTCGACGCGCGCGGGGAACCCGTCAGCGCCCGGCGGGCTGGAGCAGAGCGGCGAAGGTGCGGAGCGTCGACTCGAGGCCGAGCGAGGGCTCGAGCAGCCACTGGATCTGCAGGCCGTCGGAGGCCGCGATCAGCAGCGCCGCCAGATGGGAGGCGGGGATGTCGTCGCGGATGCGGCCGGCCTCCTGGTCGGCGGTGAACTCGGCGGTGAGGCGCGTCCGGATGCGCTCGAACCGCTCGGAGAAGAACTGCGTGCCGACGTGGTTATCGCCGTCCAGCGCGGCGGCGACAAGCGTCGAGTACAGCTCGACCAGGCCGGGCACCTCCACGTTGGCCATCGCGGCGTGGACCATGCCGTCGACCCCGGGGTGATGTTCGGACTCCGCGGCGGCGCGCTGCGCCTCGGCGTGGGCGTAGACGGCCACCAGCAGCTGCTCCCGCGAGTCGAAGTAGTGCAGGAGTGCGGCATGCGAGACGCCGAGGGCCTCGGCGATGCGCCGCAGCGACGTTCCATAGGCGCCGCGCTCCCGGAACACGTCGATGGCGCGGTCGAGGATCTCCTGGCGGCGGGCGACGCCCTTGGGCTGCAGGCCCTGCCGCCCGAGGACGGGGTCGTGCTCCTCTCGCCCGGGTCTCGCTTCCGACGCGTTCATGGACTCAATGTAACCCAGCCGAGGAAGAAAACCTCCACATGGAGGTTTTTCTGGTATCGTCGGCGCAACGCCGGCCCCGGCGCGCGACGACGACGTACGAAGGAACACCCATGGCCCTGCCCGCCGCTTCTGTGCAGCTCTATTCGCTGGCGAAGGAGTTCACCGCCGATCCGAACGGATCTCTCGACCGCCTGGCCGCGATCGGGCTCCAGTACGTCGAGGCGTTCGACTTCGTGCGCCGCCCCGCCGAGATCCGCGCGGCTCTGGATGCCAGCGGCCTCAGCGCACCCACCGCCCATGCGCCGCTCCTGTCCGACGAGCTGTGGACGCCCGACGGTGCGATTCCGACGCCCGCACCGGAGGTCGTGTTCGAAGCGGCCGCCACGATCGGCGTGCAGACCGTGATCGATCCCTTCGTCGCGCCGGAGCGATGGCTCACCGAGGACGGCGTCGCGGACATCGCCGGCCGCCTCAACCGCGTCGCCGAGACGGCCGCGTCGTTCGGGCTGACCGTGGGCTACCACAACCACGCCCAGGAGTTCGTCGCCACGTTCGGCGACCAGAGCGCGTACGAGCGCTTCGTCGCCCTCACCGACGAGCGCGTCCAGCTCGAGCTCGACCTGTTCTGGGCGCTCACCGGCGGCCAGGACGTCCCCGCCCTCGTCGCACGCCTGGGCGACCGGCTCACCGCGGTCCACGTCAAGGACGGCGTCGTGCCGGCCTCGAACCCGTGGGCGCCCGGCGCCCCCTCGTTCGGCTCGGACAGCCTCGACCAGCGCCACGCGGGCACCGGCGACGTCCCGCTCGCCGAGGCGCTGCGCGCCGGTACCGGCATCCGCTACGCCGTCGTCGAGTACGACCACGCCCCCGGCGACGTGTTCGCCGACATCGCGGCCAGCTACGCGTTCCTGCGCGACGGCGGGTTCGTCGCATGAGCCGCCTCGGTGTGGGCGTCATCGGCGCCGGAGTGATCAGTCAGACCTACCTCGAGAACCTGACGTCCTTCCCGGACGTCGATGTGGTCGCCGTGGGCGACATCATCCCCGAACGGGCGCGGGCCAAGGCGCAGGAGCACGGTGTGCGGGCCTGGGGCACGGCGGACGACGTGCTGGGGAACCCCGACGTCGACCTCGTGGTGAACCTCACCATCCCGCAGGTGCACGTCGAGGTCTCCGCCGCGGCCGTCGCCGCGGGCAAGCACGTCTGGACCGAGAAGCCCCTGGGGCTCGACCGCGCCGGCACCGCCGAGCTGCTGCGCGCGGCCGACGCGGCGGGCGTGCGTGTGGGCTCTGCCCCCGACACGATCCTCGGCCCGGGCTTCCAGACGGCCAAGCGCGCGATCGCCGAGGGTGTCATCGGCACGCCGCTGTTCGTGCAGACGGCCTTCCAGACGCAGGGCCCCGACCTCTGGCACCCCGAGCCGGCGTTCCTGTTCGCCGAGGGCGCCGGTCCGCTGCTGGACATGGGTCCCTACTACTTCTCCGCGCTCGTCAGCCTGCTCGGGCCGATCGCCGGTGTCGCGGCCCGCGGGTCGCGCTGGCGCACCGAGCGTCACATCCACACCGGTCCGCGGGCGGGGGAGTCCTTCCCCGTCGAAGTGCCCTCCACCGTCCAGGTGCTCTCCTCCTTCGAGGGCGGCCAGCACGGCACGCACCTGCTGAGCTTCGACTCGGCGCTGGAGCGTCACGGGATCATCGAGATCCACGGCAGTGAGGGGACGATGGTCCTCCCCGACCCCAACCGCTTCGAGGGCCGGATCGCCTACGTGAAGCCGCTGGGCGTCTTCCGCGACGGGATGAAGACCGAGCAGGAGTGGATCGAGGTCGAGCAGCAGGGGACCGTCGTCGGACGGGGACTCGGCGTCCTCGACATGGCCCGTGCCATCGCGGCCGGACGTCCCCACATCGCCACGGGCGAGCTCGGCTATCACGTGCTGGACATCATGCTGTCGGCGCAGGAGTCCGCGTCGACGGGTCAGTACCTCGAGATCGAGAGCACCGTCGCCGAGGTGCCGCTGCTGCCGGAGGGCTTCGACCCCTTCGCCGCCGAGCTCGGCTGAGCCGGGCGGGGCGGCGCCGGACGGATGTGAACGCGGCCGGGCGGGGGTGCGACCCGCCCGGCCGCGTCGGCCGGCGTCTGGGGACGGCGCTCGGGGAGGCGCCGAAACCGGCCGGGGAGGGCGCCGGACCGGAGCCCGGCGCCCAGGACCGACGCTTACGGAGTCGCTGTGTAGGTGAGCGTCAGCGTCGGACGGAACGATGCGTTCGTCGCCTCGCGCGTCCAGAGCCGCACGTTGTCGGTGCCGGCGCTGCTCGACAGCCGCAGCGACACCGAGGTGCCGGCGCGGTCGGCGAGCTGCGACGCCTGCAGGTCGACGGTGTACGCGGTGCTGACCGCCGTCGCGCCGGAGAGCTGTCCGAGCACGCTCGCGCTCACTCCGGTGGTCGGGCGGTTCGTCCACGTCAGCGTCGCCTCGTCCCACGGGGCATCGATGATGCGCAGCTGGTGCACATCGGCCGATCCGGCCGTGGGATCGCTCGAGGTGCGCACCGACAGGGTCGCCCCCGTCAGCGTCATCCCCGCCGGTGCCGCCGGAAGCGGGAACCGGAGGAACGACTCGATCGCCGTGTCGAAACGCGACGACAGCTGCGTGGACGAGCCGTACACGAACGCGGCGTTCACCGCAGCCGCCATCGTGTCGGCATCGGCCACGACCGTCTGCGTCGTCGTCGCCGGGGCGATCGTGGCGCTCACGGCGCCGGTCGGCGCGCTGGTGTTGCCCGCCGCATCGGTGGCGGTCACGCGGTAGTACCACGTGCCGGCCGCCAGCGAGGTGTCGGTGTAGCCCGGCGTGCTGACCGTCGCGACTCGTGAGGACGCGTCGACGCTGAAGTCCGGTGTCGTGCCCCGATGCACGGCGTAGCCGGAGACGCCCCCCGCGTCCGTCGACGCGCCCCACGAGAGCGCGATGTCGTCGCCGCCCTGCACCGCGGCCGCGAGGCCGGTCGGCACGGTCGGCGCCGTGGTGTCGGGATCGATCGTCGCCGAGGCGGCGTCCGAGGCCGGCGACCAGTTCCCCGCCGCGTCGCGGGCGCGGACGCGGTAGAACCACGTGCCCACTGCGACATCGGCCTGCGTGTGCGTCGTGGTCGTCACGTCCGCCGCGACGAGCGTCTCCGCCGAGAGGGCGAAGTCCGCGGTCGTGCCGCGGTGCACCTCGTACCCGGTGACCCCGACGGCGTCCGTCGACGCCGACCACGAGACGGCGATGTCGTCGCCGTCCTGGACGGTGGCCGACACCCCGGTGGGCGCGGTGGGCGAGGTCGTGTCCGGCGGGACGACCGAGGCGGTCGCGGCGCCGGACGGCGTCGAGGCGTTGCCGGCCGCATCCTTCGCCACGACGCGGTAGTACCACTCGCCGACCGGCACCGATGCGTCGGTGTAGGTCGTCGACGCGGCCGGACCGCGCAGCGTCGCCGCCGACGGCGTGAAGGCCGGCGTCGTGCCGCGGTGCACCTCGTAGCCGGTCACCCCGACGTTGTCGACGGCGGCGTTCCAGGACAGGTCGACCGTGCTCCCCGACACCGAGGCCGTGAGCGAGCCCGGGGCGGCCGGCGGCGTGGTGTCGCCTCCGGTGCCGGTGCCCGCGGCGTAGTGCACGGCGACGCGGGTGGCGGGAAGAGCCGCGTAGTAGACGGCGGTCTCGTCGAGCTGACCGTGGAAGTAGCGCCCGCTCGTCGAGCTCGACGTGTTCTGGTAGCCGACGAGGTTGTCGCCGCCGGCGTGCCAGGTGCCGACGTACGTGCCGTTGGCGGTCGTGGAGTTCTGACCCTGGAGGGCCCCGTCGACGTAGAGCCGCATGCCGGCGGAGGACTGCGTGGCCACGACGTGGTGCCACTGCCCGTCGTTCAGCTGGCGCGAGGACCGCAGGGTCGTCGTGCTGTTGTTCGGGTTGCGGACGCCGAACCGGACGAACCCGGAGCCGCTCTCCATGTAGAGCACGCGGTCGACGGTGGAGCTCACGCGGTCGGTGCCGTCGTCGCTGCGCGGCCGGCCGTTGGACGAGCCGTAGTTCACGAGCGCGCCGCCGGTGGTGGAGGTGGTGCGCACCCAGGTCTCGATCGAGTACGTCGTCGGGCCCCGCGCGATGACGTCGTTCCAGATGTACTGCGGGAGCCCGGCGGTCTCGCTGAAGGTGGCGCTGAGGCTCGGGTCGCCCGCGAGGGCTCCGGCCGCCGTGCGCTGCACGCCGTTCTGCGCGAGGCCGTTCAGTCCTGTCACCGTCTCGCCGGCGGAGTCGACCACCCACTGCGCGACGGCGGTGTCGTCGTAGCGCCAGTAGAGCCGCGGCGCGTCGGCGAGCACCGTCGACGCGTACGCCGAGCCCGACCCGGACGCCGTGACGCTTGCGCTCGCCGTGATGCCGCTGCGGTTGCCGGCGGCGTCGATGACGCGGGCGCGGTAGGAGGAGGTCTCTCCGGGCGTGACGTTCGTGTCCACGAAGGTGACCTGGTTGCGGTACCAGTGCTGGGACTTCGCGACACCGGTCCAGATGGGCGTCGTGAGGTTGGTGCCCTTGTAGACGGCGTAGGTGAGGTCGCTGTCGTCGGGGTCGACGACGCCGCGGATGTTCACCTGCACGGCGCCCGGCGTCAGCGCCCGGACGGCGATGGTCGGGGTCGGCGGGTTGCCGGTGTCGGTGCTGCCGAAGCGGGTGAGACCCTGCTGGAGCTCGCCGTTCACGCGGGTGAACTCGCCGCCCACCCAGAGGTACTCGTCGCCGGTGGCGGACGTGCCGAACGCGAGGGTCCGCGGCCCGAGACCCTCGCCGGTGCCGTCGTTGAGCTCGGGCAGCCAGCCGAGGTGGAACTGCCCGGTGTCGTCGGCGCGGGTCGCGCTCAGGTAGGTGCGACGGCCGTCGGGGAACATCCCCTGCCCGCTGCAGTCGTGGTGGTGGTGCGCCTCGAACAGGATGCCCTCGTGCAGTAGCATCGCCTGCGTCGCACCGGCGCAGCTGTCGCGCCAGACCTGCGAGTAGTCGCTCCAGTTGTAGGCCAGGCTGCCGTCGAAGCCGTTGAAGCCCTCGTTGCCTACGTAGAACCGCGTGCCGTCGGAGACGAGGGCCTTGGTGCGCGAGGTGTTGCCGACGGTCGAGGCGGGCCAGGTGCGGATGTTGGCGCCGGTCGTGGCCGAGACGACCGCGAAGCTGTGGCTCGTCTGCCCGTTGACGCTGAAGAAGTCACCGCCGATGACCACACGGTCACCGGTGGGCGAGAGGGTGATGGCCGTGCCGCGGGCGTTCTTGTTGGGTTCCACCGTCTGGCTGTAGGACGTGCTCGTCGCGCCGTACGCGTTGGCGACCCATGCGGTGTCGAGCGCGCCCGTGCGCGTGAGCTTGGCGAAGCTGCGCCGCTGCTGCCCGCCCACTGTCTGGAACGCACCGCCGATGTAGACGGCGTCGTTCGTGACGGCCAGCGAGAGCACCGTGCTCGAGATCGTGACCGGCTTGAACGAGGTCACGGTGCAGGTGCGCAGGTCGATCTCCGCCAGCCGTGAGCGCGAGACTCCGCCGACGGTCGAGAAGTTGCCGCCGACGAAGACCGTGTTGCCGTCGGGCGCGGCGGCCACGGCGTAGACCGTCGCGGTGCCGCTCGCCAGCGACGCGGGAAGCTGGCAGGTGTCGGGCTGACCCGTCTCGGCGTCGAGGATCGCGATGCCGCGGAGGCTCCGCACCGTCCCCGACTGCCCCTCGCTCGGGCGCAGCTCGGTGAACGCGCCGCCGGCGACCATGCGCCCGTGCGAGGCGGCCAGACCGAACACCTGCGCGTTCGTCTGCCAGGTCGGCAGGGCGTCGGCGCTGACCGGCATCCCCGCCGTCAGCGCGTCGGCACGGTCGGTCGGACCGACCGCTGTGAGCCCTCCGGCGATGACGGCGACGATCGCCGCACCGATGAAAAGACGTGAACGCATGATGTCCCCCGCTCCGTTGCGCTACAGAGCGGACGCCCGCGTCGGTGAAGCCCCGACGAGGATCCCCATCCTCATGTGCCGAAGCGGCGGCGCGCGGTACCCCCCAGTAACCACGTCGAATAGATCTGCACGGAGTGTAGTACCTCCGGCGCGTGGAGGGAAGGATCCATGTGGACGCATTCGAACCGACGTGGCGTCCTCCGCGGATCCATAGGGATCTTCCAGCTCATCCGGTTCCCGAGCGACGTGGGAAGAACGTAAAGTTGCAGTCACTGCAGAAATAGACGCAGAGACTGCAACAGAGAGGATCCCATGTCCACGGCACCCGTCGACCCGCCCGTTCCACCCCCTCCGGTCCTGAGGGCCCAGGCGGTCACCCGCATCTACGGAAAGGGGGACACCGCGTTCCGCGCGCTGCGCGGCGTGGATCTCACGATCACCCGCGGCGAGTCCCTCGCCATCGTCGGCAGATCGGGATCCGGCAAGTCGACCCTCATGCATCTGCTCGCGCTGCTGGACCGGCCGACCTCGGGGCGGGTCGAGGTGCACGGGACGGATGCGTCGTCCTTGTCCGCCCGCGAACTGAACCGCGTCCGCAACGCCGAGTTCGGCTTCGTGTTCCAGCAGTTCTTCCTCACCGCGGGGCAGACCGTGTTCGAGAACGTCAGTCTGCCGCTCGTGATTGCCGGTGTGGCGCCGAAGGAGCGCCGCCGGCGCACGCTGGAGGCGCTGGACTCCCTCGGCCTCGCCGACAAGGCGGGAAACCGCGCCAACGATCTGTCGGGGGGTCAGAAGCAGCGGGTCGTCGTGGCCCGCGCGCTGGTGGGCGAGCCGTCGGTGATCTTCGCCGATGAGCCCACCGGCAACCTCGACACCGCGACGGGCGGACAGGTGGAGGAGATCCTCTTCGGCCTGCGCCGCGATCGCGGCATCACCCTCGTCGTCGTCACCCACGACCACGAACTGGCCGCTCGCTGCGACCGCTCGGTCACGATCGCCGACGGCCTCGTGGTCGCGGACCGCTCGACGGAGGTGGCGGCATGAGGGCCGCCGACGTCGTCCGGTCGGCGACGCGCAACGCGTTCCGCAGCAAGCTGCGGACCACCCTCACCGTCCTGAGCCTGTTCGTCGGCGCCTTCACCCTGACCCTCACCACGGCGCTCGGCGCCGGCGTCAACGACTACGTCGAACGCCAGGTCGCGACCGTCAGCACGGGCGACATCCTCCTGGTCAGCCCCGCCGCGTCGGTCGACACCGGCGACGGCCCCGCCGAGTACGATCCGGACGGGCGCCAGCAGGGCGGTGCCGCCGGTCCCCTCGGAACGAGCACGCTGCTCAACCAGGACGACATCGACGCCGTCGAGGCGATCGACGGGGTCTCGCGGGTCGAGGCGGTCAGTCAGCTCACCGTCGACTGGATCGCCGCCTCCGGCGCCGCCGACGACACCCGCTTCGAGCTCACCGTCAACCCGACCTCGTCGATCGGGCGCAGCGACCTCGTCGCGGGCGCGCAGCTCGACCAGGACGCGTCGCGGTTCGAGGTCGTGCTGCCCGAGGACTACGTCGCGGCCCTCGGGTTCGCGGACGCCGAGGAGGCGACCGGCAGCGCCGTGACCCTCGGCTACGCCGACGCCGAGCGCGTCGATCAGCAGGTCGAGGCGACCATCGTGGGGATCGCGAGGGCGAGTCTGCTCGCCTCGGGCGCGGGCGCCAATGCCGCGCTGGTCGACGAGGTGTCTGGGGCGCAGGCGGTTCCGGGGCAGCCTCGCGCCTGGCCGCTCGCGGTCGCGACGCTCGCGGGGTCGGGCGACGACGGCTCCGTCACCGCCGACGACATCGCTGCGGTCAAGGACGCGCTCGCGGACGCCGATCTGGCGGGGCAGACCGTCGAAGATCAGCTCGGCGTCGTGCAGACCGTGATCAACGGCATCATCGGGGTGCTGAGCGCCTTCGCCGCGATCGCGCTGCTCGCGGCGTCCTTCGGCATCGTCAACACCCTGCTGATGAGCGTGCAGGAGCGCACCCGTGAGATCGGGCTGATGAAGGCGATGGGCATGTCGAACGGGCGGGTCTTCGGACTGTTCAGCCTCGAGGCGGTCGTCATCGGACTGCTCGGCGCGGCGCTCGGAGCGCTCGCCGCCATCGGCGCCGGAACCGCGATCGCCGCCGGGGCCGGCCAGACGCTCCTTGCCGATCTGCCCGGGCTGCAGATCCTGCTGTTCGAGCCGGCCACCGTCGTGACCGTGATCCTCGTCATCATGGGGATCGCGTTCCTCTCCGGTGTCCTCCCGGCGCGCCGGGCGGCACGCCAGGACCCGATCGAGTCGCTACGGTACGAGTGACGGCAAGGAGTCCGCAGATCATGTCCACCCCACCCCCCGCACGCCGCCGAGACGCGGTCCAGAAGCGCCGCGCCATCGAGCGCGCCGCCACCGACCTCGTGCTGGAGCACGGGTACGACGCGGTGACGGTGGACATGATCTGCGAACTCGCCGGGGTGAGCCCCCGCACCTTCTTCAACCACTTCAAGACGAAGGACGCCGCCCTCCTCGGTCCCGAGCCGCCCGTCGTCGACGAGCAGGCCGCGCGCGAGTTCATCGTGTCGACCGGGCCGCTGCTGGGCGGCCTCGCCCGCATCATCCGCATCGACCCCGGCGCGATGGCCGCCGACCCCGCCCTACTCGCCCGCCGCATCCACGCCGTCGGCACGACGCCGGTGCTGATGTCGCGGCAGATGGAGCGCCTCTCGGCGATCGAGGCCGAGCTGCGCGACATCGTGCTGCTGCGGCTGCGCACCCAGTGGCCGGATGAGGATCCGACCGAGCGCGCGGACCAGGCCGAGCTCATCACCCATCTGCTGGCCGGCCTCATGCGCCACATCGCGCTCACGTGGGCGCGACAGGTCGAGGCGGGGGAGTCGCCGACGATCGACCCCGGCGCGATCGAGGATCAGCTCCAGCGCGTGCTCGGAAGGCTCGGCTGAAGCGAGGATCCCGGCGGTGTGAGATCGTTGCGGGTCGAGAAGCGCAGGGCCAGCTGATCAACGACCGGTGGCGCCCAGACCCGGGCAAGGCAAAACCCCCGCCATGTAGAAGCTAGGCGAGGGTTTCTGGGACCGTTGTAACGACGGTCCGTGTGGCTCCGACGGGCGTCGATCCCGTGACCTCACGATTTTCAGTCGTGCGCTCTACCAACTGAGCTACAGAGCCGCATGGCATCCGAAGAGCCATGTCCGAGACGAAGGGCCCTGTGATCAATATCTGAACAAAGGGCCCGTCGCTTGGAGCGACCCTGACGGGACTTGAACCCGCGACCTCCGCCGTGACAGGGCGGCACGCTAACCAACTGCGCTACAGGGCCATGCTTATTAAATTGTGTCGGGAAGTGTGACCCCAACGGGATTCGAACCCGTGCTACCGCCGTGAAAGGGCGGCGTCCTAGGCCGCTAAACGATGGGGCCGAGCGAACCCGGAGGCTCACGCTTACCGACGCTCAAGCATACGCAATTCCCCACGGAATCGGAAATCGAGGGCGTGGCCGCTGGTGGAGGAGGCCGCAGGGGGCGATGATGGCGGAAGCGTGCGTCGCGCCCCCCATCGACGCAGCCGAACCCTCGGCAAATGTTGCCCGTGTTGTTAGTGTGGCATTTGTTGCTGGTGTGACTGAGGAGTGAGACGTGTCTGAGCTGTCCGGATCTCCGGAGGACTGCGGCTGCGCGCCGACCCCTCGTGAGCTGGCTGCCTTCGGCCGAGGCCGCTCCGTCACGCGCCGCGGTGCGATCGGACTCGGCGTCGTCGGGATCGCCGCCGCGGGCCTGCTCGCCAGCGCGCCGGCGTTCGCCGCGACCTACCCGTCGTGGGACGACGTCGAGAAGGCGAAGGCCAACCAGTCCGCCAAGGCGCGGCAGGTCACCCGCATCGAAGGGCTGATCGCCTCGCTCGCCAACGACGTCGCGGTCAAGCAGGCAGAGGCCGAGCGGCTGGGCGCCGAGTACATCGCCGCGCAGGAGGCGTTCGAGGAAGCCGCCGATCGCGCCGCATCGCTCCAGGAGCAGGCCGATGCCGAAGCGGCACGCGCGGCCGAAGCCGCCGACAAGCTGGGGCGCCTGGCCGCACAGCAGTACCGCATGGGCGGCGACGACACGTCGCTCGAGCTGTTCTTCTCGGGATCCGCCGCGAGCGCCGACGACCTGCTCGCGCGGCTCGGCACGATGGACAAGCTCCTCGACGCCAACCGCAGCGTGTACGCGGATGCCGTGGGCGCCCGCGACAACGCCCGGAACCTGTCGAATCAGGCCGAGGTCGCCCGCACCGAGCGCGACCGCCTGCAGCAGGAGGCCGAAGCGAAGATGATCCGCGCGCAGGAGGCGGCCACGGCCGCTCAGGCGGCGCTGGATGCCCAGTCCGAGCATCTCGAAGTCCTCGAGGCGCAGCTCGCCGCCCTCAAGGACACCACCGCGGCGACCGTTGCCGACTACCAGGCCGGCGTCGTCGCCCGCCGCAAGGCCCGCGAGGCGCGGCTGCGCCGGGAGCGCGAGGAGGCGGCCCGCCGCGCCCGCGAAGAAGAGGAGCGCCGCAAGCGCGAGGAAGCCGCCAACGGCGGCGGAAGCGGTGGCGGCGGTGGCGGTGGGGAGGTCCAGCCGTCGGGCTGGGTGCGCCCCGCGTACGGGTACATCAGTGCGTGGTACGGCAACCGCGGGACCATCTGCTCGAACGGCTACTGCACCTCCAGCGGGCACCGCGGCATCGACTTCGCCGGCGGGTGCAGCTCGCCGATCTTCGCCGCCGCATCCGGTCGCGTGATCTTCGCCGGTTTCAGCGGGGCGTGGGGCAACTACATCAAGGTGGATCACGGCGGCGGCATCGTCACCGGCTACGCCCACATCAAGCCGGGCGGATACAACGTGAGCTGGGGCGACACGGTCCGCGCCGGCCAGACGATCGCGTACGTCGGCAACACCGGCGCCAGCACCGGCTGCCACCTCCACTTCGAGGTCTACAGCGGCGGTGTCCGCATCAACCCGGCGCCGTTCCTGCGCGCCCGCGGCATCTCGGTCTAGCCCGGCGCCGCAACCAGAAAGGGCCGGACGCCGAGGCATCCGACCCTCCTCGCGCGTCGCGCTCAGAGCGTGTTGGGCGCTTCGCCCTCACCCTGCGTCTTGGTCTGGCCCTCGTGCTCCTCGAACCGGGCGAACGCCTCGGTCACGAGACGCTCGGCCTCGGCGGCGTCGGCCCACTCGTCGACCTTGACCCACTTGCCCGGCTCGAGGTCCTTGTAGTGCTCGAAGAAGTGGTTGATCTCGTTCTTGGTCCACTCGTCGACGTCCGAGACGTCCTGCACGTGGCCCCAGCGCGGATCCTTGGCGAGCACCGCCACGACCTTGTCGTCGCCGCCGGCCTCGTCGGTCATCTTCAGCACGCCGACGGGACGCACCTTCGCGAGGATGCCGGGGGCCAGGTCGTGGTCGAGAAGGACGAGCACGTCGAGCGGGTCGCCGTCCTCGCCGAGCGTGTTCTCGAAGAAGCCGTAGTTGGCGGGGTACCCCATCGGTGTGAACAGGATGCGGTCGAGGAACACGCGGCCGGTGCCGTGGTCGACCTCGTACTTGATCTTGCTGTTGCGCGGGATCTCGATGACGGCGTCGTACGCGCCCATGCTGTGCTCCTTCGGAAGTGCTGTGGATGCCGCCGACCAGCCTAGTCGGCGGCTGGGTCCTCGCGCGGTCTGCACAACTCCTCTGAATCTGTCGCCGCGGCCGGTTCGGACGGCTTCTGTGTGCTTGCCCCGAGCAGAACAGCGGAGTTGTGCAGCGGCGGGAGCGGATACCGTGGCGATATGGAACACCGTCCCGGGCTCGACCCCGCCGTCGCCGACGTGCGCCGCGCGGTGCGCGGGGCGCTGGCGGGGGTCACCGGCCCGATCGTCGTCGCGCTCTCGGGGGGCGCCGACTCGCTCGCGCTGGCCGCCGCCGTCGCGTTCGAGGCGCCGCGGGCCGGGATCGCGGCGTCCGCGGTGGTGATCGACCACGGACTCCAGGCCGGGTCCGCGCAGGTGGCCGCCCGGGCCGCCGAAGCGGCCGCGTCGCTCGGGCTCCCCGCTCGGACGATCCGCGTCGAGGTCGGCGTGGCGGGGGGACCCGAGGCGGCCGCGCGCGACGCCCGCCGCGAGGCGCTGCGGAGTGCGGCGCGCGAGGCCGGGGCCACGGCGGTGCTGCTCGCGCACACGCTCGACGATCAGGCCGAGACCGTGCTCATCGGGTTGGCGCGCGGTTCGGGGGCGACGAGCCTCGGCGGCATGGCGCCGGTGCGCGACGACGACGGCATCCGCTGGATCCGACCGCTGCTGGGCCTGCGCCGCGCGACGACGCGTGCCGCGTGCACGGCTCAGGGGCTGCCGCCGTGGGATGATCCGCACAATCTCGACCGCCGGTTCCTGCGCGTGCGGGTGCGTCAGGACGTGCTGCCGCTGCTGGAGACCTCGCTCGGACCGGGCGTGGCCGAGGCGCTCGTGCGCACGGCCGACCAGCTCCGCGAAGACGCCGAGGCGTTCGACGCGATGATCGAGGAGGTCATCGAGGACATCGTCGAGCATGCGGAGGCGGGGATCGCGGTGTCTGTCGCCGCGCTGGCCGCCAACCCGCCGGCGCTGCGCCACCGGATCATCCGGCACGTGGTGTCCAGTGAGTTCGGTGTGAGCCTCACGCGCACTCAGACGCTCGAGGTCGCCCGGCTCGTGACGGACTGGGCCGGCCAGGGGCCGCTGGATCTGCCCGGCTGCCGGGCGCTCCGCCGCGGGGACCGGATCGAGTTCCGCGCTTCCGCGTCATAGAACGGCCCGTCGCCCGTCTCATCCCTGGCGGGTTCCCCGCCATGCGCACCGCCCGCGGCGGAGCGCTCGACCTTGGGGGAGGTGCGACGTGAGTCTTCTGATGCACGTGCGACGGACGGCGGCGGTGGTGGCGGCGATGGTCGCCGGCGGAGCTCTGGCGGTGGGGGTGGTGTCCGTCGCGGCGGCGGCGCCGCCGTATGCCACCGAGGCCGAGGTCACGGCGGTGACGTTCGTGGACGAGACGGTGGAGTCCGGGCGTTCGACGGAGCTCACCGGGGAGTGGGCACTGCCCGACGATCCCGCGTCGCCGGCGGGCTTCACGGTCGACCTTCCCGAGGGGCTGCGCGGGCTGACCGACGCGTTCGACCTGCTGGCACCCGACGGCACGCCCATGGGCAGCTGCGTCGTGACCGCGACGCAGATCGTGTGCGACATCGACGCGGACTACATCGCGGCCAACCCTCGGGACCTGCACGGCACGTTCGGATTCTGGGTGGAGGTGACGACATTCGTCAGCGAGTCGACCGAGACGACCTACGACTTCGGCGACGTCGACGGCACCATCACGGTCACCCCGCCGGAATCCAGCTGCCCCGACTGCACCTTCACCGGACGCCCGCACAACAAGCACGGGGTGTACGACCGCGACGACGACACGATCGAGTGGACCGTCGCCATCAAGGCGCCGGCCAGTGGGATGACCGCCGGGCAGGAGGTCACGGTCGTCGAGCGGCTGGGCGCCGGACAGGAGTGGGTCCGCACCGCCGCGGGGGTGCCGGCGATCCGGGTGCTGGGTGCCGTCGAGCGGACGGCCACGGGATCGCCGACAGGATGGAGCAACGTCAGCGCCCGCGTGGGGGCGACGGTCACCGAGACCGCCGACGGGGTCGTCGTCGCCTTCACGGCCGAGGAGGGCTGGTTCTACGCGATCGTCGGCGAGGCGGAGGTGACCGACCCGGCGATGACCACGTTCACCAACGAGGCCGACATCACCGTGGCATCGGAATCGGCGGTCAGCGTGACGGCGACGGTCGTGCGCCAGGGAGGCAGCGGCACCGGCAGCGGCACCCCGACGCCCACGCCGACCGCCACCCCGACCCCGACCCCGACCATCACCCCGACCCCGACCCCGAGCGTCACGCCGACGGCGACCCCGACCACCACCCCGACACCGAGCGTCACGCCGACGGCGACCGCGACCGCTTCGCCGACGCCGACGGCCGGGGTGGGGTCGGAGTTCACCGCGCGGCCGACGGCTGCCGCGACGCCGCCGCCCGGCGGACTCGCCGTCACCGGCGGCGACGTGCCGTGGGGGCTGCTGTGGGCGGCGCCGGCGATGATCGCCCTCGGCGTGGGACTGCTCTCCCGGCGTCGGCGCGTCGCGCGGGACTGATCGAGCGCGCCCGGGACCTCGAGTGGGGTCCCGGGCGCTCCTCCCCGGTCATCCGGGAGGGGAGAGAGTGCCTACACTCGAACCATGCGCGCGGCCGACATCGCAGACCAGCTCACCAGCGTCCTCGTCACCGAGGAGCAGATCCAGGCGAAGCTCGAGGAGCTCGCCGCGCGCGTGGTCGCCGACTACGACGGCAAGGACCTCCTCCTGGTCGGCGTCCTCAAGGGCGCGGTCATGGTGATGGCCGATCTCGCCCGGGCGCTGCCGCGCGCGATCGCGATGGACTGGATGGCGGTCTCGTCCTACGGCGCAGGCACGAAGTCCAGCGGCGTCGTCCAGATCCGCAAGGACCTCGACACCGACCTCACCGGCAAGCACGTCCTGATCGTCGAGGACATCATCGACTCCGGACTCACGCTCAGCTGGCTGCTCGAGAACTTCGCCTCCCGCGGCGCCGCGTCGATCGAGGTCCTCGCACTGCTGCGCAAGCCCGAGGCGGCCAAGGTCGAGATCGACTGCCGCTACGTCGGGTTCGACATCCCCAACGACTTCGTCGTCGGCTACGGCCTCGACTACGCCGAGGGCTACCGCAACCTCCGCGACGTCGCCGTCCTCGCCCCGCACGTCTACAGCTGACCGGGTCCCAGCAGGTCGGCGTCGCGATCCGCGCGCACGGTACGCCGTGGGCGAATGCACAGACGCCCCATAGACGGTGCGCGGTAGCCTGATCGGACCATGGATCTCAAGAAGCTGACCCGCAACCCGTTGGTCTACGTGTTGCTCATCGGCGTCCTCCTGCTCATCGGGATGTCGCTGATCTCCGGGCTCACCGGCGCGAAGCGCATCACCACGCAGGAGGGGCTGGAGCTGCTCGGCGGCGACACGGTCAGCAAGGTCGTGATGACCGACGGCGACCAGCGCGTCGACATGACGCTCGCCAAGGAGTTCGAGGGCTCGAAGAACGTGCAGTTCTACTACACGTCCGCGCGCGCCGACGAGGTGGTCACCGCGATCGACTCGGCCGCGCCGGCCGAGGGCTTCGACGACGTGGTGCCGCAGCCGAGCTTCTGGGGCGGCATCCTCTCGCTCGTGATCCCGCTGCTCCTCCTCGGTCTGCTCTTCTGGTTCCTCCTCTCCAGCGCCCAGGGCGGCGGCAGCAAGGTCATGCAGTTCGGCAAGTCCCGCGCGAAGCTCGTCACCAAGGAGACCCCGACGGTCACGTTCGGCGATGTCGCCGGCGCCGAAGAGGCCATCGAGGAGATGCAGGAGATCAAGGACTTCCTGAAGGACCCGGCCAAGTTCCAGGCGGTCGGTGCGCGGATCCCGAAGGGCGTGCTGCTGTACGGTCCTCCCGGAACCGGAAAGACCCTCCTCGCCCGCGCCGTCGCCGGCGAGGCCGGCGTGCCGTTCTACTCGATCTCCGGATCGGACTTCGTCGAGATGTTCGTCGGTGTCGGCGCCAGCCGCGTCCGCGACCTCTTCAACCAGGCCAAGGAGAACTCGCCGGCCATCATCTTCATCGACGAGATCGACGCCGTCGGCCGTCACCGCGGCGCCGGCATGGGCGGCGGGCACGATGAGCGCGAGCAGACGCTCAACCAGATGCTCGTGGAGATGGACGGCTTCGACCCCAAGGTCTCGGTCCTCGTGATCGCGGCCACCAACCGTCCCGACATCCTCGACCCCGCGCTTCTGCGTCCGGGGCGCTTCGACCGCCAGATCGGTGTCGACGCGCCGGACCTGAAGGGCCGTCAGAAGATCCTCGAGGTGCACGGCCGCGGCAAGCCGCTGTCCCCCTCGGTCGACCTGTCGGTGATCGCGCGCAAGACGCCCGGCTTCACGGGTGCCGATCTCGCCAACGTCATCAACGAGGCCGCGCTGCTCACGGCGCGCTCGAACGCTCAGCTCATCGACATGCGCGCCCTCGACGAGGCGATCGACCGCGTCATCGCCGGTCCGCAGCGCCGCACCCGCGTCATGAAGGACAAGGAGCGCCTCATCACGGCCTACCACGAGGGTGGGCACGCGCTCGTGGCGGCGGCGATGAACCACTCCGACCCGGTCACGAAGATCACGATCCTTCCCCGCGGCAAGGCGCTCGGCTACACGATGGTGATGCCGCTGGAGGACAAGTACTCCATCACCCGCAACGAGCTGCAGGACCAGCTCGCGTGGGCGATGGGCGGACGCGTGGCCGAAGAGGTCATCTTCCACGACCCCACCACCGGCGCCAGCAACGACATCGAGAAGGCGACCAACATCGCCCGCAAGATGGTCACCGAGTACGGCATGACCACCGACGTGGGACCGGTCAAGCTGGGTCAGTCCTCGGGCGAGGTCTTCATGGGCCGCGACATGGGTCACGGCCGCGACTTCAGCGAGCGCATCGCCGAGCGCGTGGACCAGCAGGTGCGCGAGCTCATCGAGCAGGCGCACAACGAGGCGTACGAGGTGATCAACGCGAACCGCGACATCCTGGACCAGCTCGCCACCGCGCTGCTGGAGAAGGAGACGCTCGACCACATCGAGATCGCCGAGATCTTCACCGACGTGCGCAAGCTCCCGCCGCGCCCGCAGTGGCTGTCGAGCCAGGAGCGTCCTGTCTCGATGCTGCCGCCGGTCGAGGTGCCGCGCACCCAGGACGAGGCGGGCCTCGCCGCACAGGTCGCCTCCGAGGGCGAACCCGCCGCGCAGAAGGCGCCGGCGCGACGCGCGACCGGGCAGGCACGTCCCGCGACCGCATAGGCTCGGGTCGTGGCTGTCGACCGTGACCGCGTCGCCGCTCTGGTGCGCGACCTCCTCGAGGCGATCGGGGAGGACCCCGACCGTCCGGGCCTGCGGCTGACCCCGCAGCGGGTCGCCGACGCCTACGCCGAGTTCTTCTCGGGCGTGGGAGAGGACCCCGCCGCCCCGCTCGCCCACACCATCTCGGTGACGCGCGGACCTGCGCCGGACACGCTGCCCTCCGGAGCGGTCATGCTCCGCGACATCCGCTTCCGCTCGGTGTGCGAGCACCACCTCCTGCCGTTCGCGGGACACGCGCACATTGCCTACCTGCCGGGCGAGCAGGTGGTGGGCCTCGGCGCGCTGCCGCGCGTGGTCGATGTGCTCGCCGCCCGCCCGCAGGTGCAGGAGCGTCTCGGAGAGCAGATCGCCGACGTCATCGCCGGTTCGCTCGACACCCGGGGGGTGCTCGTCGTCCTCGACGCGACCCACGAGTGCGTGACCATGCGGGGAGGACGTCAGCCCGACGCCTCGACCGTCACCGTCGCGGCGCGCGGCGAGCTCGCCGAACCCGCCGCCCGCGCCGAGATCATGCTCCTTCTGACGGGACGCGGGGCGTGACGCTCATCATGGGGATCGTGAACGCCACGCCGGACTCGTTCAGCGACGGCGGACGCTACCTCGACGTCGACGACGCGGTCGCGCACGGCCGCGCGCTCGTGGCCGCCGGCGCCGACATCCTCGACGTCGGAGGCGAGTCCACGCGCCCCGGGGCCGAGCGGGTGAGCCCCGAGGTGGAGCAGTCGCGGGCGCTGCCCGTCGTCGAGGCGCTCGCCGCCACCGGCGCCATGATCAGCGTCGACACGATGAACGCGGCCACCGCCCACGCGGCCATCGCCGCCGGAGCGCTGATCGTCAACGACGTCTCGGGCGGACTGGCCGACCCCGAGATCCTCGAGGTCGTCGCCGAGACCGAGGCGCACATCGCGCTGGGCCACTGGCGCGGGCCGTCGACGCAGATGTACGCGCGGGCGGAGTACGACGACGTGGTCGAGGAGGTCGTCACCGAGCTCGCCGAGCGCCGGCACGAGGCGATGGCCGCCGGAATCCCGCCGGGCCGCATCATCCTCGATCCCGGATTCGGGTTCGGCAAGCGCGGTGCGCAGAACTGGGCCCTGCTGCGCGGGCTGGAGCGCGTCGTCGCGATGGAGTCCCGGGTACTCGTGGGCACGAGCCGCAAGGGGTTCCTCGGCGAGATGCTGGCGGCGACGGCGGAGGGCGACGAGCCGGCGCCGGAGCGCCGCGACCTGGCGACAGCGGTCACGAGCGTCCGCGCCGCCGAGGCGGGCGTGTGGGCCGTGCGAGTGCACGACGTCGCCGCGACGCGCGATGCGCTCGCCGTCTGGACCCACGGGAGGCGGTCATGACCACCGACGAGATCGCGATCACCGGCATCCGCGCCGTGGGGCACCACGGCGTCTACGCGCACGAGCGTCGCGACGGTCAGGAGTTCGTCGCCGATGTGGTGCTCGCGCTGTCGCTGCGTCGCGCGGCCGCGACCGACGACGTCGCCGACACCGTCCACTACGGGGAGCTCGCCGAGCAGGTCGCCGGCATCCTGTCGGGCGACCCGGTGGACCTCCTCGAGACCGTCGCCGAGCGGATCGCCGACACCGTCCTCGCGTATCCTCTCGTGGACGCCGTGACCGTGACGGTCCACAAGCCCCAGGCGCCGATCGCCGTGCCGTTCGGCGACGTGTCGGTGACCGTGCGGCGCGGCCGGGACGGGGCGGTGCGCTCATGAGCCGCGACCTCGCGCAGGGCTTCGAGACCGGCGCCGGATCGAACCGCCGCCGGGAGGGCGTGCACGCGGACGTGACGGCGGTCATCGCGCTGGGAGCGAATCTCGGCGACCGCGCCGACACGATCGAGGCGGCACTGGCCGAGCTCGCACGGCTGCCCCTCACCCGTCTGATCGACGCGGCCGAGCCCAGGGAGTCCGTCGCGCTGACGCCATCGGGACGGGATGAGTCGGCCCCCGGCTACCTCAACACCGTGGCGCGCATCCGCACGAGGCTCGCGCCGTCGGTACTGCTGGACCACCTCCACGCGATCGAGGAGCGTCACGGGCGTGCGCGCCGGTCGGCGGGGCAGGCCCGGTGGCAGGACCGCACGCTGGATCTCGACCTCATCGTGTACGGCGAGGTCGTCTCCGACGCTGCGGCCCTCGTGCTGCCCCACCCCCGGGCGGCCGAACGCGACTTCGTGCTGGCTCCCTGGCTGGAGCTCGACGCCGATGCCGTCCTGCCCGGTCGCGGGCGCGTCGCCGACCTGCTGCGCGCGCTGCTCGAGGAGCCGCGATGACGCGCACCGGCCCCGTACCCCTCGTGATCGCCGCCGCGATCGGCCTCGTCGCCGGGTTCCTCATCGATCAGGTCCTCACCGCCACGGCCCAGCCGACCTTCACGCCGTCGCTCATGCTTCCCGTGCTCCTGGTGCTGCTGAGTGTGGCGCTCGTGGCGCTCGCGCTCCCGATCCGCCGCGCCACCGCGGGCGCGGACGGTGCCCAGGGCGTGCAGCGCCGCCGGGTCGACCCCTTCCACGCCGTGCGGATCGTGATGCTGGCGCGCGCGTCGAGCATCGTGGGGGCGCTCCTGACCGGCGTCGGCGGGGGACTCCTGCTCTTCCTCCTCACGAGACCCGTCTCCCCCTCGTTAGGCTCGACGGGCGCGGTGCTGGCGTCGGCGGCCGGAGGAGTCGTCCTCGTGATCGCCGGTCTGGTGGCCGAGCACCTGTGCACTCTTCGGAAGGACGACGATGACGATCAGCCCGGATCAGCCGACCCCGGCTTCGGACTCTCTCACAACGACTGACCCGGTCGGGGCGGCGCCCACGGCCGGCGACGAGGCGCTCGACGCCGGCACCTATGACGGGGTGGTCGAGCCGCGCAGCGAGAACCGGCTGCCGCTGGGCGACGGCACGTGGCATCAGATCTCGCGGAAGTACATCGTCGTCCAGCTGATCTCCCACGCGCTCTTCCTCGCTCTCGTGATCGCCGCCGCGGTCGTGCTGGGGCTCGTCCTGGAGCAGCCGTGGGTGTGGATCCCGGCCGGCGCGGTCGTCGCGGTCACCCTGGCGACGGTGATCGTGCTGCCGCGACAGGCGCGTTCGATCGGCTACCAGCTCCGCGACGACGACCTGGTCTTCCGGCGCGGCATCCTCTGGCAGCGCATGGTGGCCGTGCCCTACGGGCGCATGCAGCTCGTCGACATCACCCATGGCCCGCTCGATCGCGGGTTCGGAATCGCCCAGCTGAAGCTCGTCACGGCGGCAGCGGCCACCGGTGTCACCATCCCGGGGCTCACCCAGGCAGCCGCCGAGCGCCTGCGCGACACGCTCATCGACGTCGCCGAGACGCGCCGGACCGGACTGTGAGCACGCCCGAGACCGCCGCGGCTGCGCCCCTGCCCGTCGCGGACGTGCGCTCGCCGCTGAGCGACGGGGAGTGGCACCGGCTCCACCCGCTCACGCCGCTGATGAAGGGCGGCCTGTTCCTCGTCGTCGTCATCGGCATCGTCGTGACCAACCTGCGCGACCGCCTGATCGCCGTCTTCCTGCCGGGGATGGCCGACGAGTACGACTACGCCGGCGACCCGATCGACTACATCGTCGCCAACGACCTGCTCATCCTGGCGGCGCTCGTGGTGCTGGGCGTCCTTGTCGTGCTGCTCGCCCTGTTCTGGATCTCGTGGCGGTTCCACACCTTCCGCATCACCGGCGACGACGTGGAGGTGCGCAGCGGCGTGCTGTTCCGCACCCATCGGCGCGCGCCGCTGGATCGGGTGCAAGGGGTGAACCTCACCCGGCCGATGATCGCCCGCATCCTGGGGATGGCGAAGCTGGAGGTCGTCGGCGCAGGCCTCGATGCGAACGTCAAGCTGGAGTACCTGTCCACGCCCAATGCCGAGGCGGTGCGCGGAGACATCCTGCGACTGGCGTCGGGTCGCCAGCTCGCCGACGCGCGCCGCGAGAGCGGCGGCTCGGCCCGCGGGCGCGCCGCCGCGGTCGTCAGTGCGGGGATCACCGGACTGATCGAGGGCGAGGAGGGCGCCGATGACAACCCGGCCTCCGTCGTGCACCTTCCGCCGGGCCGGCTGATCGGCGCGCACCTCCTGTCAGGGTCGACCATCTGGCTGATCCTGCTGCTCATCGGCGTCGTCGTCGGATCCGTCATCGGCACACCGTGGCTGCTCTTCTCGATCGTGCCGACCCTCATCGGCTTCGGCGCGTACTGGTTCCGTCAGATCACCCGGTCCCTGCGGTACTCCATCGCCCCGACGCCCGCGGGCGTCCGCATCACCTTCGGCCTGTTCACCACCATCACCGAGACGCTTCCGCCGGGGCGCATCCACGCCGTCGAGGTCGCTCAGCCGCTGCTGTGGCGCCGACTCGGCTGGTTCCGCATCCGGGTGAACCGGCTGTCGGGCCGTGCGGCGACGGACACCTCGTCGCAGCAGTTCTCCGACGTGCTCCCGGTGGGGACGCTCGCCGACGTCGACCGCGTGCTGCGGCTCATCCTCCCGGGCCTTCCGGGCGACGCGCTGCCCGTCGTCCTGGAGCGCGGGATCCTCGGGCCCGTCGCCGACGACCCCTACACGAACACGCCCCGCCGCGCGCGCTGGCTGCGCCCGCTGTCATGGCGGCGCAACGGCTTCCTCCTCACCCCCGATGCTCTGCTGCTGCGCAGCGGGGTGCTGCGCCGCGCGCTCGTCGTGCTGCCGCTCGCGCGCCTGCAGTCCATCCGGCTGTCGCAGGGTCCCGTCGACCGCGCCGTCGGTGTGGCCAACATCACCGGCCACACCGTGCTGGGCCAGGTCTCCGGCTCGCTCGGCATCCTCGATCGTGCGGCGGCGGTCGCCGTGTGGACCGATGCCGCCGCAGCGGTGACCGCAGCATCCTCGCGCGACCGCTCGCACCGCTGGGGGACGACGTCGCCGGAGCCATCCGTGACCGAGGCGCCCCCGGCCGAGCCGCCCGTGACCGACGTGCCGTCGGAGTCGCCCGTGACCGAGGTGCCGCCGGCGGTGTCGCCGTGATCAGGAGCGGACGCCTCGGCGTCGGGATCATCGGCGCGGGTCGGGTGGGGCCGGTCATCGGTGCCGCGCTCGGCGGCGCGGGTCATGCGGTGACCGGGATCACCGCCGGCTCCGACCCCGACCGCGTCGAAGCGGTGCTCCCCGGTGTTCCGGTCCTCCCCGCCGACGAGGTGGTCCGCCGCAGCGAGCTCGTGGTCCTCGCCGTGCCCCACGCCGAACTGCCGTCCCTCGTCGAGGGTCTCGCAGAGCTCGGGGCGTGGCAGGTCGGGCAGCTCGTGCTCCACACCGACCCCGCGTACGGGATCGACGTGCTGGGGCCTGCCTCGGCGCGCGGCGCCATCCCGCTGGCCGTGCATCCGGCGATCGCCTTCACCGGGACCTCGATCGATCTGCGCCAGCTGCGGGACGCCTATGCCGCGGTGACCGCCCCCGGCGCCGTGCTCCCGATCGCACAGGCTCTCGCGGTGGAACTCGGCTGCGAGCCCGTCGTCGTCTCCGAGGAGGGCCGCCGCGCGTACGGTGAAGCCGTCGCGACGGCGACCGAGTTCTCGGCGTCGCTCCTTCGCCAGTCCTCCGATCTGCTCGCCGCAGCCGGCGTGGAGGACCCGGGACGCTACCTGTCGACGCTCGTCCACTCGACGGTCGATCGCGCCCTGCAGGGACTCGACGCGTCCTGACGCCCGGCGGAGGGGCAGGGCGGCGCCCGTGAGAGAATCGAGGGTCGACTTCTGAGGAGCCTGAAATGACCGACGCGCCCGTGCCCGCCGCCGAGCCCACCGGGGACGATGTCCTCGCGGCCGACGTGTTCGAGCAGAAGGCGGTGCGCCTGGCCAAGCGCGAGCGTCTGATCGCCGGTCGCGCGGATGCCGCCGGCGGCGCCTATCCGGTGGCGGTCCCCGTCACGCACACGATCCCCCAGCTGCGGGAGCGCTTCGCCGACCTCGAGGCCGGTGCCGAGACCGGCGTCATCGCCTCGGTCGCGGGGCGCGTGGTGTTCAGCCGCAACACGGGCAAGCTCTGCTTCGCGTCGCTCCAGGCGGGCGACGGCAGCCGCATCCAGGCCATGGTCTCCCTGGCCGAGGTGGGCGACGAGTCCCTTCAGGCGTGGAAGGAGATCGTCGACCTCGGTGACCACGTGTCCGTCACGGGTGAAGTGATCTCCAGCCGTCGCGGCGAGCTCTCGATCATGGTCACCGAGTGGGCCGTCGCGGCCAAGGCGCTGCTCCCGCTGCCGAACCTCTACACCGAGCTCAGCGAGGAGAGCCGGGTGCGATCCCGCTTCCTCGACCTCATCGTGCGCGACCTCGCCCGGGAGACGGTCGTCGCCCGCGCCAAGGTCAACGCGAGCCTGCGGAGCACCTTCGCGGCCCACGGGTTCCTCGAAGTCGAGACGCCGATGCTCCAGGTCCAGCACGGCGGGGCGGCCGCCCGCCCCTTCGTCACTCACTCGAACGCCTTCGACGCGGAGCTGTTCCTGCGGATCGCGCCCGAGCTGTTCCTCAAGCGCGCCGTCGTCGGCGGCATCGACCGGGTGTTCGAGATCAACCGCAACTTCCGCAACGAGGGCGCAGACTCCACCCACAGCCCCGAGTTCGCGATGCTCGAGGCCTACCAGGCCTACAGCGACTATCACGGCATCGCCGACCTCACCCAGGAGCTCGTCCAGAACGCGGCGGTCGCCGTGGCCGGATCGACCACCGTCACCTGGGCCGACGGCACCGCCTTCGACCTCGGCGGGCAGTGGGACCGGATCTCGATGTACGACTCGCTGTCGGATGCCGCGGGCCGATCGATCACGCCGCAGACCCCGCTGGCCGAGCTCCAGGCGCTCGCCGCCGAGGTCGGCGTCGAGGTGCCCGAGAAGATCGCCACCCACGGCAAGCTCGTCGAGGAACTGTGGGAGCACTTCGTGAAGGGCGGCCTGGAGCGTCCGACCTTCGTCATGGACTTCCCGCTCGACACCAGCCCGCTCGTGCGGGAGCACCGCTCCATCGCGGGCGTCGTGGAGAAGTGGGACCTTTACGTCCGCGGCTTCGAGCTGGCCACCGGCTACTCGGAGCTCGTCGATCCCGTCATCCAGCGCGAGCGGTTCATCGAGCAGGCGGCGCTCGCCGCCCGGGGCGACGACGAGGCCATGCGCGTGGACGAGGAGTTCCTGCGCGCCCTCGAGCACGGAATGCCCCCGACCGGTGGCATGGGCATGGGCATCGACCGGCTCATGATGGCGATCACCGGCTTGGGCATCCGCGAGACGATCCTCTTCCCGCTGGTCAAGTAGCCGGCACGACCGGCCGGGCGCCATCACCGGTCCGCGCCGTCCACCTCAGGGCGGAAGGCCCAGTCGGGCAGGTGTGCCGCCGCGACGACGACTGCACGATGTCGGCGAGCCCGTGGTCGGGATCGGCCCGGAGCGCCTTCCGGGCGTAGCGCCCGGCGTGGGTCGAACGACCGAGAGCCCACGACAGCCAGCCGCACACGGCCAGCGCGCCGGCCCGCCGCCGCGCGGGAGTGAGTGCGGCGACGTGCCGCACGAGCGTGAGCGCGCTCTCGAGCCGCGGGGCGTCGGGGCGCACCCCCTCGCCCCACATCACGGCGGCGAGGTCGGACGGGTACTCCTCCCCGTCCTCCCACCGTCGCTGCGCGTCCATCGCGTCGGCACCGCCGCTGGCATCGCTCGCCCACTGCACGAGCGCGACGTCGCGCAGGGCGGGCCGCGACAGGCACCACCCGAGCAGGGCCGCCTGCATCGGCGCGAGTTCCGCGGCATCCCACGCGAGCGCCCGTTCGAAGAGGTCGGGCAGATCGTCGAGCTCGCATGCCGCCGCGAGCGCCGCGGGGTCGATGCGGGCCGCGCGCTCCGGTTCGGGCGGGAGACCGCAGAGAACCCCGAGCGCCGTGGACAGCGAGCGGTGCGCCGCCTCCACGCGCCGCCGCTCGGCCGACGTCCGCGGGGGGAGCTCCGCTCCGGTCGCCTGGTCGCCGTGGGCCTCGGGTCCGGGCAGGGGCCCGGTGGCCACGAGATCCGCCAGGGGGCGTACGCGCGCTGCGCCGTCGCCCGCCACCCCCCACCCGTCGGCGGCCACGACGAGGGCGTCAACGAGCCGGAGGCCGCTGGCATCCGCGGTGCGACGCAGGCCCTCGACCAGCCGGGCGTGCGGCAGACCGCCCGATGCCGATGCATCGCTGTAGATCACCGCCACGAGACCGTCGGCGACCTCGATGCGGCACACCATGCCGATCACCGTCGCGGCGAACCCGTCGTCACTGGTCGCCTCCTCGCTCGGCAGGTCCAGGCGCATCGCCCCGACGCTGCGCCCCCGCCGCATCGGCACGATGACGATGCTGCGGGTCGGCGTGTACCCGAGCATGCGGGGGACGAGGGACAGGAACTGCGCCGCATCGGCGGCCTTCACGGTGGTGGTCATCTCCCGAGGGTCGCCCGTCCCGACCGCCGGATCGGCACCATCCACAGCACGGAGCGGAGGCCGCCCGACATCGGCTGCTGGGGAGGAGGCGGCGGCGTACGATGGATGCCATGGACACCGACTACTGGGCAGCCGTCGTCTGGTCGCTCGCGCCCACCGTGGTCGTGCTGGGGCTGTTCATCTTCGTGCTGCGCTCGATCCTGCGGATGGACCGCAACGAGCGCCGCGTCTTCACGCGGATCGAGGCGGAGGAGCGCGCCAAGCGCGGGCTCCCGCCCGTCGCCGACGAGCGTCCGACGGCCTGACCGTCGCGCCCGATACGCTGAGCGCATCCGAACCAGGGGAGCGCTGACGTGCTGAGCATCACCATCGACTGGAACTGGACCTGGTGGGTGGTCGTGGTCCTGGTCTTCGACATCACGGTGCGTGTGCTCGCCATCATCGTCATCCCCCGCAACCGTCGCCCCACCGCGGCGATGGCCTGGCTGCTCGCGATCTACTTCATCCCGATCATCGGCATCCTGCTGTTCCTGCTCATCGGCAACCCCCGCCTCCCGCGCAAGCGCCGCAAGAAGCAGCGTCAGATCAACGACTACATCCGCGAGACGAGCCACGGCCTCGACTTCGGCACACTTCGCCCCAACGCGCCGGAGTGGTTCCGCTCGCTCGTCACGCTGAACCGCAACCTCGGCGCCCTGCCGATCGCGGGCGACAACGGCGCCACCATGATCTCGGGCTATCAGGAGAGCCTCGACGCGATGGCCGCCTCCATCCGCGGCGCCCGGCGCTACGTGCACGTGGAGTTCTACATCCTGCAGGCCGACGCCGCGACCGACAACTTCTTCCGGGCCCTCGAAGAGGTCGCCGAGCGGGGGGTCGTCGTCCGCGTGCTCATGGATCACTGGGCCAACCGCAGCAAGCCCTTCTACAAGGAGACGCTGCGCCGGCTCGATGCGATGGGCGCGCACTGGCGGCTCATGCTCCCGGTGCAGCCGTTCAAGGGGAAGTACCAGCGCCCCGACCTCCGCAACCACCGGAAGCTCCTCGTCGTCGACGGCGCGGTCGCGTTCATGGGATCGCAGAACGTCACGGACTCCACCTACAACCTGAAGAAGAACATCAAGCGCGGGCTGCACTGGGTAGACATGATGGCCCGCATCGACGGTCCCGTCGTGGCCTCCGTCAACGCTGTCTTCCTCAGCGACTGGTACAGCGAGACCGATGAGATCGTCGAGGGGATCGAGCTGTTCGAGGTGAGCGCGGGAACCGGCGACCTCGACTGCCAGGTCATCCCGTCGGGACCCGGGTTCGAGTTCCAGAACAACCTCAAGCTGTTCATGGGGCTGCTGTTCGCCGCCCAGCGGAAGATCATCATCGTCAGTCCCTACTTCGTGCCCGACGAGGGCCTGCTCCTCGCGATCCAGACGGCGTGCCAGCGCGGCATCCACGTCGAACTGTTCGTCTCGGAGGAGGGTGACCAGGCGATGGTCTACCACGCGCAGCGCAGCTACTACGAGTCGCTGCTGCGCGCCGGGGTCAAGATCTGGATGTACAAGCGGCCCTACATCCTCCACTCCAAGTCGATGTCCATCGACGACGAGGTCGCCGTCATCGGATCGAGCAACATGGACATGCGCTCCTTCGGTCTGAACCTCGAGATGTCGCTCCTGGTGCGCGGCGAGGAGTTCGTGGCGCAGCTGCGCGCCGTCGAGGACCAGTACCGCGACGACTCCCGCGAGCTGACGCTGGAGGAGTGGCGCCAGCAGCCGCTGCGCTCCACGGTGCTCGACAACCTGGCGCGCCTCACCTCGGCGCTCCAGTGAGACGGATCGCCGCCCGCCGACACTCGAAGAGTGGATGCCGCGGCATCCGCGCGACCGAAAGGACCCCCATGCCTCGCCGCTCCGTCTCCGCCCTCGTGGGCCTCGCGCTCGCCGCCCTCGCCCTGACCGGCTGTGCGACCGGCGGAGTGAACTACGGTGCGGGCGGTCCCGGCGGGGATGAGGAGCCCGGGGCGGGTGACGTCTCGGTGGGCGCCGCGTGGCTCGCGGGAGGGTCGCTGATCGCTGTCGTGACGGAGGGCAGCTCGACGTGCACGCCGTTCGTCGAGGACGCGGTGCACGACGAGGGCGTCCTCGTCGTGACGCTCACGGAGGACACCGGCGAAGACCGGCCGTGCACCGACGACCTCGTGAAGCGCGGCACGGTCGTGGGCGTGCCCGAGGGCGTGAAGCCGGGGACCGGGATCGACATCCAGGTGACGATCGACGGCGCCTTCGGCGAGACCTCTCTCGAGGGCTACCGCGGCGGCGCGGTCGACGAGTACACCCCCTCCGCCGGCTGGGTCGACGACCAGACGTTCGCCCTGCTCACCTGGGGATCGTCCTCCTGTGCCCCGCAGGTCGAGTCGGCGACCGCCGCGAGCCCCGACGCGATCGAGCTGACGTTCGTCGATCCTCCCGCCGACCAGGTGTGCACCATGGACATGGCGCCGCGGGTGGCGGTCGTCACCGTGGACGGCGAGGTGTCGCGGGACGCGACCATCACCGTCTCCGGCGGCGGGACCGATCGCGGCCCGTCGACGTCGATCCCGATCGACTGACGCGCCCGCCGCCCGCGCCGCGCGGCGGGATCAGTCGGCGCGGACGAGGAGGTCGCCGACCTCGCAGTCCAGGGCGCGGCAGATGGCCGAGAGCGTCGAGTAGCGGATGGCGCGGGCGCGGTCGTTCTTCAGGATCGAGAGGTTCACGACCGAGACTCCGACGATCTCCGAGAGGCGCGTGAGCGTCATCCCGCGCTCGGCGAGCAGTTCGTCGAGCCGGCAATGGATGCCGGTGAGCTCGTCGTCCTCGGCGGGACTCACACGAGTCCCGCCGTGTCGCGCTGCAGCCGGGACCCGATCCGGAACACGGCCGCGAGAGCCGCGAAGGCCAGCCCGGCCGCGATCGGCCAGAACGGGAAGGTGACGACGAAGCCGGGCCGCGGCCACCACGCCTGCGGAACGTCCTCGATCCCGGGCAGATCGGGGTAGGAGCCGCTCGTCCACTGCAGCGTCTCGACCGCCGCCATGCTGCCCGCGATGTCACCGGTGACCTGCATCGCGACACCGCCGGCCGCCACCACGACCGCGGTGATCATCGTCATCCGCGAGACGGCCGGTGCGAAGGCGCGACCCGCGCGCAGCTGCGCGCAGGTGACGGCGATCAGCACGGCGATCGCGGTGGGCAGCAGCCAGGCGAGACCCTGCGACACGGCCCACAGGATCCGCGCGCCGGTGCTGAGGCCGGTCACGGTCAGGTCGACGGAGGTGAAGCCGCCCGAGACCCGCGTCGCCGTCATGCCCTCCAGGGCCGTGCCCGCCGGGAGGGCGGGCCAGAACTCCGCCACGGGCATGGTGATCGTGACATCGGGCTGGAGGAGCGCTCCGAGGACGGCGATGACGGCGCCGACGGCGCCCATGACCGCCCACGCTCCCGCCACCCACAGCGCGACGCCCACGGTGCCTGCGGCGTCCTCCTGGCCCCCGGAGCGGCGCAGGGCTCTTCCGGCGACGATGACCGCGGTTCCGAGCGCCGCGACGGCGACGACCAGCGACACGGCGAACCACAGACGTTCCACGATCACACCAGTCCTTCGGTGTCGCGCTGGCGGACGCCGCCGTGACGGAACACCGCGCCCAGGGCCGCGACCGCGTCGGCGGCATCGATCGCGATCGTCCTGCTGCCGCGGCGGCGCGCGAGCCACACGGCCAGCCCGGCGATCAGCGCCAGGACGGCGATGCCCCCCGCGATCCACAGCAGCGCCTCGCTGAGGTTCTGCGAACTGATGCTCACGTTGGTCTCCATATCGAAAATCGTTGTTATCGAAAAACGATATGGATGAGCATCGGTGCTGTCAAGCGGCGGCGTTTGGTCTCGCTTCGCTCGCTCAACGACCGGGGGCCTTGTCTCGCTTCGTTCGCTCGACGACCGGGGGCCTTGTCTCGCTTCGCTCGCTCAACGACCGGGGGCCGTGTGTCGCGTAGCTCGCGCAACGACCCGGGGGCGTGTGGCGGGTCGCGGGCGCAAAGA
>Ga0307406_10000018_pt1 | contig 101770 bp, 101 predicted proteins | sample 322Cmetagenome_3_FD_203706 | JGI IMG/M metagenome (GOLD analysis project Ga0307406, IMG submission 203706) | Maize rhizosphere microbial communities from greenhouse at UC Davis, California, United States - 322HYB-C-2 | ecosystem: Host-associated > Plants > Roots > Rhizosphere > Soil | place...
GCCCGGGCCAGGAGGAACGACCGAGACCGTCGCGCCGGTCGATCCGAGCGCATCGCCCGATCCGGACGAGACCGGGAGTGCGGTGGACCCCGCCGACGTCACGTGCGAGACCCTCATCGGCCCCGACCTGGTCACCGAGCTCACCGATCAGGGGTGGACCGCCCGCAAGGACCCCTTCATCATCGGCGACACCGAGCTGCCCGACGGCACCGCGTGCACGTGGGGCGATTTCGAGAACACCACCGGGGACGATCTGCTGCTGTTCGGGTGGTCGCCCATCACCGCGGAGGAGGCGTCCGCAGCTCAGACCGCGCTGGAGGCGGAGGGGTGGATCTCGGAGGAGGGATCCGACGGCGTGTACGTCACCGAGGACCCCGCTCAGGCGATCGCGGTCGACAGCGACGGGTACGGCATGACGTACCTGTTCGGCGACGGCTGGGTCATGGTGTCCGACACCAAGCAGGGCCTCGTCCTCATCGAACGCCCCGGCGCGTAGGCTCCGGACGACGTCTCGTCAGCTCTCGGGGTCGTCGCCGAATACCCGCACCTCCTGCGCGCAGCGGCACGCCCGGGCGAGCTTGGCCGCCCATTCCAGCGCGGCATCACGCGAGGGAAGGTTCAGGATCGTGTAGCCGCCGCGGAGGTCGCCTGTCCGCGCGTACGCCCCCTCGGTCACCGTGCCGTCGGCCGCGACCCGCACGGGATCGACCGATTCGTCGATCCCGCCTCCGAAGACGTAGACACCGGCGGCCTTCGCGTCGCGGATCACCTGGTGGGAGTCGGCCACGACCTGCGGGAACTCCTCCTCAGCGAACTCCATGACACCGCTGGGAAAGGAGATCAGATACATCGACATGCCCCCGATTATCGCCATGCGCCCGCCGACGCGATAGTGCCGGGAGCAGAGCCGGCGCGGTAGCGTCGGAGCACGCGAGGCGGCCGAACACGGGGAGTCACCGATGGAACATGTCGACACGGTCGTGATCGGAGCGGGCGTCGCCGGGCTCACCGCCGCCGCACTCCTCACCGACGCGGGGCGCCGCGTCGTGGTCCTGGAGGGGCGCGACCGCGTCGGCGGGCGGGTCTGGAGCGACGACTCCGGCGGCATCGTCACCGACCGCGGCGCGTCTTGGATCCATGGCATCACCGGCAGCCCCGTCGCCGCCGCGGCAGCGGCGTTCGGCATGAGGATGGTCGAGTTCACCGTCGGCGGCTACCAGCCCGACAGCCGCCCGATCGCCTACTACGGTCCGGACGGGCGCAGGCTGTCGGACGCTGACGCTCAGCAGCACATCGACGACATCCACGCGGTCGACGCCGCCCTGGTGGAGGTCATCGCGGCGTCGGCTGCCGACGCCTCGTACCGCGACGTGACGGAGCGCGCCCTCGCGGCGCAGGAGTGGGAAGCCGACCGCGTCCAGCGCGTGCGGGAGTACTTCGAGCACCGCAGCGAGGAGCAGTACGGCGCCTGGATCGAGGACCTGGCGGCCCACGGCCTCGACGATGACTCGATCGACGGTGACGAGGTGGTGTTCCCGCAGGGCTACGCCCGGCTGCCGGAAGGACTCGCCCGGGGACTCGACGTACGGCTCGGGCAGCGCGTCACGCGGGTGACCTGGTCGGCCGACGGCGTGACCGCGCACGTGGGCGAGGAGGCGTTCACCGCCGACACGGCGGTCGTCACCGTCCCCGTGGGCGTGCTGCAGTCCGGTGCCTTCGAGTTCGACCCCCCGCTTCCTCCCGAGGTGGCCGCGCCGCTGTCGCGTCTGCGGATGAACGCCTTCGAGAAGGTCTTCCTGCGCTTCCCCACCCGGTTCTGGGACGAGGGCGTCTACGCGATCCGGCAACAGGGACCGGAGAGCCGGTGGTGGCACTCCTGGTACGACCTGACCCCGCTGCACGGCGTGCCCACGCTCCTCACCTTCGCCGCCGGGCCCGCCGCCGTGCAGACCCGTGATTGGAGCGACCGGGAGATCGTCGACTCGGTGCTCGCGCAACTGCGCCGCCTGTACGGCGATCGTGTCGACGAGCCCGCGGACGTGGTCGTCACGCAGTGGCAGGACGATCCCTTCAGCCACGGCTCCTACGCGTACATGACCGTCGGTTCCACGACGGACGACCACGATGCGCTCGCCACGCCCGTCGGCGGCGTCCTCCATCTCGCCGGCGAGGCGACCTGGACCGAGGACCCCGCCACGGTCACCGCGGCGATGATGTCGGGCCACCGCGCGGCCTCGCGGATCCTGCAGCGCGACGTCGCCATCGAGCGGGCCTGGCTGAGGGACTGACGAGCCCCGAGAGCCGTACCCGCAAGACGAAGGGCCCGAGATCCGCGCGGTGACGCGGGCCTCGGGCCCTCTTCGTGTGACAGCGGCATCGTGGAGATGGGGGGAATCGAACCCCCGTCCATCGCTGAAAAGCGGCGTCTTCTCCGGGCGCAGTCTGTGTAAGTCGTTCTGCTCGGCCCCAACCCTTGGTCACAGACACCCGAGTTGACGAGCCCAGTCCGGGAGAAGTCCCGCGCGACGTCCGGACGCCGTCGCGCAGCAAGATCCCTTAGATGACGCCAGGGAACGTGACGGGATCAGTCACGCACTGACGGACTCGGGCTCGCTGCTCAGGCAGCGAGGGCGAAGTCGGACTGCTTCTTTTCGGCAGTTATTGTTTCGCAGAGATCGTTAACGAGATAACCCTGCATCCTCGGCCCGCTTCCCGCAGCAACGCAGGCGATGTCGAAACCGATCATCCCCGAGGCGCCGTTGAGGCAGAGGCCACTGTCACACTGTGGAGTTGTCATCCCTCACGGGAATCGAGTTGCCGGGTGCGTGCACCCGAGCATTACAGCCTACAACACATGCCCACCTCCCACCATTCCACGTAGAGTCGCGGCATGAGCGAAGTCATCATCACCGTCCGCGGCGAGAACGAGGCGCGCGTCGCCCCCGAGCGCGCGGTCGCACACGTCTCCGTCACCGCGGACGGTCCCGAGCGCGGCGCCGTGGTCGAGAGGATCGCCGCGCTGGCGACTCCGGTCCGCGAGGATCTGGCCGCCCGCAAGGCCGCCGGGGTGCTGACGGACTGGTCCAGCCAGCGCGTCTCGGTCTGGTCGGATCGACCCTGGAACACTGAGGGCCGCCAGCTCGATCTGGTCCATCACGCCTCGGTCGAGCTGACCGCGACGTTCACCGACTTCATGGTGCTCTCGGACTGGCTGAACGGTCTCGCCGAGCGCGACGGCCTGCAGGTCGGTGCCGTCGAGTGGCTCCTCTCCTCCGAGACCCGGTCCCGCGTGGAGCGCGACGTGGCCACGGCGGCGGTCGCGGTGGCCGTTGACCGCGCCACGGCGTACGCCGGCGCCCTCGGGTTGACGACAGTGACGCCAATGGAGATCGCCGACCTCGGGCTGCTCACCGGCGGTCAGGAGGGCGCGCCGTCGCCGAGGATGTTCGCGAAGGCGGCGATGGACTCCGCGGGAGCTCCGGCGGTGGACTTCCAGCCCGACGACATCGTGGTCTCCGCCGCGGTCGAGGCCCGCTTCCGCGCTGCCTGACCGTCGTGGCCGCAGGCGTCAGTCGCCGAGTCGGTTGCGCGTGCGCATCGCCCGCTCGGCTTCGCGCTTGTCCTCGCGCTCGCGGATCGTCTGGCGCTTCTCGTACTCGCGCTTTCCCTTCGCGACCGCGATCTCGACCTTGGCACGACCGTCGCTGAAGTAGAGCTTGAGCGGCACCAGCGTGTAGCCGCCGGCACTGACCGCGTGCGAGAGCTTGATGATCTCGTCCTTGTGGAGGAGCAGCTTCCGGGTGCGCTTGGCCGAATGGTTCGTCCAGTGGCCCTGCGAGTACTCGGGGATGTTCACGGCGTCGAGGTAGGCCTGACCGCCGTCGATGTACGCATAGCCGTCGCTGAGGTTCGCCCGGCCCTGACGCAGCGACTTCACCTCGGTGCCCGTGAGCACCAGGCCCGCCTCGTACGTCTTCTCGATGGCGTACTCGTGGTGCGCGCGACGGTTGGTCGCGATGACCTTCTCCCCGCGTTCCCTGGGCATGGTGACTCCTCGTGATTCGCCGTCGGTCACATCGAGCGGACGGCAGCCGTCCAGCTTACCTCAGGCGCGGAGCCAGCGTCGGATCGCGAATCCGGCCGAAGCGGCGGCCAGCACGAGCCCGATGACGATGAGCGCCGGGATCACGACCGCCGCATCCCGCATCCCCACCCACGAGGTGATGAAGTCGACGCGGTCACGCAGGTAGCCGTTCACGCCGAACTGGATACCGGCGACGATCGCGATGCTCGCCAGCACCGAGCCGATGAGCGCCGCGAACATGCCCTCGAGGATGAACGGGGTCTGGATGAACCGGTTCGATGCGCCGACCAGGCGCATGATCCCGAGTTCCCGCCGTCGAGCGAAGGCCGACAGCCGGATGGTGGTGGCGATGAGGAGGACGGCGGCGATCAGCATGAGCACGGCGATGCCGACGGCGATGTAGGTGGCGACCGTGAGCGCGGAGAACAGCGGATCGAGGTACTGCATCTGGTTCTGCACGCCGTCGACGCCCGCCATGCTGCGGAAGGCCTCTTCGATGACGTCCGCCCGCGTGGGGTCGACCAGGTTGATGCGGAAGGCCTCGTTCATCTGATCCTCGGTGACGAACTCCGCGTAGTCGTCGCCGTAGAGGTCGAGCACCGCCTGGTACGCCTCTTCCCGCGACTCGAAGGTGTAGTCGCTGACCACGGACTGCAGCGCGGGGCTGTCGAGCTTCTCCTGCACCGCCAGGATCTGGTCGTCGCTGGCGACACCGTCGGTGCAGTTCGCGCCCGACGAGATCGAGCTGCACAAGAACACGGCCACCTGTGCGCGGTCGACCCAGTAGTCGTGCATCTTGGCGATCTGCATCTGCATGAGCATCGCCGCGCCGACGAAGGTGAGCGAGACGAAGGTGACGAGGATGACCGAGATCACCATCGAGGCGTTGCGTCGCAGCCCCAGGAGCGCCTCGCCCAGGATCAGGCCGATTCTCACGAGGTCGGCCCCACTTCGTCGTCGTCCTCGTCGGCCAGCCCCAACCGATCGGCTGCGCCGAGCCCCCCGAGGCCGAGTTCCTGCAGGTCCACTGCCGGCGCCGCGATCTGGATGGGCCGTGTCGAGGGCTCCGGCTCGGCGGGGGCCGGAGGGGTCGTCACCTCCGGCGTCGACGGCAGTCGATCGGGGGCGGGGGCCGCGGCAGCGGGTGCGTCGGTCGCGGGCTGCGCCGCGATCTCCCGCTGCAGCTGCAGCACCGCCGTGAGCGCCGCCGTCGCTGCGGCACCTCGCTCCTCCGGCGGCGCGAGGCTCGGGATGGCGGACGTGTCGCCGTAGCCGCCATGACGGTCGTCACGCACGAGCACGCCGCCGCGCAGCTCGATCACGCGGCGCTGCATCTCGTTGACGAATCCGGCCTCGTGGGTGGCCATGACCACCGTCGTGCCGCCGGCGTTGATGCGAGCGAGAAGCTGCATGATGTCGACGGAGGTCGCCGGGTCGAGGTTTCCGGTCGGCTCATCGGCGAGAAGGATCTGCGGGCGGTTGACGAGAGCGCGAGCGATCGCCACGCGCTGCTGCTCGCCGCCGGAGAGCTCGTGCGGCAGGCGCTTGTCCTTGCCCTCGAGACCGACGAGCGCCAGCACCTCGGGGACCGCCTGCTGGATGAACGCCCGTGAAGAGCCGATCACCTGGAGGGTGAAGGCGACATTCTGGAAGACGGTCTTGCCCGGTAGCAGCCGGAAGTCCTGGAACACCGATCCGATGTGCCGGCGGAAGTAGGGCACCTTGCGCGTCGACAGCGTCCGCAGGTCGCGGCCGAGCACGACCACGCGGCCGTCGCTGGGGCTGTCCTCACGCAGGATGAGGCGCAGGCACGACGACTTGCCGGAGCCGGAGGCGCCGACGAGGAACACGAACTCACCGCGCTGGACTTCGAAGCCGACCTCGTTCAGCGCCGGCTTGCTCGTCCCGCGGTAGCGCTTGGTGACGTTCTCGAACCGGATCATGACCCGTCGAGCCTAAGCGCGGCCGGTACGGAAGCCGGACACGACACCCGCAACGGATCAGGAAGACTCGAGCAGGCCGCGGACGATCGAATCCCCGGAGTGCGCGTCGTCGCCGTCGTCGGGCTCTTGCGAGATGTCGACCACCCGGAACACCGAGGTGTCCACGTCGGCGGGGATGTCGAAGCTGCCACTGCTGCCGTCGAGCACGCCCAGGCTCACGAGGTCGCTGCCGTCCTCGGTCAGGAGCCACACCTCGCGATGTCCGTCGGCGGGCACGTCGGCGTCGAGTTCGACGACGACGCGCTCGGCACCCGTCGGCTCGCGCTCGAGCGCCGCCGATCCCGTCGCGCCCGGATGCGCAGGGAAAGCGTCGAGCACCGCGGTGGCGACATCGACCGGTCGCGGCACCACGAGGAGGGCGACGATCAGCACGACGGCGGCGGCACCGACGAGTCCGGAGACGAGCAGTGCGGGACGCAGGCGTCCGCGTCGGCGGCCGCGCTCGACGCGGTGCGCGCGGCGGGGCGAGACGCCCGCAGGGATGTCACCGGGCTCGGAGGGAGGCTCCTGTGACGTGTCGCTGCGGATCTCGGCCGCGATCGCGTCCCACACGCGCGGGGCGGGCGACACGAGCTGCGACACCGGTGCGCGCCGCGCGGTCTGCACCGTCCGTTCGAGCGCGGCGAGTTCATCGCGGCACACGCTGCAGCCCTGGAGGTGCTCGGCCTGCGCGGCGTCCAGCGCGAGCTCACCGAGGGCGACCATGGCCAGGTCGTCGGGGTCAGTGTGCGACATGGGTGCCCTCCAATCTGATTCTCATGCGCTGAAGACTTCGTCTGAGATGACTCTTCACGGTACCCAGTGGCATCCCGAGCCGCTCGGCGATCTGCGTGTGGGTCAGGTCGTCGTAGAACGCGAGCCGGATGACGACCTGGGCGTCCGGCTCCAGTCTGTCGATCTCGTGGGCGACCATCACCGCCTCGGTGGGATCAGCCGGCTCCTGGACCGCCGGCTCCGCCGTCCCCTTGAGCGCATCGATGACGCGGTGCTCTCTGGCGCGCGTGCGGTGCGCGTCGGCGATGCGCCGGCGGGCGATGGCGACGAGCCAGGTGGCCAGCGACGCCTTCGCCGGGTCGAAGCCCGCGCGCGAGCGCCACGCGGACACGAAGGTCCACTGCGTCACGTCCTCGGCCTCGCTCGCATCTCCGAGGGAGCGCAGCGCGATCGTGTAGACCAGGCGCGACCAACGGTCGTACACCGCCTTGAGCACCGCTTCGTCCGCCTGCGCGAACGCCAGATCGAGGTGCCTCTCCTCCGCGTCGTCGATGACGCACTCCTCTCTGACCCACGGGATCATGATGGTCATCGAACTCACCCCACCGGGTGGGCGATCGCGACCACATTGTCACTGTACGACCTCGTGGCCTCGTCGAACGACCCGCCGCACGTGATGATGACGAGGGCCGGCTCCCCCGTCCGCGCGAAAAACTCGTCGACGGGGAGCTTCGCGCGCGGGATGTAGTCGACCGTGTCCACGACGAACGTCGATGTGTCGCCCTCCGCATCCCGCACCGTGATCTCGTCGCCGCGGTCGAGCTCCCGCAGTCGCGCCAGTGGGCCGAGGCCGAGGACGCGTGAGTCCACGTGCGCCGCCACCACCGCCGATCCCTCGGGAGCCCCGGGAACCGGACCGTAGCGATACCAGCCCGCCACTGCCGGGTCTTCGGGGATCTCCATGGATCCGTCCCGCTGCACCCCGACCGACTCGACCGGGAGGGTCGCGTCGATGGCGGGGATGGCCAGTCGCACAGGCTCCGGATCGGGAGCCGTCACCGGCGGCGGCGTGGCCTTCGTGACCGGCACGTCGACGACGGCCGTGGGAGCCGGCGCCGCCGATGCGGTGGCGGCGGGCATGGCGCGCTCCCCCTCGGCCATCCCGTCACCGGGAGCCGAGGGGGAGCACGCTGTGAGCAGCGACGCGGTCACGACGGCGCACACGGCGACCGTCACGGAAGTGCCGCGCCGCATCATCAGCTGCGCTGCGCGGAGACGCGACGCACGACGAGGACCGAGGCGAGGCCGAGGAGCAGGAGGCCGCCGGCCACCACGCCGATCGGCGCCCACGATCCGCGGTCCTCCGCAGCGAGACCGGCCGAGCCGGTGTTCACGCCGTCGGGGTCGGAGTGCAGGCCCTCGACGGTCTGCACGGCGAGGGCGAGGTTCTCGTCCTCGGCGCTGCCCCACGCATACACGATGGTGAGCGTGCCGTCAGCGATCTCCACGTCTGTCGGTCCGAGCACCGGGTCGGTCGTACCCGCCAGCGCGACCGCGGCCGACACGGTGCCGGCAGCGAGGTCCAGCGTCGCCTCGTCGGGGTTCTCGAGCCCCTCCACCACAGCGTCGCCACCCGCGAGGATGTCGACGGCGGGGGCGGCGGCCACGTGACGGACGGTCAGGCGTCCCTCACCCGCGGCGGTCTCCGAGGTGTCGTTCGTGAAGAGCGTGGCGGTGGGCTCACCCGCATCGGTCAGGTGCGCGGCGGCCGTGTACGACATGCCGGCCTCGAGGGTGAGGCTCACCGGTCCCAGCACCGGGTCGGAGTCGTCGGCGGCGTCCGTGGCCGTCAGGGCGACGTCGTAGTCGCCGGCCGGGAGCTCGAGCGGTCCGGCGAGATCCCCGGGCTGGAAGTCGTCGAGAGTGAGATCCCCGTTGACATAGACGTCGACGGGGGTGTCGGGGATGCCGTGCAGCACCGACAGGGTGGCGTCTTCAGAGGTCGCGGCGTTCGCCGGTCCCGCGACGGTGACCGCCGCGAGCCCCGCGATGGCGAGGCCGACCAAGATCCTGGATCGCATGTCGTTCTCCTTCCGTGCGGCGCGCGTATCGCGCCGTCATGGATGTATTCGGGGGAATACGCGGAGACGGATGCAGCTGTCGGAAAAAGTTCCCGACGAGCTCGGGAGCCGGACTCAGTCGTCGTCTTTGCGCTTGCGCCAGCGGATGCCGGCGGCGATGAGGCCGTCGAGGTCGCCGTCGAAGACCGAGGCCGGGTTGCCGACCTCGTAGCCGGTGCGGAGGTCCTTGACGAGCTGCTGGCCGTAGAGGAAGTACGAGCGCATCTGGTCGCCCCAGCTGGCGGTGATGACACCGGCCAGCTCCTTCTTCTTGGCCGCTTCCTCTTCCTTCTGCAGGAGCATGAGGCGCGTCTGGAGCACCCGCATCGCGGCTGCGCGGTTCTGGATCTGGCTCTTCTCGTTCTGCATCGACACGACGATCCCGGTCGGGATGTGCGTGATGCGGACAGCGGAGTCGGTCGTGTTGACCGACTGGCCGCCGGGGCCGGAAGAGCGGAAGACGTCGACGCGGATGTCGCCTTCGGGGACCTCCACCTCCTGGGCCTCCTCCATCACGGGGATGACCTCGACGGCGGCGAAGCTCGTCTGGCGCTTGTCGGCCGAGCCGAACGGGCTGATGCGCGCGAGGCGGTGCGTGCCGGCCTCGACCGACAGCGTGCCGTAGGCGTAGGGCGCGTCGACCTCGAACGTGGCCGACTTGATGCCGGCGCCCTCGGCATAGGACGTGTCCATGACCTTCACGGGGTACTTGTGACGCTCGGCCCACCGCAGGTACATGCGCAGGAGCATGTCGGCGAAGTCGGTGGCGTCGTCGCCGCCGGCACCGGAGCGGATCGTCACGACGGCCGAGCGCGCGTCATACTCGCCGTCGAGGAGCGTCTGCACCTCGAGCTGTCCGATGGCGTCCTGGAGGTTCGCGAGCTCGGTGCGCGCTTCGGCGGCCGAGTCCTCATCCTCCATCTCGTTGGCGAGCTCGATGAGCACTTCGAGGTCGTCGAGGCGCTGGCCGATGTCGTTGACGCGCTTGAGCTCCGACTGGCGGTGGCTGAGCGCGCTCGTCACCTTCTGCGCCTTCTCGGGGTCGTCCCACAGGTCGGGGGCGCCGGCCTCTTCGGAGAGTCGCTCGATCTCGCTGCGGAGACCGTCGACGTCGACCACCGCCTGGATGTCGGCGAAGGTGGAGCGGAGGGCCTGGATGTCGGCGGACAGATCGAGTTCGAGCATGGCACCCCCAGACTAACGTGGAAGGGTGACCCCCGACGCCTCCCCCGCACCCCGCGAGGAGCCGATCGGGCCGATCCTGTGGCGGCTCGCCCCGATGATCTACGGGCCGACGGTCCTGTTCGCCCTCGGCGAGGGTGCCGTCATCCCGCTCCTGCCCGTGCTCGCCTCCGCCCTCGGCGCCGACGTGCCGACCGCCGCGCTCGTGGCGGCTGCACTCGTCGTGGGGCAGCTCTGCGGCAACCTCCCGGCGGGGTGGGCGGTCGCACGGATCGGCGAGCGGCTCACGATGGCGATCGGCGGCGCGGTGGCCCTCGCCGGGACCGCTGGACTCGTGTGGGCGCCGAGCCTCGGCGTGCTCGCGGCCTCGGTCTTCGTCATCGGGCTGAGCGCCGCCGCCTTCGGGCTCGCGCGGCATTCGTTCATGACGACGCGCGTGCCCCTCGCCTTCCGGGCACGGTCGCTGTCGCTCCTGGGCGGCACGTTCCGCCTGGGGATGTTCGTCGGTCCGTTCGTCGCCGCCGCCCTCATCGGACTGTTCGGCGACCCGCACGCGACGATCTGGTTCTTCGGGGCGTGTCTGGTCGCCGCCGTGCTGCTTGTGCTTCTGGGCCCCGACCCCGAAGTGGAGGCGGCGGTCGGATCCCGGCGCACCGGAAGAGCCGCCGGCGCCGATGACGACGTGGAGGACACCGGCGAGGCGGTCACCGGGGCGGTGCCCCCCCGGCGCGATCCGGGCACGGGCGTCGTCCGCACGATGTGGCGACACCGCGGGGTGCTCGCGCGCCTGGGTGTCGCGGCGGCGTCGCTGTCGGCCGTGCGCTCGGCCCGCCAGGTGGTGCTGCCGCTGTGGGGCGTGTCGATCGGGCTCGACGCGCAGACCATCGCCCTCGTCGTCGGGGTCTCCGGCGCGATCGACTTCGCCCTGTTCTACGCGAGCGGCCAGGTGATGGACCGGTTCGGCCGGCTGTGGGCAGCGCTTCCCGCGATGCTCCTCATGGGGCTGGGTTTCATCGCCCTGTCGTTCACGCACGACGGGGATCAGGCGGCGATGTGGTTCGCGCTGTTCGCTGCGGTGCTGGGCGTGGGGAACGGCTTGTCGAGCGGCATCCTGCTGACCCTCGGCGCCGACGCCGCTCCGCAGTCCGACCCCGCCGCCTTCCTCGGTTCGTGGCGGACGCTGACCGATGCCGGCGGGGCCGTCGCACCGTTGATCGTGTCGGCCGTCGCGGCCGCGTTCTCACTGTCGATCGCGACGGGGCTCATGGGAGCGGTCGGCCTGCTCGGCGCGGCCGCGTTCGCGCGTTGGGTGCCACGGTTCGTGCCGCGGCGGTGACCCGATGTCGGCCGTCAGCCGAGGGCAGTGCGTGTGGTGGCGGTCGCGTCGATCGTGACGCCGTCGGGCACGAACAGGCTCAGCACCGGCGGTCGCCATCGCAGCCGCACCGTCACGCGAGCGGAGGTACCGTCGGGCGAGGAGGCTGAGACCAGCTCCGCTTCTCCGAGCTCATCGAGCAGCGCCGCCGCCTGGCGTTGCACCTCGGCGTCGGTCAGTCGAGCGATCGCGAATCCGTTGACCACTTCGAGCGCGAAACCGTCCGCTCCGGCCAGCGCGGCCGCGTCAGCGGCGGCATCCGCACGTTTGTGCGCGAGGTAGAGACTCGTGGCGTCCGCGCACACGAGGATGAGCGCGAGCGCCATCAGTGCGAAGCCGATGGTCAGCAGCAAAGCGGTGCCGCTGTCATCGCTCCGCCCGACCTTCGGGCGTCCCGCCGCCGGTGGTTTCGCTGATCGCGCGGTCACTGCCCGCCCCATCCGCGCGACACCCGCTGTCCGCCGGTGGCTTCCAGGGTCACTCGCGCGTGATCGTCGAGGTCGAGGACGGGCGGTATCAGCGGGAGCGCCACATCGACCCTCACGGTGACCCGGACGATCGCCCCCGCCGTCGGGCACGGGGCCACCGGCTCGCACTGGACGGTCACGTCGACGTCGGAATCGTCCAGCCCGTACTCCGCAACGACGCTCTCCAGGACGTCGTGGACGCGTTCATTCGCGTCGTCACCGTCATCGGCCGTCGCTATGGCGCGGGCGAGATGCCGGGCTGCGCCATCTGCCGCCATCGCCCCACTCTGGATCTGTCCGAGCGCGACGACCAGATAGACGAGGGGCACGAGGAGGAGGAGCCCGACGAGGAGGAACTCGACCGCGGCGGATCCGTCGTCGTCACTCCAGGCTTTCGCGCGGTGCACGGGCGGTCACCTCCCATGCCTCCGGTATTCCGAAGAAGCCGACCAGCGGCAGATGGGTGGTCACCCGGATCTCGACCATCGCGGTCTCCCCCTGTCCGATCAGGCGTGCCGTCGCAGAATCCACGAAGCCGCCACCGACGGTCCGATCGAGGATCGCCCGGGTGCGCACAGCGCCCTCGGATACGTCGACATCGGCGAGCGCAGCGAAGTAGGCGCCTTCGACCGCCGCATCGTGGGTCAGGTTGTGCAGATAGACGGCCACGGCGAACTGCAGCACGCCGAGCGTCAACGCCGTCAGCACGATGCTCACAAGGAGGAACTCGACGGCACTCGACCCACGATCATCGCTCAGCAGGGTGCGCACGGGCAGGTCAGAACCCCGCCACCCGACTGATCGCCTGCTCGAACAGCTGTGCGAGCGCCGGGCCCGCCAGCGCCCAGATCGCCACCACCAGCCCCGCTGTCATGAGGGTGACGAGCACCCAGCCAGGCACGTCGCCGCGCTCATCCTCCCGAAGTCTCTGAGCTGCGTTCCGACACTTCCGTACGACGTCCACTACGTGCACGTTCTCCCCTTCTGTTTCTGACAACTCATCCCCCACGGCGCGGGCCGTTGGTCCGTGTACCACGGTCAACTGACCCCGAGTCGCAGCATGACGATCCCGGGGAACACCGCGAACAGGACCGACAGCGGAAGGAGCAAGAACACCAGAGGCAGCAGCATGGCGATCTCCTTCTTGCCCGCGAGCTCGATCAACGCACGCTTCGCCTCATCGCGCGCATCGACCGCCTGATCCTGGAGCACTTGGGCCAGCGGCGCGCCCCGATCGATCGCGGCCACGAGGTGATCGACGGCACGTGTGAGCGCCGCGACATCGAGGCGCCGGGCCACAGCGCGCAGCGCATCCGCGAGGCTCGAACCGGTCCCGCTGTCGAGGACCGCACGGCGCAGTTCCCGCGTGAGCTCACCGGTTCCGACCTCGCCCACTCTGCGAAGCGCGTCGCGAAGGCCCTCGCCAGCCGACAGGCACAGCGACAGGAACTCGAGAACCGTCGGGAGTTCCTCCTCGATGCGCGTCTTCCGCCGCGTCGCCGCCCGCCCAAGGCGGGCGTCGTACCCGACGGCGGCCCCCACACCCAGGAGCGGGGCGAGGATCGCAACCCCGGCCCCACCGCCGTTCATCACGGCCGCCACGACGGCGATCGCCGCGCCGCCCACGACGCCCGCCAGGGTCCAGCCCAGCTGGCGCGCCCGGAAGGAGAGCGGGGCCAGCGGCGAGCCGGCTTGAGCGAGACGGCTTTCGAGACCTTCCGTGCCCCGCCCGAGCAGTGCGGTGATCCGCGCGCTGACGCCCGCAGACGGCGGCAGCGAGGCGACCGGGGTCAGGCCGCGAGGGTCACCGATGTCGCGCACGTAGGGCGCGATCCGGTGCGTCAGCGACATCGCCCCCCAACGCGGGACGCGCGAGGCCACCGAAAGTACGCCCGCACCGAGCGCTCCGCCGAGAATGATCGCCAGCGCCAGTTCGCTCAGACCGCTCACCCGAACCACCTCTGAGGCTCGGGAAGCCGTCCCAGCCTCATCATCAGGCGGTAGGCGACGAAGGAGATCCCCGCCCCCGCGAGCACGAGAATGACGCCCTCCGCTGACGCGTAGGCACGCGCACCCTCGGGCCGGGTCGCGAGCAGCGCCAGGACGACCCACGGCGCAACGACTCCGAGCACGGCTGCTCCGCGTATCCACGACTGACGGGCCTCGACCTCACCGCGAAGCGCCGCGTCGGCCCGGACGGAGGCGGCCAACGAGCGCAAGACAGCGGTGAGCTCGGTGCCCCCGACCTGCCGTGCCATCCGGAGCGTCTCGATGATCCGATCTCCGACCGGGTCGCCGATGGCTGCTTTTGCGCGCAGCGCCGCGGAGTCGAAGTGTCCGGATGCCGACAGATCGGCGGCGAACTGCGCGAAAGCGGGCCGCAGGGCCGGTGGGCCCGAAGCGGCAAGCGCAGCAACTGCTTCGGGCAGCGGCATCCCCGCTCGCACCGAGGCGACGAGCAGCTCGCACACGTCCGGCCACAGCACTCGTCGGGATCGGCGGAGCCGTCGGGCTCGGGCGCGCAGCCAGGCGATGGGCGACATTGCTCCGGCGGCGCCGGCGAGGGCAGCCAACACGACCACGCCGGTGCCCAGCCAGCCGATCGCAGCGGCCGTCGCGCCCGTCGCGATCGCCACCGCCGGCAGTCGACCGGACGGCGCATGGGCGAATCCCGCTGCGTCGAGGAGACGTCGGATGCTCCCGTCGACGGGCTCCGTCTCACTCTCATCCCGGACGGGCCAGAGCCAGGGCGCCAGCGCGAGCAGAATGCCGGCCGCGAGGACGCCTCCGAGCACGACGATCACAGCGATCCCCGTCGATAGAGAGTGCGGGTCGAGACGCTGCCGGCGGCCAGCTCACCGGTCACCTCGGCGATCTCCGCGACCACGCGGCGACCGTCGGTGAGCCGATCGCAATGCACGACGAGATCCACCGCAGCGGCGATGGCAGGAAGGACGAAGTCCGAGGTGATGTTGCGACCGGCCAGGAGCGGCAGCGCAGCCAGCTTCCGTAGGGCTTCCGATGCGGAGCTGGCGTGGATCGTCGCCGCGCCCGGCACGCCGGTGTTGAGAGCCAGCAGCAGGTCGAGCGCCTCGGCATCCCGCACCTCGCCGATGACCAGCCGATCCGGCCGCATACGGAGTGCCTCTTTCACGAGTCGGCGGAGTGTCACCTCGCCCGTCCCCTCAAGACTCGGCTGACGCCCTTGCAGAGCAACCACGTCCGCAGCGCGCACGGCGAGTTCGAAAGTCTCCTCGACGGTCACGATGCGCTGGTGGGGTGGGCATGCTCCGATGAGCGCCGCGAGCAACGTGGTCTTGCCTGCGTGCGTCGCGCCCGAGACGAGCACACTGCGGCCTTCACTCATCGCCGCGGCCAGCACGTCGGCGACCGCTCCGGGAAGCGCGCCGCCGTCGACCAGATCTCGGAGCGTGCGACGGTGCGGGACGAATTTGCGGATGTTGACGGCCCAGTGGTTCCGCGTGATGTCCGGGATGACGACGTGGAGCCGCGAGCCGTCGGGCAGTGATGCATCGACGAACGGCTGCGACAGGTCGACGCGGCGTCCGGTCGCATGCAGCATCCGCTCGACGAGGTCACGGACCGCGGTGTCGGTCAAGGCGACAGCGACGTGCTCGGTGCGGCCATCCCGCGCGCAGAAGACCCGGTCGGGAGCATTGATCCAGATCTCCTCAACCGTCGGGTCATCGAGGAGCGCCTGGAGCGGCCCGTACCCCGACACGCTTGCGAGCACGTCGCGCACGAGGGTTCTCTCGTCCTCCACGAGGGCCGCGCCGCGCGCGAGGGCATAGTCGTTGTGAGTGCGAACCTCCGCTGCCGCGATCTGCGCCGCCCGCTCGGGATGCCTCGACGGATCCGTCTGCTCGGCACGCAACCGGTCCCGCACCCTCTCGGCCACCGTCCGCGTGACAGCATCGACGGCATCGAGCGAAAGGGGCATGCCTGGCATCCTGCCCGTCTCCGCCAACGCCCCGCCGGAGTTTTCCACAGCCCGAATACGAGCCCGGAAGCCGGCTCGTCGATGCGAGCGGCCAGGTGATATCGCTTCGGCCGGCTCTGAGTGGCGCTTCCGGCGATGTTCCCCATGGGGCTGGGCGTCATCGCTCTGTCGTTCCCACACGCCGGGGATCAGGCGACGATGTGGTTCGCGCTGTTCGCCGCGGTGCTGGGGGTCGGCAACGGCTTGTCGAGCAGCATCCTGCTGACCCTCGGTGCCGACGCCGCTCCACAGTCGGACCCGGCCGCCTTCCTGGGTTCGTCGCGGGCGCTGACGGATGCCCGGTTCGCCCCCGGCGCAATAGATCGAGGGACTACTCCTCTGGATCGTCGCGTGCCGCTCGCAGCACATCGCGTTCCAGCCAGAGCGAACCCAGTAGCTGAAGACCGGCGAGCAGCATCAATCCGACGAGCGCGACCACCCACCACGAAACATACGGCTCCGACCACTGTGCCGCGAAGAAGTAGACCGCAAGCGTCGCGACCACGACGATGACGCGCGGGAAGCTACTGAACAGGGCACGTGACGCCTGAAGGCTGAGCATTCTTCTCATCTCATCCCTACTTGCAGTAACTGTCTTTGTACTCAGCGCCGCCGAGGACACGAGAACCGATAACGACACGCCTGCACTTCCCCCTCGCGTATACAGTCCCGGCCTTCGCGCTCAGGACAGCAATGCTCACCGCACACGGGACTCGGTATCCGGCAGACCTTCGAGTACAGCGACGCCGATGCACCTCGCGAGCCTGACGAGGTTGCCTACTCGGTGTCACCCGTCGCTTTCTGCACCTCGCGGAAGCGATCAGTTGGCGGGAGTGAGAACAGTTCCTTCGCGGCCGCGTCCGGCGCGGTGGAAGACAGCGACCGGGCTACTTCGTCGCGACCCAGACCCCATAGGGTTCGGACCGCTTGCGAAAGCTCTTCTTGCACTGCTTCGGTGCCGGTCTCGTCAAAGAGAACTTCGCCCTGCCCAACGACGGCGTCATCGAAGGGCAAGACGGCCGTGATCGATAGTGCTTGCCAGGCCGGGTCGAAAGCGTCGTCGTGAACGAGGGGAACCAGATAGGCCCGCCCGACCTCCATGCGAGCTGCCTCGGCGAAGACGAGCAAGCGATCCTTCTCTTCTGCGCTGACGACCCACGCGTTCGGAGAGACCGTGATCTCCCCGTCGGGTGCCAGGCCACGCGGTCCGGCCCAGACCGTGTCGACGACCTCGAGGGTGACGTAGCGAAGTTCCAACCCCTCGCCAGCGTGCTCCTCGTCGCTCGTCAACTTGCCGCGCGCCTCACTGGTGACGCGCACGACGACCACAGCGTCGGCGTAGCTCACCCAGTCGGTGAGTGTCTCAGACGGAAGAGCATCCAAGCCTTCCGAGATCACTGTCTCGTATCCCGCCAAGGACGAGACCGCCGGGGTGGGGCCTGCAGTACTCAGGCCGGCCGGAGCGACCGCACACCCGGTCAGCGCAAGAGCGACCACGGTGGTGGTGACTATGGAGGTGATCCTTGAGTGAGCGTTCATTTCAGTAGGTGTCCTTCAACTGCGTGACGTTGTTCGGGCCGAGGGAACGATTCTCTTCGTCGAAGGGAGTCCTCATGCACCCGAGCTTGCTTGAACTGTTGCTCGTCGTAGGCCACGATTCCGCCCCATGCATGAGGCCGAGCGCATGCCCTGTCTCGTGACAGACGAGACCCCAGCGCTCGTACTGAACGTTGGTTGTGAATCTGACGTACCCCTGATCGCACTTGTATGTCGCGCTATCGACAGCGTCATTGCACCAGTAGAGGCCGATGAAGGACCCCGGAAGGGCTGCCTGTTGATAGATGATGTCGGTCTCAGCCGATCCGGAGTAGGCCGGGGTCGAAACGTAGGCGATGGAGAGTTCCGCGATGGGGTCGTAGTTGTTGTCGAGCGAATCTCGGATTCGCCCCTCCATGTGAGTAGTAACCGAGGCTTGCATGTAGACGCTAATCCCACCGTTGTCGGTTTGGCAGGGCTGCTGATTCGTACTGGTGGAGGTCGTATTGGCGCATGGATTGTTATAGCCGCCTGTGGGTATCAAGCTGTCCGGGTCGTACGCTGCCGACGCCGCCGGGACGCCGAACCCAACGACTAGCACGACAGCCGCCAAAGCGACGGTCAGTGCCTTCCAAATCTTGCGCATACGAACCCTCACCCCATGTGGATGGCCATCGTTCCGCGAACGCTCCATAGCATTTCGCAACCAAGACGGCGTCTTGCGCGGCAGTGAGCCCGGTCGCGGTCGACCCCGACATGAACTGTTACATGATCCGCGGCCTGTTGGCAGCGCTGTCAATCCATCTGGATCGGCGCCATCTATATATAGTCTTCGCCGTCGTCTGCTGCGCGCGACCGGCACGCTCAGCGATGTAGTGAGTACAGAGGTCGGATCCGCAAGAACCTTGAACTCCACGGAAAGCTGCCGCAGCATCCTGCCGGTTGCACGCATCGACGCGCCGAAGTTTTCCACAGCCCGAATACGAGCCCGGAAGCCCGCCATCCCGCTAGATTCGCCTCGGCGGACGTCGTTCCGCGGAAGGAGCGGGTGCGATGCTCAGCATCCCCGAGGCACTCGAAGTGCAGGCCGATGCGGCGATCCACAAGACCGAGGCGGTGCGCTCCCTCGGCCGCTTCCTCGTGTCGGGCATGCTCGCGGGCGCCTACATCGGCATCGGCGTCGTCCTGATGGTCGCCACTGCCGGCCCGCTCATCGAGGCGGGCACCGGACTCGGCAAGCTCGTCAGCGGACTCGTCTTCGGCGTCGCGCTGACCCTCGTGGTCTTCGCGGGCGGCGACCTGGCCACCTCGGCGATGATGGTGCTCCCCCAGGGTGCGCTCATGCGGGCGATCCGCCCCTGGCCCGCCGTCGGCACGCTCCTCGCGACCGTCGCGGCGAACCTCGTCGGCGCCCTGCTCTTCGCAGCGCTCATCGTCGCCTCGGGTGTGCTGCACAGCAACGCGCCCGCGGGCGCCATGCTCCAGGACATGCTGACCGCGAAAGCCCACGAGGCTCCCCTCGAGCTGTTCGTCCGCGGCATCCTCTGCAACCTGCTCGTCTGCCTCGCGATCTGGATGGCGTCGCGCGTCGCATCGGACGTCGCCAAGATCCTCCTCATCTTCGCCGCGATCCTGGCCTTCATCAGCTCGGGCTTCGAGCACGTCGTCGCGAACATGACGACCTACGGCATCGGCCTCTTCGGCGGCTACGCGGATGCCACGTGGCCGCTGTTCGCCGCCAACGTCCTGTGGGTGGGGCTCGGCAACCTCGTCGGCGGCGGGCTGTTCGTCGGCGTGGCCTACTGGGTCATCGGAGGCTCACCGCGTCGCGACCGGGCCCGCGCCGAGGTCATCCCCTCGACGGGCTCGACGGCTGCGCAGCGCTGACCTTCTCACTCACCCGGCAGCCGCACGTCGACCACAGCGCCCCCGCCCGCCCGGGCGGACAGACGGAACCAGCCGCGGTGAGCCTCGACGATGTGCTGCACGATCGCGAGACCCAGACCCGTGCCGGCATGATCGACCGCGCGCACCCTGCCGCTCCCCCGCTGGAAGGGCTCGGTCAGCGCCCTGAGGTCGCGCCCCGTGAGCTCCGGGCCGGAGTTCTCGATGCGCAGGAGCGCCTCGCCGTCCAGGACCGCCGTCGTCACCCGCACGAAACCGCCGGTCTCGAGGTTGTGGACGATGGCGTTGTGGAGCAGGTTGACCGTCAGCTGGTGGACGAGCGCCGACGACCCCCGCCCGGGCGCCGCGACGCCGGTGATGTCGATGGCGACGCCGCGGCGCTCCGCGAGCGGCAGCAGGTCTTCCGCTGCCTCCTCGGCGACGAGTGCGAGATCGATGCGGTCCGCCCCCACCCCTTCCGCGCCCGATCTGCTCAGCAGAAGCAGCGCATCGGCGAGCTGGATCGCCCGACCGTTCACGTGTCGGAGCCGCTCCAGGAGCGCGTCCACGTCGCGCTCCGGGTCCTTCTGCGCCACTTCCAGGAGCGTCTGCGTGATCGCGAGCGGCGTGCGCAGCTCATGGGACGCATTGGCGGCGAAGCGCTGCTGACGCCCGACATGGTCTTCCAGCCGGACGAGCATGTCGTCGAAGGCGTCGGCGAGCTCGCCGAACTCGTCGCGGCGGCCGGTCAGCGCGACGCGATGCGTCAGCGAGCCCTCGCCCGCCAGGCGCGCGGCGGAAGCCAGCTGCGCGAGCGGGGCGAGCATGCGGCCCGCCAGGAACCACCCGCCCACGAGCCCGAGCAGGAGGAGGAAGCCGAGGGCCGCCGTCGCCGCCGGGGCGAAGGCGCGAGTGAGGTCGGAGCGGTTCGGGACGAAGCCCGCCGACGCATCGATCGTCCCGTCGGGGACGTAGCGGAGGAGGAACAGCCAGACGACCGTCAGCAGCAGCGCGCCCGCGATCAGGAGGAACCCCGCGTAGCTGAGGGTGAGCCGCAGTCGCGCACTCATGCCGTCGGGACGATGCGATAGCCGACACCCGCGACGGTGTCGATCAGCCCGGGCGTGCCCAGTCGCTTCCGGAGCGCGGACACGGTGATACGCACCGCGTTGGTGAAGGGGTCCGCGTTCTCGTCCCACGCCCTCTCGAGAAGCTCCTCCGCACTCACGACTCCCCCGCCCGCCTCGACGAGCACTTCCAGCACCGCGAACTGCTTGCGGGTGAGCGCGATGTAGCGGCCGTCGCGGTACACCTCCCGGCGGAACGGATCGACCCGCAGCCCGGCGATCTCGTGCACCGGCGGACGGGCGAGGGCTCGCCGACGGTCCAGGGCGCGCAGGCGCAGCACGAGCTCGCGCAGCTCGAACGGCTTGGTGAGGTAGTCGTCCGCACCCAGCTCGAACCCCGACGCCTTGTCGTCGAGGCGATCGGCGGCCGTCAGCATGAGGATCGGCACGCCGCTGCCCGATGCCACGATCCACCGCGCCACCTCGTCACCCGACGGCCCCGGGATGTCGCGGTCGAGCACGGCGAGGTCGTACCCGTTCACACCGAGCATCTCGATCGCCGTGTCGCCGTCGCCGGCGATGTCGGCCGCGATCGCCTCCAGCCGGAGTCCGTCCCGGACAGCCTCCGCCAGATACGGCTCGTCCTCGACGATCAGCACACGCACACGCCGATGCTACGCACGCCGGCATATCGCGGGCGTATCGGAAACCGCATACGCCCTCGCAACGGGCACCCGCGTTGGCTGGAACCCATGCACGCCGCCTCTCCTGCCACCTCCGCCCGCCCCCGGCGGATCGTCGCCCTCGCGGTGGCCGCGCTCCTCGTCGCCGCGGTCGCCGTCCTCACCCACGGCGCCGCCGCGCGGATGCTCGCCGGCGCCGCATCCGGCGGTGACACGACCGGGGTCATCGTCAGCGCCCTGGACGCGGCGCCGTCCGCCGCCGACGGCGCAGTGGACTCGCGGATCTCGGTGTTCGACGAGGTGCCGGCGGTATCGGGTCTCGACCCCGAGCTGCTCGCCGCGGTGCGCGCCGCCGCGCGGGATGCCGCCGAGGACGGCGTGCGTTTCGTCGTGAACAGCGGATGGCGCTCCGCCCGGCTGCAGGAGCAGCTGCTGGACGACGCCGTGTCCCGCTACGGCTCGCGAGAGGAGGCCGCCCGCTGGGTCGCCACCCCGGAGACCTCCGCGCACGTGACCGGAGAGGCGATCGACCTCGGGCAGTGGGACGCGCTGGACTGGCTGGCACAGCACGGAGCGGACTACGGACTCTGCCAGATCTACGCGAACGAGCCCTGGCACTACGAGCTCCGGCCCGCGGCGGGGACCGAGGGATGCCCGAGCCAGTATCCCGACCCCACCCACGATCCCCGCCTGCGGTGACCACGAGGCTCGGCGGGATGCCGCCATCCCCGGCGGATTCGCAGGGCCGGAGCGTCACGTGCGGGCGATGCCCGTCGGTAGACTGAGCACCCTGCGGGAGTGGTGGAATGGCAGACACGCAGGATTTAGGTTCCTGTGCCGAAAGGCGTGTGGGTTCAAGTCCCACCTTCCGCACGGCCGACGGTCCTGAGACCTGCACTTCCCTTCACAGCACCGCGGAATAGGCCGCCGACCGACGCACGACCGACGGGACCCCTGTGCACTCCATCGCCCTCATCCCCTGGCTCGACCCGACCACGATCATCGAGGCGGCCGGGCCCTGGGCCCTGCTCGTGGTCTGCTTCATCGTGTTCGCCGAGACCGGACTGCTCGTCGGCTTCCTGCTGCCCGGCGACACGCTGCTGATCATCTCCGGCCTTTTGACCCACACGAACGAGATCTTCGGCGTCAACATTTGGATCGTCTCGCTCCTCATCGCCCTGGCCGCCTTCCTCGGCGGTGAGGTCGGGTACTTCATTGGCCACAAGGGCGGTCCGGCGGTCTTTGAGCGCAAGGAATCCGGTCTCTTCAGCAAGAAGAACGTCGAGCGCACGAACATGTTCTTCGAGCGCTACGGCGGGCTCACCGTCATCCTCGCCCGCTTCGTGCCCATCGTCCGCACGTTCGCGCCCGTCGCCGCCGGCGTCGGCCACATGCCGTGGAAGCGGTACAGCCTCTACAACTTCATCGGTGCCATGATCTGGGGCTTCGGGCTCACCATGGTCGGCTTCCTCGTCGGGTACATCCCCTGGGTGGCGCACCTCGTCACGGAGTACATCGACGTCATCCTGCTCGTGGCCGTCGGCGGCACGGCGCTGTTCACGCTCTGGCACTACTTCAGCGAGCGCCGCAAGGTGCGCAAGGAAGCAGCGGCCGGCGGTGACGTCGTCGTCGACGCGGCCGAGGCGGAGGAGCTCGTCCTCGACCCCGAGGTCTTCGAGCGCGAGCCCGACCTCGGCGGACACGGCGACAACGAGCCGCCCCGCGCCTGACCCGCGCCTGACAAAACGTCGCGGTCGGCACGGCCGCGTGGTCAGGAAGCCTTGCTCGCCTTCTTGGCCGGCTTCTTGTCGGATGCCGACGACTTCTTCGAGGCCCCTGTCGTCTTGGCGGTCTTCTTCTCCTTCGACGCGGGCACATCGCCGCTCTCGCCCCGCGCGGCCCGGCTGCGCTCGACGCTGGCGCGAAGGGCCGCCATCAGGTCGATGACCTCGCCGCCGGAGTCCGCCTCCTCCGAGGCGCCGAACGTCTCGGAGGTGTCGAGCGCGTCGCCCTTCTCGAGCTTGGCGTCGATGAGGGTCCGCAGCTCCTGCTGGTACTCGTCGGTGAACGCGGTCGGGTCGAAGTCGCTCGAGAAGCTCTCGACGAGCGACCCCGACAGCTCCAGCTCCTTCGCCGAGATCTTCACCGGTTCGTCGAGGCCCGAGAACGACGCCTCGCGCACCTCGTCGGCCCACAGCAGGGTCTGCAGGACCAGGACGTCACCGCGCACCCGCAGCGCGGCCAGCCGTGTCTTCTGCCGGAGCGAGAAGCGCACGATCGCGGTGCGATCGGTCTGCTCCAGAGTCTTGCGCAGCAGCACGTAGGCCTTCGGCGATTTCGAGTCGGGCTCGAGATAGTAGGCCCGGTCGAGGGTCAGCAGATCGATCTGATCGGACGGCACGAACTCGACGACGTCGATCTCGCGGCTGCGCTCGGCGGGGAGCGACGCGATGTCGTCCTTGGTCAGCACCACGGTCCGCTCGCCGTCGTCGTACGCCTTGTCGATGTCGGCGAACGGCACGACCTCGCCGTCGATCTCGCAGATCCGCTGGTACCGGATGCGGCCGCCATCGGCGGCGTGCACCTGATGCAGCGGCACGTCGTGGTCCTCGGTGGCCGAGTACACCTTCACCGGCACGTTCACGAGACCGAACGTGAGTGCGCCCTTCCAGATGGATCTCATTCCCCCAGTACACACCGCGTGCGCCCTCCCCTGCCAGGGGTTGCACATTAGCCTTGCGCCATGGCATCCGCAGCGCAGACCGTCGAGGTGGGCGGCCGGCGGCTGCGGGTCAGCAATCTCGACAAGGTGCTCTATCCCGCCACCGGGACCACCAAGGGCGAGGTGATCGACTACTACGTCCGCATCGCTCCGCACCTTCTGCCGGTGCTGGCCGGTCGGCCCGTGACCCGCAAGCGCTGGCCCGAGGGCGTCGATCAGCCGCCCTTCTTCGCCAAGGCGCTGGAACAGGGGGCGCCGAGCTGGCTCCGGCGGCACCCGATCGAGCACTCCTCGGGCGCCAAGGAGTATCCGGTCGTCGAGGAGACGGCGGCCCTCGCGTACCTCGCACAGGTGGCGAGCCTCGAGCTGCATGTGCCCCAGTGGCGTTTCGACCGATCCGGCGACCGCCTGCCGCCGGATCGGCTGGTGCTCGATCTGGATCCGGGACCCGGCGTCGGCCTGGCGGAGTGCGCGCAGGTGGCCCGCTGGTGCCGTCTCGTGCTGAGCGACCTCGGGATGGATCCCGTTCCGGTGACCAGCGGCAGCAAGGGGATCCACCTGTACGCGCGGCTGGAGGGATCCCGCTCCAGCGACGAGATCTCCGCCTTCGCCAAGGAGCTCGCGCGCGCCCTGGAGGCCGACCATCCCGACCTCGTCGTCAGCCAGATGAGCAAGAGCGCCCGGCCGGGCAAGGTCTTCCTCGACTGGAGCCAGAACAACGGCTCGAAGACGACGATCTCGCCGTACTCCCTGCGCGGCCGGGACGAGCCCACGGCGGCCGCACCGCGCACCTGGGAGGAGCTCGACGACCGGGAGCTGCGGCAGCTCCGCTTCGACGAGGTCCTCGCCCGCGCCGCGGAGATCGGCGCCGGGGACGCCGATCCGCTCGCCCCGCTGGTGCCGCATCGCGTCCCCGCCCTCGAGCCCTACCTGGCCAAGAGGTCCGTCGGCCGCACGCCGGAGCCGATGCCCAGCGCTCCGCGCCCGCCGCTCGGTGCGGGCGAGGCACCCCGGTTCGTCATCCAGGAGCATCACGCGACCCGGCTGCATCACGATCTGCGCCTCGAACGCGACGGCGTGCTCGTGAGCTGGGCCGTGCCCCGCGGCGTGCCCGACTCCCCCGACACCAATCACCTGGCGGTCATGACCGAGCCCCACCCCCTCGAGTACCTGACCTTCCACGGCGAGATCCCCCGCGGCGAGTACGGCGCCGGGACGATGACCATCTGGGACACCGGCACCTACGAGCTGGAGAAGTGGCGCGACGACGAGGTGATCTTCACCGCGACCGGTGCACCGGGAGGCCCGCTCGGCAGCGTCCGGCTCGCTCTCATCCGCACGTCCGGCGAGGGCGAGAAGTCGCAGTGGCTCCTGCACCGGATGAAAGACGCCGGGGCGCGCTCCGGCCGGCACCGGCCGACGGTCACACGCCCCGCCGAGACGGCGACGGCGGACGCCCCGATGCTCGCGACCCTCTCCACCCCGGGCCAGGCCGGCGCCGCGGCGCGGCGGTGGGCCGAGCGGAGCGGGGAGGTCTGGGCCGAGTTCAAGTGGGACGGCGTGCGCGCCATCGGCACGTGGGACGGTCGGCGGCTGCGACTGCGTGCACGCAGCGGCACCGACATCACGGCCCGCTACCCCGAGCTCACGGACCTCGACGCCGGCCTCGGGAGCGAGCCCTGCGTGATCGACGGCGAGATCGTCGCCCTCGACGGTGCCGGCAGACCCAGCTTCACCCGCCTGCAGAACCGCATGCACCTGACCAAGCCGCACGAGATCCAGCGCGAAGTCGCGCGCACACCGGTCGCCTACTTCCTCTTCGATCTGCTCGCCCACGGCGGGACCGACGCCGCGACACTCCCCCTCGCCGAGCGCCGTGAACTCCTCGAGCAGGTCGCCGCCGAGGCCGTGGAGACGATCGCGGTGCCGCCGGTGTCCCACGACGTCGATGCCGCCCTGGCGACTGCGCGGGAGCTCGCGCTGGAGGGCATCGTCGTGAAGGACCCGCGCTCGCGTTATCGCCGCGGCGTCCGCAGCGAGGAATGGCTGAAGGTGAAGCTCACCCAGACGCAGGAGGTCGTGATCGGCGGGATCCGCCCGGGCAAGGGCGGGCGGACCGGTCAGATCGGCTCCTTGCTGCTGGGCATCCCGGGCGACGAGGGGCTGTCGTACGTCGGACGGGTGGGCTCCGGCTTCAGCGAGTCCACGCTCGCCCGCCTGGAGGAGCTGCTCACGCCGCTGCGCACCGACGCGAATCCGTTCGTAGGCGTGCCGGCCGCGGATGCGTCGGATGCCCTCTGGGTGCGGCCGGAGACGGTCGGAGAGGTCGAGTTCGCCGAGTTCACCCCCGGCGGCACCCTCCGGCACGCGCGCTGGCGCGGACTGCGACCCGATATCGCCCCGGACGACGTCTCCCGGTGACGCCCCAGTTCAGGTGACGCCCCAGTTCAGGTGACGCCCCAGTTCAGTGGGCGTGGCGCTCGACGTGCCCGTCGGGCTCGAACTGGAACGTCGAATGCTCGACATCGAAGTGCTCCGAGAGACAGGACTGAAGACTCGAGAGGAGTTCCGGCGCGCGCCCGCCCGCCAGCACCGCGGCCTCGACCACGACGTGTGCGGTGAACACCGGCGCGCCGCGGGTGAGCTGCCAGACGTGCACGTCGTGGACGGCCGTGACTCCCGGCTTGCTGAGCAGGTGCGAGCGGATGTCCTCGACCTGGGTACCCTCCGGCGCGGACTCCGCGAGCACCGAGACGACCTCGCGCAGGAGCGCGATCGCGCGCGGCACGATCATCGCGGCGATCAGCAGCGACGCGAGGGCGTCAGCCGGAAGCCACCCGGTCGTCACGATCACCACGGCGGCGACGATCACCGCGACCGAGCCCAGCAGGTCCCCCAGCACCTCGAGGTAGGCCCCGCGCACATTGATGCTGCGCTTCTGCGCACTCGAGAGCAGCCACATCGCGACGGCGTTGGCGAGGAGGCCGACCACCGCCACGACCAGCATGAGCCCGCCCGCCACCTCCGTCGTCGCGGGGTCCGCCAAGCGGCGCACGCCCTCGAACGCGATGGCCGTCGCCAGGACGAGGAGGATGATCGCGTTGACCAGCGCTCCGAACACCTCTGCGCGCTGATAGCCGTACGTGCGACGGTCGTTCGCCGGTCGCGCCGCCACCGCGCTCGCGATGAGGGCGATGATCAGGCCCGAGGCGTCGGTGAGCATGTGGGCCGAGTCCGCCAGCAGCGCGAGCGATCCGGAGGCGAGCGCGCCGACGACCTGCACGAGGAAGACGACCCCGGTGAGGCCCAGCGAGATCGTCAGCAGGCGACGATTGCTCGCTCCTCGAAGTCCGTTCCCGTGCGCGTGATCGTGCATGGCTCAAGGCTATGGCCGCGACCCTCCCCTCGCGGCGGAGAGCGCCTAGACGGGAATGAGAACGGTTATAGGTCGCGCAGGAGCGGCGTCAGCTCCGCGAAGGCGCGAGCCCGGTGGGACTGCGCGTTCTTCTCCTCGGACGACAGTTCGGCGGCCGTGCGCTCCGGACCGTTCTGACCGTCGGGGATGAACACCGGGTCGTACCCGAAGCCTCCGCCGCCGGCGGGGGCCGTGGCCAGCCGCCCGGGCCAGATCCCCTCGACCACATGCTCGACGCCGTCGGGCGTCACGAGGGCGATGACCGACGTGAAATGGGCGGCGCGGCGCGGATCGGCGATGTCCGCCAGCTGATCGAGGAGGAGCTCCAGATTGGCGGCGGCGTCCTTGCGGTGCCCCGCCCAGTAGGCCGAGAAGGCGCCCGGCGCGCCGCCGAGCGCATCGACGCAGATGCCGGAGTCGTCGGCGAGGGCGGGCAGCCCGGTGTGCGCCGCTGCCGCGCGGGCCTTGATGAGCGCGTTCTCGGCGAACGTCACGCCGTCCTCGATCGGTTCGGGGCCGTCGTATGCGACGACCTCCAGGTCGGGGCGCGTCGCCGCGACGATGTGACCGAACTCCGCCACCTTGTGAGGGTTGTGGGTGGCCAGGACGATGCGGGGCACGCTCACGCCTCCGCGGCGTCGCCGGTGAGCGCGCCGGCCTGCAGGTCGCGCAGCGACGCGCAGCCGGCGAGACCGAGCTCCAGGAGCGCATCCAGCTCGCGCTTGTCGAACGGCGCTCCCTCGGCGGTGCCCTGCACCTCGACGAACAGTCCGCGTCCGGTGACGACGAGGTTCATGTCGGTCTCGGCGCGGACGTCCTCGACGTAGGCGAGGTCGAGCATCGGGGCGCCGTCGATGATGCCCACCGACACGGCGGCGACCGAGTCGACGAGCACCTGCGCCTTCTTGGCGACCAGGCCCTTCGCGCGCCCCCACTCGATCGCGTCCGCCAGGGCGACGTACGCACCGGTGATCGCCGCCGTGCGCGTGCCGCCGTCGGCCTGCAGCACGTCGCAGTCGATGACGATCGTGTTCTCGCCGAGCGCCTTGGTGTCGACGACGGCCCGCAGCGATCGGCCGATGAGCCTCGAGATCTCGTGCGTGCGACCGCCGATGCGCCCCTTCACCGACTCGCGGTCGTTGCGTGAGTTGGTCGCTCGGGGCAGCATCGCGTACTCGGCGGTGACCCAGCCCTTGCCCTTCCCGGTGAGCCAACGGGGCACGCCACCGGTGAACGAGGCAGTGCACAGCACCTTGGTGCCGCCGAAGGAGACGAGTGCGGATCCCTCCGCGTGCGCGCTCCAGCCGCGTTCGATCACGACAGGCCGCAGCTGGTCGGTGGTGCGGCCGTCGGCACGGACGATATCGGTCATGGGGTCCCCTTCGGAAGGTCGATGGCGCCGGTCTGGACGAGGCGGACGCTCGAGACGCCGCGACCCATCAGCCGGTGGGCGAGGCTCAGGAACTCATCGGCGGAGTCGCCGGTGGCTTCATAGACATGGGTGGCCGTGGCATCCGGTCCGGCCAGGAGGTCGCGCGACACCAGCTGGCGGTACACGTCCTTGGCCGTCTCGGTGTCGCTGGACACGAGCGACACATCCGGTCCCATGACGTAGCTGATCGCACCTTCGAGGAACGGATAGTGCGTACAGCCCAGCACGAGCGTGTCGACACCGGCGTGGCGCAGCGGCGCCAGATACTCCTCGGCGACGGCGAGCACGTCCGGCGACCCCGTGACACCCGCCTCGACGAACTCGACGAAGCGCGGGCAGGCCTGAGCGAACACGGTGAGGTTCTCGTTGACGCCGAGCATGTCCTGGTAGACGCCCGAGCCCACGGTGCCGGTGGTGCCGATCACCCCGACCCGACCGTTGCGGGTCGTCGACATCGCCGTGCGCACGGCGGGGCCGATCACCTCGACGACGGGGACGTCGTAGCGTTCGCGTGCATCGCGGAGCATGGCGGCCGAGGCGGTGTTGCAGGCGATGACGAGCATCTTCACGCCCTGGTCGACGAGCGTGTCGAGCACCTCGAGCGCGTAGCGGCGGACGTCGGCGATCGGCTTGGGCCCGTACGGGGAGTGAGCGGTGTCTCCGATGTAGAGCACGGATTCACGCGGCAGCAGCTGCGAGACGGCACGCGCCACCGTGAGTCCCCCGACGCCTGAATCGAAGATCCCGATCGGCGCGTCATTCACGATCACCCAGCCTACCCGGCCCCGCCGGTCCGGACGCCGTGGGCGCGTCGATAGAGTGACCGCATGAGCGTCGCGCCGAGCGTGCCCCCGCACTCCTCCCCGAACCCCTCCCCGAGCACCGCCCTCCTCACCGACCGGTACGAGCTGACCATGCTCGACGCCGCGCTGCGCGACGGCAGCGCGTCTCGGCATTGCGTCTTCGAGCTGTTCGCCCGCCGCCTTCCCGGCGCGCGCCGCTTCGGTGTGGTCGCGGGCACGGGGCGCCTCCTGGGTGCCCTGCAGGACTTCCGCTTCGGCGACGACGAGCTGCGGTTCCTGCGCGACGAGCGTGTCGTGAGCGCCGACACCCTCTCCTTCCTGGAGTCCTACCGGTTCTCGGGCTCGATCACCGGCTACGCCGAAGGCGAGCTGTACTTCCCGGGATCCCCGATCCTCACCGTCGAGGGATCGTTCGCCGAGGCGGTCATCCTCGAGACCCTCGCCCTGAGCGTCCTGAACCACGACTCCGCCGTGGCCAATGCCGCCGCTCGGATGAGCATCGCCGCCGGTGATCGCCCGCTGGCCGAGATGGGCTCGCGTCGGGCCGCCGAGCAGTCCGCCGTGGCCGCCGCGCGGGCCGCGTACATCACCGGCTTCGCCGCCACGAGCAACCTCGAGGCAGGCCGCCGCTGGGGCATCCCGACCATGGGCACCGCCGCGCACGCCTGGACGCTCCTCCACGACAGCGAGGAGGCGGCCTTCCGCAGCCAGATCGACGCCCTCGGCACCGACACCACCCTGCTGATCGACACCTACGACATCCGCGAGGGTGTCGCCGCGGCCGTCCGTGTCGCCGGCACCTCGCTCGGCGGGGTGCGGATCGACTCGGGCGATCTCCCGACCGTCGCGGCCGAGGTGCGCGCTCAGCTCGATGAGCTCGGAGCCACCGCGACCAGGATCACCGTCACGAGCGACCTCGACGAGTTCGCGATCGCCGCGCTGGCGGCCTCGCCCGTGGACGCGTACGGCGTGGGCACGTCGGTGGTCACCGGTTCCGGCGCACCGACGGCGGGGATGGTCTACAAGCTGGTCGCCCGCCAGAGCACGGACGGCTCCTGGGTGGGCGTCGCGAAGAACTCGACCGACAAGGCCTCCCGCGGCGGCCGCAAGGCCGCGTTCCGTCAGCTCGAGCGCGGCAAGGCGATGGCCGAACTCGTCACCGTCTCGGACGGTTTCGAACCGGTGCCCACGCCCGCCGACCATCCCGACGCGCGAGCGCTGCAGGTGCTCCTGGTCGACCACGGCGAGACGGATACCGCCCACCTCGGACCGGCGGGAGTGGCCGCTGCGCGCGCGCACCATCTTCGCGTGCGGGAGGAGCTGCCGGTGCGCGCCCTCGCGCTCAGCCGTTCGGACCCCGCCCTGCCGACGATCTTCCGCGACGTCGAGTGACGCTCAGCCCATCAGGGACTCGTAGATCTCCTTGCAGGTCGGGCACACGGGGAACTTCTCGGGATCCCTCCCCGGCGTCCACTTCTTTCCGCACAGGGCGCGGACCGGCTTGCCCGTCAGCGCCGACTCGAGGATCTTCTCCTTCTTCACGTAGTGGGAGAAGCGCTCGTGGTCGCCCGGCTCGACGTTCTCCTCGCGGATGAGCTCCTCGAGCTCGCGATCGAGGGTGGCGAGGCCCCCCTGGTCGGGACTGTCCAGTGGCGTGCTCATGGACAGCGAGTCTACTGGCGGAAGGTCCTCGGCGGACGGTTCACGCCGATTCGACGAACTCCATCAGGCGTCCGCCACGACGCTCGAAGAACCATCCGCCCAGCAGCACACCCGCGGCCAGGACCACGGCGCCGATGGACAGGCCGCCCCAGAACGCCGACCACGCGGCATCGTCGTCGCCGGCGAGTGCGAGCCACGCCCACCAGAGCGCGGGGATGCTGACGAGAAGGGTGCCGATGAGCACCACGGCCTGCGCGAGGGCTCCCCCCGTGCGCTGCGGCTGCTGGAACGGTCCGTCGCCCGGACGCGAGGCCGGGTAGGGGGCGAGCACGGACGCGAGCGAGGACAGACCGAGGCCGGAGAGGAAGAGGCTGCCGCAGACGCCCACCATGGCCGGGAGCAGGGCCCAGCGCCCGTGCATGCCGACCGTCACGGGGATGACGATCGCCAGCAGCGGGACGGCGATCAGGGTCACCGGGACCAGGCGGCCCAGGCGATCGGCTGCCCCGCGGACGGCGGACGCGACGTGCATCCACAGCGCCGTCGAATCGTAGGCGAGGTCGTTGTGCGCGAGCCAGCCGAAGAACAGCGCGATGAACGGGGCCGGCAGGAGCGCGGCGAGCGCCAGGGGGACCCCCACGACCACCAGCGGGACCATCGTGAGGATGGCCGAGATCGGGACGACGAGGAAGTTCACGATGTACCGCGGGTCGCGCAGCCAGTAGATGAGGCTCCGGGCGGCGATCGCGCCCGACGGGGTGCCGGGCGTCACGGCGAACCAGCCGAGCCCCCGCTGCGCTCGAGAGCTGAGCGGTCGCTCGGTCGTGGTGAGGAGCCAGTGGACGAGCGCCCACCAGATCGCGGCGAGCAGCAGCACGGTGCCGACGGCCACCAGCGACGGAAGGAGAGCCGTGCCGTCGAGAGAGCGCCACGGCAGCGCCCACGCGGCGCCGACGGGCGTCACGGCGAGGATGTCGACGGCGGCGGTCAGCTGGGTGGGCACGCGGCCGCGCCACTGCAGCGACGCCAGGAAGACGACGACGGGCACGACCACCACGAGCAGACCCACCAGGAGCAGTCCGGTGAGCTCGCGGGAGCGGCGGTGGCGGAGGACGCGCGCCGCGAGCGCCGCAGACACCTTGCCGCCCAGCACGCAAGTGAGGATGCCGAGGACCACGGAGACCGCGCCGACCGCCGGAGCCGCCCCGTGCGCTCCCCACAGGAGCACCAGGGCGATCCCGAGCACGATCAAGGACAGGACGGGGACACTGGCCATGCTCGCCAGCAGCACCGATCCCGCCAGCGCGGTCGGCGACATCCCGAAGACCGCGAACCGCCGTGGATCGAGCGGATCCTCCGGCCCTCCGAGGAGCGGCGTCACGAAGAAGCCGACGGTCACGCCGACCCCTCCCACGATCGTCACGGTCTGCGCCACCTCGTCCGGGGCGTCGCGCAGTCGCAGGAGCCCCCACACCACTGCGCCGAGGCCCAGCACCAGCGCAGCGAGGACGGCGATCGCCCGGCCGACGTGCCGAGCGTCGCCGCGGAGCGCACCGACGAGGAGGGCGAGTCTCAGCCGGAGAACGTGTGCAGCCACTCGAGGCCCTCCACGTCGCTCAGTCCGCCCGCCAGCTCGATGAACCGCTGCTCGAGCGTCAGCTCGCCGCGGACCTCCTCGACCGTGCCTTCGGCGAGGACCTGCCCGGCGACGACGACGGCGACCCCGGAGCACACGCGCTCCACCAGGTCCATGCCGTGGGAGGAGAGGATGACCGTCCCGCCATGCGCGACGTAGGCCTTCAGGATGTCGAGGATGATGGCGCTGGAGACCGGGTCCACGGCTTCGAAGGGCTCGTCGAGGACGAGCACGCGCGGCGAGTGGATCATCGCGCCGGCCAGCATCACCTTCTTGGTCATGCCCGCCGAGTAGTCGGCCACCGTGCGCCCCAGGTCGCCTGCAAGATCGAACGCCCGAGCGAGATCGGCGGCCCGGCTCTCGACGACGGCGGGAGCGAGGCCGCGGAGCACGCCGTAGTAGTGGAGGAGCTGCCGACCGGTCAGGCGGTCGAACGTGCGGAGCCGGTCGGGGAGGATGCCCATCATCCGCTTGGCGCGGGCGGGCTCGGCGGCGAGGTCGATGCCGGCGATCTCGATCGTGCCGCGGTCGGGGCGCAGCAGGCCGGCGATCATCGACAGGGTCGTCGTCTTCCCCGCGCCGTTGGGTCCGACCACGCCGTAGAACGTGCCGGCAGGGATGGAGAGGTCGATCGCGTCCACGGCACGGGTCTCGCCGAAGGACTTTGCCACCCCGCGCAGCCGCACGGCGGGCACATCGGTCTCGGCTGCCACCTCGGTCAGGACCGTCTGCGCGGGAGTGGGATGCTCCGCATCCGGCTCCGCGACATCGGACTCGGGTTCTGCGAGCTCCGGCTCCGTGGACTCGGGCTCCGCGAGCTCCGGTTCCGCGAGCTCCGGCTGCGCGAGCTCCGTCTCGGCGACATCCGGCTCGGCGACATCCGGCTCGGGGGCGTCCGTGCCGACGACGATCGCCTCCGGCTCCGCAGCCTCCGGCTCGGGCGCGACGGCCTCCGTCGCGGGGGCGGCAGCATCCGGCGCGGCCGTCGGGGTGGCCTGCGGGCGCGCGGGGGACTTCTTCTTGCGCGGGGCCGTGGCGGTCTTCTGCACCGGAGCTTTCTGGACCGGAGCGTTCTCGGACGCTGCCGCCGAATCCGGTGCCGTGGCGTCCGGTGCGTCCGTGGGCACCGAGGCGCTGTACTGCGCCGCCACTGCGGCGGCCGACACGCGGGGCTTCGGCGGGGTCGACACCGACTTCTCCCCCGCCGCGTCGGCCGCGGGCGCGGCGGTGACCGGGGTGGGGGCGGACGTCGTGGCGGCCGGCGTCACCTTCGTGGGTGTCGTCTTCTTGGCGGGAGACTTCTTGGCGGGCGTCCGCTTCTTCGCCGGCGTCGATGTCGTCGAACGAGGCGCGCGCGGCGCACGCGGGGCGGGCGAGGAAGGAGCGACGGGAGGGTCCCCTGCCGCCTCGGCCGCAGAGATCCCTGGAAGCGGAGGTGCGGCCGAAGGGGAATCCGTGATGTCCAAGGGATCTTCCTGCGACGGCGGGAGAGAGGCTGTCACCCGACCAACCTAGCAAGACGTTCCGGGGAGTCCGCCGGGTGCGTCACTGCGCGCCACAGATCGCCGCACCGACCGCCGCAGATCACGAAAGCGCAACGAGCCGCGGGCATTCTGCGGGTTCCCAGGCGCCTTCGGTAGCATCGGTTGCGGCACGAAGGCGTGTCTCTTTGTCGAATAGACAGTGAACACCTTCAGGAGCATCATCGTGACTCTTCAGATCGTCATCCTCGCGGCCGGAATGGGCTCGCGGCTCGGGCGCAGCCTGCCCAAGCCCCTCACCGAGCTCGCCGACGGGCGCACGATCATGCAGCAGCAGCACGACAACATCCGCGCCGCATTCGGGCGCGACGCGCGCATCATGACGGTCGTCGGATACCGCGCCGAGACGATCGTCGAGGCGTTCCCCGAGGTCGACTACGTCTACAACGACCGCTACGACCAGACGAACACGTCCAAGAGTCTGCTCCGCGCCCTCAAGGCGACGGGCAAGGGCGGCGTGCTCTGGATGAACGGCGACGTCGTCTTCGACCCCCGCGTCCTCGGTCGGGCCATCGCCCACATCGAGCGCGGGCAGTCCTTCGTCACCGTGAACACCGCGAAGGTGAGCGACGAAGAGGTCAAGTACACCGTGACGGCCGAGGGGTACATCGACGAGCTGTCGAAGGTCGTCGTCGGAGGCATCGGCGAAGCGGTCGGCATCAACTTCATCTCGGCGGAAGACAAGCGCACGCTCATCGCGCACCTCGGCCACGTCGACGACCAGGACTACTTCGAGCGCGGTCTCGAGAAGGCCATCGCCGAGAACGGCCTGCGCATCGAGCCGCTCGACATCTCCGACCTCTACGCGGTGGAAGTCGACTTCGCCGAGGACCTCGAGCGCGCCAATCAGTTCGTCTGAGCACCCGGCGTCACCTCGGCGCCGCGCCCTCGGCGATCAGCACTCGCCCAGCGAGAGCTCCTACGATCGTGGCTGATATGGCCGAGGTCCCCCGCATCCACTCCCTGCCTCCCGACGCGCCCTGGGCGGGCGGGATCCCCCCGGAGGGGTCGCCGGAGCACCCGCGTGTCATCAGGATGCTCGACCGAGTCCTCGCGGTGCAGCGGCCCGTCGTCGTCGCCCATCTGCGCAGCATCCGGCTGCGCCACCCCGACGCCGACACCGCGCAGGTCGTGCGCATGCTCGAACGCCGTTACCTCGCCGCCGTCACCACCGGAGGCGCCGCCGTCGGAGCGACCGCCGTGGTCCCCGGCATCGGAACCGGGATGACCCTCGCCCTGAGCGGCGTCGAGACGGTCGGCTTCCTCGACGCGACGGCGCTGTTCGCCCAGTCGCTCGCCGAGCTCCACGGCATCCGCGTCGACAACCCCGATCGTGCACGCGCACTCGTCCTGACGCTCATGCTCGGGTCCGAGGGCGTGGACCTCGTATCGCAATGGGCGCGGCAGGCGTCCGGCAAGGGAGCGCCGCGGGACAAGTACTGGGGCGAGCTCATCACGAAGTCGCTCCCCCGCGCCGCGGTCGGGCCCCTCGTCGATCGGCTCAAGACGGCGTTCGTGCACCAGTTCGCGGCGAAGGGCGGGGCCTCGATCCTGGGCAAGGCGCTGCCGTTCGGCATCGGCGCGGCTGTCGGCGGCACCGGCAACCACCTGCTCGGCCGCCGCGTGCTCGCCAACTCCCGCCGCGCCTTCGGCGCACCTCCGCCGGCCTACCCGATCGAGCTCGAGCCCAAGCCGGGAGCGCTCCGCATGGAGCACTCCCTCGTGCGCGCCGCCCGTCGAGCCGGCGGAGCGGTCGCAGGCGCCGGCAGGAGCGTCGGCGACGCCGTGGGCCGCGCGGCCGCCGCGCCGCGCGCGGCGCTGACGCGACGCGCGACGACGCCCGGCCCGGACGACCCGGACGATCTCGGCGACGACTGACCCCCGTGACAGCGGTGCCGTCGCAGCGGTAGCCTCCCCGCGGGACCACTCCACGGTTCCACCCCTGGGCGAGACCACTGTGCGGGCAGGAGGGGATCGTGACGTCGTCGGATCGGGACGGACGGCCGGACCTGCCGCGCGAGTTCGGCGTGTCGGCGACGGTGCCCGCCATGGACGGCGCCGAGACGGCACCGCCGGGCCCGCCACCCGCGTTCCCGCTGCCCGGCATGCCCTCCACGGTGTCCCTCGTCACCGACTCGGTCATCACCCGACCGCTGGCGGAGCGCATGGCGGCCTCGGGCGAGGGAGAGCGCATCGGGATCGTCCTCGAGGTGCGCAGCGACGGCAGCCTCGCGACCGGCGAGGCGATGTCCCAGCTGCGCGTGCTCATCACGCTCACCGCGCCGGATGCGCCCGTCTGGGAGACCCGGTCTTATGTGCTGGCAGCACTCACCCGGGAGGAGATCCTGGAGCTGGTCGAGCGGGACGCTGCGGCGGTCGACGCCGGCGCGGGGCCGTCCCGGCACTCACAGCGCAACGCGCCGCGCCGCTTCATCTCGCGGATCTGGCCGAACTTCGAGGTCCGTGCCACCATCCACCGTTCCGCGCTCACCGTGAAGGCAGATGCGGCGGTGCGCTCGTTCGAAGCGACCGGAGCCGGCATCGTCTGGGCTGTGCTCGACACCGGCGTGGACGCCCGGCATCCGCACTTCCAGACCTACGACACCCTGGATCTTCCGGACCGGCTCGCCCACCGGAGCTTCGTCGCGGGCGGCGACCGGCCGCTCACCGACGAGAACGGACACGGCACCCACGTCGCGGGCATCATCGCCGGCGGTCGCACGGCGACCACGCGCAAGCCGATCGTGGCGGCCACCTGGTACCGCACCCCCGACGGCGGCGCCGGCGTCGAGCGGGTTCAGCTCGAGCGGATCAGCGGGATGGCGCCGCGCGCGAAGATCCTCTCGCTGCAAGTGCTGCGCGAAGACCGCACCGGCGACGTGGCAGCGCTCCTCGAAGCGCTCGAGTACGTCCAGGAGCTCAATCGCGGTGGCCGCGAGCTCAACGTCCACGGCGTCAATCTGTCTCTGGGCTATCCGTTCGACCCGTCCTGGTTCGGCACGGGGCTCTCGCCGGTGTGCCGTGAGGTGGATCGGCTCGTCGCGATGGGCGTGTGCGTGGTGGCGTCGGCGGGCAACACCGGGTACGGCGCCGCCCGCGACACCGCCGGACGCGAGATGAGACTCGGCTTCGGGATGACGATCAACGACCCGGGCAACGCCGCGCGGGCCATCACGGTGGGGTCGACGTCGCTCAAGCCCTACCAGACCGGGGTGTCCTACTTCTCCTCCAAGGGACCCACCGGCGACGGGCGGCCCAAGCCCGACCTCGTCGCCCCGGGAGAGAGGGTCGTCAGCGCCGGCGCGGGGTCGATGCTCGCCCGGGCGCGCGAGCACGTGAAGGACGCCGGGTACGTCGAGGACTCCGGCACGTCGATGTCGGCGCCGCATGTATCAGGAGTGGCCGCCGCGTTCCTCTCTGTGCACAAGGAGTTCGTCGGCAGACCCGACGACGTCAAGCGCATCCTCATGGAATCCGCGGGCGACCTCGGCCGCGAGCGGACATTCCAGGGCGCCGGAATCGTCGACGCGATGCGGGCGATCCAGTCCGTGTGAGGACCGAAGGAGAACGCCATGAAGCTCCCGTACACCGAGGTGCGAATAGATGCGAAGGGCGCCTGGGCCGAGCCCGACGAGCTGAAGGCCGCCGCAGATCTGCTCGCCGCGCACGCCGCGACGGACGTCCTGATCCTGTGCCACGGCTGGAACAACACGCCGGGCGACGCCCGTGCACTGTACGAGCGGCTCGTGGCGTCCCTGGACGCCGTCCGTGATGCCGTGCCGGGAACCCGCCGCCGCCAGTTCGCCGTGATCGGCGTGATCTGGCCGTCCATCCAGTGGTCGCCGCCGGAGAACTCGGGGGCGGGGGCGGGGGCGGACACCTCGACGGACCTCTTGAGGTCCGAGATCCGGACCAAGGTCACGGACGCCGCCGCCCGCCGCAGGCTCCTCGCCCTCGCAGACCGACTCGACCACGATCCGGAGGCGGCGATCCAGTTCGTCGAGGTGCTGCGGACCACCCTTCCCCGCACCACGAAGGGCGAGGACGCCGGCGCGTTCCGCATCTTCCGCAGCGCACCCGCGTCGGAGGTCCTCGACGCCGTGCGCGGCGGCGGCACCGAGGCGGACGCGCCCGCCGCCGTCGGCGGGGCCGCGGTGCTCGACGTCGGGGCACCGATGGACGCGGCGGACGGCGGTGGTGCCGGTCTGTTCTCGTCGCTGATCGACGCCGCCCGCAACGCCCTGAACATCGCCACCTACTACACGATGAAGGAGCGCGCCGGAGTGGTGGGGCGCAAGGGGATCGCGCGTCTGCTCGAGCGCCTCCACGCGGATCGCCCGGAGGCCCGTCTGCACCTCGTCGGACACTCCTTCGGCGGCCGTGCCGTGACGGCGGCGACGGATGCCACGAAGGCCCGCGTCTCCTCCCTGACCCTCCTCCAAGCGGCGTTCAGTCACTTCGGCATGGCCGAGAACTGGGATGGGGCCGGGACCGACGGACTGTTCGTGGGCGTGCCGGCGAAGGTGGCGGGCCCGGTCCTCGTCACCTTCACCCGCAACGACACGGCCGTCGGGCTCGCGTACGCGATCGCGTCGCGTCTCGCGCGCCAGATCGGCGCCGCCATCGGCGATGAGAACGATCCGTACGGCGGCATCGGCCGCAACGGCGCGCTGAAGACGCCGGCCTCGCTCCCGCCCGGGAAGCTGCGCGCCGTCGGCGGCGCCTATGCGTTCGCGCCGGGGCGCGTCGCCTCCCTCAATGCCGACGCGTTCATCTCGAGCCACTCCGATGTCACCGGACGGCACGTCGCCTACGCCCTCCTGCGGGCTGTGGACAGCACCGGGTGATCGGCGGCGCGCGACGGTGAGGACCGTGGCCGCCACGGCAGGCCGGCTCCTCCCCAGATCGCCCTTCGTCCCCACCATCCACAGCACCGCGCGATCAGGGATCCGTCGGCTCCTCCGGCGTCGGACGCCGTACCTAGGGTGGGCGGCATGCTGCACCTCCGGGAACCCGACCCATCGCCGTCCTACCCCGTCCCGTGGCGCGTCGAGCGGCCGAGCGAGACCCATCCGCTCATCGTGAACGACGGCGACGAGCCGGTCGACTTCGTGCGCGTCTTCCGCTCCGACGGCACGACCGAGCAGTGGGGTCGGCTGCACCCTGGCGAGACGGTCGATCTGTGCCTCTGCGACACCGATCTCGATGCCGTCGTGGTGACCGTCTGCTGGTTCCGCTCCGGCACGGGGGTGGAGTACGCGTGGCGGTTCGTGATGTGACGCGGAGCTGGCCGCATCGGGCGAAACGGGAGACAATGGCGCCATGGGACTGTTCCAGCAGCGACCGGAAGAGCCGTCCGAGTGGGGAGGGCTCCCCGCAGAGCCGTGGGAGCCCCGCGCGCCCACCGAGATGCTCACGACCGGCGCCACCGCCTTCGACCTCCCGCTGTTCGGCGACGTCCCGCACCGCGAGACGATCGCCTACACGATCCGCGCCGACGACCTCGAGACCGGCGGCGCCGGCAGCGAGCCCGTCGCCTCCGACGACGCGGACTGAGAGAGCGCTCAGCCGATCGACTCGCGGCGACGCAGCTCTCGGCGGAAGTCCGCCTCGGAATACGGCGTCAGATCGGCAGGCAGGTCCTCGGCACCCAGGCCCGCGACGAACTCCTCCGGCCGGACATCGAGGGCGGTCGCGAGCTGGATGAGGACGTACAGCGTCGGGTTGCCCTGTCCGTTCTCGATCCGTGCGAGGTGCGAGACGTCGAGATCGGCGCGCTCGGCGAGCGTCTTCCTGCTGATCGTCTGACGGTCCCGCAGGGAGCGCACGAGCTGGCCCACATGGGCGGATGCTCTCGAGCGCGGTTCAGCCATGCATACAGCCTGCGGGCGACGCGCTCCCTGTCAGGGGGCTTTCATGAGTGGGCTTTCCTGCGTAGGGTGCGCGACCGGCTGTCGCGCCCTGCGGAGGACGGGCCGTCGTCCCCGCCCTCGCCCTCCCGCGCGGCGCGCTCGACATGACTCCAGGGCGGCAATACGCTCGCGTCATGGACAGCACGCCGACGTGCCTCGTCGACTGGATGCCGCGGCAGCGCTGGTACACATCGAAGGGCCACTCTCCCCGCCTGCGCCTCCTGGGCGCGCAGGATCTTCCCTCACCCGACCCCGCTGCGCGGGTGAGGATCCTCATCGTCGCGGACGAGGCCGTCGACCCCTCGGTCGTCTATCAGGTCCCGGTGGTGCTGCGGGCCGACGCTCGCGAGGGCGCGCATGTGATCGGGCGCCTGCCGGACGGCGTCGCGCTCGTCGACGGTCCGCACGACCCCGCCTTCACGACGGCGCTCTGGAAGGAAGTGTCAGGACGGGCCGAAACGCCCGACGCGCGCGTGCTGTCCGGCGAACAGTCCAATACCTCGATCATCTTCGAGGACGGCGTCGCGCCGGTCATCTGCAAGCTCTTCCGCCAGCTCAACCCGGGCATCAACCCCGACATCGAGCTCCAGACCGCCCTCACGGCGGCGGGCTCACGCCATGTGCCTCGCGCCCTCGGCCACCTCGACGCGTCCTGGGCCGATCCGCGACGCCCCGATCACGAGATCTCCGGGTCGCTCGCCTTCGCCCAGGAGTTCCTCCCCGGCGTCGAGGACGCGTGGCGGGTGGCACTGCGCGCGGCAGCCGACGGCGCGTCGTTCACCTCCGCCGCGCACGCCCTGGGTGCGGCCACCGCCGATGTCCACCTGTCGCTCGCCCGACTTCTGCCGACAGCGGTCGCAGCGGACGAGGCCCGCTCGGCCGTTGCGGTCGCGTGGCAGCGACGCCTCGACATCGCCATCTCGGAAGTACCCGCGCTCGGTCGCCACCGCGACGCGATCGCCGCCGTCTATGCACGCGCTCTGCAGACGCGCTGGCAGCCGCTGCAACGCATCCACGGCGACTACCACCTCGGCCAGGTCCTGCACGCCCCCGCGCGCGGCTGGATCCTGGTGGACTTCGAGGGCGAGCCGATGCGGCCGATTTCCGAGCGCCGCGGCCCCGACTCGGTCCTGCGCGACCTCGCGGGCATGCTCCGCTCGTTCGATTACGTCGCCGGCTCACTGGGCCGTGACGGCGCCTCCGCCCCCGCGTCGTGGGCGCCTGACGCGCGGCGGGCGTTCCTGGGCGGGTACGAGGGCCGGACCGGCCACCCGGCCACCGGTCCGCTGCTGGACGCGTTCGAGCTCGACAAGGCCGTCTACGAGGCGATCTACGAGAGCCGCAACCGCCCGGACTGGCTGGCCATCCCCCTTGCCGCGATCGACCGCCTGGTCGACGCCTCCTAGCGCGTTCGGCAACCGTCCAGCGGTCGACTCGATACCCTGGGACCAATGTCCAGTCCTTCGCCTCGGGTCGACGGCCGCATCCCGAGCCTCGACGGTCTTCGTGGTCTCGCCGCGACGATCGTGCTGCTGCACCACTGGCTCCTCATCGCGCGCCCCCTCCTGGAGGGATCGCTGAGCTGGGCGATCATCTCCCAGTCACCGGTGAAGCTCCTCACCGCGGGCAACGAGGCGGTGCTGGTGTTCTTCGTGCTCTCCGGGCTCGTCGTCGTCCTGCCGGTCTTCCGTCCGGGGTTCTCGTGGATGGGCTTCCTGTCGGCGCGCATCGTGCGACTGTACGGGCCGGTCATCGCCGCACTCGCCCTCAGCGCGCTGCTGATCTTCCTCGTCCCGCGCGACCGGTCGTCGATGCCCGCCGGATCCTGGATGGCGGAGACGCACGCCGACACCGTCACCTGGCAGGCGTTCCTGTCGCAGGCCTCGCTGGTGCCGCGTCAGTACTCGCTGAACAACCCGCTGTGGTCGTTGCACTGGGAGCTGCTCTACTCGATCCTCCTCCCCTTCGCGACGGCGCTGGCCCTGCTGGTGCGGCGCTGGGCGCTCACCGCCGTCATCGTGTGCTGCGCCCTGAGTCTCGTCGGCCGCGTGTTCGAGCAGAGCGAGTTGCTCTACTTCCCGATCTTCCTGATGGGGACGATCATGGCGGCGCGCATGCCGGACCTCCTCGCGTGGGTCGAACGCCCCCGGGCACGGTGGTTCATGCCCGTGTTCGCCACGGCGAGCGTGCTCATGCTCATCGCCAGCTGGCTCGCCCGGCCGATCGCTCCGAGCGGAAGTGAACTGAGCCACGTGCTGTGGGCGCTCGCAGCCCCCGGCGCGGCCGGGATCGTCGTCGTCAGTCTCGCCTGGGCGCCGGCCATCCGCTTCTTCTCGACGCGGGTGCTGCAGTGGCTCGGCAAGATCTCCTTCAGCCTCTATCTCGTCCACGTGCCGGTCCTCGCGACCCTCGCGTTCGCGCTCGGGTCGGACCAATGGCCGCTCGTCGGGCTCATCGGCATCCCGCTCAGCATCCTGGTGGCCTGGGTGTTCTACCAGGCTGTCGAAGCTAGAATCCATCAGGCTGCACGCCGCGTGCACCGCGCCGTCGCAGCCCGCGCGCATCGACGTGCCGGCGAGATCGCGCCCTGAACGTCTCCGAACGAGAGCCCCACATCCTCATGCCCATCCGTCTGCCCTCCACCGCGCGCTCGCTCCTCTCGCGTGCACGCCGGATCGTCGCCGCCGAGCAGATCGCGGCGGCACGGATGCTGCCGCTTCGGCCACGGACAGTGGTCTACGAGTCCTTCGCCGGCAACGGCGCCCTGTGCAATCCCGAAGCCATCTTCCGCGCTCTCCTGGCCGACCCCGAGTTCGCCGACCTGCAGCACGTGTGGACGATCAGCGAGCCCGCCGCCGCGGAGGCACTGACCAGCGAGTTCGCCGGCGTCCGGAACGTGCGGGTGGTCCGCCGCGGCGGAGCGGCGTACTGGCGGGCGGTGTCGACCGCCGGCTACCTCGTCAACAACGCGACCTTCCCGCCCGCATTCGGAAAGCGCACCGGGCAGGTCTACCTCAACACCTGGCACGGCACCCCGCTCAAGCTGATGGGGTTCGACATGCCCGGCGGCGCGATCGAGTCCGCCAACACGCTGCGGAACCTCCTCGCCGCCGATTACCTGCTGGCCGCCAACCCTTTCATGACCGAGGTGATGTACGAGGGCGCGTACCAGCTGCGCAACGTCTACCGCGGCGCGATCATCGAGGAGGGCTATCCCCGCGTCGATCGTCAGCGCGTGTCCGAGGACGACGCGGCGCGGGTGCGCGCCGAGCTCACGCGCGCGGTGCCGGGCGCGGGCGAACTCGCGGCGCGGCGTCTCGTCCTGTTCGCCCCCACCTGGCGGGGCTCCTCGTTCCAGTCGCCCGATGCCGACCTCGCGCATCTCGCCTCGCAGGCGGAGCGGCTGCAGGAGGAGCTCGGCACCGATGCGGTCGTGCTCGTCAAGACGCATCAGGTCGTCCACGACCTCGCCCGCCGGATCCCGGGCCTGCGTCGTCTCCTCGTGCCGAACACGATTCCGACCAATGTGCTGCTGGGCCTGGCGGACGCCCTCGTCACCGACTACTCCTCGATCTTCTTCGACTACCTCGCCACCGGCCGGCCGATCGGCTTCCTCGTGCCCGACGGCGACGCATACGCCATGGAGCGCGGCACCTACCTCCCCCTGAGCGAGCTGCCCGGACCCGTGCACACCGATCCCGCGACCCTCGGGCGCGACCTGGCCGCCCTGCTCGCACCCGGGGCTGCCCCGCACGAGCAGTACGCGCGGTGGGCGGAGCGGTTCACCCCGTATGAGGACGGACACGCGACGGACCGCGTCGTGGACGTCGTGTTCCGCGGTCGGACCGAGGGTCGCCGGGTGCGCCGGCCCGCCCGCGACGGACGGGTCCGCCTGCTGTTCTATCTCGGCGGCATCCGCATGAACGGCATCACCACCTCGGCGATCAACCTGCTGAACTCGCTCGACCCCGAGCGCTACGACATCACCGCGCTCATGGCGCTCCCCCGCGGTGAGACCACCCGCCGCAACCAGCAGCGACTGAACCCCGGCATCCGCCAGGTGTTCCGCATCGGCGGCATGAACGGACTCAAGATCCGGCAGGTGCTGCGCCGGGTCGCCGACGTCAGCACGGATCCCCTGCGCGCGCACCGTCGCCTGGGGCACCGCACCCTCTGGCATGACGAGTGGACGCGCATCTTCGGCTCGGCCAAGTTCGACTGGGTCGCCGACTTCAGCGGCTACAGCCCGTTCTGGGCCCACCTGATGCTCCACTCGCCGCGCGCGGTGCGGGCGATCTGGCTCCACAACGAGATGGCCGCCGACCGGGAGCGGACGGTGGCGGGACGCCAGCCCTTCCGCCATTCGCTCGGGCGGGTGTTCGCGATGTACCGCGCCTACGACCAGCTCGTGTCGGTGTCACCGGCGCTCACCGCCCTCAACCGGGCCGAACTGGCGGCCTACGCGCCCGCCGATCGCTTCCGCACCCTGCGCAATCTCCCCGACGCCGTGAACGCGGTCGCCGCCGACCCGGTGTCGGCAGAGCCGGGCGAGGACGCGGAGGAGCCGTGGCGCGCGGCCCTGCGGACGCCGGGCGTCCGTCGCTTCGTGACGGTCGGGCGACTGTCGACGGAGAAGAACCACGCCCGTCTCATCCGCGCATTCGCCCAGGTGCACGCCGCCGCCCCCGACACGCAGCTGTTCGTCGTCGGCGGCGGGCCGCTGGCGTCGTCGTTGCGCGAACAGGTCGTCGAGGCGGGCCTCGAGGACGGCGTCTTCCTGACGGGTCCCCAGGAGGATCCCATCGCGATCATGCGCGGAAGCGACTGCTTCGTCCTCTCCAGCGACTACGAGGGTCAGCCGATGGTGCTCATCGAGGCCGCGCAACTGGGCCTGCCCATCGTCTCCACGGCGTTCGGTTCTGCGGAGGGGGCGCTCCCCGGCGACACCATGCACATCGTCGACCGCGATGACCGCGCGCTCGCGGAAGGGATGCGTGCCTTCCTCGACGGTCGCGTAGCGCCGACGACGCTCGACGTGGCGGCATACACCGCCGAGGTCCTCGCCCAGTTCGACGCGCTGGTCCCCGATCCGGAATGATCGACGGCATGACCCGTGACGCCGTCGTCCCACCCGCGGGAGCGGGCGTCACGTTCGTCATGCCGGTGCTCAACGAGGCCGACTACCTCGAGCGCGCGGTGCAGACGGTGCTGGCACAGGAGTTCGACGGGCCTGCCGAGATCGTCCTCGCGCTCGGCCCCTCGACCGACGGGACGACCGAGCTCGCGGAACGACTCGCCGCCGCCGACCCGCGCATCCGACTCGTACGCAACCCCGAGGCCGACATCCCCGTCGGCCTGAACCTTGCGATCGCCGCGGGTTCCTACCCGACCATCGTGCGCGTCGATGCGCACTCCGAGCTGGCACCCGGCTACACGGCCCAGGCACTGGCCACGCTCGACCGCGTGCGCGCCGCCAATGTCGGCGGGGTCATGCGTGCCCGCGGCCGCACCGCGTTCCAGCGCGCCGTCGCCTTCGCCTACAACTCGCCGATCGGCCTCGGCGGCGGCGCCTACCACAGCGGCGGCGCGCCCGGAGAAGCCGAGTCGGCGTATCTCGGCGTCATGCGACGCTCGGTCGTGACCGAGGTCGGCGGCTTCGACGAGTCGATCCGCCGCGGCGAGGACTGGGAGCTGAACCTGCGGATCCGCAACGCCGGCTACCGCGTGTGGTTCGATCCCGGACTCGCGGTCACATACTGGCCGCGCGAGAGCTGGACGCGCCTGGTGCGCCAGTTCCGGGCCACCGGCACGTGGCGCGGGGAACTGGTCCGCCGTTTCGGGCGGCGCAACTCCGTCCGCTTCTTCGCACCGCCGCTCCTCGTGCTCCTGCTCATCGTCGTCATCGGCGTCGCCGTCGCCCAGCTGACGGGCGCCCTCCCCTCGACGTGGACCCCGTTCGCCGTGGCGGCGTACGCCCCACTCGGGGCATACGTGATCCTCGTCTCCGCGGTCTCGCTCGTCGGTCGCGGATCCGACGGGCGCGCCTCCTGGCGCGAGCGCCTGTGGCGGCTGGTCGTGATCCCCTCGATGCACCTCGCCTGGGGCCTCGGCTTCCTCATCGGCCTCGCGCGCGGGGCTCGCGACACCGTCGACACCTCGCGCCTGGCGCGCAACACCCCGCTTCCCTGAGCCTTCCCTGAGCGACCCCCGATCGACGGGCGGAGTCGCGCCGGGGTCGCGCCGGAGTCGCGCCGTCAGCGCTCGATGAACCCCTGATCGAGGATCCGCGCCACCACACGCGCAGCGGCCTCGCCGTCGTCGCGCGCATTGAAGCGGGCACGCCATGCGGCGTAGCGTTCCGCGTGGCGTGCGGCCGCCGTCTCGTCCGCCAGCGCAGCCTCCAGCTCGGCCTGGGTGCGCGCGAGCGGACCGGGTGCGGTGTCGGCGAGGTCGAAGTAGAACCCGCGCAGCTCGCCGCGGTAGTGCGCGAGGTCGGGGACGAAGAAGTAGACCGGCCGTCCGGTCACGGTGAAGTCGAACATGACCGACGAGTAGTCGGTGATCAGGGCGTCGGCGGCGAGCAGCAGGCGGGAGACGTCGGGATACGCGGTGACGTCGACGACCCGCGTCCCCCTCGCATCGGAACCCGTGACATCGGAGCCGGGCAGCAGCGTGCGCGAGTGCCCCCGCACGAGGAGCACGGCTCCGGCGGCCTCCGCAAGCCGGTCGAGGTCGAGGAAGTCCACGATCTGGTCCCGGTCGTCGCGCCACGTGGGCGCATAGAGGAGCACGCGGTCGCCGGGGCCGATCCCGAGCTCGCGCCGCACGTCGGACCCGTCGCCGGTGACGAGGACGTCGTTGCGCGGGTATCCCTCCACCCAGACGGGGCGGCGCCGGAACGCATAGGCGGCGCGGAGGATGGCAGCGGCGTAGCCGTTCTGCGCGAGCAGCACGTTCCACCGACGCGACTCGCGCAGCACGGCGAGCACCCGCCGCGGATCGAAACCACGGCGGTGCAGGGCGAGTCGCTTGAGGGGGGTGCCGTGCCATGTCTGGAGGACGACCTGTCCAGGACGGCGGGCGAAGCGGCGGCGAAGCCAGTCGTTGACGACGAGCAGGCGCGCCGCGCCACGCGCCCGCCACCACTCCGGACTGCCCTCCACGACGGGCACGGCCCCCTCCGGGACCTGTACCGACAGGTCCACCACGCTCCAGTACCTCACGACGTCGGGCGCCACGCGTGCGAGCTCGCGATCGATCGCGAGAGGATTGCAGCTGGCGTTGCGGCCGTAGAAGCTCTCGAAGAAGACGGCGTTCTCCAGACCCTGCGGACGCGTCGCGTAGCGGCGCTCCAACGCGTCCTGGCCCTCGCCGGAGTCGTAGGCGGGATCGACGGGCGGACCCACCACGAGGGTGCCGTCCGTCAGCTGCGCGCGGAGGGTGCCGAGCTGGGTGAGCGGGATCTCCGCCGCCACCGGCTGCGGGCCGGTCGCATCCGCAGGCGTGATGCGCACCGCGTACTCGCCGGTGGGCAGCGGCAGCGCCGGACCCGACCATCGCGCCGCCTCGAGCGGAAGCACCGCGCGCCAGGTCGTGCCGCGTCCCGTCAGGGCGGCCTCGACGCGCGCGCGCGGACCGATCAGCTCCACGGCGCGCGGCCTGGCACCGGTGCCGCGGAGCTCCAGCACCGGTCCCTGGTCGAAGCGGGCACGGATCATCGTCTGACTCCCTCCAGGCGCCCGCGGATCGCCGCGTAGACGCGCGCCGTGTTGCGGCCGTCGCGGTGGGCGTGCACGCGCGCGTCGAGGGCGACCGCCCGCGCGACGCGGGCCGAGCGCTCGGGACCGGGCGGGATCGCCTCGGCCAGCTGCGCCGCCGCCTCGGTCCAGGTGCGCGCGTGGCTGCCCTCGGACACGTCGTCGTAGCGGCCGTAGAACCCGCGCTCGACGGCATAGGTCTCCGCATCGGGCGCGAGGAACACCACCGGCAGCGGCACCAGCGAGGCATCGAACACGAGCGACGAGTAGTCGGTGACCAGCACGTCCATCCCCGGCAGCAGCGGGGTGACGTCGGGTACGAGATCGCTGCCGAGGAGCCGCACTCGCTTCCCCACGCCCGCCGTGTAGTCGCCGGCGCCCAGCGGGTGGGAGCGGATCAGGAGCACGGCGTCGGCGGCCTCCAGCACCGCGTGGATCGCGCGCCAGTCGGCTGCGTCGGGCACCGCCGGGTCGGGGTCGCCGTCACGCCAGGTGGGCGCGTAGAGCACATAGGCCCGATCGTCCCCGCCCAGGGAAGCGTCGAGGACCCGGGCGATGCCCGCCCGGGCGCTCTCGCGACGCTCCGCCGCCGAGCCGGTCGAGAGGACGTCGACCCGCGGTTCGCCGGTCACCGGTACGCGGTCGTCGCCGAGCGCGAACGCGGACTCGAGTCGGCCGCGCACGAGATGAGACGCCGCCGGGAGCACGGCGATCCGCCGCTGCGTGGCACGGTAGAGGGCCGCCACCAGAGGCGTCAGGATCGGCAGCGGCGCACGCACCGTCACCGGGGAGTCCAGGCCGATGCGCTTGAGCGGGATCCCGTGCCAGAGCTGCACCACGACGGCGCCGCCCGTCGCATATCGGTTCACGTCGCCGAAACCGTGGGTCACCACGACGACGCGGGCACGCGCGGTCGCCCAGAAGCCGCGGAGCGTCGCCCGACGCACGGTCGGGATGCCCATCGCCGCAGCCTGGGCGTCCTGGGCGCTGTCAGCGGTCAGCCAGACTCCCCGCTCCCCCTGCGCCGTGGCGTGGTGCCAGAGAGCCAGCGCGCCGTCGGCGACGCCGACCGCGCTTCCGAAGACCCAGGTGTCGCGCGTCCGCGGAATCACCCAGGTCGCGATGCGGCCTGCGAGGTAGAGCGGTATCCGCAGGAGCTTGGCGGCGTTTCCGGCACCGAATGAGAAGGACGCCACCCCGCGAGCCTATCGCGGGGTGGCGTCCTTCTCTCGGACGGCCTGGGCGTCAGGGGGTGAGTTCGCCCAGGGTGACCTCGACGGACGCCGTCTGACCGTCCCGCTCGTACACGACCGTCGCCGTCGCGCCCGCCGCGAGAGCCCGCACCTGGGCGGTCAGATCCGTCGCGTCGGTGATGGGCAGACCGTTGAAGGAGGTCACCACGTCACCGGCGCGCAGGCCCGCGTCAGCGGCGGCGCCGCCCGCGGTCACCTCGCTGATGTAGGCACCGGCCGTGGTCGCGTTCTCCTGCGAGGCGGCGTCGCCGACCATCGCGCCGAGCAGGCCGTGGGTGGCCTCGCCGTTCTCGATCAGCTCGCCCGTGATCCGCTCGACCACGTTCGAGGGGATCGAGAAGCCCACGCCGATCGAGCCGGCCTGGCTCGAGCTGGAGCCGCCGGTCGAGGCGATCGCGACGTTGATGCCGATGAGCTTGCCCTCCTCGTCGACGAGCGCGCCTCCCGAGTTGCCGGGGTTGATCGCAGCGTCGGTCTGGATCACCGCGATCGAGATCGAACTGGTCGCCGTGGACTGCTGGTCGCCCTGACCGAAGTCGAACTGGAACGGCGACTGGCCGTCGCCCTGCTGCTGGTCCTCGTCCTCGCCGTCGGGCGCCGCGGACGACGCGATCTGGATCGAGCGGTTCAGGGCGCTGACGATGCCCGTCGTCACCGTGTTGGACAGCCCCAGCGGGGCGCCCACGGCCACGGTCTGGTCGCCGACGTTGAGGTCGCCGGAGTCGGCGAACTCGATCGGGGTGAGCCCCGACGCGTCCTCGAGCTTGATGACCGCCAGATCGTAGGTGGGATCGGTGCCCACGACGGAGGCCTGGTACACCTTGCCGTCCGATGTGGTCACCGTGATGTCGGCGCTCCCGGTCGCACCGTCGAGGGTCACGACGTGCGTGTTGGTCACGACATAGCCGTCGCTGGTCAGCACGACGCCCGATCCGGTCCCGCCGGACGAGGACGACGTGGCCGAGATCGTCACCACGCTCGGCAGCACCTTCGCGGCGATCGCCGTGGTCTGGTTGACCGAGTCCGTGTTGTTCACCGTCACGGTCGACGGCGCGGCGGTCACCACGCCCGAACCGGACGCGCCGAACAGCGACGCTCCGGCGGCCGACCCCCCGAGCCCGGCGGCACCGCCGACGAGAGCGGCGGCCACCATGATCGCCACGATCTTGCCCGCACCGACCCGGCCCTGATCGCCCGGGGCGGTGTCGACGCCGACGGCGGGAGCCGGCGCACCGGCGGCCGAGGGCGCGACGTGCGGCGGCATGGGGACGGTGGGCTGAGTGTGGAAGGCCGCACCGTAGGACGGGCCCTGCGGTGCGGGGGCGGCGACGGGCAGCGGCGGGCGCGGCGGCACGACCTGCTGCGGCGCCGCACCGGCGTCCGCGGCGCGGGGGTCCGGCGCGGCAGCGGCGGTGGAGACGTCGTGGCCGGAGCCCTCGGTGGGGGCGACGGGCTCAACGGCGGCGGACTCGTCGGGGGTGGAGTCGTTCTCGTGAGATGACGTGGTGCTCATGGCGGTTCCTTCTTTCCGGACGACTTCAGCATGACCCCGGAGTCTGTGCGTTTCTTATGGCCACGCCCCGACGAGCCTATGCGTGTAGCGTGAGCGCGATGCGACACATCCCCGGAGCCTGGTCACGCGCCGCGCGCGGCGCCGGACTGCTCGCTCCCGACGGCACCGCCGTGGCCACCATCTTCGCCGAGATGAGCGCGCTGGCCGCGTCGACGGGAGCGATCAACCTCGGCCAGGGGTTCCCCGACGAGGACGGACCGCAGGTCGTCCTCGAGGCCGCCCGCGACGCGATCGCGCGGGGGGTCAACCAGTATCCGCCCGGCCGCGGCACCCCCGACCTGCGCGCCGCCATCGCCGAGCACCAGCAGCGGTTCTACGGGATCCGCGTCGACCCCGATCGCGAGGTCCTCGTGACCGCCGGCGCCACCGAGGCGCTCTCCGCGACGCTGCTGGCACTGATCGACGGCCCCGACGACGAGGTCGTCGTCTTCGAGCCCTACTACGACGCGTACGCCGCGTGCGTCGCGCTGGCCGGAGCCCGGCTGGTCCCCGTTCCGCTGCGCCGACCCGACTTCCAGCCCGACCCGGACGAGCTGCGGCGAGCCGTTGGTCCGCGCACCCGTCTGATCCTGATCAATGATCCGCACAATCCGACGGGCGCGGTCTTCGCAACCGAGGTGCTCGACGAGGTCGTACGGCTGGCGGAGCGTCACGACGCGGTCATCGTTACCGACGAGGTCTACGAGCACCTGGTGTTCGACGGCGTCCACGTGCCGATCGCCGCGCGCGAGGACGCCTGGCATCGCACCCTGACGATCTCCTCGGCCGGCAAGACCTTCGCGACCACGGGGTGGAAGGTCGGCTGGGTGAGCGGTCCGGCTGAGCTCGTCGATGCCGTCCTGGCTGTCAAGCAGTGGCTGACCTACGTGAACGGTGCGCCCTTCCAGCCGGCGATCGCGGTGGGCCTGCGCCTCGGCGACGACGTCTTCCGCAAGATGGCGGCGGGAATGCGCGGGAAGCACATGCTCCTCGGCGACGGCCTGCGGACGGCGGGGTTCGACGTGATCCCGCCGCGCGGCGGGTACTTCACCGTCGCCGACGCCGCCGAGCTGTGCGCCCGGCTCGATGTGGTGGACGCCGATGCCCTCTGCCGGATCCTGCCCGAGCGTGCGGGGGTCGCCGCGATCCCGCTCACAGCATTCGTGACGCCGGAGCACCGCGCCGAATACGCCACCCTCGTGCGTTTCGCCGCGTGCAAGCGCGTCGACGTCATCGACGAGGCCTCGCGCCGACTGGCGACGCTGGCGGGCTGAGATCAGTCGCGCGGCTCGACGCGGTAGCGACGCAGCCGGAGCGCCGGGTTGACGCGGCGCACGCGCTCGACCGTCGCGGTGTCGACGTACGCGACGGCGACGTCCTGGGATGTTCCCACTCCGGCGACCTCCACACCCTGCGGATCCACCACGAGAGATGCGCCGACGCCGAGCGGCGGCGGATGGTCGGCTGCCGCGACGAAGAGCGTGTTCTCGATCGCCCGCGCGTGCAGGAGGGTGCGCCAGTGGTGCTCCTTGAGCGGGCCGCGCACCCACTCCGCCGCCACGAGCACGACGTGGGCGCCCGCGTCGGCGAGAACGCGAGCGACCTCCGGGAACCGCAGGTCGTAGCAGGTCATGAGAGCGAACCGCAGGCCGTCCACGTCGAATGTCTGGGGCGCGCCGATCTGGCCCGGCTCGACCCAGTCGGACTCGCGCTGGCCGAACGCGTCGTAGAGGTGCAGCTTGCGGTACGTCGCCACGACGCCCGAGGCATCGACCGCGACGACCGTGTTGCGCACCCGGCCGCCGTCCCCGGGCGGCCGGGTGCCCCGCTCGAGCAGCCCGGCCACCACGGTGATCCCATGCTGTCGAGCCAGCCCGACCAGGGCCTCGACGAACGGTCCGTCGATCTCCTGGGCGTGCGCACGCAGGGTGTCGTCGAACGGGTCGACGAAGTACGAGGAGTACTCCGGGAAGAGCACGACGCGGGCGCCGCGATCGACGGCGCGCGCGGTGAGTTCGGCGATCGTCACGAGGTTCGCCGCCTCATCAGCCGCCGGCGCGAACTGCGCGACGGCGACACCGACGGCGTGCGCGCTCATCGGGAGCCTCCGGGCCGCGGCCGGTCGCGCAGGAGCGCGGGGACGGCGATCCACAGCGCGACGATGACGACGCCGAGCACCGCTGCGGCGATCCAGGCCGCCCCGTCGCCGACGACGATGGCGAACACGAACGCGACGACGCCGACCGTGAGGGCCGACACCGTTCCCAGCGCCGTGAGCAGCGCCGCGTGGCCGTACGCGACCGTCAGCGGCTTCTCCCCGCGACGGAACAGCATCCGGTGCAGGGCGACCGGGGCGAGCGCGATGATCGCGCTCAACGCGGCCAGGACGACGAGCACGAGGTAGAACGTCCGCTGGCCGCCCGAGAGGTCGGCGAACGCGGGCTGGAAGGCCAGCGCCAGCAGGAACCCGGTGAGGATCTGCGTTCCGGTCTGCAGCACGCGCAGCTCCTGCAGCACCTCGCTCCAGTTGCGGTCTGCGCGTTCGTTGACCGTCTCCTCGCGACCGTCCCCCGGGCGGGCGTCGGCACGGGTCTCGGAGCGCGACGCGCCCGCAGTGGTTCCCATGACGACATCCTCGCCCGTGGCCGCCGGGCAAGGCAACCGCCGCCCGCCTCGATTCGACCGGACCCCGAACCCGTGCTAGGCTTTCTTCTTGTGCCGCGGGGTGGAGCAGCTCGGTAGCTCGCTGGGCTCATAACCCAGAGGTCGCAGGTTCAAATCCTGTCCCCGCAACGAGAGAAGGCCCGGAATCCCCGTGATTCCGGGCCTTCCGCTTTGCCCATGGATCCGGATCGGCATCGGCCGGTCGTGGTCTCACTCCGCGGAAGCGGGATCGACGAGCGCCTCCTCCATGTCGCCGAGGAAGCGGACGACGGCGCGCAGCTCGGCGTCGTCGTAGTTCTCCATCGCGACGCGCATCCGCCTCATCCGCTCGCCGAAGTGGCGGTAGAACTCCGATCTCGCGCCGTCCGAGAGCACCACGATCCTCGCCCGCCGATCGTGGGGATGCGGCCGGCGCTCCAGATGCCCGCTGTCGGTGAGCCGGTCCAGGAGCTTGGTGGTCGACGCCGTGGAGATGGCGAGGTGCGACGCGATGTCGTGCGGCGACACCCAGTGGCCGCGCTGCTCGCGCATGATGAGCATCCGCAGCGCCGCCAGGTCGCTGGCGTTCATGTCCATGTCGCCGCGCAGACCCGTGTGCATGCGATCCATCGCATCGGAGAAGGCGCGCACCGCGTGCAGAGCTTCCTTCACGAGGCCGTCGCGCGCGGTCTCGGGCACCCAGCGCTGCTCCACCGTGTGGACACCTCCTCTGCAAGTAGGTAGTATCGCTGAAAATCGCTAGATAAACTAGCAATAGGAGGCAGAATGTCCCCCCTCGACCTCGTCGTCCTGCTTGATGACGATGGCCGCGAGATCGGTACCGCACCCAAATCCAGTGTGCACGGCACCGACACCGCCCTTCATCTCGCATTTTCGTGCCACGTGTACAACGCGCGCGGCGAGACCCTCGTGACCCGCCGCGCCCTCGACAAGGGCACCTGGCCGGGTGTGTGGAGCAACTCGTTCTGCGGCCACCCCCGGCCCGCGGAACCCGTCCTCGCGGCCGTCCACCGCCGGGCCGAGCACGAGCTCGGGATCACGCTGCGAGATGTGAGGCTCGCCCTGCCGCTGTTCCGCTACCGCGCGGTCGACGCGAACGGGATGGTCGAGCACGAGGTGTGCCCCGTCTACCTCGCCGTCACGGATGACGAGCCCGAACTCAACCCCCGGGAGGTGGCAGAAGCGCGCTGGGTGGACCCCGCCGAGCTCGCGGCCGGACTCCAGGCCACGCCGTGGGCGTTCAGCCCCTGGCTGGTCCTGCAGGCGGAGCAGCTGAACGTCCTCTCGAACGAACAGGAGCGGAGAGCCTCGTGATCGAGCTCTCCGACGCGCATCGCGCTCGGGTCGACGCCGCCATCGACCGGGCGCTCGCCCGCCTCACCGCGCGCTGCGCTCCCCACGGTGACGGCGCGCAGGCTCTCGCCGCCGCCGTCAGCGCATCCGCGGCCGATGGAAAGCGGCTGCGCCCGGCTCTCGTCGTCGCCTCCTTCACCGCCTTCGGCGGCGACACCGCGGCCACGCCGGCACTGTGGGACGTCGCCGCCGCCTTCGAGATCCTCCACACCGCGCTTCTCGTGCACGACGACCTCATCGACCGCGACGTCGAACGGCGGGGCATCCTCAATGTCGCCGGCCGGTTCCGTGAGCGCGCACGAGCCTACGGCGCCGACGACCGCGGAACGGCCACCGTCGCCGACGCGGCCGCCGTGCTCGCCGGCGACCTCCTCCTGTTCGAGGCCACCCGATTGGTGGCCACCGCAGCGCTCACCGACGACGAGCGCGATCAGCTCTTCGCGGTCCTCGACGAGGCGATCCTGGTGTCGGCGGTGGGAGAGCTCGCCGACGCGGAGCACGCCGCCCGCGCCGACCTCCCCGACGCCCTTGCGCTGCTGACGGCCGCCCACGACAAGACCGCGGTGTACTCCTTCCGCGCCCCGCTGCGTGCCGGCGCCGTGCTGGCCGGCGCCGCATCCCACGCGGCGCTCTCGGACGCCGCTGCGGCCCTGGGACTCGCCTTCCAGCTGGTGGACGACCTGATCGGCACGTTCGGCTCCCGCCGCCAGGCAGGGCGCGATCCGGGTGCGGACCTCCGCGAGGCCAAGCGCACCCCGCTCATCGCCCTGGCCCGAGAGACCGACGCCTGGCCGCGGGTGAGCGATGCCCTCGCCCTGGCCCACACCGGACCGATCGCCGTTCGGCGCGCACAGCGCGAGATCGAGGCGAGCGGCGCCCGCGGCGGGCTCGAGGAGCTCGTCCACCACAACCTCCGGCGGGCGCGCGCCCACGCGTCCTCGGCGGAACTCCCCCCGCAGGCGGTCGTCCTGCTCGCCGCGCTGGCCGACGCCATCGAGAGACGCATCCCGTGAGCGGCGGCGCGCTCTACGACCGCTGCGCGAGCGACGCCGCCGCCGCCGTCATCGCCACCTACTCGACCTCCTTCTCGCTCGCCACCCGGCTCCTGGGGCCTCGTGTGCGCCCGCGCGTGCGAGAGGTGTACGCCCTGGTCCGCCTCGCCGACGAGATCGTCGACGGCGCCGCCGAGGCGGCGGGGGTGCCGATCGACGCGCAGCGCGCACTGCTGGACGACCTCGAGGACGAGACCCTCGCCGCGATCGGACGGGGCTTCAGCACGAACCTCGTGGTCCACGCCTTCGCCCTCACGGCGGCCGGTTCCGGCATCGGCGAGGATCTCCTCCGCCCGTTCTTCGCCTCGATGCGCACCGACCTCGACCGCTCCCGCCATGACGAGGCGTCCCACGCCGCCTACGTGTACGGATCCGCCGAGGTGGTCGGCCTCATGTGCCTGCAGGTGTTCGTCAACGCCGGGCGCGCCACTCCCGTCGCACCCGACCCGCACCTCGTGGACGGGGCCCGTCGCCTGGGCGCCGCGTTCCAGGACATCAACTTCCTGCGCGACCTCGCCGACGACTCCACCCGCCTCGGGCGCGACTACCTCGCGATGGGCGACGCGGGAGACCGTGTCGCCGTGCTGGCGCGCATCGAGGCGGACCTCGATGCGGCGGCCGCCGTCATCCCCGACCTCCCCGCCGACTGCCGCCGGGCCGTCACGACCGCGCACGGCCTCTTCGCCGAGCTCACGCGTCGTCTGCGCGCGGACGACGGCAGGGCGCGCGTGAGCGTCCCCGCACCCGTCAAGGCGGCGATCGCCGCGCGCGCGATCGCCGGACGACCCCCTCGGAAGGCTGACGCATGACCGCGCGGACGGCGACCATCATCGGCGGCGGCATCGCAGGCCTCGCGACCGCCGCACTCCTTGCCGACGACGGCTGGGACGTGACCCTGTTCGAAGCCCGCGACGATCTCGGCGGGCGCGCCGGCTCCTGGACCCAGGACGGCTTCCGCTTCGACACCGGCCCCAGCTGGTACCTCATGCCCGAGGTCTTCGAGCACTTCTTCGCCCTGCTCGGCACCTCCGCGGCGGCGGAGCTCGACCTCGTCGAGCTCACTCCCGCCTACCGCGTCTACGGCGAGCCCACCGACGACGGTCCGGGCGAGCGCGTCGACATCACGTCGGGCCGGGATGCCGTGCGATCGCTGTTCGAGGAGCGCGAGCCGGGATCCGGACCTCGCCTCGACGCCTACCTGGACTCCGCCGGCGACGCGTACGAGCTGGCGGTGTCCCGCTTCCTGTACGACACCTACGCCTCGACCGAAGGGCTGCGCGACCGCCGAGTGGTCTCGCAGCTCCCCCGCCTCTTGCCGCTGCTGACGAGGCCGCTCGCGTCGCACGTGGCGCGGTACTTCCAGGAGCCCCTGCTGCGGCAGATCCTCGGCTACCCCGCCGTCTTCCTCGGCGCGTCGCCCTTCGAAGCGCCGAGCCTCTACCACCTCATGAGCCACCTCGATCTCGACGACGGCGTCCTGTACCCGCGGGGCGGGTTCACCGAGCTGATCTCGGCGATCGAGCGGCTCGCGCGGAGCCGCGGCGTCCGGATCCGCACCGGCTCGCCGGTGCGGGAGATCCTCCTCGAGGGGGCCACCGCGACCGGTGTGCGCCTGGCCGACGGCACCGAGCACCTGTCGGACGTCGTCGTGTCGGGAGCCGACCTCCACCACACCGAGACGACGATGCTGCCGCCGCGCCTCCAGTCCTACCCGGACCGCTGGTGGGAGTCGCGCACGCCCGCCCCCGGGGCGCTCCTCCTGCTGCTCGGGGTCGATGGCGAGCTCCCCGAACTGGCCCACCACACACTCCTGTTCGCCCGCGACTGGGAGAAGAACTTCGGCGATATCTTCGGCGACCGGACCCGGATCCCCGACCCCGCCTCGCTGTATGTGTGCCGACCCTCGGCCACCGACGACAGCGTCGCCCCCGCCGGTGCGGAGAACCTGTTCGTCCTCGTGCCGATCCCGGCCGACCCGGGTCTCGGTCACGGCGGCATCGACGGTGACGGCGACGCCGAGGTCGAGCGGATCGCCGATCGCGTCATCGATCAGATCTCACGCTGGGCCGGCATCCCCGACCTGGCCTCCCGCATCCGCGTGCGACGGACGATCATGCCTGCCGACTTCGCCGACGACCTCGGCATCTGGCGGGGCACCTCGTTGGGCCTGGCCCACACGCTGCGACAGAGCGCGGTCTTCCGGCCCCGGAACGTCTCGAAGAAGGTCGACGGACTCCTGTACACGGGCTCCTCGGTCCTCCCGGGCATCGGGCTGCCCATGTGCCTCATCTCCGCCGAGCTCGTCGTCAAGCGGCTGCGCGGCGACCGCGGTGCCGGCCGGCTCCCCGTACCCGCCGAGGCGGAGCGCTGAGGTGCCCGGGCTCTACCTCCTCTGTCTCGTGCTGTCGGCCGCCGGACTCGCCGTCCTCGACGCGCGGTTCCGTCTCGCGTTCTGGTCGACGCCCCGCCGCACCGCGGCCGCCGTCGCTCTCGGCACCGCGTTCTTCCTCGTGTGGGACGCCGTGGGGATCGCCACCGGCGTGTTCGTGAAAGGCGACAGCCCCCTCCTGGTGGGCCTGGACCTCGCTCCGCATCTTCCGATCGAGGAGCCCGTCTTCCTCGCCTTCCTCTGCTACCTCGCCCTGCTGGTGTTCGCCGCCGTGCGGCGCAGGCAGGAGACGGCGGGGAGGAGAGAACGATGACCTACCCGCTCATCGTCATCCCCTTCGCGCTGGCCACCATCGGGGTGACCCTCGCGACGCTGCGCAGACCGCGCTTCGGCGGGCGGATGGCGGCGTCGGGCATCGCGGCTGCCGTGCTGGTCGTGCTGACCGCCGTGTTCGACAATCTCATGATCGCGGCGGGGCTGTTCACCTACCCGGACGAGCTGATCAGCGGCCTGCGGATCGGGCTCGCGCCCCTCGAGGACTTCGCCTACCCGGTGTGCGCGGCATTCCTCGTGCCCGCGATCCACACCCTTCTCAGCCGGAGGACGGAGGCATGACCGGCACCGTACGACAGCTCCTCCTCGCCTCGCGCCCGGTGAGCTGGATCAACACCGCCTATCCGTTCGCCGCCGCGTACCTCCTCACCGTGCGCGAGATCGATGTCGTGCTCGTGGTCGGCACCCTCTTCTTCCTGGTGCCGTACAACCTGGCCATGTACGGGATCAACGACGTCTTCGACTACGAGTCCGACCTCCGCAACCCCCGCAAGGGCGGCGCGCACGGTTCCATCCTCGACCGGCGCTTCCACCGGCTGACTCTGTGGGCGGCGGCCCTGTCGTGTCTGCCGTTCGTCGTCTTCCTCGTCGCAGCGGGGTCACCGGCGTCGTGGGCGGTCCTGGCCGCGAGCCTCTTCTTCGTCGTGTTCTACTCCGCCCCGCCGCTGCGGCTGAAGGAGCGACCGTTCGCCGACTCGGTCACCAGCAGCATCCACTTCTTCTCGCCGGCCGTCTACGGCCTGGTGCTCGCGTCGGCGACCTGGACGTGGCCGCTGGCCGCGATCATCGGCGCCTTCGCCCTGTGGGGCGTGGCCTCGCACGCGTTCGGAGCCGTGCAGGACATCGTCGCCGACCGCGAAGCCGGCATCGCGTCGATCGCGACGGTGCTCGGTGCGCGCACGACGGTGCGACTCGCCCTCGCGTGCTACGCCGCCTCCGGACTCGTGATGCTCGGAAGCTCGTGGCCCGGCCCGCTCGCGGGGCTCCTCGCCGTCCCGTACCTGGCCGCGGTGTGGCCCTACCGGGGCCTCGCGGACGCCGAGTGCACGGCCGCGACCACGGGCTGGCGTCGCTTCCTGTGGATCAATCAGCTCACCGGCTTCGCCGTGACGCTGCTGCTCATCTGGTGGTGGTTCCGGAACGGGTGACCCGCGAGACGGCGGGCCACCCGTTCGGGAGATCGTTCGCGGCTCAGTCCCCGCTCAGTGCGATGAGCTTCTCCACCGCGGCCGTCAGCTTGTCGTCGGCGACGGCGAAGGCGGCGAGATCGCCCGCTTTCAGAGCCGCATCGCGCTCGAGCATCGCCTGCTGCGCCTCGCGGAGGGCGGTCTGGATGGCGACGTCGGTGCCCTGACCGGGGTCGGTCGGCTCCTCGCCCGGGGTGCCGCTCGGCGTCGGCGTCGGCGTCACGTCGCCGTCTCCGGTGTTCGCACCCGAGTCGCCGTCGAAGATCGAGTCGAGGGCCTCCTGCAGAGTGTCCTCGAACGCCACTTCTTCACCGAACGCCACGAGGATCTTGCGGAGCGCCGGCAGCTGCGTTCCGCTGGAGGCCTGGACGAACACGGGCTGGACGTACAGCAGTCCGCCGCCGACCGGGAGCGTCAGGAGGTTGCCGTTCAGCACTTCGGACTGCCCCTGCTTGAGCAGGTTGATCTGCGACGAGATCTCCTGATCGGAGTTGAACGTGTTCTGCACCTGACCGGGACCGGGGACGCTCACGTCGGCGCTGATCTCCAGCATCCGGAGCTTGCCGTATCCCTCGCCCTTGACGCCCTCCTCCGACCCGGCGTTCGCGTCGACGGCGAGATATCCCATCAGCACGTTCCGCGCGCCCTCGCCCTCGGAGGCCGGGATGAACGACGTGAACATGGAGTACGTCGGCTCGTCCTGACCGGGCATCTGCATGGTCAGGTAGTACGGCGGCTGGAGCACCTCGGAGCGCGACACCGGGTCGTTCGGGGTCTTCCACGCGTTGTCGCGCGCGTAGAAGGAGGCCGCGTCGTCGACGTGGTACGTGCCGAGCATCGCGCGCTGCACCTTGAAGAGGTCACTCGGGTACCGGACGTGGCTCATGAGGTCGGCCGACATCTCCGACACGGGCTTCAGCGTGTTGGGGTAGACCTTCTGCCACGCCTGGAGCAGCGGGTCGGTCTCATCCCACGCGTAGAGGGTGACCGAGCCGTCGTAGGCGTCGACCGTCGCCTTCACCGAGTTCCGGATGTAGTTGACGTCGTCGAGCGCGACGCGCGCCGCGTTGGTCGTGGTGTCGCTGATCGCCTGCCGGAGGCTCACGATCGACGAGTACGGGTAGTTGGCGCTCAGCGTGTAGCCGTCCACGATCCAGACGATCCGGCCGTCGACGATCGACGGGTAGGGGTCGTTGTCGAGCTCGAGGTAGGGCGCCGCCTTCTGCACGCGGTCGATCGGATTGCGCTCGTAGAGGATCTGCGACTTCTCGTTCACGGCGTCCGAGAAGAGGATGTCGGTCGACTGGAACTTCAGCGCGTAGATGAGTCGATTGAAGATGCCGCCGATGTTCGGCCCGCCGTCACCGGTGAACGTCGTCTTCGTCTGCGCCGCGCCCTCGTCGGTGCCGCGCGGGTAGTCGAGCTCGATGTCCTCCGTGCCCTCTGGCGCGCCGACGATCGAGTACATCGGAGAGGACTCGCCGAAGTAGATGCGGGGCTCGTACTCCTCCTGGGTCGACAGCACACCCGAGGTCGGGATGCCGCGCTCGAGGAAGACCGGGTTGCCGTCCGCCGTGCGGTCGTTGCCCTTGGCGGCCACCATGCCGTAGCCGTGCGTGTAGACGAGGGTCGTGTTGTACCACGACGCGGCCTGACCGAGCTGGCCGAGGTTCAGCTCGCGGACGGCCGTCACCGTGTCCTGGGACTGGCCGTCGATCTCGTAGCGGTCCACGTCGAGGGCCTCGGGGAACTGGTAGTACGACCGGTACTGCTCGAGCTGGCGCACGGTCGGCGGGATGATCGCCGGGTCCATGATGCGGATCGAGGACGTGGTCTCCGCGTCTTCGCGGAGCTGGCCCGACTCGACGGTGGTGCGGGCGCTGTAGTCGATCTTCTCGAGGCCGTCGATGCCGAAGGCCTTCTTCGTGGCGTCGATGTTGCGCTGGTAGTAGGTGCTCTCCAGGCGCTCCTGGTTCGGGATCACCTGGAACTGGTTGACGAACCACGGGTAGGCCACGCCCACGACGAGCGACGAGACGATGAGCAGTCCCGTCGCGATCAGGGGGAAGCGCCAGCGGCCGATGATCGCCGTCACGAAGAACAGGGCGGCGACGATCGCCGCGACGATCGAGAGGATCGCCAGCCCGGGGATGATCGCGTGCACGTCCGTGTAGCCGGCACCGGTGATGCGCTCCCCCTCGGACAGCAGCGTCTTGTACCGGTCGACCCAGAGGCTGACCGCCTGGACCGCGAGGTAGAGCCCGGCCAGGACGGCGAGCTGGATACGCGCCGACTTGGAGATCCGCAGCTCGCGCTGCCCCACCCGGACGGCGCCGTAGAGGTAGGCGACCACGGCCGAGACCGCCAGGCACACGAGCAGCACCGCGGAGGCGAACCCGAGCACCGACGTGTAGAACGGCAGCTCGAACAGGTAGAAGCTCGTGTCGAGGCCGAACTCCGGGTCGGCGTCACCGGTGGCGACGCGGTTCATCCACAGCCAGACCGTCTCCCACTGGGCCGACGCGGCGAAGCCCGCGAAGAACCCGAAGAACACCGGGATCCCCCACATGGCGAGCCGGCGCAGGGGCTCCACGACCTCCTGGTAGTGGTCCAACTGCGACGTGAGGCGCGCGTAGACCGGTCGCAGCCGGTAGGCCAGCTGGATCGCGATGAAGACGGGGACGGCCATCGCGGCGAAGCCCACGAGGAACATCACGACGCGCGCCGTCCACTGGGTCACCAGCACGCCGTCGAAGCCCAGCTGCTCGTACCAGAGCCAGTCGGCGAAGAGGCTCGCGAACGTGAAGAAGGCCACCACCAGGGCGGCGATCACCGCCAGGGTGATGCCGATGGCGCGACGGAGCGGGTTGGGCGTGGCCTGGTTCGGCGCTGAGGTCGTGGTCACCCCTCCATCCTAGGCGCGCCCATTCTGGGTGGACGCCGTGGAGATTCCTCGATCTCTCCCAGGATCGGCCCCGCGGGCGGCGCGGCTCAGCCGCAGGTGGGGAGCGCGTCCAGATCTCCGCCGTCGCGCAGCGTCGCGAGCACCGTCAGCGCATCGTCCAGAGTCGCCACCGAGAAGACGCGCAGCCCCGCCGGCACGTAGCCGACGACCTCGTCGCAGTTGCTCTCGGGCGCGAGGAAGTAGTCCGCACCCGCACCGAGGGCGCCATGGAGCTTCTGCCGGATCCCGCCGATCGGGCCCACGGTGCCCGCGGAGTCGATGGTGCCGGTGCCGGCGATGTCCTCTCCGCCGTTGAGCTCCCCCTCGCTGAGGGTGTCGATGATGCCGAGGGCGAACATCATGCCCGCGCTCGGGCCGCCGACGTTGTCGAGCTGGATCGTCACGTCGATCGGGAACACGTAGTCGTGGAGCGTGGTGACGCCGATGAGCCAGAGCGTCTGGCCGTCGACGTCGGCCTGCCGCGGCGTCACCTCGACGGTCTGCTCGCGTCCGTTGCGCTCGATCACGAGGGACACCGGAGATCCCCCGCCGTCGTTGATCACCGCGCGCAGCGCCTCGGTGTCGGAGATGTCCTCGCCGTCGGCCTTGCGGATGATGTCGTCGGGTTCGAGGATCCCCTCGGCCGCCGAGTCCTCGGTCAGCGAGTAGACCCGCACCATCGGCTGCACGTCGTAGCCGAGCTCGGTCAGCGCAGCCGCGGTCGCCTCCTTCTGGGAGTCCACCATCATGGCCGCGCTCTGCTCGTTGCGCTCCTCGGTGGTCTGGTCGGGCGGGAAGACCTCCTCCAGCGGCAGGACCGCGCGCGACGGGTCGAACCACGCCAGCGCGAGCTCGAACCACGAGGGCGTGCGATCGCGGTTGCCGACGACCTGCACCGTCAGGAGGTCGAGCGCACCGCTGGTCGGGAAGGTCTCGGCGCCCGACACCGAGATCAGCGGCACGTCGGCGCCGTCGGCGTCCTTGGCGGTGCCGAGCGTGTTGAACACCGGCCCCGGCTGCTGCACGACGAACGAGGTCGGCAGCACCGTGAGCGCCAGCAGCGCGAGCAACGCGACCGTGAGTGCCCAGATGCCCGCCACGGCCGAGCGCGGCAGACGGCGCCGGGGGGCGGGCACGACGTCGTCGCGCTCATCGAACAGTGCCACGTCAGACCTTTCCTGGCCGGACGTTCGCGGCCGGCGTACACGAGACGCCTCCGAGCCGGACGGGCTGCGAATGCGTGCGACTAGCGTAGAACGCGATGTCATCATCCTGCTGAAAGGCGCCTGACATGACCGACGACGACCGACCCGATCCCGACGACTTCGCCGAGCTGCTGCGCAACCTCCTCGGCGGCCAGGGCGGCCTCCCGGGCGCACAGGGCGGCATCGATCCCGCCCAGTTCGAGCAGCTGCGCGGCCTCGGCCTGGATCCGGCGATGATGCAGCAGGTCATCCGTCAGCTGCAGGGCGCCTTCGCCGCCGGCGGCGACGGCGGCATCGACTGGGCCGCCGCGCGCACCCAGGCCCTCCACCTGGCCAACAAGGACGGTCTCGGGATCTCGACCGGCGACCGGCAGGACTTCGACCAGGCCTTCGCTCTGGCGACCCTCTGGCTGAGCGAGGCGACCACCATCTCGGAACTGGCCTCCGCCCCGCGCGCCCTGACACGGGGACAGTGGGTCGAAGCCACCCTTCCGGTCTGGCAGGAGCTCGCCGAGCCCGTGGCGACCTCCATCGCCGATGCGATGACGGAGGCGATCGGCACGCAGCTCCCCGAGGAGATGAAGGACATGGCCGCCGGCGCCGGGCGCCTGATGCGCACGGTCGGCGGCTCGCTGTTCGCCGCGCAGCTGGGTGCGGTGGTCGGCGCGCTCTCGCAGGAGGTCGTGTCGGGCGGCGACGTCGGCATCCCCCTCCTGCCCGACGGCGACGCCGCGATCCTGCCGCAGAACTTCGCCGACTTCGGGCGCGACCTGGAGATCGACGAGGAGCAGCTGGCGCTCTACCTGGCCACGCGCGAGCTCGCCCACGCGCGCCTGTTCCGCCACGCGAAGTGGCTGCGCCTGCACGTCATCTCGCAGGTCACGGAGTTCGCGCGCGGTCTGCACGTCGACACCGACGCGCTCGAGGAGCTCGCCTCCCGGTTCGACCCGTCCTCGCCCGAGGAGCTGCGCCAGGCCCTCGAGTCCGGCGCCCTGCTGCCGGCCCGCTCCGAGGCGCAGACGGCGGCCCTGACCCGCCTCGAGAACCTCCTGGCGACGATCGAGGGCTGGGTCGACGTCGTGACCGCCGATGCCACCGAGCGACTCCCGTCCGCCGACCGCATCGGCGAGGCGGTCCGCCGCCGACGGGCGGTCGGAGGTCCCGCCGAGCGCGCGATGGGCTCGCTGGTGGGTCTCGAACTGCGTCCGCGTCGCCTCCGCGAGGCAGCGGCCATGTGGCGCGCGGTGACCGACGCGGTGGGCACGGCCGGACGCGACGGGCTCTGGGACTACCCCGACCTCATGCCGTCGGCCGAGGACATCGACGACCCGGCCGCGCTCATCGCCCGGTTGCAGGCCGCCGCACGCGGCGACGCGCCCGCGCGCGATGCCATGGACGACGCCCTGGACGCCCTGCTGGCCGCGGCCGCCGACGGCGACGGTCAGTCCGAGGAGCCGGAGGATCCGCGGCCCGTCTGAGCCGCGGCGATAGCCGCGCGCCATCCGGCGTCGGCTCCTCCCCACGCCCGGTGCGTGCGGCTCGGCGGCGGTGCGCTGTGGACAGTCGCCCCGCCCGACGCACACGGCACGCAGAATCGGGCCATGCTCCGCCTTGCCCCCTCCCTCGTCCCGCTGTGGCGCACGCCGACGTCGGTGCAGTTCGGTGCTGACCCCGTCGCACGGATCGACGACGTCACGCCGTGGCAGGAGCGGTTGATCGACGCGCTCCAGACCGGCATCCCCGATGCCATGGTCACGCGGCTCGCCGTCGGCATGGGCGCCACCGCCGAGGACGCGGCGCGCTTCCTCGCCGACATCCGGCCGGCGCTCACCTCTCGGAGCGAGGCGGGGCCGGCGGTGGCGCTGGAGCTGCCGCCAGACTTCGACGGCCTCGAGGCCACCGCGCTCGAAGACGCGCTGCGCGGGGCGGGACTGCGCGTCGCGGCCGTCCGCCGCTGGCCGTCCGACGACGACCGCATCCCCGTCGCCGTCGTCGCCCACCGGATGATCGATCCCCGGCGCGCGGCACGGCTGGCCTCTGCCGACATCACCCACCTCCCCATCGAACTGTCGGGCGACCGCGTGAATGTGGGGCCGTTGATCGTGCCGGGCCGCACGGGGTGTCTGGCATGCCTGCACACCCATCGCCGGGAGGCGGACCCCGGCTGGCCGCTTCTGGCGGCGCAGCTGCTCGCGCGACCGGCGCTCCCCACCGAACCGGCGCTCCTGCTCGAAGCGGCCCTCCTGGCGGCCCGTCTGCTGCGCGCTCCGGCGCAGACGACCTCGATGTCGGTGTCGGTCAGCTCCGAGAGCGCCCGGCGGAGGTGGCGCGCCCATCGGCCGCACGCACAGTGCCTGTGCCGATCTCCTGAAGGAACCGGGAGCGCTGCCGCTCACGGTGCCCGCTCGTCTGCGACCACGACAGCGACAGCGTACGCGCGGCCCGCGTGACTCCCACATACGCCAATCGCCGCTCCTCGTCGACCTCGGCGAAGCCCGTCGCGTACGAGATCGGCAGCAGCCCCTCCGACAGTCCCGCCAGGTGCACGTGGTCCCACTCCAGACCCTTGGCCGCGTGCAGCGTCGCGAGGGTCACGGTGCGCAGTGCGAGCTCGTGCTGATCCTTCGCGCGCGCCTGCAGGGTGTCGGTGAAGCGACGGAGGCTCATGTCCGCGGGCGCCTCCTCCGCGAGCCGCAACAGGGCGGCACGCGCCTCCCAGGCCTCGCGGAGCGCGCCGCCGGCAGGTGGCGGTTCCTCGGTGAGCCCGAGGGAACGGAGCACATCGCGCACAGCGGAGACGAAACCGTTCTCCGTGGGCGCGACCGACGCCCCGCGCAGTGCCAGCAGCGCCTGGCGGACCTCGGGCAGATCGAAGAACCGCGTGCCGCCCAGAACGGTCGCCGGGATCCCGCGCGCGGCGAGGGCGGACAGCAGCGCCGCGGACTGCGCGTTGGCGCGATACAGCACGGCGATCTCGCTCGGGTCGGCGCCCTCCGCCAGCTGGGCGGCGATGCGGTCGGCGATGCCCCGCGCCTCGGCCGCATCGTCGGGGTACGCCGTGACGACCGGTGTCTGGCCGCGCGCCGCGTCGGAGTGGAGGTGAAGGGCGCCCGGCCTGCCGCGCATGAGCGCATTGGCCACATCGAGGATCGCCGGGTCGGAGCGGTAGTTGCGCTCCAGTCGCACGACCTTCGCATCGGCGTGGCGGTCCTCGAAGCCGAGCAGGAAGCGCGGGTCGGCACCGGCGAACGAATACACCGTCTGACTGGCGTCGCCGACGACGCACAGGTCGCGACGGTCGCCCAGCCAGAGCTCGAGCAGCCGGTGCTGCAGCGGGGACACGTCCTGGAACTCGTCCACCGTGAAGTGCCGGTACTGCTCCCGCACCTGCGCGGCCACACGCGGCTCGGACTCGAGCATGCCCGCGCACGCGAGCAGTACGTCCTCGAAGTCGAGCTGGCGCCGCTCGTCCTTGATCTTCTCGTACGCACGCTGGAGATCTGCCATCGCCTGCGCGTCCACGCGTCCGACCGGGTCGGGACGATCCCGCGCCGCCTGCTCGATCGAGCGCATCGTGACCTTGCGCCACTCGATCCGGGCGGCGACGTCGCGCAGGGTCGCGCCATCCAGATGCAGCCCGAGCGCATCGGCGGCCTGGCCCAGCACGCGCACCTTGCCGGAGAGGATGGTGGGGGCCGTGTCGCCGGCGACCTGAGGCCAGAAGTGGTTCAGCTGCGCCAGTGCCGCGGCGTGGAACGTCCGCGCCGCGACCCCTTCCACTCCGAGTGCGCGCAGGCGCCCCCGCATCTCCCCCGCCGCCTTCGCAGTGAAGGTGACCGCCATGACCCGCGTCGGCGAGTACGCTCCGGTGTCGACACCGTGTGCGATGCGGTGCGTGATCACCCGCGTCTTGCCCGTGCCCGCACCCGCCAGAACGCACACCGGCCCGCGCAGCGTCGAGGCCGCCTCCCGCTGCGCCTCGTCGAGGGCGTCGAGGGGGTCGAGCGCGTCCAGACGGCCGGCGCTCACGCCTCGACCCAGTCGCGGATGAGCCGGTGGGCGATCGACGCGCGCCCGGGGAGTCGGACGTCGCCGTCACCCGCGAAGGCCGCGACGAGGTCGTCCCGGGTGAACCACCTCACGTCGACGATCTCCTCGCCGTCTGCGCGGGCGCGCTCCGGGTCGGCAGCGACGGCGTGGAAGCCGAGCATCAGCGAGCGCGGATAGGGCCACGCCTGCGAGCCCCGGTACCGCAGTCCGGTGAGGTGGACTCCCGCCTCCTCCTCGATCTCCCGCAGGATCGCCGATTCGAGGGATTCCCCCGCCTCGACGAAGCCGGCGAAGGTCGAGTACATGTTCCGCTCCGCCCACATGGCGTTCTTTCCGAGGAGAAGGCGCTCGCCCGGCTCGTCGGTGACGGCGACGATGACCGCGGGGTCCGTGCGGGGGAAGTGCTCGCGTCCGCAGACCGTGCACGAGCGCGCCCACCCGCCCGACCGCAGCGTCGTGGTTCCGCCGCACCGAGGACAGTAGGCCGCGTCGAGCAGCCAGCGGCCGAGCGCGAGCGCGCCGACGAAGAGGGCGGCCTGCTCGGCGGGCAGGTCCCCGCCGACGACGCGCAGCGATCCCCACGTCGATGCCGCGACCGGCGCGTCCGCCTCCGCCTCGACCGCGGCGACCAGCACGGCCGTCCCGTCCGTCGTGCGGCCGAGGAAGGCCCAGGCGGGGTCGGATCCCACCTCGGCGGGGGCGCACAGCGCGATCCCGCCGTCCTCGGACAGCGGTGCGGTGTCGCCGCGGACGACCAGGACGCGCGTGTCGGGGAGCGCGCGGAGACGCTCGACGCTCCCCGGCTCGATGCGCTCGTCGGCGGCACGATCGAAGCTCGCACGTGCCAGCGGGGGCAGCTTCGGGGCGTCCGTCGGCGTCATCGAGGACCTCTCTTGCGGGCGTGGCGCGAAGGCACCGGGACGTGCCCCGCCTACCCTGGGGGGCATGGCACGCTCACCTCTCACTCTAGCCGCGTCGGTGACGGCCGCTCTTCCCCGCGCGGGAGTCGTGGGCGTCGCCGCCCTGACCGAAGGCGCCGGTGGCCGCTACGACAGCGCCCTGGCGACACTCGACGACGGGCGCCGCGTGGTGGTCCGTGTGCCGGTCGACGCCGACGCGGACCGCGACCTGCGCGCCGAGTCGCGTGCCCTCGCCGCACTGACCGCCGGTGTGCGGGCCGTGGTGCCCTTCGCCGCTCCCGCCGTGCTCGGCGATGCCGTCCTCGGCGGGAGCGCCGCCGTCGTGCAGACCTGGCTGCCGGGATACCGTGTCGACGCGGCCCAGGTGCCCCCCGGGCCGGGTGTCGCGACCGCCCTCGGCGGCGCGATCGCCGCCGTTCACGACCTCCCGGCATCGGTGGTGCGCGATGCCGGGCTCCCCATGCTCGATGCGACACAGGTCCGCGCCGAGGCGGAGCGACTGCTCGACCGCGCCGAGGCCACCGGCCTCCTGCCCTTCGGTCTGCTGCGCCGGTGGAGCGCGGCGGTCGCGGCCGACGCCCTATGGCACTTCGAGACGACGGTGACCCTCGGCGGTGTGGACCCCGCCTCGTTCCTGTTCGAGGACGATGACGACGGCGCGCCGGTGATCACCGGCCTGCTGCACTGGGGCGGTCTGGCCGTCGGCGATCCCGCGGTCGATCTGCGCTGGCTCGCCTCGGGACCGGACGCCCGCGTCGACGTGCTCGACGCGTACGCCGCCGCATCCCATCGTGCCGTGGACGGTGCCCTCTGGGAGCGTGCCCGACTGCACGCCGAGCTGGAGTTCGCCTCGTGGCTGGTGCACGGCCACGCGGCAGGCGCCGAGGGCGTCGTGGCCGACGCCGTCGCTCTGCTCGACGCCCTCGACGAGAGCGTGCGCGATGCGCCGCCGCTCTCGCAGGAGGCCGTCACCGTCGACGATGCCATTGCGGCGTTCGGGCGCGTGCCCGAGGCGGCGGCCGTCGACACCTCGATGCAGACCGACACCTACGACGCCGATGCCCTCGGCGAGTACACGAGCGACCACAGCGCGGATGCGGCGACGGGCGAGATGGTGGCCACCGAAGAGGAGACGGCTCCGATCGAGCTGTCCGAATGGTCGCCGCAGCTTCCCGCGGAACGCGCCGACGACGACGACCCCGATCAGGCCGCGCGCAACGCGCTGCGGCGCTGGACCGAGACCGCCTGACCGCAGTCGGCGCGATGCGCCGGCTTCACCCGCGAAGCACCAGGTCGTCCGCCACGTAGTAGAGCACGACGTCGATCGCCTCCAGAGGGGTCCCGTGCTTGCGGTGGTATGCCTGCCGGTACAGCTCGAGCTGCAGCATGCGCTCCTCGCGTTCCGCGGGTGTGCGCGGCGGTCGCCCGGTCTTCCAGTCGACGATCTCGATCCGCCCGCCACGCTCATAGACGGCGTCGAGCTTGCAGATGACGACGTGCGGGCGGCCATCGGGCAGCAGGTCGTCGGCGGTGAAGTCGATCTCGGTCTCCACCGCGATCGGCTGCAGGCTGCCCCATTCCGATGCCAGGAAGCGCTCCTTGAGCACCGCGAGGGCGGCCGTGTCCGCGCCTGCGAACGCCGCGGACTCCTCGTCCTGCTCCCACAGACCGTCATCGTCGGACGCACCGGCGCCGCTGATCCCCGAGCGCTGCTCCACCCACGCGTGGAAGAGCGTGCCCAGTCGGGTCTGGCGGTACGGTCTCTCCGGCAGCGGGCGTGCCGTCGCCGCGGCGGCCGCGGCGTAGTCGCCGGCGAAATCCTTGAACCGCGACGCGGGGATCCGGGTCGGGGCGACCGGCGGCGGCCCTGCGCGCCGAGCCTCCCGCTCGGCGAGCAGGAGCGCCAGGTCGCGCGACGGCTCGACCGCCGGCAGCCGAGCAGCCGCCGCGACCGCGGCGGCCGCGTCCTCCACGCGGCGCCGGCGCTCCCCCAGCGGATCCAGGGGCCACGCCAGCAGGCGGCGCTGATCGAGATAGGGGTTCTCACCCGGATCGCCGTCGAGGTCGAGGGCGAGGCCGAGGTCGTCGGCGATCTCGCGGAGGAAGGGACTGGCTGCCCGGGGTGCGCGGGTCCCCGACCACGCGGCCCCCGTGAGGAGCAGGTGGTCGCGCGCGCGCGTGACGGCGACGTAGGCGAGTCGGCGCTCCTCCTCGAGCCGTCGCTCCTCCAGGGCCTGCTTGAACGCCAGGAGCTCATCACGGAGGTCCTGCTGCGTGGGGGCGTCGTCGGGCTCCCACCGCAGTCGCGGGAGCCAGTGGCGGTCACCGCGGAACGGATACGGAAGGACGCCGAAGCGCAGCCACCCGAGCCCGTCCCGCGCCTTCGCCGGCAGCTCTTCCTCGACGGCGCGGACGACGGCCACCGCATCCCACTCGAGTCCCTTCGACCCGTGGATCGTCAGGAGCTGCACCACGTCGTCCTCCGGCGGCTCGGTGCGGGGTGCGAACTCGTCCAGACGCTCGGCGCGATCGAGCCAGGCCAGCAGCGCGGAGAGCGATCCGGAGTCGTCGGTCGCGAGGAATCCCTGCAGCTCGTCGACGAAGGCGCGCAGCTGGTCGCCGGCGATCCGGGCCGGCCCGCGCGACTCGTTCGCGGCCAGCTCGATGTCGAGTCGCAGTTCGATCTCGATCAGTCGGACGAGGTCGGGCACCGGCAGCCCGACCGCGCGGCGCAGCCCCGCGAAGACGGCCGCTGCCTCGCGGAGGCGCGCGCGGCCCGCGTCGCTGAAGCCCTCCAGCCAGCCGTGGTCGGGCGACTGACGCAGCACGAAGTCGAGGGCGTCGATGAGAGAGGCGGACTCGTCGCCCGCCCGTCGCATGCGGTCGGCGACCTCGGCATCGAGCTGCTGAAGCGCTGCGTCGTGCCGTGCGATCCGCCGCGACAGCCCCGCCAGGGCGCGCAGGTCCGCCAGCCCGATCCCCCACCGCGGACCCGACAGCAGACGGATGAGTGCCGAACCCGCGGTCGGATCGCTGATGACCCGGAGCGCCGAGACCACATCGACGACCTCCGGGGTGGACAGCAGGCCGCCGAGGCCCAGGATGCGGTGCGGGATGCCGCGGCGCGCGAGGGCGTCGGCGAAGCGCACCATGTGCTTCTTCGCCCGGAAGAGCACGGCTCCCGTGGTGGCCCGCCCTTCGGCGGCTCGCTCTGAGCGGACGCGCTCGAACCACTCCGCGACGCGCTCCGCCTCCGCGTCCGCATCCGCGTCGAAGCCGACGTCCACGTGACCGCGGGGAGCCAGGGGACGGGGTCGCAGCGCCCCGACCTGGACCTGAGAGCGCGTCGCCAGCGGACGGAGCACGGCGTTGGCTGCGGCGAGCACCGCCTCGCTGTTGCGCCAGCTCGTCAGGAGGGAGAAGGTCTCGCTCGGGCCCGCGGCGGCGAAGGCCTGGGCGAACCCGCCGAGGTTGCCCGCGCTGGCGCCGCGCCACCCGTAGATCGACTGGTGCGGGTCGCCGACGGCCATGACCGCGGTGCCGGCGAACACCTCGGCGAGGAGATCGCTCTGGACGACCGACGTGTCCTGGTACTCGTCGAGCAGCACGACGCGGTACCTGCTGCGGAGCTCGTCCGCCACCGACGGATGCCCGCGGACGATGTCGAGGGCTCCGGCGACCTGATCGGAGAAGTCGATCACCCCCCGCCGACGCTTCTGGTCGGCGTACTCCCGGGCGAGCGAGGCCAGGACGCCGAGGCCGCCGACCGCCGCGAGGGCCTTGCTCACGTCGGCGTAGACACCCTGGCCCTGCCGGCGCGACGGGCGCTCCCGCACCTGGGCGAGCGTCTCGGGGAAGGCGGCGAGCTCGTCGAGATCGACGAGATTGTCGGCGGCGTCGCGGGCGATCCGCAGCGCGGCGTCGATGATCGTCGAGGGGCGGTACTCGATGCCCTCGAGGCGGGGATCGTCCGCGTCGTACACGACCCGGCGCATGAGCAGCCATGCCGCGGACTCGCTCAGCACCACGGCCTCCGCGTCGCGCCCGACGCGGACGGCGTTCTCGCGCACGATGGCGTCCGCGAAGCTGTTGTAGGTCGCCACCGTCGGACGGTGGAGCATCGCGTCGGCGGAGGCGTCGTCGGGCACGGTCCCCGCGGCCAGCGCATCCAGTGCGGCGCGCCGCGCGCTCTCCGGCGCCCCGGACTGCTCCATCCGGGCGAAGACGTCGAGCGCCCCCGACGCGTGCAGGTCGGCGAGGCGCGGAAGCAGCCCGCGCTGCTCGAACTCCGCCAGTCGCTGGAGCCGGCGCTGGATCCGTTCGGCGAGCTCTCCGGCGGCCTTGCGGGTGAAGGTGAGCCCGAGGATCTCCTCCCGTCGCACCAGTCCGTTCGCGACGAGCCACACCACGCGCCCGGCCATGGTCTCGGTCTTGCCGCTGCCGGCGCCGGCGACCACGAGCGCAGGTGTCAGCGGCGCCGCGATGACCGCCGCCTGTTCCTCGGTGGGAGGGAACTGACCGAGCGCGGCCGCGACGGCGTACGGCGAGAGCAGGGCCGTGGCTCTCTCGGTCACGTGGAGCTCACCGCCCCGACGGTGTGGATCCGGCACAGCCCATGAGTGTGATCGTCACGGCAGTGCGCCTCGTACGGCGCGAGGAACTCGTGCCCGCCCATGACCCGCACGGCCTGCTGGATACGGCTCAGGAACGCGCCGCGCGTCTCGTCGTCGAAGGGCTCCTGCGCCGGCGTGGCGTAGGGGGCGCTTCGCGTCTGGCGGAGGACCAGGAGCTTCGCGCCGCCCGGGGGCAGTCCGGCCGCGGCCGGGATCGCCCCCCGCTCCTGGGCGAGCTGATACGCACTCAGCTGGGGGTTGCCTGCGGCGGCCGCCGCGCCGGTGGCCTGAGACCGGCCGGTCTTGAGGTCCACGATCACGACGGAGCCCTGCGCCGTCCGTTCCACGCGGTCGACGGTGCCGCTGATGACGGCGGGCAGTGCGGCCCCTTCGACCGGGATCTCGAGCTCGAAGTGCGGCTCAGCGCTGAGAAGACGCGTGCCGGCGGCCTCGCCGTCGCGCAGATAGCGCCCGAGCCGGGCTATCAGGTCCCGGGCCCGGACGCGCTCGGCGCGCTCGATCCACGCCGCCTCGAACTCCAGGTCGCCCCAGCGCTCCTCGACGGCCCGCCACAGGTCATCCTCGTCGGCACCGTCCGCGTGCTCCAGCGCGGCGTGGATCAGCGTGCCCAGACCCGCCGTCACACTGCCGGCGTCACCGCCGAGGTCGCCGATCACCCAGTTCAGCTGGCACTCGTCGATCGATTCGAGCTTCGACGGCGAGACGCGCGCCTGTTCCGCGTCCAGATCGTAGAGCGGCGTCGCCGTCGTGACCGGCGCGATGCCGTACCACTCCTCGGGCGCCGCACCCGCCACTCCGGCGGCAGCCAGCAGCGCCAACTGCGCCGCGGCGTCCTGTCGCGCGGAGGCGCCGACACGGTCGGCGGTGAGGGTGCGGCGATGCTGGGCGACCAGTCCCCGCAGCGACAGCGGGTGCTCAGCCGAACGAGGCGCCGGCAGGGCGGGCGGCAGGAGCTCGAAGAGCACGCTCGGGCCCGTGTCGTCGTCGTCGACGGCCGTGACGACGACCCTCTGGCGCGCGCGAGAGACCGCTCGGGCGAACAGCCGGAGCTCATCGTGCAGGACCGCTCGGCGCCGATCGACCGTCGCCGGATCCACGCCGTCGCCGAGACCGAGCCGCCAGGTCTCGAGGAGGCTTCCCCGCACGCGGAGGTTCGGCCACACGCCGTCCTGCACCCCGGCGACCACGACCGTGTCGAACTCCGCACCCAGTGCACCTGCCGGGGTCATGACCCGGACCGCGTCGTGCGGGACGGGTGCGCTCAACCGGTCCTCGGCGACATCGGAGTCGAGGACGCCGCGGATGAACGCGAGCGCGGACGTGCCGTCCTCGCGCTCGCCGTGGCGCTTGGCCGCCTGGAACAGCGCCACCACCGCGTCGAGGTCCCTTCCGGCCTGTTCGGCCAGCGGTCCGTGGCCCCGCGACGCCTCGTGCCACGCCCGCTCCCGACCCGAGCGCTCCCACACGGTCCACAGCAGCTCGTGGGCGGTGGCGCCCTCGTCGAGCTGGGCGCGCAGGGTCTCCAGTGTCTGCGCCACGCGCGCCGCCCGGCGTCCCTCCCGGGTGTCGAGCAGCTCGAACTCGAGCGGATGCCGCATCGCCGACAGCAGGAGCTCGCGCGCCGGGGAGTCATCCGGCTCTTCGCGCCGGAGCGCGGCGTGGCGGAGCGCCGTGCGCAGTCGCCGGAGCTCCACCGTGTCCATCCCGGCACCGCGCAGCGCCTCCACGACCGCCTCGGCCCCCCAGTGCCGCGCATCCTCGGAGGCGAGTTCGACCATCCGCAGCAGGTCCCGCACCGCCGCCGACGAGGCGAGCGTGCGAGTCGGGCCGGTGGCGCCGGTGGGGACCTCGCGCGCTGCGAGCTCGTCCTCGAGCGCCGCCACCTGCCGAGCATCATGGGCGATGACCGCGCACTGCGCCCACGGCACCCCGTCGTGCACGTGCCGCTCGCGCAGGAAGCGTGCGATCGTGTCGAACTCCTCGCCGGCCGAACGCAGCGTGTGGACGCGCACGGAACCGTCGGCCTCCGCCCCGCTCGGACGCCGCCGATGGGCGACGACGCCCCCGGCGCCGATGCGCGACGTCACCTCGGCGAGCAGGTCGCGCTGCGTCGTCGTGCCGCGATGCGCCCCCGAGAGCACGTGAACCGCGCCGGCCGCCGCGAGGCGGGCGAAGTTCTCGGGCGAGGCCCCGCGGAAGGCACCGGAGCCGACATCGGGGTCGCCGAAGGCCAGCACCGCGACACCTCGGGCGCGCAGAGCCTCCAGCAGCTCCACCCCACCCCTCGTGAGCTCCTGCGCGTCGTCGACGAGCACCACCCGCAGCGCCGCGAGGGGCCCCAGCTCACGCGCACCCTCGGGCAGGTCCCGCAGCAGCGCGACGGCCTCGCGCACCAGTCCTGCCGCATCGCGGTGCGCACCGCGCATCCGCGCGCGGACGTCGTGGTACTCACGGGCGAAGGACGCCATCGACGCCCAGACCTCGACGCCCTCCCGCTCTGCGCGCGACCCGAGCGACGACGGGTCGACGCCGAGCGTCGTCATCTCCGCCAGGAAGGCCCGCACCTCCGCGCGGAACCCGCGCGTGGCGCGGACCCCCGCAGGGAGCCATGCCGGCCACCGTGACGGCGTGTGCGCCTCGTCCTCGGCGTCGCCTGCCAGGAGGTCCTGGATGATCGCGTCCTCGTCGGGTCCGGTGAGCAGCTGCGGCGGTTCGGCGTCCTCGCTCACCCGGGCGCTGCGCACCACCTGGAAGGCGAGCGCCGCCACGGACTTCGCGAGGGGCCCTGCCGTCGCGACCCCCACGGCCAGGGCGAGATCGTCGCGCAGCGCCGTCGCTGCGGGGCGCGTCGGCGTGAGGACCAGGAGCTCCTCGGGCGGGATCCCCTCACGGATCAGAGCCGCCACCCGGGCGAGGATGACCGCGCTCTTGCCCGATCCGGCCGCCCCGACCACCACTCCCGACGCATCGGCCGGGAGCTCGACCACCCTGCGCTGGGCGTCGTCGGCGAGGTGATCGGGAGACGACGGCATGTGCTCCACGCTAGCCGCCGCGCCCGACACTCGAGGGTGTCGTAGAGTCGGAGTGGCGCGCGAGATCGCACGCCGGAAAGGCAGTCACCCGTGGAGATCCGCATCGGCCTCGCGAACAGCCCCCGCGAGCTCAGCTTCGAATCCGAAGAGGCGGCCGACGCCGTCAAGAAGGCCGTCACCGACGCTCTCGAGTCCGGCACCGGCCACCTGTCCTTCACCGACGCGAAGGGCAACTCCTACGTCGTCCCCACCGCCGCGATCACCTTCGTCGAGGTCGGCACCGACCATTCGCGCCGCGTCGGCTTCGTCGCCTGACATGCAGATCATCATCGCGCTGGTGTTCGGTGCCGGCGTGGGCGGCCTGCTGCACTACCTGCAGGGGGGACGGAGCCTCCGCGGCGTGGCCCTCGCCCCGGTGGTCGGGGCCCTGTCGGGCGCGTTCGTCTGGATGGCTCTGACGTGGTCGGGCGTCACCACGCTCAGCCCCTGGCTGTGGCTCGTCTCGTTCGCCGCGCCTCTCATCGTCGTCCCGATCCTCCTCGCCCTGCTGACACGCCTGCGCACCGCCCACGACGCCCGCGAGCGCGTGCGGCTGGGGATCGCCTGACGCCCGGTGCACCCGCGCGCCGACACGCCGCGCCCGAGCAGGGCCGGGAGCCGTGTCAGGCGTCGAGACCCATGGCCGCCATGCGGCGGGAGTGCGCGCCGAGCAGCTCGGTGAACACCGGCTCCACCCGCTTCTCCTCGGCGGCGTCGAGCGACTGCGGCCGCAGCGCGCCGCGCGCGATCAGCAGCGTGTCGCCGACGAGCCGCCGGCCCCACAGCGCGAGCAGCGACCGCCACTCCGCATCGGCGGCGATCGCGTCGGTGACGATGCCCACCAGGGCGTCGCGCTCGTCATCGCGATCGAGGATGCCGGCGACGCGGCGTCCGGTCGCGCCGTAGCTGGCGGACAGGGCGCGGTAGAAGTCGTCGAGCATGCCGGCGGTGATGTGGACGGAGAGCATCGTCTCCAGCGGCCGGGCGCCGTGGGTCGCGCGGCGGAAGGCATCCAGCGGCTCGCGGAAGGGCAGCATGAGGTCGAGCGGGTCCTGGCCGCGCTCACGGATGAGGTCCAGCAGCGCGCGGTGCTTGAGGAGCGCCGACCCGGCTGCGAGGGTGAGGGACTCCTTCTGCGTGAGGTCCGGGGTCGGCGCGATGAGCTCGCTCAGCGTCTCGAAGTAGCCGAGCTGCAGGTACGCCGCCTGGCCGAGGAAGGTGTCCACCTCGGGCGCGAGCTCTTCGAAATCCACGCGCGACACGTCTCCGTGATCGCCCCGGGACCGCACCTTCAGCGTGCGCTCGGGGGCGCTTCCGCGTTGCCAGAACCACCTCACCACGGGTACAGCCTAGGGTGCGCCCGCGCGGCGCGCGGGTGCGCACCGCGGCATCGCGCGAGGGCCCTGGGCTAGGCTGGGTGGGTCCCGGCGTCGGATCGGGACCCCGCGCCTGTGGCTGAGTGAAGGGCGTGGACCTCATCACCCGGCGGCTTCTCACCGCCAGACAGGCATGGAAACGTGACGACTTTCGCGGAGCTCGGAGTCGATCAGGACATCGTCGACGCCCTCACCACCAAGGGCATCGTGGACGCGTTCCCGATCCAGGAGCAGACGATCCCGCTGGGCCTGCCCGGCCAGGACATCATCGGCCAGGCCAAGACGGGCACCGGCAAGACCTTCGGCTTCGGCATCCCCGTCGTCCAGCGTCTCGGGCTCGACCCTGCCCCGGGAGTCAAGGCGCTCATCGTCGTCCCCACGCGCGAGCTCGCCGTCCAGGTCTACGAGGACATGGACATGCTCACCTCCAACCGCTCGACGAGCGTCGTCGCCATCTACGGCGGCAAGGCCTACGAGGGTCAGATCGATCAGCTCAAGGCCGGTGCGCAGATCGTCGTGGGCACCCCCGGGCGCCTCATCGACCTCAACAACCAGCGACTGCTCGACCTGTCGAACGCGACCGAGGTCGTCCTCGACGAAGCCGACAAGATGCTCGACCTCGGCTTCCTCCCCGACATCGAGAAGATCTTCACCAAGGTCGCGCAGGTGCGGCACACCCAGCTGTTCTCGGCCACCATGCCCGGCCCGATCGTCGCGCTGGCGCGACGGTTCATGTCGAACCCCATCCACATCCGCGCGACCGATCCCGACGAGGGTCTGACCCAGGCGAACATCCGCCACCTCGTCTACCGCGCCCACTCGCTCGACAAGGACGAGGTCATCGCCCGCATCCTGCAGGCCGAGGGACGCGGCAAGACCGTCGTGTTCACCCGCACCAAGCGCGCCGCCCAGCGGCTCGTCGACGAGCTGAACGACCGCGGCTTCAACGCGGGCGCCGTGCACGGCGACATGAGTCAGGAGTCGCGCGAGCGCTCGATGGCCGCGTTCAAGGCCGGCAAGAAGGACATCCTGATCGCCACCGACGTGGCCGCCCGTGGCATCGACGTCGACGACGTGACCCACGTCATCAACCACACGATCCCCGACGACGAGAAGACCTATCTGCACCGAGCCGGACGCACCGGCCGGGCCGGCAAGACCGGCATCGCGGTCACCTTCGTCGACTGGGAGGACCTCCACAAGTGGGCCCTCATCAACCGGGCGCTCGAGTTCGGCCAGCCCGAGCCCGTGGAGACGTACTCCTCGAGTCCCCACCTGTTCGAGGACCTCGACATCCCGGCCGGTACGCGAGGCCGCATCACCACCGCTCCGCGGACGCAGACGGTGCGCACGCAGCAGCCGGCGCGCGCCGCCGATGCCGCGGCAGGCGACACCACCGAGGGCGGCACCCGACGTCGCCGGCGCCGGCGCACCGCGGCGGGCGAAGGACGGGTCGGCGCGACGTTCGCCGAGGGCACGGCCGACGCGGGGCCCGCCTCGGGTTCCGCCGACAGCGGCAGCGACCGCTCCGCCGACGGCGCCGGCACCCATGACGGGTCCGGCAAGGAGCACCACGACGGCAAGCCCGCCCCGGCACGCCGGCGTCGGCGTCGTCGCGGCGGCTCCGGCTCAGGCGTCCCGGTCGCCGGCGCCTGACGCCTCCGGCGGCGTCGGCCGCCGCACGCCGGCGGCGACCGCTCGCGGCGGGTACACCCACGTGACCATCACCACGGAGATGATCATGAGGAGGAACCACGAGCCGATCTTGGACGCGGACACGGGGTGCCATCCGTCCACCTGGTCGGGGTAGAGCCACGCCCCCGCACCGGTGCCGATGTTCTCCGCGAGGTAGATGAACACAGCGACGCCGGCGAAGGCCGCGAGCACCGGCAGCCTGATCACGCGTCGCCAGACCCGCGCGTACATCGTCGTCGGCAGCCACAGCACGACGACGGCGGCGAAGAGGACCACGCGAGCGTCCCACCAGAAGTGGTGGGTGAAGAAGTTGGCGTATACGGCCACCGCGACGACGGTCGTGGCCCACACCGGCGGATAGCGCCGGAACTCCAGGTCGAACAGCCGGTGCACGCGGACGAGGTAGGAGCCGACGGCCGCGTACATGAACCCGCTGAACAGCGGCACTCCCTCGATCCGGAGGATGCCGTCGGCGGCATACGTCCACGACCCCGCGTCGGTCTTGAAGATCTCCATGGCGGTGCCGGCGAGGTGGAAGAGCACGATCACCCACAGCTCGCGCCCGGTCTCGAGCCGGAAGGCCACCATCGCCACCTGGATGAGGACGGCGGCGATCGTGAGGGCGTCGTTCGGCGCGAGCGCGGCCCCGTCCGGCCACCACAGCCGCACCGCGACGATCACCACGAGCAGACTCGCGCCGAACACGCACGCCCACGCCTGCTTGACGACGAAGACGGCCACCTCGATCAGCCCGGCTCGCACTCCCCGTTCCGGCGCCCGGGCGAGCAGCCGGTGTGCGAGGGCGTCGAGGCGCCGCTCGAGCGGGGTCGGCTGCTGCATCATCCGACCGTAACCGCTCCGGGCGGCGGTTCGCCTCAGGGATAGACCGGGGCGCTTCCGGTCGCGCGTTCGATGATCCGCGCGACCATGTCGTCGGCCGTCGTGTTCTCCCCCGGAAGGTTCGGCTTCCCGAGCCCGTGGTAGTCGCTCGAACCGGTCACGATGAGATCGTGCCGGTCGACGAGCGAGCGCAGCCGCGACAGCGCCGGCTCCTGGTTCTCCCGGTGTCCGAGCTCGTACCCGGCGAGTCCGGCCGCCAGCATCCGATCGGTCAGACGCGCCGGCAGCAGTCCGGCACGCCCGGCGGGGTGCGCGACGATCGCGACGCCGCCCGCCGCCGTCACCGCGGCGACCGCGGTGACCGGATCGGGCGCGTAGAGGGCGATGTAGTAGTCGCTGGCCGGATGGAGGATGCCGGCGAATGCCTCGCCGCGGTCACGGACGAAGCCCTTGGCGACGAGGGCATCGGCGATGTGGGGACGGCCCACCGTCGCGCCGGTCGCGGTCTGGGCGACGATGTCGTCCCAGTGCAGGTCGTAGTCCCGCGAGATCCGGTCGGCCATGCTGCGCGCGCGGCTGAGGCGCGAGTCGCGGATCCGGTCGGTGAGCGCGCGCAGCACCGCGTCGTCCGGGTCGAAGAGATAGGCCAGCACGTGCACGCTGCGCCACTCGTGGCGTGCGGAGAGCTCCATGCCCGGGAGGAACGTCATGCCCAGCGAGGTCGCCGCCTCGGCCGCTTCCGCCCAACCCGCGGTGGTGTCGTGGTCGGTGAGGGCGACCGTGCGAAGTCCGTGCCGGTGCGCCGCGGCCATCACCTTGGCCGGGGGCTCCGTGCCGTCGGAGTGGTCGGAGTGCAGGTGGAGGTCGCTCGGGCCGGCGAATCGCCGGCCGTCCGATCCCGGCCCGGAGACCCGGCGCTGAACGTCCGACGGCATCCTCCGAGCGTACCGCGATGCCGCGAACTCCCAGCCTCCTGACATAGAGTCGGCCGCGTGCTGCGGTTGCTCGGAATCCTCGTGACGGTGGTGTTCGCGATCGCGGCGGCGCTCGTGACCTGGCCGCAGTTCTTCCGTCTCGAGCGGACGTTCCCGCTGGCCCAGATCGTCTCCCTCCGCGGTGCCCTGGTGATCGCCTTCGGCCTGATCGCCCTGCTCGCCCTGCTCCTGTGCCTCGCGCGCACAGCGCGGGCCTTCGCCGCGTCGCTCCTGGCGATCGCGCTGATCGCGGGCGGCGCGAACGCGGCGATCCTCCTCTCGCGCGGCACCGGCACAGCCGCCCTGCCCGACCGGACCGAGCAGTCCCTGCGCGTGATGACGTGGAACACCGCCGGCGCCGCCGCCGATCCGGCCGTGATCGCGCGGACCGCCGTCGCGATGCAGGCGGACATCGTCGCGCTCCCCGAGACGACGATCGAGACCGGCGAGGAGGTCGCCGTCGCGATGCGCGAGATGGGCCACCCGATGTGGGCTCATCACGAGGACTTCGGCGACCGCGAGGACTACCCCGATTGGGACGCCAACTCCACGACCCTCCTGATCTCCCCCGACCTCGGCGACTACGCGGTGGTCGAGTCGACCTCGGCCGGCACCACCAACACCTCGGCGGTGCCGAGCGTCGTCGCGATGCCCATCGACGGCACCGGGCCGATCGTCGTCGCCGTCCACGCGGTCGCGCCGCGCCAGGACGCCATGGCGGCGTGGCGAGCGGACCTCCAGTGGATCGCGGACCAGTGCGCCGCCGCCGACGTCATCCTCGCCGGCGATTTCAACGCGACCGTGGACCACATGGACCGACTGGGCGTCGACGGCGGCACCATCGGACGCTGCCGTGATGCCGCGAGCCTCACGGGCAGCGGCGCGGTCGGCACCTGGTCGACGGCCTGGCCTCCCCTGCTGGGAACGCCGATCGACCACGTGATGGCCACCGAGGCGTGGACGGCGACGGCCTCGGTCGTCCTCAGCACCCTCGACGACGCGGGCAGCGACCACCGGCCCCTGATCGTGCAGTACGAGCGCGCCGAGGGCTGACCGACGACCCGGCTGCGGAGCCCGGGCGCGAGCGTTCGCGAAGTGCGAGACTGGATCCCATGAGCACGAGCGACAGCGACACCCTCGCCGACACCCCCTCGGAGGCGCCCCCCGCCGAACCGCAGGAGAACGCCAACCGCAAGCAGCCGTTCCCCCAGGGCTTCCTCGACACCATCTCGACCGGCTGGGCGGAGCGCCCGAGCACCACCCCGCTCGAGCGGGAGCAGGCGCCGTACGCGGCCGCGCGTCGCAGGGCCGTCTCGGCCGCCTTCCCGGGACGCCGTCTCGTCATCCCCGCGGGCTCGCTCAAGCAGCGCTCGAACGACACGGACTACCCGTTCCGCGCGCATTCCGCCTTCGCGCACCTCACGGGCTGGGCCGCCGACGCGGTGCCCGACTCGATCCTCGTGTTCGATCCGACCGACGACGGTCACGACGCCACGGTCTACCTCCGCGAGCGCGCCGACCGCACGACCGCGGAGTTCTACGCCGACGCGTCGGTCGGCGAGTTCTGGATCGGCCCCCGTCCGGCACTGGAGGGCGTCGCCGCAGATCTCGGTGTCGCGACCGCGCACATCGACGAGTTCGTCCCTCACGACGGCGATCTGGTGCTCGACGAGGACGGCGACCTCACCCGGTTCGTCTCCGAGCTGCGCCTCATCAAGGACGCGTACGAGATCGACCAGATGCGGCTTGCGGTGGAGGTCACCGCGCGCGGATTCGACGACATCGTCGCCGATCTCCCGCGGATCATCGCCACACCACGCGGCGAACGGGCCGTGGAGGGCGTCTTCCACCATCGCGCCCGCGTCGAGGGCAACGGCGAGGGATACGACACGATCGCCGCCTCCGGGCCGCACGCGTGCTACCTGCACTGGACGCGCAACGACGGCGCGGTCGTGCCCGGCGACCTCATCCTCATCGACGCCGGCGTCGAGGTCGACAGTCTCTACACCGCCGACATCACGCGCACGCTGCCCGTCTCGGGCACCTTCACACCGATCCAGCGCACGATCTACGAGACGGTCCGCGAGGCCGCCGACGCCGCGTTCGCCGCCGCCCGCCCGGGCGTCACCTTCCGGTCGGTGCACGAGGCCGCGATGCGGGTCATCGCCGCTCGGGTCGCCGAGTGGGGGCTGCTCCCGGTGAGCGCCGAGGAGGCCCTGGATGCCACCTCCGGCGGTCAGCACCGGCGATACATGGTGCACGGCACCAGCCACCACCTCGGCATCGATGTGCACGACTGCGCACAGGCCCGGCGGGAGATGTACTACGACGGCCTGCTCGAGCCCGGCATGGTCTTCACCATCGAGCCCGGCCTCTACTTCCAGATCGACGACCTCACGGTGCCCGAGGAGTACCGCGGGATCGGGGTGCGGATCGAGGACGACATCCTGATGACCGATGCGGGTCCGGTGAACCTCTCCGCCGGCATCCCCCGCACCGCCGATGACGTCGAGGCGTGGATCGCCCGCCTGACCGCGTGAGCTACACGGCCCCGGCGGCGTTCACGACCCGCCCGCAGCTGGAGGGCACGCACGGCTTCGCCGCCTCCACGCACTGGCTCGCGACCGGCGCCGCGCAGGCCGTTCTCGAACGCGGCGGCAATGCGTTCGACGCCGTCGTCGCGGGCGGCTTCGTCCTCCACGTCGTCGAGCCGCACCTGAACGGCCCGGGCGGTGACCTCGTCGGCATCTTCCACGCGGCCGCAGCGCCCGGCCCGACCGTGCTCATGGGCCAGGGACCCGCTCCCGCCGGAGCGACGATCGAGCACTTCCGGAGCGAGGGCCTGGATCTCGTTCCCGGTGCCGGCGGCCTGGCGGCCGCGATCCCCGCCGCCGTCGACGCCTGGCTGCTGCTGCTGCGCGATCACGGGACCCTGGAGGTCGGCGACGTCCTCGCGGCGGCGATCGCCTACGCCCGCGACGGTCATCCCCTCCTCCCGGCTGCGGCAGCGACGATCGGGCGCGTCGCGGAGCTGTTCGCCGAGCACTGGCCGACCTCGGCGGCGCTGTGGATGCCGGGAGGCGACGCGCCGCGCGCCGGCGACATCGTGCGCAACCCTGCATACGCGGACGTGCTCGACGCGCTGGTCGCCGCGGGAGAGGGCGCTCCGACGCGCAAGGAACGGATCGACGCCGCCCGGGCCGCCTGGCGGCAGACCCTGCACGCCGCCGTCGATTTCCTCGCGGTCCCGCATCGTCATTCCTCGGGCACCGACCACGCCGCCGTGCTGACCAGGGACGACGTGGACGGGTTCACGGCCGGCTACGAACCCGCCGTGACCGCGGCCTTCCGCGGCTGGACCGTCGCGAAATCCGGCGCCTGGGGACAGGGCCCCGCCCTCCTGCAGGCGCTGCGCATCCTCGAGCCGCTGCCCGATGAGCGCCTCGACCCGTCCACGGCGGAGGGGGCGCACACGCTCATCGAGACGCTCAAGCTCGTGCTGGCCGACCGCGACGCCCACTTCGGCGACGGCGTCGACACCGCGCCCCTGCTCTCCGACGACTACGTCGCCGCGCGCCGCGGCCTCCTCGACGGGACGGCCTCCCGGGAGTGGCGCCCCGGCGCCCCCGCCGGTGCCGCGCCCCACCGGCCGCCCCTGCGCGAGGAGCGCGATCGCGCCGCCGGCACCGGCGAGCCGACGGTCGCGGCCTCGGGCCGGACGCGCGGCGACACCTGTCACATCGACGTCGTCGACCGCTGGGGGAACATCGTGGCGGTGACCCCGTCGGGCGGCTGGCTGCAGTCGTCCCCTGCGGTTCCCGAGCTGGGCTTCTGCCTGGGGACGCGGCTGCAGATGTGCTGGCTCGATCCGGCCTCCCCGTCCGCACTGCGCCCGGGCGCGCGACCCCGTACGACCCTCACCCCCACGCTCGTGCTCCGAGACGGCGAGCCCGTCATGGCGCTCGGCACGCCCGGGGGCGATCAGCAAGACCAGTGGCAGCTCCCGATGCTGCTGCGCATGCTCGTCGGCGGCTACACCGCGCAGCAGGCGATCGATGCCCCCACGCTCCACACGACCGCGCTGATCGACTCGTTCTGGCCCCGCACGTGGAACCCGGCGGGTGTGGTCGCGGAGGATCGGCTCGGCGAGTCCGTGCTCGACGGACTGGTCGCACGCGGCCACGACGTCGTCCGAGCAGGCGACTGGACGCTCGGGCGACTGTCCGCCGTCGGCATCGACCGCACGCGCGGCCTCCCCCGCGGCCTCCTCTGGGCTGCGGCGAACCCGCGCGGGATGTCCGGGTACGCCGCCGGACGCTGATTCCGGGGCGCCGTCACCCAGCGGGCAGCCGACGCGCGAGCCACGTCGCGACCGGCGCGGCCAGCGCGGCACCCACATCCGCGGCCGGCCGCTTCGCGCCGGCGACCTCGAAGGAGTGCCCCCCGCCGTCGATCCACAGCACATCGGCGTCGCGGCACGTGGCGACCACCTCGCCGAACTGCGGCAGCGGCTGGATGAAGGGGTCCTTCGTCCCCTCGACGAACAGCTGCGGCACGGCGATGTCCGGCAGGTGCGCGGCGCGCAGCTTCTCCGGAGCGCCGGGCGGGTGCAGCGGATATCCGAGGTAGACCAGCGCCGACGGGGCGATCCGTCCCTCGGATGCCGCCATCGACGCCATCCGTCCGCCGTACGACTTGCCCGCGGCGACGGCGGGGACATCCGGCAGCTCGCGGCCGACCTCGGCGACGACGGCCGCCCACGTCGCGGTCGCTTGCGCTGCGGGACCCGGCATCCGGCGTCCGGCCTCGACGTACGGGAAGTTGAATCGCAGGGAGGCGATCCCCGCCGCGTGCAATGCCTCCGCGAAGCCCACGAGGAACGGATGGTCCATCCCCGCGCCGGCGCCGTGGGCGAGTGCGACGACCGACGTCGGCTCGGGGGGCACGCTCCATGCGATCGTGACCGGCGTCTCTCCGGCAGGGAGGACGACGGAGAGCGCGCTCACGCGACCGGGGTGGCCGGAGGCGTGGGGTTCTCGCCCGGCTCGCCGGGGTGCGCGCTCGGTCCCGGCTCCGGATGGGGTGCGGGAGAGGTCGGCGGATCGATCCGCTCGCCGTACTGCGGCGGAACGGAGGGATCCACCGCGGGGGCCGGCGGCGCGACGACCGCCGCGGGCGCTCCGAGGATCTCGCGGGCACGGCGCAGCGAGCGCGGCAGGACGGTCACCTCGTAGTGGTCGGCGATGAGCTGGGTGATCGAGGTGTAGTCGCGCCGACGGCGGAGCACCGAGTAGGTGATGATGCTCATCAGCATGCCGATCGCGATGCCCACGAGCATGACGCCGACGAAGAGCTGGATCGCCGCGTTGGGGGTTCCCAGCACGAAGATCGCGGAGAACAGCAGGCCCAGCAGGATGCCGTTGATGGCGCCCTGACGCGCGGCAGCGGCGTAGCCGAGCCGCCCGGTCACGGTCTCCACCGAACGGAGCCCCCGACCCACGATCGCAATGTCCTTCGCGGGGATCTCCGCGGCGATGAGGCGCGACACGGACTTCTGCGCGCCCTCGTACGAGGGGTACTCGGCGATCGTCTCGCCGTGCTCCTGGGGGGTCCCGCCCATCATGCTCACGCGGTCCATCTTGTCACGGCGGGCTCCGAAAGACCCGAGTGCGACAGACCGACCGCGCACCGGCGCCCCGCAGGCGCGCGCACTACGCTGGTGAGGTGAGTACGCAGCGGGTTTTCGTCGCGCGCCTGATCGGGTGCGCCGTCTTCGACCCCGCCGGCGACCGGCTCGGCAAGGTCCGGGATGTCGTCGTCATCTTCCGAAAAGACGACCCGCCCCGCGTGGTCGGCCTGGTCGTGGAGATCCCCGGCCGCCGTCACGTGTTCCTGTCGATCGGTCGCGTCACCTCGATCGCGACCGGCCAGGTCATCACCACCGGCCTGATCAACGTGCGACGCTTCCAGCAGCGCGGCGGCGAGGTCCGCGTCATGGCCGAGCTCCTCGGTCGCCGCGTGTACCTGCGCGACGGCTCCGGGCAGGCGGTGATCGAGGACGCCGCGATCGAGCGCAACCGCCTCGGCGAGTGGGACATCGGTCAGCTGTTCCTCCGCCGCCCCAAGACCAGCGCGTCGCCGTTCGCGAAGGGACCGACCACGTTCGCGCAGTGGAGCGATGTGCGCGAGGACTCCACTCCGGGCGAGGCGCAGTCCGCCGAGCAGCTGGTCGCCAGCTATTCGGAGCTCAAGCCCGCCGACCTCGCCAACACCCTCCTCGACCTTCCGGAGGAGCGCCTGCTCGAGGTCGCCGAGGAACTCCCCGACGACCGTCTCGCGGACGCGCTCGAGGAGATGCCCGAGGAGGAGCAGGTCCACATCCTCGAGGCCCTCGGCGACGAGCGCGCCGCCGACATCCTCGATCAGATGGAACCCGACGACGCGGCGGACGTGCTCGCCCAGCTCCCGGAGCAGCAGCGCGAAGAGCTGCTCGAGCTCATGGAGCCCGAAGAGGCCGAGGACGTCCGTGAGCTGCTGAAGTACGGCTCCGACACGGCGGGCGGGCTCATGACGAGCGAGCCGATCGTGCTGTCCGCCGACGCCACGGTCGCCGAGGCGCTCGCCCTCATCCGGCGCCACGAGCTGCACCCCGCGCTGGCCGCGGCCGTGTTCGTCACCCTGCCGCCGTACGAGACGCCGACGGGACGGCTGCTCGGCACGGTGCACTTCCAGCGGATGCTGCGCTACCCGCCGCACGAGCGGCTCGGCGCGATCATCGACGACGCGGTGGACGCCGTGCCCGTGACCGGTTCCGCGGCCGAGGTCGCGCGGCTGCTGGCCAGCTACAACCTCGTCTCGCTCCCCGTCGTGGATGCGGCCCACCGCCTCGTCGGCGTGGTCAGCGTGGACGACGTCCTCGACTACCTGCTGCCCGAGGACTGGCGTTCCCACGACGGCGATGCCGCCCCTGCGCCGGCCGTGCGAGGGAGGCGATGATGGCCCGCACCCCCCGCACGCCCCGCCAGACGACTCCGCTGGACGCTCCGCTCGGGCGCACGGCCCGTCGCGCTCCGCAGCCCTCGCGCGATCGCTTCGGTCGCTTCACCGAGTGGATCGCCCGCGCCATGGGCACCCCGATGTTCCTCCTCATCCTGTCGCTGTTCTGCATCGGCTGGATCTCGTGGAACACGCTGATGCCGGCCTGGATGCGGTTCGACTCGCAGGAGTACGGATTCACCGTCCTCACCCTCGTGCTCTCGCTGCAGGCCTCCTACGCGGCTCCGCTGATCCTCCTCGCCCAGAACCGGCAGGACGACCGCGACCGCGTGCAGATCGAGCAGGACCGGCAGCGCGCCGAGCGCAACCTCGCCGACACCGAGTACCTCGCCCGAGAGGTGGTCGCCCTCCGCATGAGCATCACCGATCTCACCGGCGAGCTCGTGACCAAGGACGCGCTGCGGCAGGAGCTCGCCCGACTCATCGAGCAGCTCGACGCGCGGGACGAGACGGCGTCGGACGCGCGATCGTGACCGCCGGCGACGGCGCCGATGATGTGCGGCGGGCGGTCTCGGCCGTCATCGACCCCGAGCTGCGGCTCCCGATCGGCGAGCTGGACATGGTGCGCGACATCGTCGTGGCCGGGGGCGTCGCCCACGTCGGCATCGCGCTGACCATCGTCGGCTGTCCGGCCGCGGACCGCATCGAGCGCGACGTGCGGGCCGCCGCCGGCGCCGTTCCCGGCGTCGAGGGCGTGGAGGTCGCGGTGGGGGTCATGTCTCCCGCCGAGCGCGCCGCGCTCACCGACCGGCTGCGCGGCGGGCGGCGGCGGATGCCGTTCGGCCCCGACTCGCTCACCCGGGTCATCGCGGTCACGAGCGGCAAGGGCGGCGTCGGCAAGTCCACCGTGACGGCGAACCTCGCCGTCGCTCTGGCCCGACGGGGTCTGGCGGTCGGACTCATCGACGCGGACGTCCACGGCTTCTCGATCCCGGCGCTGCTCGGCCTCGTCGGCCCCGATGGACTGCCACCGCAGCCGACACGGGTCGACGACCTGATGCTGCCGCCGGTGGCCTACGGCGTGAAGGCGATCTCGATCGGCATGTTCCTTCCGCGGGACGCGTCCGGCGGCGGAGCGGTCGCGTGGCGGGGGCCGATGCTCCACCGGACCATTCAGCAGTTCCTCACCGACGTGTTCTTCGGCGACCTCGACGTGCTGCTGATCGACATGCCGCCCGGCACCGGCGACGTCGCGATCTCGGTGGGCCAGACCCTGCCTCACGCCGAGGTCGTGGTGGTCACGACGCCGCAGACGGCCGCCGCCGACGTGGCGGTGCGCAGCGGTCTCGTCGCACGTCAGACGGGTCAGCGGGTGGCGGGCGTGATCGAGAACATGGCCGCGATGACCCTCCCCGACGGCACCGTCTTCGAGCTGTTCGGCGCGGGCGGGGGCGCCGCCGTCGCGCAGGCCCTCAGCACCGACGAGGACGTGCCGCTGCTCGGGTCCATCCCCCTCGGCGCGCAGGTGCGCGTGGGGGGCGACACCGGCACGCCGATCGTGGTCTCCCACCCCGACGACCCCGCCGCCCGCGCTCTCCTGGCGGTCGCGGACCGTCTCGTGGAGAGGCCGCGCGGCCTCTCCGGCCGGGCGCTCCCGGTCACTCCCCGCTGATCAGGTCGCCTCGGTGTCGAACGGGACCGGCGCATCGGGATCGCGCGTCGGCGGGACGGCGGGCGCGGCTGCCGGCCGCGAGACGGCCGGTGCCGTCACGGCGGCCGGGGCGATCGCCGCAGCGCGCGCCGGGGCCGAGGGCGTGTCATCGAGCAGGGCGTCGCGGATGATCCGCCGGGGATCGTACTGACGGGGATCGAGCTTGCGCCACTCGATGTCGTCGAAGTCCTCGCCCATCTCGTCCTTGACGCGCGATCGCGCACCGTTGAGCCAGTCGCGTGCACGCACGGTGAACTTGGCGAGCAGCTCCGCATAGCGGGGCAGCTTCTCGGGACCGAGCAGAAGCGCCGCCACCACGAGGATGATGACGATCTTCTCCATGTCGATGCCGAAGAACATGGCTCAAGGTTACCCGTGCGCCTCGGCCGTCACGGCGCCCTCGCGGCCTACTCTGGCAGAGGAGGTCCAGCGATGCGTGACAACGAGGCGGCCCGCGAGCACGAGGCGATACGCCGGTACGCGGATGAGGCGACGATCGAGCCGGAGGCGATCGCCCGCGCGCGCTCCCACGCCCTCGAACTGGGCGCCGACCCGGTCAGTGCACCGGTGGGGGCGCAGTGCGCCGTCATCGCCGCCGCGACCGCGGCGCTGAACATCGTGGAGATCGGCACCGGAGGCGGCGTGTCGGGCCTGTGGCTGCTGCGGGGATCGCCGCGCGCGACCCTCACCACGATCGACATCGAGCCCGAGCACCTGGCCGCCGCGCGCACCGCCTTCGCCGACGCGAAGGTGCCGCCCGCCCGCGCGCGCTTCATCTCCGGTCGCGCCTCCGACGTGCTGCCGCGGATGAACGAGGCCTCCTACGACGTCGTGCTCGTGGACGCGGATGCCGAGGGCGTCATCGAATACGTCGAGCACGGGCTGCGGCTCGTCCGCGCCGGTGGCACGGTGCTCGTGCCCCGCGTCCTGGCCGGGGGCGCCGTCGCCGATCCGGTCAAGCGCGACGCGGTCACGAGCGCGTACCGCTCACTCATCCAGGAGACGCAGTCCTCGCCCGCCGTCCTCGGCGCCCTGTCGATCGTCGGCGAGGGGCTCCTCCAGCTGACGACGACGGGATCCGACGCCCGCTGAGGCCACCCGCCCCCGCAGACGACGAGAGGCCGGTCCGAAGACCGGCCTCTCGTCTGTCGTGAGGTCAGGCGGCGCCGACGACCTCGCCCAGAACGCTGTGGAGTTCCTTGGCCTCGTCGTCGTTCACCGATACGACCAGACGTCCGCCGCCTTCGAGAGGCACGCGCACGATGATCAGGCGTCCCTCCTTCACGGCCTCCATCGGTCCGTCACCGGTTCGCGGCTTCATGGCTGCCATTGCGGCTCCTTTTCGTTGACTACCTGTCAAGTTTACCCGTCCGAGCGGAGAGCGCGTTCCCGGGGCTCCGGAATCCCCCGCCGAGCGCGCTCTCACGTCCTCAGGGGATCTGGAAGTAGGTGCTCGCCAGCGCGAACATGTTGTAGATCCACCACCACTGACCCACGAGGCACGCCACCAGCACCCCGATCCGCCACGGCGTCGAGCGCGGGGCCGCCAGCGCCCCGAACAGGGGCGACAAGGGCACGAGGAGGCGGAAGAGGCTCGACTGCGGGAAGAACACGGCGAGGAGGTACAGCAGGTACGACGCCGACCACAGCCGGACCTCGGCTCCGAGCCGCTTCACGGGCGGGGCGAACAGCAGGAGCGCCGCCGTCGCCGCCACGCCGACAGCGAGGGCGACGTATCCCCAGGCTTCGGGCAGTCCCCACAGGCGGAACCAGATCGCGGCCGCCTGGACGAATCCGTCGAACGGGACGAATCCCCCGGCCTCGCCCGTCCACGCGCGCCGCCAGCTGAGCTCCGTCTCGAGGTAGCCCGCGGGATCGCGGGTGACCGCCCCGGCGATCAGCTGCCAGGAGAATCCGACGGCGGCCGCCAGGAGCCCCGTGGCCACGATGTGGACGACTTCTCGCGTGCGCAGCATGTCGTGACGCCGGCGCGACCAGCGCCAGATCCCGTACAGCGCCAGGAACAGCGAGAAGGCGAGCACCCCGGGGCGGGTGTATCCCATCAGCGGGATCAGCGCGTACAGCCACCCGAAGCGGCGCTCCTGCACGCACCGCAGGGCGAGGAACAGCCAGAGGAGGAAGAGGGACTCGGCGTAGCCGATCTGGAAGAGCGCGGCCAGGGGGCCGTTCACGAAGAACACGACCGCCCACGCGGCCTCCGTCGAGCCGACCCGACCTCGGAGCAGGGTGAAGAGCACGAGCGCGGCGAGGTATCCCGCGACGAGGGAGACCACCAGCGCGCCGGCAGCGTAGTCCCCCAGGCCGACGACCTTCGCAAGTGCCGGGTACAGCGGCATGAACGCCCACTGGTTGGTGGTGACGTTGCCCGCATCGTCACGCGGCAGCTCGCTCGGGTAGCCGAAGCCCGCGATGAAGGAGTACCACTCGGCATCCCATCCCATGACGAAGGAGCCGATCGTGGCGTCCTCGCCGAACCGGGAACCCGGACCGGACAGCTGCGCCGCCACGAGGAGCATCACGGTCGTCACCGCGCGTGCGAGAACGTACAGCACGGCGACCTGCGCCGCCGGCGGGAGCCGCCGCCACCTCGCCCGCGCGCCGGGCCGCTCGCGCTCCCCCGCCGCGGGGCGGCCCCACCGGCGCGGGGCCCGGCCAGAGCGGTCGCTCGCGCTCAGGGCGCCGTCAGCCACGCCCGCAGTCCCCGCTCGACGTCCTCGATCTGGGCGACCGGCACCCGCTCCTCGTCGTGATGGGCGAGGTGCGGGTCGCCGGGACCGTAGTTGACGGCGGGCACCCCGAGCTGCGAGAACCGGGCGACATCCGTCCATCCGTACTTGGGACGCGGCTCGGCGCCGACGGCGGCGAGGAACTCCTGCGCGAGAGGCGCGTCGAGACCCGGCCGCGCGCCCGGGGCGACGTCGACGATCTCCACGTCGAATCCGGCGAAGACGTCGCGCACGTGCGCGGCCGCCTCCTCGCCGCTGCGCTTGGGGGCGAAGCGGTAGTTCACCTCGACCTCGCACACGTCGGGGATCACATTGCCGGCGATGCCGCCGCGGATGCCGACCGCGTTCAGGCCCTCCCGGTACACGAGGCCGTCGACCTCCAGGTCGCGCGTACGGTACTCCGCCAGGCGGGCGAGGATCGGAGCCGCCTTGTGGATCGCGTTCTCCCCGATCCAGGAGCGCGCGCTGTGCGCACGCACCCCGCGGGTGCGGACGACGGCGCGGAGCGTGCCGTTGCATCCGCCCTCGACCTGACCGTTGGAGGGCTCTCCGAGGATCGCGAAGTCGGCCTCGAACAGGTCGGGCCGGGTCTCCACGAGGCGGGTGAGGGCGTTGCGGTCGGAGTCGACCTCCTCGTGGTCGTACCAGATCCACGTCAGGTCCACGCGGGGCTCCACGAGCTCGGCGGCGAGCTTGAGCTGAACGGCGACCCCTGCCTTCATGTCGACGGTGCCGCGCCCCCAGAGGTACGCCTGCCCGTCGACCTCGATGTCGCGTGTGGGGAGGTTGTCGTTGATCGGCACCGTGTCGATGTGGCCGGCGATGGCCACCCGCTGGGCGCGCCCGAGCCGGGTCCGGGCGATGATCGTGTCGCCGTCGCGCTCGACGTGCAGGTGCGGGTAAGCGCTGATCGCCGCGTGGATCGCGTCGGCGAGGGTGGTCTCGTCGTCGGAGACGCTCGGGATGTCGCAGACGGCCCGGGTGAGCTCGAGCGCGGACACGGTCAGATCCAGCGTGGGCATGACGACGAGTCTACTGAGCCGGCGCGGGCCGCTAGCCTGGAGGGATGAGCGAGCAGCGTCGGGTGTGGGGTGTCGGTCTGGCCACGGTGAGCGCCGACGGGACGGTCCTGGACACGTGGTTCCCCGAGCCGGCCCTCGGTCCTGCGCCCACCGATGCCGACGCGAGCGCCCTGGCGGCGGCGGCCGGACCCGACGAGCGACGCGCCGTCACGCTCGACGCGGTGCTGGTCGAGATCGATCTCGACGAGGCACCGATGGGCACGTCGGACGCGTACCTGCGCCTGCACGCCCTGTCGCATCGTCTCGTGGCCCCGAACGAGCTGAACCTCACGGGCATCTTCGGCCACCTGCCCACCGTCGCCTGGACCAACGCCGGGCCCGTCCACCCCGATGACCTCACCCGACTGCGTCCTCAGCTGCAGCGCGCCGGCATCCAGGTGCAGAGCCTCGACAAGTTCCCGCGCCTGCTCGACTACGTCGTGCCGGCCGGGGTGCGCATCGCCGACGCCTCGAGGGTTCGCCTCGGCGCTCACCTGGCGGCCGGTACCACGGTCATGCACGAGGGCTTCGTGAACTTCAACGCGGGCACGCTCGGCACGTCGATGGTCGAGGGCCGCATCTCGCAGGGCGTCGTCGTCGGAGACGGCAGCGACATCGGCGGGGGGGCATCGATCATGGGGACGCTGTCCGGGGGCGGCAGCCACCGCGTCTCGATCGGCCGCCGCACCCTGCTCGGCGCGAACGCCGGCATCGGGATATCGCTCGGCGACGACTGCGTCGTCGAGGCGGGGCTCTACGTCACCGCCGGCTCCAAGATCGTGCTCGCCGACGAGCCGGCGCGCGCGGACGGATCACGCCCGACGGTCAAGGGAGCGGAGCTGTCGGGTCGCGACGGCATGCTGTTCCGCCGGAACTCGCTGACGGGCGCCATCGAGGCGGTCCGCCGTGCCGGCGCCGGCGTGACCCTCAACGACGCGCTCCACACCTGAGCCCGGCGTCCTCAGCCGCGCAGCACGGCCGCCCGCGCCTCACGGTGCTCCTCGGCGGAGATCACGCCGCGCGCCAGCAGTCCGTCGAGCTCGGCGAGGCGATCCTCAATGGAACGCTCCGCCGTCGCCTTCTCGTCGGAGCCGCGGAGTGCGTCGCTCCGGAGCACCTTCGCCGCCACCGCCGCGTCCACGGTGAACGGGTCGGTCCCGGCGTCGCGCAGGATCCGGTACTTGCGGATGCCGACGACGGCACTGAAGATCGCCACCCCGATGAAGAGCACGAAGAAGAGGCCCACGAACCCCTCCATGCCGGTGGTGGCCCCGGGGGACGGAGGGCCGATCACGGGGTCGAGGACGTCGGCTGCGCGCATACCGTCAGCGTAGGGCTCGGGGGCGTGACCGTCGACGTCCGGGCAGGTCGAGTCAGTCGCGGATGCGCACGGACAGGCAGGTGACGCACCCCTCGAGCTTCTCGAACTCGCTCACGGCCGCCGTCACGACCTCGAGTCCGCGATCACGGTAGACCGCCGCCGTCTGCGGTGCATCGTCCGACATGAGCACCGTCCGCTCGTCCAGCACGACGACCGCGGTGCCGTGCTCCTCGGGGATGTCGAGGAAGGCCGGGAAGATCGTCGGGTCGTCCACCAGCGGCGCGAAGCCGACCACCGTGCCGTCGGGCAGCGCGGTGACCCCGGACTTCAGGTGGAGCACGCGCGTCACGGGAACCTCGACCACGTCCCAGCCGCGCGGCTCGAGCAGGGAGCGAAGCTGGGCGATCCCCGACGGATTCGTGCGGGAGGAGGCCCCGACGTACACCGTGCGGCCGACCTTCAGCACATCCCCGCCGTCGAGGGTGCCCGGCGCCACGATCCGCTCGACCGGGAGGCCGAGCGCCGCGGCGGCGGCCGCCGCGGTGGTCGCCTCGCCGCGCCGGCTCTCCGCGCCCGCCCGGCACAGGAGCACGAGATCCTCGAACACGACCAGGGCGTCCTCGACGAACACGCCGTCCGCCTGCGCATCGTCGGCGTCGACCTCGACGATGTCCCACCCCCGCTGCCGGAAGACGTCGACGTAGCCGTGCCACTGCTGCAGTGCCCGTTCGGCATCCACGGGGACGCGGTCGAGATGGGTCAACTCACCGTCGGCGAGTCGGGGCGACGGGCGGCGGACGAGGAGGCGCGGCATCCCTCGACCCTAGCGCGCTCCCCCGTTCGCACCTCGACGGTCAGGCGGTGCCGGGGTAGTCGCGCTCAGCGGCGCCCGTGTAGAGCTGCTGCGGACGACCGATCTTCGTCTGCGGGTCCAGCTGCATCTCGCGCCAGTGGGCGAGCCAGCCGGGAAGGCGGCCGATCGCGAACAGCGGCGTGAACATGCGGGTCGGGAACCCCATCGCCTTGTAGATGACGCCGGTGTAGAAGTCGACGTTCGGGTAGAGCCGGCGTTCCTTGAAGTAGTCGTCGTTGAGCGCGATGTCCTCGAGCTCCTTGGCGAGATCCAGGAGGGGGTCGTGCACGCCCAGTTCGGCGAGGACCTCGTCGGCGGACTCCTTCACGAGCTTCGCGCGCGGGTCGTAGTTCTTGTAGACGCGGTGTCCGAACCCCATGAGCTTGACACCGTCCTCCTTGTTCTTCACCCGCTCGACGAACCGCTGCACCGTCTCGCCCGAGTCGCGGATCCGCGCGAGCATGTCCAGCACGGCCTCGTTGGCGCCGCCGTGGAGCGGCCCGTAGAGCGCGTTGATGCCCGCGGAGATCGACGAGAACTGGTTGGCACCGGTCGATCCGACGAGGCGCACGGTAGAGGTCGAGGCGTTCTGCTCGTGGTCCTCGTGCAGGATGAGCAGGCGCTCGAGGGCGCGCGAGGTCACCGGGTTCACCTCGTAGAGCTCGGCGAGGACGCCGAAGTTCAGCTTGAGGAAGTTGTCGACGAAGCTCAGCGAGTTGTCGGGGTACAGGAAGGCCTGACCGATGCTCTTCTTGTGCGCGTACGCAGCGATCACCGGGAGCTTGGCCAGCAGGCGGATCGTGTTCAGCTCGACGTGGTCGGGGTTGTTCGGGTCGGACTGGCCCTCGTAGTAGGTCGAGAGCGCGGCGGTCGCCGCCGACAGCATCGACATCGGGTGGGCCGTGTGAGGGAGCGCCGAGAAGAACCGCTTCAGATCCTCGTGGAGCAGGGTGTGGCGACGGATCTTGTCGTCCCATTCGCCGAGCTGATCCGCTGTCGGGAGGTCGCCGTAGAGCAGGAGCCAGGCCACTTCGAGGTACGTGCTGTTCGTGGCGAGCTGCTCGATGGGATACCCCCGATAGCGCAGGATCCCGGCGTCACCGTCGATGTAGGTGATCGCGGACTTGGTCGCCGCCGTGTTGACGAAGCCGTAGTCCAGGGCGGTGTGCCCGGTCTGCTTCGTGAAGCTCGAGAAGTCGACGGCCGGAGTGCCTTCGGTGCCGGTGAGGATCGGCAGCTGCGCTGTCCGATCTCCGACGGTGACGGTGGCCTGCTGGGGGGTTCCCGACTCGCTCACGAAGCCTCCTTGCGGTCGATCTGGGCGTCCCTACAGCCTAGTGCGCCCGGCGGCCTACTCCGATCGGCGCCAAAGGATCATCACTTCCGTAGGAGGAAATCTACGACCGGGTCGCCTCGTCCAATCGTGCCGCCGCCGCGGAGATCCGCTCGTCGGTGGCCGTCAGCGAGAAGCGGACGTGCTGCGGGAAGTGGGTCCCGTAGAAGTGCCCGGGACCGGCGAGGATGCCGATGGCGGCGAGCCGCCTCATCGACTCCCACGCATCCTCCCCCGCCGTCGCCCAGAGGTAGAGGCCGCCTTCGCTCCGGTCGATGCGGAAGCCGGCCCGCTCCAGGGCGGGCTTGAGGAGCTCCCGGCGCGCACGATAGCGCTCGCGCTGCGCCGCCACGTGCGCGTCGTCGCCGAGCGCCGCCGTCATCGCGGCCTGCACGGGCGCAGGGAGCATGAGGCCGAGGTGCTTGCGCGCCGTCAGGAGCCGGGCGACCAGAGCCTCGTCACCCGCGAGGAAGGCGGCGCGATAGCCGGCGAGGTTCGACTGCTTGCTCAGCGAGTAGACAGAGAGGAGAGAGGCGACATCCCCTCCCGTCACGCGCGGGTCCAGCACGCTGGGCACGGACTGCTCGGTCCACGGTCCGTCCCAGCCGAGCTCGGCGTAGCATTCGTCGGAGGCCAGCACGGCGCCGAGCTCCCGTGCCCGTGCGACCGCGGCACGGAGGTCGGCGATGTCGAGCACGCGCCCGTCCGGGTTGCCGGGGGTGTTGATCCAGATCAGGCGCGCATCCGCCGGCCACTCGGCGGGGTCATCGGCCGCGATCGCCGTCGCGCCCACGAGCTTCGCCCCGACCTCGTACGTCGGGTACGCGGCCCGCGGATGGACGACCACGTCGCCCGGGCCGAGGTCGAGCAGCAGCGGCAGCAGCGCGACGAGCTCCTTCGAGCCCACCGTCGGCAGGACCTGGTCCGCATCGAGGCCGGGAACGCCGCGGCGGCGGGCATACCAGTCGACGATCGCCTCGCGCAGCGCGGGGGTTCCGACGGTCTGCGGGTATGCGTGCGCATCGGTCGCGGCCCGGAGCGCGGCGGCGACCACGTCGGGCGTGGGATCGACCGGCGAGCCGATCGAGAGGTCGACGATGCCGTCGGGATGCGCGCGCGCGGTTGCGGCGAACGGGGCGACGGCGTCCCAGGGGTAGTCGTCGAGGTCGCGGACCGGCATCAGTGCGACTGCGGGGGAAGAGCGGCGATCAGCGGGTGATCCTTCGCGATCACGCCGATCTTGGCCGCTCCGCCGGGAGAGCCGATGTCGTCGAAGAACTCGACGTTGGCGGCGTAGTAGTCCTGCCACTCGTCGGGCAGGTCGTCCTCGTAGTAGATCGCCTCGACGGGGCATACGGGCTCGCAAGCGCCGCAGTCGACGCACTCGTCGGGATGGATGTACAGCGATCGCTCACCCTCGTAGATGCAGTCGACGGGACACTCGTCGATGCACGCACGGTCCTTCACATCCACACAGGGCAGGGCGATCACATATGTCACGCCTTCGAGTCTAGTTCGTCACTCCGCGTGCGGACCGCCCCGCGCCGTGCTCGGCCAGGCCACCACCAGGGCGACGATGATCGGCACGGCGATCGTCCAGACGAGCCCGGTCGAGAACTCCCCGTCGGGGGGCGCGGGCACCACCACCGAGCCGCCGGGGCCACGCCCTGAGAACAGCAGGGTCGCCACCATGGCGCCCAGACCCGTCGCCAGCGCCGCCCACCGGTCCGCCGTCAGCAGCCGCACGGCGAGGACGATGGCACCCGCCCCGACGATGGCTACCAGGAGCCCCACGGGGAACCAGCCCCACAGCGCCGATTGCGCGATGGTTCCGGCCACGCCGAAGACGGCCCCGATGATCAGCGCGACGAGCCAGGTGCCCACGCGCGAAAGCGTCATTCCCACCGCGTCAGTCTAGGCCGCACGCTCACGCGGCCAGGCCCCACAGGCGCAGGATCGCCGCCACGACGGCCGCGGCGACGACGACGACGAGGAACGGCGCGCGCAGGAGGAGAAGCCCGCCGGCGACCAGGAGCGCCGGAACGCGGGCGTCGACGACGATCTGCTGCCCCGCGCCGAACGTCTGGACGGCGACCAGCGCGGCCAGCAGCGCGACCGTCAGCAGATCGGTGATGCGCGACGGAGCAGGGGCTTCGAACCACCGCGGCGGGATCAGGTACCCGACTCCCTTCAGCGCCACGCAGACGATCGAGGCGATCAGCACCGCATTCCACATCGTCATGGCGCCACCTCGGGCTCCAGCCGTGCGCCGAGCCAGTTCGTCCACCCGACGATGACGGCGACGACCGCCGCGACGAGGACCGGGAGGCCCGGCATCAGCGCAGGCGTGAGAACCGTCGCCACGACGGCCGCGGCGATGCCGACCGCGATCGCCTGCCTCCTGCGCAGCCGCGGCCACAGGAGTGCGAGGAAGGCGGCCGCAGCGGCGGCATCCAGGCCGTAGGCGCGCGGGTCGCCGAGGACGTCGCCGAGCAGCGCGCCGGCGAGGGTCGAGAGGTTCCAGCCGAGCCAGATCCCGATCCCGGTGACCCAGAAGCCCACTCGACGCGCGCGCGGCGTCTCCTGGGCGAGCGCGACCGCCGTCGATTCGTCGATGGTGAAGTGCGCGGCGGCGGCCCGGCGCCAGGGGCCGGCGCCGACGACCGGCGACATCCGCAGGCCGTAGGCGACGTTGCGCACGCCCAGCAGGCCGGAGGAGGCGATGGCGGCCGGCGCCGCCGCCAGCCCGCCCGCGCCGAGGACCCCCACGAACGCGAACTGCGAGCCGCCGGTGAACATGAGCAGGCTCAGCACGCACGTCTGCCACACGTCGAGCCCGGACGCCACCGAGAGTGCTCCGAACGACACGCCGTACGCGCTGGTGGCCAGGGCCACCCCGACGCCGTCCCGCCAGGCCCGGCGCACCGTGACCTCGTCCGGCTGGTCTGGTGAACGCATGATCAGAATGATGAACGATGACGGTGCGTTCGTCAAACCGACCGTGCGTTTGCCATACTGAACGGCATGGATTCGCTCGGACCTCGCATCGCGCAGGCGCTGCGGCGCGAGCGCGAGCGGGCCGGACTGGCACTGTCGGAGCTCGCGCGGCGCGCCGGTGTCTCCAAGGCCACGATTTCGCAGCTGGAGTCCGGCGGCGGCAATCCCAGCGTCGAGACCCTCTGGGCGATCGCGACCGCACTCGACGTGCCCTTCTCGGTGTTCGTCGAGGAGCGCAGGGACGGCCCGCAGCTCATCCGCGCCAGCGACCGCTCCGGCATCCGGTCCGCGGAGTCGCCCTACGAGGCGCTGCTGCTCGCGGCCGGCGCCCCCCACGCACGCAGCGACCTGTACCTGCTGCGCGCCGAGCCGGGCGAACCCCGACGCTCACTTCCCCACTCGGCCGGCACGACCGAGCACGTGGTGCTGGTCACCGGTCGCGCCCGCGTCGGTCCGGCCGAGACCCCCTTCACGCTGGAACCCGGCGACTACCTCCGCTACCCCGGAGACGAGCCGCACGTCTTCGAAGCGCTGGACGCGGGGACCTCCGCCGTGCTGGTGTCCGAGGTCCGCTGACCCGCTACCCTGCCAGCATGAGCAGGATCGAGCGCGTGGCCTTCGCTGCGGTGTACCCGCTGTACGTGCAGAAGGCCGAGCGGAAGGGCCGGACGAAGGCCGAGGTCGACCGGATCATCGAGTGGCTCACCGGGTTCGGCGCGTCGGAGCTGCAGCGTCACCTCGACGCGGAGACGACCTTCGCCGCGTTCTTCGACGACGCCGAGCTCAACGCGAACGCCCCGCTGATCACCGGCGTGATCTGCGGGGTGCGCGTGGAGGAGATCGAGGATCCCTTCATGCGGAAGGTCCGCTATCTCGACAAGCTCATCGACGAACTCGCTCGCGGCAAGGCGATGGAGAAGATCCTCCGCCACTGAGCCGCCTGGCCCCGCGAACGTCAGGCGTTGGCGTCCTGCCGCTTGAGGCGTGCCGTGGCGCGGCCGCGCTCGGTCGCGTCGAGCACGACCTTGCGGATGCGCACCTTCTCGGGCGTCACCTCGACGCATTCGTCGTCGCGCGCGAACTCGAGCGACTCCTCCAGCGACAGGGTGCGCGGGGGCGTCATCGACTCGAACGAGTCCGAGGTGGAGGAGCGCATGTTGGTGAGCTTCTTCTCCTTGGTGATGTTCACGTCCATGTCGTCGGCGCGCGAGTTCTCGCCGATGACCATGCCCTCGTAGACCTCTTCGGTGGGCTGCACGAAGAA